>Ga0164298_10000029_pt1 | contig 78169 bp, 50 predicted proteins | sample Whisoiple_216_MG_FD_109713 | JGI IMG/M metagenome (GOLD analysis project Ga0164298, IMG submission 109713) | Unamended control soil microbial communities from upstate New York, USA - Whitman soil sample_216_MG | ecosystem: Environmental > Terrestrial > Soil > Agricultural land ...
CCCAGCTGCTGCACAACGTGCCGGTGCCCGACGACCTGACCGGGCCCGAGGTACCCGGGCACCGCGAGTTCTGCCGCACGGTGCACCACCTGGCCGCCGACCGGCCGCTGCTGGTGGCGGTCGACGACCTGCACGACGCCGATGAGCGGTCCGTGCACAGCCTGCTGTACCTGGCGCGCCGCGTCGACACCGCCCGCGTGCTGCTGGTCATGACCTGTGAACGCGAGGGCCTGCGCCCGGCCCCCGGGTTCATCGCCGCGCTGCGTGACGAGCCCAGGGTGCACCGGCTCGGTGTCGAGCCGCTGAGTCCCGCGGGCACCGCCCGGCTGGTGGCCGCGCACGGGCATGCCGCGTCGGCCGCCGAGTTCCACCACAGGAGCGGCGGCAACCCCGGCCTGCTCGCCGCCCTGCTCGATGACCACCGCAGCGTGGATGACCGCTACCCCGACACCGTTGTCCGGCTGCTGCGCAGGACCGACACCACCACCCTGCGCGTGGCCAACGCGATCGCCGTGCTGGGCCGCATGGGCACCCCGGAGCGGGTCGCGCGGCTCGCCGGCCTCGACCGGGGCACCGGCGCGGCGACCGCCGAACGCGCGGTTCGCGCCCTGACCGCGACCGGCTTGCTGCGCTCCGACACCTTCCCGCACCCGGCCGGGCGCGGTGCCGTGCTCGCCGCGCTGCCCACCGAGGAGCGCGCGGCGCTCCACCAGCGCGTCGCCGAACTGCTGCACACCGCGGGCGAGCCCACCACCGCCGTCGCGACCCACCTCCTCGATTCCGGTCGTCCCGCCGACCCGTGGGCCGTGCCGGTGCTGACCGAGGCCGCCGAACACCTGCTGCTCGCCGGCGAGGACGAGCGCGCCGCCCGGTTCCTGGAGCTGGCCGCCGAGTCCTGCCACCGGCCCGCCGACCGCGCGCCGGTCCTCGCCAGGTACGCCGACGCGCTGTGGCGGCGCAACCCGTTGCTGGCCGCTCAGCACCTGCCCCAGCTGGTCGCGGCGGCGCGCGCCGGGCACCTCGACCGCCACACGTCGGCCGAACTCGTGCGCAAGCTGCTCTGGCACGGCCGTATCGACGACGCGGCGGCGGTCGTCGGCCGGCTGTGGGAGACCGCGGGACCCGAGTCGGGCGAGGGCGGCGTGCGCGCGCTCGAGGCGTGGGCGGCGTGCACCCACGCACCGCTGGCCGTGCGCAGACCGGCCCGCTCGGCCGCGCCGGACCCGACCGCGGGCGGTGACCCCGGCCTCGCGTCGGCCGCAGCCATGGCCTCGGCCCTGCGCTCGGGACACCTCGCCCGCGACCTGGAGCAGGTCGCGCGGGTCCTCGGCAGGCCACGACCCGCGACCGCCGACGGGTGGACACGCGAGGCCGCCGTGCTGGCGCTGACCGGGCTGCTGGACGTCGCGCGGCCGCGGGCGGTCGTCGAGCGCTGCGCGGAGCTGACCAGTCCGGACGACGCGACAGGGGCGCCGGCCTGGCACGCGGAGGTCACCGCCATCCGCGCCGAGGCTCTGCTGCGGGCCGGGGACCTGACCGGCGCGCACGCGGCGGCGACCACCGCATTGTCGGTGCTTCCGGCGCGGGCGTGGGGCGTCGCGGTCGGCCTCCCGCTCGCCACGCTCATCACCGCGGCGGTGCGGTCCGGACGCCTCGACGAGGCGGCAAGCCACCTCGCGACGGTCCCGCCCGAGGCCATGTTCCGCACCCGATACGGGCTCTACTACCGCTACGCGCGCGGCGAGCACCACCTCGCCGCCGGCAACGCCTACGGCGCGGTCACCGACTTCACCGCGTGCGGCGACCTGGTGCGGTTGCTGGGCCTCGAGGCCGCGCCGACCGTGCCGTGGCGGGTGGGCGCCGCGCTCGCCTGGCGTCAGCTGGGCCACGAGGACCGGGCACGCAGGCTCGTGCGCGACGCCCTGTCGGGGCTCCCGCGCGCCGCGGGTGGCCGGGCCCGTGGGGCGGCGCTGCGCGTGCTCGCCGCGGTCAGCCGCCCGGACCGGCGGCCCGCCCTGCTGCAGGAGGCGGTGGAGCTGTTCGAGGAGTGCGGGGACCAGTACGGCCAGGCGCAGGCGCTGACCGACCTCGGTTTGGCGTTCGCCGCACTCGAGGACGGCAGGCGTACCAGGACGACGCTGCGCCGCGCCCGCCACCTGGCGTCGTCGTGCGAGGCACGCCCGCTGTGCGACGAGCTGCTCGCCATGCTGGAGCCGACCGAGCAGGAGGCGGGCCGCGGCGGTGGCGGGCGCGGGCTCACCGACTCGGAACGACGTGTGGCACACCTCGCGGTGCTCGGCTACACGAACCGGGAGATCGCGGCGAAGCTGTACGTCACGGCCAGCACGGTCGAGCAGCACCTGACGCGCGTGTTCCGGAAGCTGGACGTCAAACGCCGCAAGGACCTGCCGGCCGACCTCGGTGCGGGCGCGTTCCCCGGTGAACCGGAATGGCTCCCTCAGCCGGCCTCGCGATGAGTGGCGTCGTAGGCGTGCCGTGCGGCCGAGATCGTCTTGCGGTGCCGCTCTGCCCAGTTGGTGAGCGACAGCAGCTCGACGTGCAGCTCCTGGGCGATCTCGGTCAGCCGGTACTCGACCTTGGGCGGAACGGTGGCGTACACGGTGCGGGTCAGCAGCCCGTCGCGCTCGAGGTTGCGCAGCGTGAGGGTCAGCATGCGCCTGCTGATGCCGTCGATCTGGCGCTCCAGCTCGGCGAAGCGGATCGGCCCGCGGGCGACGGCGACGATGACGAGGATGCTCCATTTGCCGGCCACGCGGTCGAGCACCTCACGGACCGGACACGCCTCGGTGGCCACGGCGTCGGCCGCGGCGTCGCCGGACAGGTCGCGGATCGGGGACCGGGGCATCGCGCACGTCCTTTCCTCTCCCATAATAATGCCACGTTCGGTGACCGGACCCGACCGTGACCACTCTTTCGGGGCGCACCCGCCTCTACCCCGTGCTCGGTTACCCCGTAAGCCAGGTGAAGGCGCCCGGCCTGCTCAACCCGCTGCTCGCGGAATGGGGCCTGTCGGCGGTCGTCGTGCCGGTCGAGGTCGCGCCCGCACGGCTCGCCGACGTGCTGCGCGGTCTCGCCGCCACCGACAACGTCGACGGGGTGCTGGTCACCGTGCCGCACAAGGCGGACGTGTGCGCACTGGCCGCCACGGTCGGTCCGGCCGCCGAGGTCACCGGGACCGCGAACGCGCTGCGGCGCGGCCCGCGCGGATGGCACGCGGACAACTTCGACGGAGTCGGGTTCGTCCGGGGGCTGGCGGCCGCCGGTCATCCCGTGGTGGCCCGGCGTGCGGCGGTGGTCGGCGCGGGCGGGGCCGGCAGCGCGGTCGCGGCATCGCTGCTCACGGCGGGTGCGGCCCGGGTGTCGGTGCACGACGTCGACCCGGTGCGCCGCGCGGCTTTGGCCGCCAGGCTCGCCGTGCGCTGGCCCGACCGCGTCGCCGAGGGCCGAGCCGCCGACCTGGCGGCCGCTGACCTTGCCGTGAACGCCACGCCGCTCGGCATGCGGCCCGCCGACCCCCTGCCGTTCGACCCGGCCGCGCTGCGTGCCGGGGCGCTCATCGCCGACATCGTGATGGAACCGGCGCACACCCCGCTGCTGGTGGCCGGTCGGGCACTGGGGATGGACACGCACGCCGGCGCCCACATGCTGCGCGAACAAATCCCCTGCTATCGCGACTTCTTCGGCTGGCCCTGATTTCTGGGATGGCATAGGGGGATTGCCAGGGGGTTTTCCGCCCGATCCCGCCCGCACACTGAATTCGGATGTGCCAATACCGCCGCCGCGTTTTCTTCGCCGGCCGACACAGGAGTAATCCGGGATGCTGCGCACTTCTCTGATCCGGCCCGTTCCCGAGCTGCTCGCCGAGCACGCCGAACACCGGGGCACCCGCCTCGCGTTCGCCGACGCGCACCGCCGTGTGACCTACGCCGAGCTGGCGGACCGGACCCGGCGCATCGCGGGGCACCTCGCCGGGTTGCGCGTGCAGCCGGGCGACCGCGTCGCGATCTACCTCGGGAACCGGGTGGAGACCGTCGAGAGCTACCTCGCGGTGACGCGGGCCGCCGCGATCGGCGTCCCGCTCAACCCGCACTCCACGGACGCCGAGCTCGGCTACTTCCTCGACGACAGCGGCGCGCGAGTCGTGATCACCGATCCGGCGCACGTCGAGCAGCTGGTCGGCCTGTGTGCCGGGCAGGAGCGCCCACCCGTCCTCGTCGTCACCGGGGACGCCCGCCCGCCCGTGGGCGCCTCGTCGTTCGAGGCGATGGCGACCACCGAGCCCGAGCAGCCCGCCCGCGACGACCTCGACCTCGACGACGTGGCGTGGATGCTCTACACGTCCGGCACGACGGGGCAGCCGAAGGGCGTGCTGTCGACGCAGCGGAACTGCCTGTGGTCCGTGGCGGCCTGCTACGTCCCGGTGCCGGACCTGACCGAGTACGACCGCGTGCTGTGGCCGCTGCCGCTGTTCCACAGCCTGTCCCACATCGCCTGCGTCCTCGGCGTGACCGCCGTCGGCGCGTTCGCCAGGATCACCGACGGCTACTCGGCCGAGGAGGTGCTCGCCGCCATGCGCGCCGAGTCGCCGACCCTCATCGCCGGTGTGCCCACGATGTACCACTTCCTGGTGCGGGCCGCCCACCAGCAGGGGTTCGCCGCGCCGGACCTGCGCGTCGGCCTCGTCGGCGGCGCCGTCACCACCGCGGACCTGCGCCGGTCGGTCGAGGAGACCTTCGGCGTCCCGCTGCTCGACGCCTACGGCAGCACCGAGACCTGCGGCTCCATCGCGATCAACTGGCCGTCCGGCGCACGGGTCGAGGGCTCCTGCGGGCTGCCCGTGCCGGGGCTCAACGTGCGGCTCGTCGACCCGGAGTCCGGGCGGGACGTGCCGGCGGCGGCCGAGGGCGAGGTGTGGGTGCGTGGCCCGAACGTGATGGTCGGGTACCACAACCGGCCCGAGGAGACGGCCGCCGCGTTGCGCGACGGCTGGTACCGCACCGGCGACCTGGCCCGCCGCGACGACGCCGGCTACCTCACCGTGTCCGGTCGCATCAGGGATGTCGTCATCCGCGGCGGCGAGAACATCCACCCCGCCGAGGTCGAGGACGCCATCCGCGCCGTGCGCGGGGTCGCCGACGTCGCCGTGGCCGGCAAGCCGCACCCCGTGTTCGGCGAGGTGGTGGTCGCGTTCGTCGTGCCGGGGCCGGGTGGGGTCGACAGCGACGCCGTGTTCGCCGCGTGCCGGGAACGGCTGGCGATGTTCAAGGTCCCCGAGGAGCTGTACGAGGTGGCCGCCGTGCCGAGGACCCGCTCCGGCAAGGTGACCCGGCACGTGCTGCTCGACGCGCCCGCCCGGCTGGTCGCCACCGGCACCGGCCAGCACGAGCAGTTGCTACGGGTCGGCTGGGCACCGGTCTCGGCCGGACCGGCGATGCCGCTGAGCGCCGCGACGGTGCTGCGCGTGCCCACCGGCGAGCTTATGTCCACGGTGGACATCGTGGCGCGGGACGTCCGCGCCTGGCTGGACTCCGGCGCGACAGGGCGGCTCGTCGTCGTGACGGGGGGCGGTGTCCGCGCGCTGCCCGACGAGCTACCGGACCCGGTGGCCGCCGCGGTGGCCGGGCTCGTCAGCGGTTACCAGGCCGAGCACGGCGACCGGGTCGTGTCGCTCGACCTGCCCGCGGGGTCCGAGGTGGACGCCACCGAGGTCCTCCTCCCCGAGGCGGGCGCCCGGTTCGCGGTGCGGGAGGGTGTCGTGCTGGCGCCTGCCGCGGAGCGGGTGCCGCTGACCGCCACCGCGCACGTCGGGCACGGCCGCGCGGTCGTCGTCGGCGCCGACACGGCGGAAGGGGCCGCCGTCGCCCGCCACCTCGTCGGCGCGCACGGGGTCCGCGAGCTGACCCTCGTGGCCGCGTCCGGTCAGGACGACCCGGTGGTCGCGGCACTGGCCGAGGAGCTGCCCGCACTGGCGCGGGCGGGCCGGGTGTCGGTCGCCGTGGCCGCGTGCGCCGGCACCGACCACGCCGAGGTGGCACGCGTGGTGCGCGGCGCGGGCACCCCGTCGACCGTCGTGCACGTGGCGAGCGGCGACCTCGCCGCGGTCGCGCACGGGGTGGCCGCCGTCGACGTGGCCGGTGCCCACCTCGTGCTGCTCTCCCCGGCGACCGCGGTCGGCGTGCCGGGTGACCCCGCGGTCGGCGCGTTGCTCGACGCGTTCGCCGTGCGCCGCCGGGCAGGCGGCCGACCCGCGCTGTCCCTGTCGGTAGGCCCGTGGGAGGACGACACCGCCGATCTCCCCGGGACCACCGGGACCGGCGTCGGCACGCTCACCCGCCGCGACCTGCTCACGGCCCTCGACGCCGCGCTCATGTCCGGCGAGCCCGCCGTGTTGGCGGTCGCGCTGGACACCACCGGCACGGCCGACGCGCCCGCGCTGCTGCGCGGTCGCCTCGACGCCGCGCCTGCCGGGAGCGCCGAGGCGTCGGCGGACACGGCCGCCCGCCTGCGTGCCGGCCTGGCGGACCTGACGCCGGCCGACCGGCTCGCCGCGCTCGTGGACCTCGTCCGTGCCGCGGTCACCGACGTCCGCGGTGACACCGGTGTCGAAGCGGACCGCGCGTTCCGCGAGATCGGCTTCACCTCCCTGCAGTCGGTGTCCCTGCGGGACCGGGTGGTCGCGCGGACCGGCCTCGCCCTGCCGGTGACGCTCGCCTTCGACCACCCGACCCCGCTGGCGGTGGCCGCGTGCGTGCTCGACGCGTTGTTCGGCGAGGCGGCGGCCGAGGACCACCCCGTAGTCACCACGCACCACGACGACGAGCCGGTCGCCATCGTGGGCATGGCGTGCCGGCTGCCCGGCGGCATCGGCTCTCCCGAGGAGCTGTGGGAGTTCCTGCTCGCCGGTGGTGACGGGATCACACCGTTCCCCACCGACCGCGGCTGGGACGTCGACGGTGGCTACGACCCGGACCCCGAGCACCCCGGCACGTCCTACGTGCGCGACGGCGGATTCCTCACCGACGCCGCCGGGTTCGACGCGGAGTTCTTCGGCATCTCGCCGCGCGAGGCGCTCGCCATGGACCCGCAGCAGCGCCAGTTCCTCGAGGTGGCGTGGGAGGCGTTCGAACGCGCCGGGATCGACATGTCTTCCTTGCGCGGCAGCAGGACCGGCGTGTTCGCGGGCGCCATGAACCAGGACTACGGCGCGGTCCTCGCCGGCGCGTCCGACGACACCGAGGGCTACCGCAGCACCGGCGCCAACGGCGCGGTGGTGTCCGGGCGGGTCGCGTACACGTTCGGGTTCGAGGGCCCGGCGGTCACCGTGGACACGGCGTGCTCGTCGTCGCTCGTCGCGCTGCACCTCGCGGGCCAGTCGCTGCGATCGGGCGAGTCCGACCTCGCCGTGGCCGGTGGCGTCGCGGTGATGGCGCTGCCGTCGTCCTACGTCGAGTTCTCCCGCCAACGTGGCCTCGCGGCCGACGGCCGCTGCAAGCCGTTCGCCGCGGCCGCCGACGGCACCGGGTGGGCGGAGGGTGTCGCCGTCCTGGTGCTGGAGCGGCTGTCCGACGCGCGCCGCAACGGGCACGGCGTGCTGGCGGTCGTCGCGGGCACGGCGGTCAACTCCGACGGCGCGTCCAATGGCCTGACCGCCCCGAACGGTGTGGCGCAGCAGCGGGTCGTGCGCCAGGCGCTCGCCTCCGCCGGCCTGCGACCGTCCGATGTGGACGTGGTGGAGGCGCACGGCACGGGCACCAGGCTCGGCGACCCGATCGAGGCCCAGGCGCTCATCGCGACCTACGGCCAGGACCGGCAAACCCCGCTGTGGCTGGGTTCGCTCAAGTCGAACATCGGGCACACGCAGGCAGCGGCCGGGGTGGCCGGGGTGATCAAGTCGGTGCTGGCGATGCGCCACGGTGTGTTGCCGAGGACGTTGCACGTGGACGCGCCGACCCCGCACGTTGACTGGTCGGCCGGCGCCGTCGAACTGCTCACCGAGAACCGGCCGTGGCCGGAGGTGGACCGCCCGCGCCGCGCGGGGGTGTCGGCGTTCGGGGTGAGCGGCACCAACGCTCACGTCATCCTCGAGCAGGCCCCCGACGACCGGGACCCCGATGTGTCCGATGTGGACGGTGTGACCGCGTGGACCCTCTCGGCCGCCACTCCCGCCGCGCTGTCGGCCGCCGCGGCCCGGCTGGCCACGCACGTCGAGGACCGGCCCGACCTGACCGCCGCCGAGGTCGCCCGCACCCTGGCCGAGCGGAGCAGGCTCACCCACCGGGCGGTCGTCCTCGGCGCCGACCGGGAAGCGCTGGTGCGCGGCACGCGGGCCCTCGCCGACGGCGCACCGGACCCGTCAGTGGTCGCCGGCGAGGGTGGGGCCGACGGCAAGACCGTGTTCGTGTTTCCCGGTCAGGGCACGCAGTGGGTCGGGATGGGTGCCGGTCTGCTCGAGTCCTCGCCGGTGTTCGCCGAGGCGGTGGCCGAGTGCGAGACGGCGTTGTCCGCCTTCGTGGACTGGTCGGTCACCGATGTCATCCGGCAGGCACCCGGCGCGCCGGGCCTGGACCGGGTCGACGTGGTGCAGCCGATGTCGTTCGTGATGATGGTGTCGCTGGCCCGGTTGTGGCGCCACCACGGTGTGCGGCCGGACGCGGTCATGGGCCACTCGCAGGGTGAGATCGCCGCCGCGCACGTCGCGGGCGCACTGTCGCTGGCGGACGCCGCGCGGATCGTGGCCCTGCGCAGCCAGGCCATCGCCCACCGCCTCGCGGGCAAGGGCGGCATGATGTCCGTCGCCCTCCCGGTCACCGAGATCGGGCCCTACCTCGACGGTCGTCCCGGCCTGTCACTCGCCACGGTCAACGGCCCCTCGTCGGTCGTGGTGGCCGGCGACCCTGCCGCTGTCGAGGAGCTGCGGGCCCGGCTGTCCGACGATGGCGTCCGCTGCCGCGTGATCGCGGTGGACTACGCGTCGCACACGAGCCATGTCGAGCGCATCGAGGACGAGCTGCGCGACCTGCTCGCGCCGGTGACACCAGCGGCCCCGGTCGTCCCCATGTGGTCCACCACCGACGGTGCGTGGGTCGAGGGCCCGGCGCTCGACGGCCGCTACTGGTACCGCAACCTGCGCCAGACCGTGCACTTCGCGGACGGGACCGCCGCGCTGGCCGGCGCCCGGCATGCGCTGTTCGTCGAGGTCAGCACCCACCCTGTGCTCACCGCCGCCATCGAGGACACCCTCGCGAGCAGGCCAGGCACGCTGGTGGTGCCGACGCTGCGCCGCGACCAGGACGAGCCGCTGACCTTCCACACCGCGCTCGCCACCGTCCACACCGGCACCGCCACCACTGTCGACTGGCGCCGCCCGGCCACCCCGCCGGCCACCGGTCTGCCCACCTACCCCTTCCAGCACAAGCGGTTCTGGCCGACGGCCGCACCCGCCGCGACGACGAGCGACCCGGCCGAGGCCCGGTTCTGGGCGGTCGTCGACGAGGAGGACGTGACCGCGCTGGCCGCCACCCTCGACGCCGACGCCGCCACCCGCGAGGCGCTGTCCTCGGTGCTGCCCGCCATCGTCGACTGGCGCCGCAGGGCCCGCCGCGGCGCGGAGACCGACGGCTGGCGCTACCGCGTCACCTGGCGCCGCATCGGCGTCGTCACCGCCGAGCGCCTGTCCGGCAGGTGGCTCGCGGTCGTGCCGGCCGGTGGCCACCCCGTCGCCGAGGCCGCCCTCGACGCGCTGCGCACCAGGGGTGCGGAGGTCGCCCGCGTCGAGGCCACCGGAGACGGGTTCGCCGACCTCGACGCCGCACTGGCGCGGGAGCCCCGGGCGGTGTTGTCGTTCCTCGCGCTCGACGAGTCGCCGCACCCCGCCTTCCCCACGGTGCCGCGCGGGCTCGCCGGGCTCACCGACCTCCTGCGGGCACTCGACGAGCGCGGTACGACCGCGCCGGTGTGGGCGTTCACCTCGGGCGCCATCGACGGGCGGCCGACCCAGGCACTCACCTGGGGCCTCGGCCTGGTCGCCGCGCTGGAGCACCCACGCCGCTGGGGCGGCGTGGTCGACCTGCCCGCGGAGCCGGACGACGCCGCGTTGCGCCACCTGCCCGCCGTCCTGCTCGGGCAGGGCGACGAGGACCAGCTCGCGTTGCGGGCCGACGGCGTGCTCGGCCGCAGGCTCGTGCGCGCCCCGCTGCACGAGGCGGGCCCACGCACCCCCTGGGTGCCCCGCGGCACCGTCGTCGTCACCGGTGGCACCGGCGGGGTCGGCGGACACGTCTGCCGCTGGCTCGCCGAACACGGCGCCGACCACGTGCTGCTGCTCAGCAGGCGCGGCGCCGACGCCGACGGCGCGGCCGCGCTGGCCGAGGAGCTCACCGCCGCGGGTGCCCGCGTCACGATCACCGCCTGCGACGTCACCTCCCGCGACGACCTGGCCGCCGCGCTGGCGGGACACGACGTCACCGCCGTTGTGCACGCCGCGGGGGTCGGCCAGCGCACGCCGCTCGCGGACACCGACCCGGCCGAGCTGTCGCGGGTGCTGTCGGCGAAGGTCGCCGGCGCGCGCAACCTCGACGAGGTGCTCGGGGACCGGCCGTTGGACGCGTTCGTGCTCATCTCCTCCAACGCCGGCGTCTGGGGCGGCGGGGGACAGGGCGCCTACGCGGCGGCCAACGCCTACCTCGACACGCTCGCCGTGCGCCGCCGCGCGCAGGGCCGCCCGGCGACCTCCATCGCGTGGGGCTCGTGGGCGGGTGCCGGCCTCGGCGCCGTCGACGGCGCCGAGGAGCGACTGCGCAGGCTCGGCCTGCCCGCCATGGACCCGGGCGCGGCGCTCGCCGCGCTGGTCGCCGCCGTCGAGCACGGCGAGACCACGGTGTCGGTGGCCGACGTGCGGTGGGACCGCTTCGCACCCGGCTTCACCGCTGCCCGTCCCAGCGCACTGCTGAGCGAGCTGCCCGAGGTGCGCGACGCCCTGCGGGAGCAGGAGGTCGAGCACACCGGCGGTTGGGCCGAGCGGCTCGCCGCGCTGCCCGAGACCGAGCGGGACCGCGCGGTGCTCGCCGCCGTCACCGCCAACGCCGCTGCCGTGCTCGGCCACACCGACGCCACCTCGGTCGCACCCGACAAGGCGTTCACCGAGCAGGGTTTCGACTCCATGACCGCCGTGCAGCTGCGCAACGCGCTCGTGCGGGAGTTCGGGCTGCGGCTGCCGACCACCCTGCTGTTCGACCGCCCGACCGCCCGCGCGCTGGCCGGGTACGTGCGCGCCGAACTGACCGGCACGACCGCCCGCGCCGACACGCCCGCGGTCACCGCCCGGCGCGACGACGAGCCGATCGCGATCGTGGGCATGGCATGCCGGCTCCCCGGCGGCATCGCCTCGCCCGCGGACCTGTGGGCGCTGCTCATGGCCGAAGGCGATGTGCAGACCGAGTTCCCCGCCGACCGTGGCTGGGACACCGACGCGATCTACGACCCGGAGCCGGGGCTGCCCGGCCGCACCTACACCCGCCAGGGCGGCTTCCTCGACACGGCGACGCAGTTCGACCCGTCGTTCTTCGGCATCTCACCGCGCGAGGCGCTGGGCATGGACCCGCAGCACCGCGTGTTCCTGGAGACGGCGTGGGAGACGTTCGAGCGGGCCGGGATCGACGTGTCCACGTTGCGTGGCAGCAAAACCGGCGTTTTCGCCGGTGCCTTCCACACCGGCTACACGATCGGCGCCGACCTCGTCGCCGCCGGCGTCGACGGGTACACCTCGCACAACAACCTGCCGAGCGTGCTGTCCGGCCGCGTGGCGTACACGTTCGGGTTCGAGGGTCCGGCGGTCACCGTGGACACGGCCTGCTCGTCGTCGCTCGTCGCCGTGCACCTGGCGGGTCAGTCACTGCGCACCGGCGAGTCCGACCTCGCGCTCGCCGGCGGCGTCGCGGTCATGGCCAGGCCCAACACGTTCATCGAGTTCTCCCGCCAGCGGGGGCTGGCCACCGACGGGCGTTGCAAGGCGTTCGCGACCGCCGCCGACGGCACCGGGTGGTCCGAGGGCGTCGCGCTGCTGGTGCTGGAGCGGCTGTCCGACGCGCGCCGCAACGGGCACAGCGTGCTGGCCGTGGTGGCCGGCAGCGCCGTCAACTCCGACGGCACGTCCAACGGCCTGACCGCCCCGAACGGTCTGGCGCAGCAGCGGGTCATCCGGGCCGCGCTGGCCTCCGCCGGCCTGCGACCGTCCGATGTGGACGTGGTGGAGGCGCACGGCACGGGCACCACGCTGGGCGACCCGATCGAGGCCCAGGCCCTGCTCGCCGCGTACGGGCAGGAACGCGAGATCCCGCTGTGGCTGGGCTCGCTCAAGTCGAACATCGGGCACACGCAGACCGCGGCCGGTGTCGCGGGCATGATCAAGACAGTGTTGGCGATGCGCCACGGTGTTCTGCCGAGGACGTTGCACGTGGACGCGCCGACGCCGCACGTGGACTGGTCGGCAGGCGCTGTCGAGTTGTTGACCGAGGCGCGGCCGTGGCCGGAGGTCGACCGCCCGCGCCGGGCGGGGGTGTCGGCGTTCGGGGTGAGCGGTACCAACGCGCATGTCATCCTCGAGCAGGCGCCGGACGAGGTCGCCGCCGACGACGTGCCGGAGACGGCTCCCGTGCCGCTCACGCTGTCGGCGCGGACTCCCGCCGCGCTCGCCGAGTCCGCCGCCCGCCTCGCCGACCACGTGTCAGGGCACGAGGAGCACACGCCGACCGCGATCGCGGCCCGGTTGACCGCCCGGGTCCGGCACGAGCATCGCGCCGTCGTGGTCGGCGCGGACCGGGAGACGTTGGTACGCGGGCTGCGTGCCCTCGCCGCCGGCACCCCCGACCCGGCCGTGGTGGCCGGGACCGGGACCGGGGTCGAGGTGGACGGTCCGACGGTGTTCGTGTTCCCGGGTCAGGGGACGCAGTGGGCGGGTATGGGGGCGGGTCTGCTCGAGTCGTCGCCGGTGTTCGCCGAGGCGGTGGCGGAGTGCGAGGTGGCGTTGTCGGCGTTCGTGGACTGGTCTGTCACCGATGTGATCCGGCAGGCTCCTGGTGCGCCGGCGATGGATCGCGTGGACGTGGTGCAGCCGGTGTCGTTCGTGATGATGGTGTCGTTGGCGCGGTTGTGGGGATATCACGGGGTGCGGCCGGATGCGGTCGTGGGGCATTCGCAGGGTGAGATCGCCGCCGCGTACGTGGCGGGGGCGTTGTCGTTGGTGGATGCGGCGCGGGTGGTGGCCCTGCGCAGTCAGGCCATCGCCCGTCACCTGGCCGGGCACGGTGCGATGATGTCGGTCGCGCTGCCGCTCGCCGATGTCGAGCCGCGTGTGGTGGACCACGACGGCCTGTTGGTCGCGACCGTCAACGGCCCGTCGTCGGTCGTGGTGGCCGGCGACCCCGACGCGGTCGAGGAGCTGCGCACCGGGCTCAGCGCCGAAGGCGTGCGCACCCGGGTCATCCGGGTGGACTACGCGTCGCACACGAGCCACGTCGAGCGCATCGAGGACGAGCTGCGTGACCTGCTCGCCCCGGTCCGTCCGCAGGCGCCCACGGTCCCGATGTGGTCCAGCACGGACAGTGCGTGGCTCGACGGTCCGGTGCTGACCGGCGAGTACTGGTACCGCAACCTGCGCGGCACGGTGCGGTTCCGCGACGCCGTCGAGGCGCTCGCCTCGGCGGGACACCGCCTGTTCGTCGAGGTGAGCACGCACCCCGTGCTCACCGCGCCGATCGAGGAGACCCTCGAGGCGCACGGCGACGTGCTGGTGGTGCCGACGCTGCGCCGCGACCAGCACGAGCCGACCACCTTCCACACCGCGCTCGCGACCGTCCACACCGCGACGGCGGTGCGCCCCGACTGGCGCCTGCCCGCCGTGCCGACCGACCCGGACACCCCGCTGCCCACCTACCCGTTCCAGCACGAGCGTTTCTGGCTGGACACCGGTGGGACCGGTGACCTCGGCGCGGTCGGCCTCGGTGACACCGGCCACCCACTGCTGGGTGCCGCCGTGCACCTGCCCGACGGCGGCGCGGTGTTCACGAACCGCGTCACCACCCGCACCCAGCCGTGGCTCACCGACCACGCCGTCGCCGGCACGGTCCTGTTCCCCGGCTCAGCGCTGCTGGAGCTGGCGGTGCGCGCCGGGGACGAGGTCGGTGTGGACACGGTCGCCGAGCTGGTGGTCGAGGCCCCGCTGGTCGTGCCGGACCGGGGCGTGCACCTGCGCGTCACGGTCGGCGCCGAGGACGACGGGAGGCGCCCCGTCGCCGTGCACACCCGCACCGACGACGACGCGACCTGGACCCGCCACGCCGTGGGTCAGCTCACGGCCGTAGCGGCACCGCGCCCCGCGCCGGCGGCGTGGCCACCCGCGGGGGCGCACCCCGTCGCGGTGGACGACTTCTACGAGGGCCAGCGCGAGGTGGGCATGGAGCTGGGCCCGCTGTTCCAGGGTTTGCGCCGGGTCTGGACCCGCGAGGACGAGGTGTTCGCCGAGGTGGAGATCCCGGCCACGACGAGCGGCGTCGACGGGTTCGTGCTGCACCCCGCGCTGCTCGACGCCGCACTGCACGCGGCCGCCTACCTGCCCGGCCGGGGCGGGGCACGTGCCGCCGCCCGGCTGCCGTTCGCGTGGACCGGGGTGACCTGCCACGCCGCGGGCGCCACCGCGCTGCGGGTGCACCTGCGTGCCGAGGGCGACGACGTGGCGGTCGAGCTGGCCGACGGCACCGGCGCACCGGTCGCCACGGTCACCGCGCTCGCCACCCGCCCCGTCGACCCGGCCACGCTGTTCGCCGGCCCCGGCCTCGCGGACATGCTCTACCGCACGCAGTGGCGGCCCCTCGCGCTGCCGGAGCGCGGCACGAACGCCTTCGCACTGCTCGACCTCACCGCCCGCGCCAGCGGGACGCCGCCGGAGCAGGCACGCGAGCTCGTCCTCACCGCGCTCAAGGCGATCCAGGCGCACCTGTCCGAAGCCGGCACCGACCCGCTCGTCGTGGTCACCCGCGACGCGCGGACCGACCCGGCCGCGGGGGCGGTCTGGGGCCTCGCCCGCACCGCCCAGTCCGAGCACCCCGGGCGGGTCGTGCTGGTGGACACCGACGCCGCCGCGACCCTCGCGGCGCTGCCCGCCGCGGTCGCGACCGGGGAACCGCAACTCGCACTGCGGGACGGCACCGCGACCGTCCCGAGGCTCGTCCGGCACACACCCGCCCAGGAGTCCACACCGCTCGTCGAGGACGGCACGGTCCTGGTCACCGGCGGCACCGGCACCCTCGGCGCGCTGGTAGCCCGCAGGCTCGTCACGCACCACGGGGTGCGGCACCTGCTGCTGACCAGCCGCCGTGGCGCCGAGGCGCCCGGCGCGGCCGACCTGCGGGCCGAGCTGACCGGCCTCGGCGCGACCGTCACGATCGCGCCCTGCGACCTCGGGGACCGGGCGCAGGTCAAGGCGCTCCTGTCGGGCGTGCCTGCCGCGCACCCGCTCACCGCGGTCCTGCACAGCGCCGCCGCGCTGGACGACGGCGTGGTGACCGCGCTGGACGCGACCAGGGTCGAGCACACCTTCGCCCCGAAGGTCGACGGCGCGTGGCACCTGCACGAGCTGACCGAGCACCTCGACCTTGCCGCGTTCGTGCTGTTCTCCTCCGCGTCCGGCACGCTCGGCAACGCGGGCCAGGGCAACTACGCGGCGGCCAACGGGTTCCTCGACGGCCTCGCCGGCTACCGGCGCGACCGGGGGCTCCCGGCCGGCTCGCTCTCGTGGGGCCTGTGGGTGCGGGCGAGCGAACTGACCGCCGAGGTGCTCGACGGCACCCGGGGCCACCGCAAGGACGAGGTCCTCGCGCTGTCCGACGACGAGGGCCTGCGGCTGTTCGACGCGCCCTTCGCGAAGGCCGGCGACCCGGCGGTGCTCGCCCCGGTCAAGCTCGGCATCGCGGCGCTGCGCATGGCCGCGAGCCCGCCCGCCGTCGTCCGCGACCTGCTGCCGCGCGCCCGCCGCGTCGCCGAGGCCGCCGCGCCGGAGGTGTCCTTCGTGGCCGAGCTGGCGGCCATCCCGCCCGCCGACCGGCACGCGCGGCTCGTCGAGTTGGTGCGCGGCCACGCCGCCGCCACACTCGGCCACGCGGATCCGGCGTCCATCGAGGACCGCCAGCCGTTCCGCGAGCTCGGGTTCGACTCGCTTGCCGCGGTCGACCTGCGCAACCGGGTCGGTGCGGCCACGTCGCTGCGGCTGCCGGCGACGCTCGTGTTCGACCACCCGAGCCCGGCCGCCCTTGCCAGCCACCTGCTCGACGAACTCGGCCTTGCCGACGGCACGCACGGCGGCACCGACGAGCGGGCGAGCGCCGGCGCCGCGCTGGCGCTCGCCGAGGTCGACCGGCTGGACGCCACGCTGTCCCGCCTGCTCGGCGACGGCACCGCGGGGCAGAGCGGGGACCACGTCGAGGTGGTGGAGCGGTTGCGTCGCCTGGCGAGCAGGTGGCGCGGCACCGGCGACGCCGTGACCGACGACATGACCGACGACATGACCGACGACGACATCCTCGCCCTCGCCGAGGCGGAGCTGTCCTGATGGGAAGCCACGACAGGGAGGCGGACCCGGTGTCCACCGACAAGATCAAGGACTACCTCAAGCGGACCCTCGTCGAACTGCGGCAGACCCGGCAGCGGCTCGACGACCTGGAAGCGGAGCGGCACGCGCCGATCGCGATCGTCGGGATGGGGTGCCGGCTGCCCGGCGGCGTCACCTCGCCGGAGGACCTGTGGCGGCTGGTGTCCGCCGGCGGCGACGGGATCGGCCCGCTGCCCACCGACCGGGGCTGGGACCTCGACGGGCTCTACCACCCCGACCCCGACCACCCCGGCACCTGCTACGTGCGGGAAGGCGGCTTTCTCGCCGACGCCGGCGGGTTCGACGCCGAGTTCTTCGGCATCTCGCCGCGCGAGGCGACCTCGCTCAACCCGCAGCAGCGGCACCTGCTCGAGGTGTCGTGGGAGGCGCTGGAGCGTGCCGGGATCGACCCGGACGCGTTACGCGGCAGCAGGACCGGTGTGTTCACCGGTGTCATGTACCACGACTACGCGCCACCGGTGGAACGCGTGCCAGCCGAGCTGGAGGGCCTGCTGAGCGTCGGCAACGCGGCCAGCGCGGCCTCCGGCCGGGTCTCCTACGCGCTGGGACTCGAGGGCCCGTCGGTGACCGTCGAGACCGCGTGCTCATCGTCGTTGGTCGCGCTGCACCTGGCGGCCCGGTCACTGCGTTGCGGCGAGTCGGACCTCGCGCTGGCCGGCGGTGCGGCGATCATGGCCACGCCGGACGCGATGGTGCAGTTCGCCCGGCAGCGGGGGCTCGCGCCCGACGGCCGGTGCAAGGCGTTCGCCGACGCGGCCGACGGCACCGGTTGGTCCGAGGGCGCCGCGGTCGTGGTGCTGGAGCGGCTCTCCGACGCCCGCCGCAACGGTCATCCGGTGCTGGCGGTCGTGCGGGGGAGTGCGGTCAACTCCGACGGTGCCTCCAACGGCTTCACCGCGCCAAACGGTCCGGCGCAGCAGCGGGTCATCCGCGCCGCACTCGCCGACGCGCGCCTCGCGGCGTCCGAGGTGGACATGGTGGAGGCGCACGGCACGGGCACGACGCTCGGTGATCCGATCGAGGCGCAGGCCGTGCTCGCCGCCTACGGCCAGGACCGCGAGACCCCGCTGTGGCTGGGGTCGCTGAAGTCGAACATCGGGCACACGCAGGCCGCCGCGGGCGCGGCCGGACTCATCAAGGCGGTCATGGCGATGCGCCACGGCACCATGCCGAGGACGTTGCACGTCGAGCGGCCGAGCCGGCACGTGGACTGGTCGGCGGGCGCGGTGGAGCTGCTGACCGAGGCGCGACCGTGGCCCGCGGTGGCCCGCCCGCGCCGCGCCGGGGTGTCCGCGTTCGGTGCGAGCGGCACCAACGCCCACGTGATCGTCGAGCAGGCACCGGAGCGGGGCGCCACGCCGGTACCCGAGGCCGGGTGGCCGGCCGTGTGGCTGCCGCTGTCGGCACGCTCGCCTGCCGCGCTCGCCGCGCTCGCGGGCCGCCTCGCGTCCACAGTGGACGGCGATGTCGCCGGTGTCGGTGTGGCGCTGCGCGGGCGCACCCGGTTCGACCACCGCGCGGTCGTCGTCGGCACCGACCCGGCCGGGGCGTTGACCGCGTTGGCCGCCGGCCGCCAGGACTCCGGTGCCGTCGCCGGCCGTGCCGCACCCGGGCGCGTCGCGTTCGTGTTCTCCGGACAGGGCAGCCAGCGCGCGGGCATGGGCGCCGAACTGCACCGGGTGGTGCCCGCGTTCGCCGCCGCGTTCGACGACGTCTGCGCCGTGCTCGACCCGCACCTTCCCGTCCCCTTGCGGTCGGTCGTGTTCGCCGTGCCAGGCACACCGGAGGCTGACCTGCTGGACCGCACCGAGTACACCCAGCCCGCGCTGTTCGCGCTCGAGGTGGCACTGGCCAGGACGCTCGCCGGCTGGGGTGTGCGGCCCGACGTCGTCGCCGGGCACTCGGTCGGGGAACTGGCCGCCGCGCACCTGGCCGGGGTGTTCACCCTGGCCGACGCGGCGACGCTCGTCGCCGCGCGGGGCCGGGTCATGCAGACCATGCCGGCGGGCGGTGCGATGGTGGCCGTCAACGCGGCCGAGGACGTCGTCCGTCCCCTGCTCGCGGGGCACGAGTCCACTGTGGACATCGCGGCGGTCAACGGGCCGGAGTCCGTGGTCCTCTCCGGCGACGCCGACACCGTGACGGCGCTCGCCGCCCGCCTCGCCGAGATGGGCGCGCGGACCAAGCGGCTCCCCGTCAGCCACGCCTTCCACTCCCCGCACACCGACGGCGTCCTCGCCGAGTTCCACCGGGTCGCGGCCGGGATCCGGTACGCGGCACCGACCATACCGGTGATCTCGGACGTCACCGGCCTCGTCGCCGACCCGGCCGAGCTGACCACGCCCGAGTACTGGGTTCACCACGTCCGCGCCGCCGTCCGCTTCCACGACACCGTGCGGACGCTCGTGGCCGACGGCGTCACGACGGCCGTCGAGATCGGCAAGGGCGGCGCTCTCGCCGCGCTCGTCGGCGAGAGCGGCGACATCGCCGCGATCCCCGCCCTGGGCACGAGGGCCGACGAGCCTGCCGCGTTCGCCGAGGCGCTCGCCCGCCTGCACACCCGGCTGCCTGCCGGTGTCACACCACCGGCAGCTCGGGCCGTGCCGAGCACCGACCTGCCCGTCTACCCCTTCCAGCACCGGCGGTTCTGGCTCACCCCGCGCGCCAGCGCGGACCTCGGCTCGGTCGGCGCCACCGCGACCGGCCACCCGCTGCTGGGCGCGGCCGTGCACCTGCCCGACGGCGGCGCCGTGTTCACCAACCTGCTCACCACCCGTACCCAGCCCTGGCTCGCCGACCACGCGATCGACGGCACCGTCGTCGTGTCCGGCACCACGCTGGTCGAACTGGCCGTGCGTGCTGGCGACGAGTTCGGTGCCGGCGTGCTGGACGAGCTGGTCGTCGAGGCGCCGCTGGCGTTGCCGGAGGCGGGAGCGGCCATCCGCGTCCAGGTCGGGCCCGACCGGGACGGCACCCGCACGGTCACCGTCCACGCAGGCGCCCACGACACGGGCTGGACCCGGCACGCGACCGGCACCCTCACCACGGTGGCCGTGCCCACCGGCGTGCCCGCGACCGGCCGGCCACCCGCCGACGCGGTTCCCGTGCCGCTGGCCGACTTCTACGACCGCCAGGCGGTCGGCGGACTCGCGCTCGGACCGGCCTTCCGCGGTCTGCGTGCCGTGTGGGCGACCGGCAAGGAGGTCCACGCCGAGGTCGAACTGCCCGGCGAGGCCGCAGGCGACGGCTTCCTCCTGCACCCCGCGCTGCTCGACGCCGCGCTGCAGACGGCGACCTTCCTCCCCGGCCAGGACGGCGCACAGGACGAGCCCGCGACCCTGCGGCTGCCCTTCGCGTGGCGGTCCGTTGTCGTGCACGCCACAGGCGCCACCGCGGTCCGGGTGCACGCCGCCCGCACCGACACCGGCGACCTGACCGTGCGGCTCACCGACCCGGCCGGCGCTCCCGTCGCGACCGTCGGCGCGCTGATCACCCGCCCGGTCGACCCGCGCCGCCACGCCCTACCGGACGCGCCGGAGAACGCGCTGTTCACCGTCGAGCCGCGACCGCTGCCGACCCCGGCAGGCCCGACCCCCACGCCGGGCGCGGTGCTCGACCTCACCGATACCGGCGTGGTCCGCGGTGACCTGCCAGCCAGGACCCGCGCGGTCACCGCGAGCGTCCTCGCCGCGCTGACCCAGCACCTGGCCGCGGGTGGCGACCCGCTCGCCGTCCTCACCCGCGGTGCCGACCGCGACCCGGCGGCGGCGGCCGCGTGGGGCCTCGTGCGCTCCGCGCAGTTGGAGCACCCTGGGGAGTTCGTCCTGGTCGACATCGACGGTGACGGTGCTCCGGGCCTCCTGGCCGCCGCGGTGGCGAGCGGCGAGCCGCAGGTGCTCGTGCGTGACGGCGAACTCCACGTGCCGCGCCTGTCCCGCGGCACGGTGGCGCGGGCGGGCCGTGCGCTCGACCCGGCCGGCACGGTGCTGGTCACCGGCGGCACCGGTGCGCTCGGCAGCCTCGTGGCCCGGCGGTTGGTCACCGAGCACGGTGTCCGCCATCTGCTGCTGACCAACCGCCGGGGCGGGGACGCGCCCGGTGCGACCGGCCTGCGCGCGGACCTCGAAGGGCTCGGCGCGACCGTCACGCTCGCCGCGTGCGACCTCGCCGACCGGAGCTCGGTCGCCGCGTTGCTCGCCGGCGTCCCGGCCGAGCACCCGCTGACCGCGGTCGTGCACACCGCCGCCGTCCTCGACGACGCGACGCTGACCGCGCTCACCCCGCAGCGGCTCGACGCGGTGCTCGCCGCGAAGGCCTACGGCGCGTGGCACCTGCACGAGCTGACCACCGCGCATGAGACGGACCTGGCCGCGTTCGTGTTGTTCTCCTCGGCCGCCGGCACGCTCGGCGGTGCCGGTCAGGGCAACTACGCCGCCGCGAACGCGTTCCTCGACGCGCTCGCCAGGCACCGACACGACCTGGGCCTGCCTGCCGTGTCGTTGGCGTGGGGCCTCTGGGACTCCGACAGCGCCCTCACCGCCTCCCTCGCCGCGGGCAAACGGGACGTGCTGCCGCTCCCGGTGGCGACCGCGCTCACCCTGTTCGACCGCACGCTCGACTCGGCGGCCCCGGTGCTCGTCCCCGCCCGGTTCGACCTGACCGCCCGCGACCAGGACACCGTGCCCGCACTGCTGCGCGGCCTGGTCCGCACGCCGCGCCGGGCCGCGGGCGCCGGGCACGCGGCGGAGGAGGCCCTGCGGGCCCGGCTGAGCCGGATGACCCCGCCCGAGCGGCTGCGGCGGCTCACCGACCTCGTCCGGACCCACGCGGCGGGCGCGCTCGGCCACACCGACCGCGACGCCGTAGGCGCCGACGCACCGTTCACCGAGCTCGGGTTCGACTCACTCGCCGCCGTCGACCTGCGCAACCGGCTCGCCGCCGCGCTGGAGCTGCGGTTGCCGGCGACGCTCGCGTTCGACCACCCGAGCCCGGCACGGCTCGCGGCGTTCCTGCGCGACGAGCTGGTCCCGGCCGAACCCGCCGAACCGACTCGGCGCGCGTCCGTCGACCTGGCGACCGGCCAGGCCACCCCCGTTGTCGGGCGGATCGCCGAGATGAGCATCGACGACCTGGTCGCCACCGCGCTCGGCGGTGCGGCGGCACCCGAGACCGGAACGACAGGAGAGAACGCGTGACCACCCAGGAGACCGCCGCCGACGAGCGTGTCGTCGCCGCGCTGCGGGCGGCCCTCACGGCGAACGAGCGGCTGAAGGCCGAAGTCGCCGCGCTCACCGCCAGGGCGACAGAGCCGATCGCGATAGTCGGCATGGGCTGCCGCCTGCCCGGCGACGTCCGTTCCCCCGACGACCTGTGGGCACTCGTCGCGCAGGGCCGCGACGGCATCGGACCTTTCCCCGACGACCGCGGCTGGGACCTCGACGCGCTGTACCACCCGGACCCCGACCACGCGGGCACCAGCTACACCCGCCACGGCGGATTCCTGCGCGACGCCGGTGACTTCGACGCACGCTTCTTCGGCATCTCGCCACGCGAGGCACTGGCCATGGACCCGCAGCAGCGGCTGTTCCTGGAAGCCGCGTGGGAGGTCTGCGAGCGGGCCGGCATCGACGCGGTGTCCCTGCGCGGCAGCCGCACCGGCGTGTACGCGGGCGTCATGTACCACGACTACGGCACCGGCTACCGCGACGAGCGCTTGGAGGGCTTCCAGGGCGCCGGGGTCGCGGGCAGCGTGGTGTCCGGCCGGGTCGCCTACCACCTCGGGTTCGAGGGCCCGGCAGTCACGGTCGACACCGCGTGCTCCTCCTCGCTCGTCGCGCTGCACCTGGCGAGCCAGGCGCTGCGGGCGGGCGAGTGTGACCTCGCGTTCGCCGGCGGTGTCGCGGTGATGGCGCAGCCCTCGACGTTCGTGGAGTTCTCCCGGCAGCGGGGGCTCGCGCCCGACGGCCGGTGCAAGGCCTTCGCGGCCGCGGCGGACGGCACCGGTTGGTCCGAGGGCATGTCGCTGGTGCTGCTGGAGCGGCTGTCCGATGCCCGTCGCAACGGTCATCCGGTGCTGGCGGTCGTGCGGGGGAGTGCGGTCAACTCCGACGGTGCCTCCAACGGTCTCACCGCGCCCAACGGTCCGGCACAGCAGCGGGTCATCCGGTCCGCACTCGCCGCAGCCGGTCTCGATCCGTCCGAGGTGGACATGGTGGAGGCGCACGGCACGGGCACGACGCTCGGTGATCCGATCGAGGCGCAGGCCGTGCTCGCCGTCTACGGCCAGGACCGCGAGACCCCGCTGTGGCTGGGGTCGCTGAAGTCGAACATCGGGCACACCCAGTCGGCGGCGGGCGTCGCCGGCGTCATCAAGGCGGTGCAGGCGATCCGGCACGCCACCATGCCGAAGACGTTGCACGTCGACGAACCCAGCCCGCACGTGGACTGGTCGGCGGGCGCGGTGGAGCTGCTGACCGAGGCACGACCATGGCCCGCGGTGGCCCGTCCGCGCCGCGCCGGGGTGTCCGCGTTCGGGGTCAGCGGCACCAACGCCCACGTGATCGTCGAGCAGGCACCCGACCTACCCGAACAGTCGGGTGTGGCGGGCGGGGCCGACGAGGGGCCGGTGCCGTGGGTGCTGTCGGCCCGCACGGCGGCCGCGCTGTCCGCGCAGGCGTGGCGGCTGGTCGAGCACGTCGAGGCGCACCCGGAGCTGACCGCCGACGCGGTCGGCCGCGCGCTCGCCACCGGGCGCGCACACCTGGAGCACCGTGCCATGGTTCTCGGCGCCGATCGCGCCGCGCTCGTCAACGGGGTCCGCAACCTGGCCCGCGGTGAGCCGTCCCCCGGGGTCGTGTCCGGCACCGTCACCGACGGCACCCTCGCGTTCCTGTTCGCCGGCCAGGGCAGCCAACGCCTCGGCATGGGCCGCCAGCTGCTGCGCTTCCCCGCGTACGCCGACGCGTTCGACGCCGTCGCCGCCGAGTTGGACCGCGGCCTGCCGCGCCCGCTGCGCGACGTCGTGTTCGCCACCGGGGGCACCGCCACCGCCGCCGCGCTCGACCGCACCGAGTTCACCCAGCCCGCGCTGTTCGCGGTCGAGGTGGCGCTCGTGCGGCTGCTGGAGCACTGGGGCGTCCGGCCCGACGTGCTCGCCGGCCACTCGGTGGGCGAGATCGTGGCCGCGCACGTGGCCGGCGTGCTGCCGTTGTCGGACGCGGCCGACCTCGTCACCGCGCGGGGCAGGCTCATGCAGCGACTCCCGGCCGGTGGCGCGATGGTCGCGGTCAGCGCGGGTGAGGAGGAGGTCGCGCCGCTGCTCGCCGGCCACGAGCACGAGGCCGCCATCGCCGCGGTCAACGGTCCCACGTCGGTCGTGCTGTCCGGCGCCGAGGCGGTCGTGCTGGACATCGCCGCGCGCCTGCGTGCCGAAGGCCACCGCACCAAGCGGCTCCAGGTCAGCCACGCGTTCCACGCGCCGCAGATGGCGCCCATGCTCGCCGAGTTCCGCGCCGTCGCCGAGCGGCTGACCTACGCGCCGCCCACGATCTCGGTCGTGTCCAACGTGACCGGCCGGTTCGCCACCGGCGACGACCTCGTCACCGCCGACTACTGGGTGCGCCACGTCCGCGCCACCGTCCGGTTCCACGAGTCGGTGCGGACGCTGGAGGCCGACGGGGTGCGCACCTTCCTCGAGGTGAGTCCGGGTGACGCGGTCACCGCCATGACCCACGAGAGCCTCACGACGTCGGCGGAGGCACTGCCGGTGCTCCGCCGCGACCAGGGCGACTGCCGCTCGTTCCTGGCGGCGCTCGGTCGCCTGCACACCAGGGGCCGATCGCTGACCGTGCCGCCGCCGCGCGGGCACGTGCCACTGCCCACCTATCCGTTCGAGCACAAGCGTTACTGGCTGGAGACCACCGTGACCACGACCGACCACACGACCGTGACCATCCCGGCGGAGACCGTCGAGGCCGAGGAGCGGACCGGTGGCGAGCTGTCCGCCGGGATTCTGGCCGGGCTGCCCGCGGCCGACCGCAGGAAGACCCTGGTCGAGACCATCATCGGCCTGGCCGTGACCGCGCTCGGCCACGACGACCACGACGAGATCGACGAGGAGACCGGCTTCTTCGACGTCGGGTTCAGCTCGCTGACCGCCGTGGAGGTGCGCAACCAGCTCGGCGAGATGACCGAGCTGGACCTCAGCCCGATGCTGCTGTTCGACCACCCGACACCGGGCATGCTCGCCGACCACCTGACCGAGCGCCTGTCCGCAGTGGACAAGGCGTGACCCCGTTCCCCAACACAGACTTCGACAGGAGTGAGGACATGTTCGACGTCGACACCTACCTGAGGCACCTCGACCACCGGGGCTCCACCGCCCCGACGGCGGAGAACCTGCGCGCACTGCACAAGCGGCACATGATGACCGTGCCGTTCGACAACTCCCGCAACGCGGCCAAGGGCCTCGCGATCTGGGACGACGTCGACGCGGGCGCCGATGTGTTCTTCCAGGCGCTGATCACCGAGCGGCAGGGCGGCATCTGCCACGAGCTCTCCGGCCTGTTCCGCGCGTTGCTTCTCGAGCTGGGTTACGACGTCACGATCGTCTCCGCCGGCGTGCGCGGCGCGAACGACCAGTTCGGACCGGACCTGGAGCACATGCTGAACCTGGTGCGGATCGACGGCGAGCAGTGGCTCGTCGACGTCGGGTTCGCCGGACCGTCGTTCACCGAGCCGGTGCGGGTCAGCGCCGATGTCCAGACGCAGAACGGGTTCGACTACCAGGTCGTGCCCGACGGTGAGCACCTCGTGCTGCGCCGCCGGGGCGTGGGTGCCGACTGGCAGGCCGTGTACCGGTTCACGCTGCGGGAGCGGCACTACGCGGAGTGGAAGGCGATCGTCACCGGCGAGAACGACGACCCGTACTGGCACTGGGCGGGCGAGATGATCGCCGCGGGCACCGTGATCTACGGCCACGCCTACGAGACCGGCCAGCTGCTGCTCGTCGGCCGCAGGCACCTGCGTGCCGAGGACGGCGTCGACCACGTCCGCGTGCTCGCGAAGACCGCCGACTACGAGGGCGCCATCGACCACATCCTGCACCCCGAGGTGGGTGTGCGGTCGTGAGCACCGGATCCGACGTCCTGGTCGTCGGCGACGGACCGGTCGGCCAGACCCTCGCCGTGCTGCTGGCACGGCGAGGCTGGTCGGTCACCGTCGTGGACCGCTGGCCCGAGCCGTACACGATGTCGCGTGCGGTCGCGTTCGACAGCGAGGCCGCCCGCGTGCTGTCCGCGCTCGGCATCACCGGTTTCGTCGCGAACGACACCGAGCCATCCGGCCGGTACGTGTGGCGCAACGCCGAGGGCAAGGTGCTGCTGGACATCCAGGGCGCGAACACCGGCTGGTGCCACTGGCCGGACTCGACCTCGATGTACCAGCCGGGCCTCGAGGCCGCGTTGACCGCGCGCGGCGCCGAGCTGCCCACCCTGACCGTCCTGCGTGGCCGCGAGGCCGTCGAGGTCGCCGACCACGGCGACCACGTCGAGCTGACCTGTGTGGACAGGGCGGGCGAGCGGACGGTGCTGTCCGCGCGCTGGCTGGTCGGGTGCGACGGTGCCAACAGCTTCGTGCGCGGGCACATCGGCACGGACATGCACGACCTGCGCTTCTCCCGCGACTGGTTGATCTGCGACGTTGTGCCGCACGACCCGCGACCCTTCGACCCCAACAACCTGCAGGTGTGCGACCCGGCACGGCCGAGGACCGCCGCGTCCGCCGGACCGGGCCACCGCCGGTGGGAGTTCATGCGTGTCGACGGCGAGACGGTCGAGGAGCTGAACACGCCGGAGAGCGCGTGGCGGCTGCTCGCGATGTTCGACGTCACGCCGGACAACGCGACCCTGCTGCGGCACGCTGTCTACAGCTTCCAGGCGACCTGGGCCACGAGGTGGCGGTCCGGCCGTGTGTTCATCGCGGGCGACGCCGCGCACGTCATGCCCCCGTTCGCGGGGCAGGGCATGTGCTCGGGCATCCGCGACGCGGCGAACCTCGCGTGGAAGCTCGACCTCGTGCTCGGTGGCCGGGCCGGCGACACCCTGCTGGACACCTACGAGCTGGAACGCGGCCGCCACGTCCGGCACGCGGTGCGGATGTCGGTGGACCTCGCCAAGGTGATCTGCCAGCTCGACCCGGCGGCCGCGGCCGACAGGGACACGGTGATGATCGCGGCCCGCGAACGCGGCGTCGGCGCCGGGGCCCCTCAGGCGCCCGTCCACCCGCTGCACGAGGGGGCGCTGCACGACGTGCGGCCCCGCGGCCTGGCCGGCAGGCTCAGCCCGCAGGCACACGTGCGGCGCGGCGCGGCGACCGGCCTGTTCGACGACGTCGTCGGCACCGGGTTCGTGCTGCTGTCCACCGAGGACCCCCGGCCACACCTCGACGAGGCGGACGTCGCGTTCCTCGCGGAGCTGGACGTCAGGATCGTCACCGTCGTTCCGGCCGACGACCCGAGGGCCGGGAACGGAGCGACCGCGGTCGCCGACGTCGACGGCGTCTACCTGCCCTACCTGGAGCAGGCGGGCGCCAGGGCGGTGCTCATTCGGCCGGACTTCTACGTGTACGGCCAGATCGGACGGCCCGAGGACTACCGCGCGGTGGTCGCGAGCCTGCGCCACCACGTGAGCGCGGCCGTCCTGACGCACTGAGATATCCCACAGCAGAACACGACTCCGGCGCGGACCTCGACCGAGGTCCGCGCCGGAGTCGTGTGCCACACCCCTTGGTGACTCGGGTGCGCACGATGGGGAACCCCCGGCACTCCTACCGGGGGTTCCCCATGGCGCGGCAGTGTGTGCGGGCCCGGGGAGGAGGGGGCGTGTCGCCGGGCCCGCACACACGGTGCGAACGGCGACGCGGGCGGGGTTCCGGGAGCGGAACCCCGCCCGCGTCGCCGTCGGGACCGTCCGGGAGGCGGTCGTACCGGACGGGTCAGGCGGTCGCCGGCTCGGTCTTCGCCGGCGGTTCGTCAACCGGCTCCTCGGCCGCGGGCTCCGGCGTGTCCTGCCCGGACCCGCGGAGCAGCGCGACCGCCAGGACCAGTGCGGCGGCGACGAATACCGCGGCGATCACGAACGCGACGCGGTAGGCGCCCACGAGCGCCGCCGACTCGTCCTCGCCGGAGGCCAGCAGCGCGTCGGTCCGCGCCGTGACGACCGCGCTCAGCACAGTCAGGCCGATGGCGCCGCCGATCTGCTGCGTGGTGTTGAACAGTCCGGACGCGATGCCGGAGTCGGCCGGCGAGACGGACGACATGCCAAGGCCCATCATCGCGGGTGCCGCGAGGCCGAAGCCCAGCCCCATGAGGAGCGTCGCAGGCAGGAAGTCCGCCAGGAACGTGCCGCCCACCCGAACCGTGGCCAACAGCGCGAAGGCGGCGACGATCAGCACGAGTCCGGTGTAGAGGATCGTTCGCTGCCCGAACCGCATGATCAGCCGTGCGGACAGGAACAACGAGATCAGCGCGATCACCACGGCGATCGGCACGTACGCCAGACCGGCCTGCAGCGAGCTGTAGCCCAGGACCCGCTGCAGGTACAGCGTGCCGAAGAACAGCAGCCCGAACATCCCGGCGATCATCAGGAACTGCACGACGTTCGCCACCGACAGCCCCCGCGAGGAGAAGATCTTGAGCGGGACCAGTGGCCGGGCGGCCCTGGCCTGTCGGACGACGAACGCGACGAGCAGCAGCACCGCCACCGGCACGAGGACCAGCGTCTGCGTGGCGCCCCAGCCGATGTTCTCCGCGTTCACGATGGTGTAGACGAGCAGCATCAGCCCGCCGGTGACGAGCGCGGCGCCGAGGAAGTCCGCGCCCTTGCGCACGCCCATGCCCTGGTCGGTCGGCACCGCGCGCATCGCGACCAGCACGACGGCCGCGCCGATCGGGGCGTTGATGAAGAAGATCCAGTTCCAGCTGACGAGGTCGGTGAGCACGCCGCCCAGGAGCGGGCCGACGGCGCCACCACCGGCCGACGCGAAGCTGTACGCGCCGATCGCCTGCGCCTGCTTGCGCGGCTCGTCGTACATCGTGGCCACCATGCCGAGGATGCACGCCGACGCGATCGCGCCGCCGATGCCCTGCAGGAACCGGAAGATGATGAGCATCGCCTCGGTAGTCGCGAAGCCGCACAGCAGCGACGCCGCGCTGAACAACGCGATGCCGGTGATGAACACGTACTTGCGGCCGACCAGGTCGCCGAGCCTGCCGGCGAGCAGCAACAGCCCGCCGAACGGGATCACGTAGGCGTTGACCACCCACACGAGGTTCGCCGAGGAGAACCCGAGACTGCTCTGCACGGTGGGTAGCGCGACGTTCACGATGTTCTGGTCGATGACGATCATCATCTGGCCGGCGCAGAGCACGACGAGCGCCAACCACCGCAGTCCGGTCATCCGCTTGTCGGGCAGGCCCATGGTTGTCTTCCCTTTCGATGGTGCGTTCATGTGTTTCCGTCCTTCATCATCGGGGAGGCGGTTGCCGCGCGGAAGAAAGCACTTTTTTGTGACTGCGTCACATCGATGTGACTACTGGTCGCCTGCCCCGGCGCCGAGCAACTCGGCGACCTGTTCCGCGAGTGCTGTGGCCTGCGCCAGGTTGAGCCGGGGATCGCAGGTCGTCGCGTACCGAGCGGTCAGGCCGTGGTCGTCGCGGATGTCGCCGGTCGTGTCGTCAAGGCATTCGGTCACCGGGTCACCGGTGAGTTCCAGGTGGAGCCCGCCGGGATGCGTCCCCATCTCCCGGTGCACCGCGATGAAGTCCGCCACCTCCTTCCCGATGTCGGACAGGTGCCGGGTCTTGTAGCCGGCCCTGGACTCGAACGTGTTGCCGTGCATGGGGTCGCATTGCCACACGACCTCGTGGCCGGTGGCGGTCACCCGTGCCACGATCGCCGGCAGCACGTCGTGCACCCGGCCTGCGCCCAGGCGCGTGATGAGCGTGAGGCGACCGGGCTCGCACCGGGGGTCGAGGCGTTCCACGTACTCGGCGGCCTGCGCAGGCGTCGTCCCCGGACCGAGCTTCACGCCGATCGGGTTGGCGACGAGCCGGGCGAACTCGACGTGCGCGCCGTCGAGTTGCCTGGTGCGCTCGCCGATCCACAGGAAGTGCGCCGACCCCGCGTACAGCCGGTGCCGCCCGCCGAACTCGCCGACCCGCACGAGCGGTCGTTCGTAGTCCAGCAGCAGGGCCTCGTGGCTTGTGCGCACCTCGTGCCCGGCGATCGCCCTGACCTCGGTCAGCGTGGTGCGCGACGCCAGGTAGGCACGCACCATCCGCGCCGGGTCGGGCGTGCGAGCCGCGATGTCGGGCTGCGGGGCGTTGACGATGTCACCGCGGTAGACCGGCAGCCCCAGGGCGTCCCGGTCCTGGGAGCGCGGTTTGGCGTACTGGCCGGCGATGCGGCCGACCGGCACGACGTCGAGCCCGCTGCGTTCGGCGATCACTCCCGCCATCCGCAGCAGCGTGCGCACGGTGCCGTGCACGTGTTCGGGCGTGCCCTCGGCGAAGGTCTCGGCGCAGTCACCGCCCTGCAGGAGGAAGGCCTCGCCGCGGGCGACGGCGGCGAGGTCGGTGGTCAGCGCGCTCACCTCGGCGGCCGTCACCAGCGGCGGCACCTGTGTGAGGAACGCGTCGACCGACGTGAGCAGTGACGTGTCGCCCCATTCCGGTTGCTGCGCGGCCGGGCGGCGCACCGCGTCGGCGAGCGCGGTCGGCATTGCCAGGTTCATGAGTCGATTGAATGACGCGCGTATCCCCTACCCGCACCCCTAGGAACACCCACAGAATTCCGGTGACCGGGTTCCCGGCGGCCCCGTGATTAGCATCGGTCGGTATCGTCGGAAATACAAGGAGAGTGTTATGCCGGGCCGTTGGCTGTTCGTCCGAATGCATGGTCCCACCCGCGTGCCGAGCCGGGGTGAGCTTCCTCTCTCGCTCGGCGAGACCGCGCGCCTGCTTCGCGCCGCCGACCCGTGCGCGTGCCTGTTCTTCGACCGCACCGGCACCGCGGGTGACACGCTGGAGGTGTGGCTCGACGCGCGGCCCGATGTCCGCGCCGCGGCCGCGCGCCTGCTGCGCGTCCCCGGCGGTGGCTGGGTCACCACGGCGCTGCGCCCTGCCGACCGCCCGGCCGACCATCTCCCGTACGGCGGTCACGACGTGTTCGACGAGCTGGCCGCCGTGTCCAGCGAGCTGGCGCTCCACCCGCTCGGGGGCGACCAGGTGGACTTCGCGGTCGCGCACCTGCGCGGGCTTTTCGCCATCGCCGGCGACCGGGCCCAGGCCATCGCCTTCGAGTGCTGGCGGCACTGGTCGGCCACGTTGAGCCCGACGCGCCGCGTGGCGGAGTCGGTCGAGGCCGCGCTGCGTGCCGGCACACTGCCGCACACCCGGCCACCGCGGCTCGCCGCCTACCTCACCGCCACCGAGCGGGCCGTGCTCGGGCAGCGGTCCCGCGCCGCGCTGCCCGCCCCCTACCTGGTGTTCACCCAGGCGCTGGGCACCCACGCGCGCCTGGCGCTGCCGCCGTCGGTCGGCGCCGCCGCCGCGCTGACCGTCCGCAACGAGCTGGCCGACCGGACCGTCTCCGCGCTGTCGGGACGGTCGGCGTGAGCACCCAGGAGGTGCACGTCGAGCTCGGCGAACGCTCCTACGCCGTGCGCATCGGACCCGGCGTGCGCCACGAGCTGCCCGAGGTCGTCGCCAAGGTGGGCGCGCAGCGCGCCGCCGTGGTGTCCGCGCGACCGCGGGAGTGGACGCCGGACCCCGGCGTGCCACACACGCTGATCACCGCACGCGACGGCGAGGAGGACAAGACGCTCGCCGCGGTGGAGAGCCTGTGCGAGGCGTTCGCCGAGTTCGGCCTCAACCGCGGCGACGTGGTCGTCTCGTGCGGCGGCGGCACCACCACCGACACCGTCGGGCTGGCCGCCGCGCTCTACCACCGGGGCGTCGCGGTGGTCCACCTGCCGACCACCCTCCTCGCGCAGGTCGACGCGAGCACGGGCGGGAAGACCGCGGTGAACCTGTCGCGGGGCAAGAACCTCGTCGGCACCTACTGGCAGCCCGACGCTGTCCTGTGCGACACCGACTACCTCGCGACGCTCCCCGCCCGCGAGTGGGTCAACGGGTACGGCGAGATCGCGCGCTGCCACTTCATCGGCGGCGGCGACCTGCGGGACCTCCCGATCACCGAGCAGATCACGGCGAGCGTGGCGCGCAAGGCCGCCGTGGTCTCCAGTGACGAGCGCGACGCGGGCCCGCGGCACCTGCTGAACTACGGCCACACCCTGGGCCACGCGCTGGAGTGGGCGACGGACTACCGGCTGCGCCACGGTGAGTGCGTCGCGATCGGCACGGTGTTCGCCGGCATGCTCGCCGGCGCACTGGGCCGCATCGACACGACCCGCGTCGACGAGCACCTCGCGGTGGTGCGCCACTACGGCTGTCCGTGGCGGCTCCCGGCCGGCGTGGCCGCCGAGGAACTGGTACGACTCATGCGCCTGGACAAGAAGTCACTGGGCGACCTGACCTTCGTCCTCGACGGCCCCGCCGGTGCGGAACTGGTGCGGAACGTGCCGGAGCACGTCGTCGCCGACGTGCTCGCGGCCATGCCCAGGGACTAGTGCGGTGTCCACCAACGTTCATTGGTGGACACCGCACCACTAGTCGGCGACGAGGTGCATGAGGGCTCGGGCGGCGAGGCGGTAGCCGAACGTGCCTAGCCCCACGACCACGCCCGACGCCAGCGGCGCCAGGACCGACTCGTGCCGGAACCGCTCTCGCGCCCACACGTTCGAGATGTGCACCTCGACCCACGGCCTCGGGTAGGCGGCCAGCGAGTCGCGCAGGCTCCACCCCGCCATCATCAGCGCGCCGGGGTTCACGATGGCCCCCACGGTGTCGGCGCTCGCGTTCACCGTGCGGACGAGCTCGCCCTCGACATCGTCCTGGACGCTCGTCACCGTCCAGCCCCGCTCGGCGACCTCGTCGGCCACCGCCTTCTCCACGTCGGACAGCGTGTCGGTGCCGTACACCGCCGGCTCGCGCCGGCCGAGAATGCCCAGGTTCGGTCCGTTCAACAACAACAGCCGGCTCATCGCGCCACCTTCCCGAATTGTGTTCCGTCTCCCACAACTAGCAGGAACGTGCGCCCGTGCCATTTTTCTGTGGACGTTCCCGAGAATGTCAGGGGGTGGTTAGGGGATGGGTCGAAAATATATCGACGGTAATGTCGGAACCAGTTGAAACGTCTTTCCCCAGTCGGCGTTAAGGAATCTCATGGTCTCACGAATTGTCTCCGCACTTCCGGAGTGGCCGCGGTTCGACGACGCGGAGCGCACCGGTCTGCTCCGGGCGCTCGAACAGGGCCAGTGGTGGCGCATGGGTGGTGGCGAGGTCGACGCGTTCGAGCGCGAGTTCGCCGCCCACCACGGCGCCGACTACGCGCTGGCCGTCACGAACGGCACGCACGCGCTGGAGCTGGCCCTACAGGTGCTCGGCGTCGGATCGGGTGACGAGGTCATCGTGCCCGCGTTCACGTTCATCTCCTCGTCGCAGGCCGCACAACGGCTCGGCGCCGTCGCGGTGCCGGTCGACGTCGACCCGGTCACCTACTGCCTCGACCCGGCCGCCGTCGAGCGTGCGGTCACGAACCGGACCAGGGCGATCATGCCCGTCCACATGGCCGGTCACATGGCCGACATGGACGCGCTCGGCAAGCTCGCCGCCGACAGCGGGGTGCCCCTGCTGCAGGACGCCGCCCACGCACACGGCGCGACCTGGCGGGGCCGCCGAGTCGGCGAGCTGGGCTCGGTCGCCGCGTTCAGCTTCCAGAACGGCAAGCTCATGACGGCGGGCGAGGGCGGCCTCGTGACCTTCGCCGACCGGGAGCAGTACGACCAGGGCTTCCTGCGGCACAGCTGCGGCCGCCCGCCCGGCGACCGCGGCTACTTCCACCAGACCTCCGGTTCGAACTTCCGGATGAACGAGTTCTCCGCCGCGGTCCTGCGCGCCCAGCTCGGCAGGCTGGCGGAGCAGGTGTCGGTACGGGAGCAGCGTGCGTCGCTGTTGACCCGCCTGCTCGGCGACATCGACGGCGTCGTTCCGCAGGGCCGCGATCCGCGCTGCGACAGCAACCCGCACTACATGGCCATGTTCCGCGTCCCGGGCACCACCGAACAGCGCCGCAACGAGCTCGTGGACCAGCTCATCGAGCGCGGCGTCCCCGCGTTCGCCGCGTTCCGCGCCATCTACCGCTGCCCCGGCTTCTGGGAGACCGGCGCACCTGAGGAGACGGTGGACCAGATCGCCGCGCGCTGCCCGAACACCGAGGCCATCTACGCCGACACGATCTGGCTGCACCACCGCACGCTGCTCGGCACCGAGGAGCAGATGCACGAGGTCGCCGAGTCGGTCGCCGACGTGCTGGGGCGGTCGTGAGCGGGCCGCTGCGCGTCGCCGTGATCGGCCTCGGTTGGGCGGCCCGATCCATCTGGCTGCCCCGCCTCGCGGCGAACTCCCGGTTCGTCCTGGCGGCCGCGGTCGACCCGGATCCCGCCGCGCGGGCCGAGGCCGGCGCACCGGTGGAGTACGCCACGGTTGACGAACTGCCGTCCGACGCGGTGGACCTGGCGATCGTCGCCGCGCCCAACCACCTCCACGCCGCGGTCGCCGAGAAGCTGCTCAGCGCGGGCGTCCCGACGTTCGTCGAGAAACCGGTGTGCCTGACCACCGGTGAGGCGGACCGCCTGGCCGCCGCGGAGGTGGCGGGTGGCACGGTCCTGCTCGCCGGCAGTGCGTCCCGGTACCGCGCGGACGTGCGGAGGCTGATCGAGGTCACCGCCGACCTCGGCGAGCTGCGCCACGTCTCGCTGTCCTGGGTGCGAGCGAGGGGCATCCCGAACGGCGTCGGCTGGTTCACCCGCCGTGGCCTCGCGGGCGGCGGCGCACTGGTCGACCTCGGCTGGCACCTGCTCGACAACGTCCTGCCCTTGCTGGGCGGCTCGCGTGTCGAACAGGTCGCAGGCACGGTGTCCGCCGACTTCCTTGGCCACGCCGGCGCCCACGCCGGGTGGCGACAGGAAGGCGCCACGTCCGGCGGCGACGTCGAGGACACCGCCCGCGGCTTCCTCGTGACCCGCGCCGGGCTGTCGGTGTCCCTCACCGCTCGGTGGGCGTCGCACCAACCGGTGGACGTCACGACCATCGCGGTCGAGGGCAGCGACGGCGTCGCGACCCTGGAGTGCACCTTCGGCTTCAGCCCCAACCGGCGCGACGCCGCACTGACCGTGATCCGTTCCGGGCAGGTCACCCGGGTGCCCGTACCTGCCGAGGAGATCGGCGCGGAGTACGACCGCCTGCTCGACGCCCTGGCCGACCGAGTGCACGACCCGGCCGTGCGCGGCACCGCCGTCGCCGAGGCCAGGCAGGTGGTGCACGTGATCGAGCGGTTGTACGAGGCGGCGCCGCTCCTGTCGACCAGGTCGGTCCGACCGGTGCGCGCCGTGGTGTTCGACCTGGACGGCGTCGTCGTGGACAGCTTCGCGGTGATGCGCGCGGCGTTCACCGAGGCGTACCGGCAGGTCGTCGGGGACGGGGAGCCGCCGTTCGCCGAGTACAACCGCCATCTCGGCCGGTACTTCCCGGACATCATGCGGATCATGGGCCTTCCGCTGGAGATGGAAGGCCCGTTCGTCCGCGCGAGCACCCGCCTCGCGGGCGAGGTCACCCTGTTCCCCGGCGTTCACGACCTGCTGACGGACCTGCGCGACCGCGGCATCCCAACGGCCGTCGCCACCGGCAAAGCGGGCTGGCGGGCACGGTCGCTGCTGGAACGGCTCGGCGTGCTGCACCTGTTCGACCACGTACTCGGCTCGGACGAGGTGGCACACGCGAAACCCGCCCCGGACATCGTGATCCGCGCGCTGGAGCTGCTCTCGACCGCCCCACAGGACGCGGTCATGATCGGCGACGCGGTCACGGACCTGACGGCCGCGAAGGCCGCCGGCGTCCGGGCGATCGCCGCCCTGTGGGGCGAAACCGACGAGCAGGCCCTACTGGCAGAGGAACCCGACGACGTGCTCCGCACGCCGAGCGACCTCACACGGATTTGCCGTCTGACGGCGCCAGCGACCCGGCCCGCACTCGCCCACCGCTGACCGCCAGGCGCCGACGGGGTGTGCGCGGCCAGTCGTCGTCCGGTGTCGTGGACGGCCGCCACATCCCGATCGACCATGACATCGTGGTCGATCGACGCCGCGCACGCCGCGCTGGCCAGAACCGAAGGACAGTGCCGACTCACCATCCCCGCCGGTCACGACGCGTTCATGCCGCTGTTCGACCTGTTCGTGGTCGACCTGATCGCACAGAACCGCAAGGCGTGCCTGGATATCACCGGGGTTGACGGCTACGCCGTCGTGCGAGTGCCCTTCTGGGTGTGGCGGACAGGCAAGGCGCGGTCGGGACATTCTGCATCCGTACGCCGTCGAACATGACGACGTATTCAAGGTTCCCGTGGCCGCTGCGCGCAACACAGTTGGTGGTGGCGTCCACGTAGGTGGTGGTGTCGTTTGCCGTCGCCGAGGGACCACTGCGTTGCCAGTCGTGGGATCATCGCCGAGGGCTTGGAAGTAGAACGGGTTATCGTGCGGTTCTTTGGCTACCGCCGCGCTCTCGAACGTCTGATATGCGGCAGAAGAGGATGTTCGGGTCGCTGCCCTCCTGGTCAGATCGGAGGGGGTTCGGTCAGCACAGTGCCGACTCGACCGCGCCGCGTACGTTGGCGGTGTCGCCGTTGGTCAGGTGTCCGTTGGCCACGGCGAACGCTGATCGGCCGTCGTGGGTGGCGGCGGTGAAGGAGTCGTAGCCGGGCATGTTGCCGGCGTGTCCCCACGCCACACCGCCGCAGGGCAGGGGGATCTCGCGGATTCCGAGACCGTAGTCGGGCCCTTCGGCGGGCACCGTGGTTAGCATCTGTGCGAGCAGGTCGGGGCGCAGCACCTTGCCGGCCAGCAGTGCTCGCACGAAGCGCGTCAGGTCCGGGCCGGTGGAGATCAGTGCTGCGGCGGCGCCGGGAAGGCTGGGCTCGAGCTCGGTCACGTCCGCGACCGGCTGGCCGGGAAAGGCGTAGTAGCCGTGCGCGTGCGGTCCCTGGATCCGCTTGTCACCGGCCTGCGGGTAGGTGGTCTGCCACAGTCCGAGCGGCCGGATGAGCCGGTCGGTGATTTCCGCGCCGACATCGTTGCCGGTCACGGCTTCGACCAGCATCCCGAGCACGATGTACCCGGTGTTGGAGTACGCCCACCCCGTACCGGGGTCGAACAGCGGCGGGTGGCTCAACCCGAGCTCCACCAGTTCCTCGGGCCGCCACGGGTGGTTGTTCGCATCCGGGTCGGCCAGCACGTCGCTGATGTAGTCGGCCATCCCACTGGTGTGCTGCAGCAGTTGCCGCACGGTGACTCTGGCGCCGTCATATCCGTTGCCCCGCACCAGACCCGGCAGATACTGCTCGATCGGCGCGTCCAACCCCACCGTGCCCTCACCGACGAGCTGCAGTACCACCGCGGCGACGAACATCTTGGTGTTGCTGGCCACCCGCACCCGATCCCACGGTCGGATCGGCCGGTCGACGCCCAACTTGCCCGTGCCGCTGCTGACCGTCCAGCGCCGGTGCCGGTCCTGGGCGAAGACCATCGCGCCGGGCACCCCACGCGCGGTGAAGCCGTCCACAACCGCCTGGACATCAGCATGATCGCCGGTGTGACCGCCATCCGGTTGCGCGGCGACCGGCGCGGCGGTCAGGCAGCCCGCGCCGAGCGCAAGCGCTACCGAACCCGCGACCAGCCGCCGAGATTTCCTTGTTCGCATCACATAACCCCCAAGGTCGTGTCATGACCGGACCGAACGTTACGTGCAAGATCGACACCCGAACATCCGGCAGACCCCCCGAAACGTCCTGCGGACAACCCCACCATGCGATTCGATGTCCACCGTGACATTCCGCTCAGCCGGCTTCCGACGGCGTTGAGCACGGCAAGAACCTTGAGCCAACTCGAAACCAACCAACCCCGAGCGACGGCACTGTTCCGTCGGAACACGCGTGTGAACGAGGCCTTCGGCATCCCGTGGAACCGTCACATCGGGCCGAGTGAATGTACCGCCTACCGATACCGGCGTTCTTGGGCTGAAAGGAACGAGTGCAGTGCCGTCAGTTGAGGTGCCTGCCGCAGGTTGGCGAGATACTGCTGCCAGTTGTACTCGATTCCCTCACCGCGTTCGCAGGCCTCTGCCCGGGGACTGAATTTCACGAAGGGCCACGCGGCGTTCAGGTCGCGGACCAGCGTGCCACTTAGCCAGATGTGGATGGACTCGCCGACAGCTGCGAAGTACTGCCGCTGGCGAGGCGGAGACTGTGCGGCGCCCAGAACTGCATTGTGAACTCTCGTTCTTGACTACCCATGACTACGTCTACGCTTCGGTCCTCGTTGCGCACCACGGCGCCGACGTCTCGCCACCCGGGTGCCGACGGCGGAAGCACGTCAAGGTCGTAACCCGCCCGGTCGAACGCCGACTTCAGCGCGAGCCGCAGCGAGGACGCAGCGATATCCGGATAGAGACTCCAGTCCACCAGTTCCCCCGTCCCCCGCTACCGCAGCGTATCCGGTGTAAACGGCACCAGGTCCGTTCATCGGCTACGGATGACGTGGTGGTGTGGGCGACGGACTGGGGCTACGACTTGGGGCGTTGCCTTGTTCCCGCGGTCAGGAGATCGATCATCTCGGTGATACGTGCCGCCCGCAGCTCCGGGCGGCGTTTGGTGCCGTCGACCCAGCGCAGGTAGGCGCGGCGGTAGAATTGGGCGAGGGAGTCGAAGAACGCGGCAGCGGCCGGGTTGGCGTCGAGCGCGGTCGCGATGTCCTCGGCGAGGTCCGCGCGCTGCGGGCCTTCCGGGGACAGAGTCACCTTGACGTGGTCACCGGGCGACACGCCGTGGTCACGCCGCCATGCGGGGCCGAGAACGACACCACGGTCGGTGCCGAGGATCTCGATGACGCCACGGACACGCAGACCGTTGACGGTGCCGGTGATGTGATGTCGAGGTTTGACGCCCCAGACCTGGTCGGGGTCGAACGGCACGGGCACGAACACCCGGTCACGTCCGCTGGTGCTGAGCGTGGCAGTGAAACGACGTGCCGTCATAGAAGCGATCGTATTGGGAACCGGGGTCTACCGACACACATCGCGACCCCAGACCCTGAATCAGGAGGCCCGGAAACCGTTGCCGTGGAAGCCGGACAGCCGCCACGTTGTCTTGCCCGCCGTACAGTTCGACCTCAACGTGTTCCATGGATGCCATGGTGGTCAACGTCCTCGGCGCAGATCCACCGCGTTCTTCGCGACGTCCGCACATCGGCATGACCGGACGTTCGATCGCCGCGACCATGATCGATCCGCTCGGTGGACCTGGAACGTGTTCTCTCGGAGGATCACCTGTTGCTGGTGGGCCCACGACTGGCAACGTGGCGGTCCCTTCACACTGGCAGGCGACAGTGGCTCAGGGCGGCCCGGGCGTAGTCACCCAGTCTGCAGGAGGCCAGGCACCCGCAGTGGCGCCACATGGTCATGATCGGTGGAGACCAGCAGGTTCTCAGTCTTCGAGTGGGTGTCATGGTCTTACAGTCTTTCGACATTGGTCTAAAGTGGTCAGTGGTTTCCTGGTCTGGCTGCGGACCGATGGGTGCGGCACCGCAACCCCCAGAGGCCGCGGACACGGGTGACGTGCGCGTCGCTTCTGCTGGATCGGACGCCGAAGGGCTGTACGGTGGTGGTGCCGTGTAGGCGGTGGTGATGAGCTGAGCGGTACTCGTGAACTGGAGGAGCCTTCATATGTCGAAGCGCACCAGCAAGAAGAAGTCACGCAAGAAGCGCGGCGCGAACCACGGCAAGCGTCCGAACAGCAACTGAACGCACGCCGCGGCGGGCAGACCGGTCATCCACCCGGTCTGCCCGCGATGCCGGCAGCAGGTGGACGGTGATCGACCGGGTGAGTCGCCGGCCGCCGAGCAGCGTTCCCAGCTTCGGTCGCAGGCAGGACCAGCGCTCGCCGTCGTGCGCGGTTGCACGTTGACTGTGTGCGCGACCGGGAGCAGACACTGGGTCACCCTGTTCGGGCGGACTTGGGTATGGCCTGTCGCCCCCGCACGCCAGGGAGGTGCCCCCGGCTGGCGAGGCTGAGCCGACCGTCGGAAGGCTTCACGGCCTGCGAGTCAGGCCGGTAGCGCGTTGTTCGGCGCCGAACGATGCGAGAGCGTGGTCTCGATATTCGCTTGGTGGGGTGCCGTAGCTTGCGCGGAAGGCTCGCGTGAAGGTGCTGTGATCGTGGAATCCCCGGCGTGACGCGGTTCGATGGACGGGGGAGGGTCAACTGCGCGGGATCGCTGAGGTCGCGGCGCGCCCGTTCGAGGCGTTGGTGCCGAATCCGGGCCGCGACCGTGATGCCTCGGCGTCGGAACAGGCGGTGTGGATAGCTTTTGTCCCGCGATGGAATCCTACTTCTGTGGCGCTTGTTCGGTTCCGGCTTCGTCGGTGGTGTCGGCCGGCGATGACCCGCCTCGCGAGGCGGGGCGGACCTGGACGAGTGGAAGGAAGATCTCGTCGACGATCTCGACGAGAACGCTTTCGGGGATGGTGGTGACCCCGCCAAGGGTGTACTCGTTGCGGAGCAGGTCGACCGCGACCGTGGCGATCCGGGGTGTGAGCGCCTCGGGCCGGGCCTCCCCGCGCGCGACGGCTCGGGCGAGCATCCGCAGCCACGCGGTGTTTCCCGCGGGCACGACGTGTTCGCGCAGTTCGCGGAGCAGGCGAGGGTCGTCCGGGATCGCGGCGAGCAGGGCTCGCAGCACCTTGCTCACGGGAGAGGTCATGCGTGCGTTGGCGCGTTGCAGCAGTGCCAACGCGTCGGAGCGCAGAGAGCCGGTGTCGAGATCCAGTTCCGGGTCGGCGGGCAGGAGCTGTCGGTAGGCCGCGACGGCGAGTGTCGGCCGATCGGGCCAGCGGCGGTAGATCGCGTTCTTGTTCGTCTCCGCTCGCGCGGCCACCCGGTCCATCGTCAGGCCGACGTAGCCGCTGTGCACAAGCTCGTCCGCGGCTGCCCGCAGGATCGCCAGTTCCAGCGTGGCGCCACGCCTGCGTGTCTGACGAGGCGGAGCGGTGTCTCCCGCTCCCGCGTCCGAAGTCACTCGGTCATCCTGGTCATTATAGTGATCGCACCGTACCTTATCTTGCTTCTACGTGAGAACATGTGTAACTCGTTAAGGTACGATAGAGTACGCTAGGGTAACGTTGGTCGTCTCGGAGGGTTGAGATGAGTCGTGGTTCCTTGGTCGTCGGACTGCCCGTGGCGGGGTATTCGCACGAGACCTGGACGGGGCACCGAGGCCGGTCCAGGCGGCGCAACGCAATGACACGGGGCTGATCCGGGATGCGTGGGCGAGGCATCAACTACGACACGGGCGCCTTTCCGGCCCGGGTGCCGACGCGCACCGAGTTCGATCCGTCGGTCGTGGCGCGGGATGGACTCAGTCGCGCCAGTCGGCGGGGTGGAGGGTGGCGGCCACGAGGGTGGCGACGCCGCCGATGGTGAACGACAGGGTGGCCGGGGAGAACGCGCTCACCCTGCCATCGAAGTGGCCGGCGAGGGCGAACACCAGCAGCCACGCGAACCCGCACACCACCAACAGGATGATCCCGCAGACGCGCGCGAACCGCACGGCGCGGCTGCCGACCCTGGTGCCGAACAGCCGTAGCAGGGCGATCAGTGCGACCAGGATCACCAGGGCGAACACCCCGACGACGATCGCGGCCAGCTTTGCTTCGCCGCTGAACGGGCCGTCGCCGGAGTCGCCGAGGCCGAAGACCGCCGTGAGCAGGCCGATCGAGTCGTCGCCGTCGTCCGCCTTCTCGGTCGCTGTCAGGAACGGCAGGACATAGCCGAGCACCATGGCGACCGAGCCGATGGCCACCACCGTGCGGAATGCGGCGATCTCCAGGCGGTTCACGCGGTCCCGCAGCGCGTACATCTGGAGCCGCAGCTCCTTCACCTTGTCCTCAGCGGGCTTCTCGTCCATGCCGCATCCCCTCTCAACCGTCCACAAAGGAGAATAGGTGGAGCGTGAGCCGGTGGGGACGTGAACTCCCAACTTCGTGTCGGGTCCACATCGGATCCTGCGGCAAGGCCTGGTTCAGGCGGTGCGCGTGTCGTATGTCACGCGGTTGGCGAGTACGTCGTCCATGTTCGTCTCGGCCCAGGTCTTGACGGCGCGCATCATGAGACGCAGTGAGAGGCCCAGGTCGGTCAGCTCGTAGGAGACCGTGACCGGCACGGTCGGCGTCGCGGTGCGGGTGACCAGGCCGTCGCGCTCCAGGGAGCGCAGGGTCTGGGTGAGCATCTTCTGGCTGACGCCGGCCAGCATCCGCGCCAGCTCCGAGTAGCGCAGCGCACGGGACTCACCGTCGCCATCGCCCAGTGCGCACAGGATAAGCGTGACCCACTTGTCGGAGATCCGGTCGAGCAGCTTGCGGCTGGGGCATGCCGCGAGAAAAGCGTCGTACTCAGCCTTGGTCCGCGCTCGCTTCTGGGCCGCCGTCGTCGTCGCCATCGGGCACTCCTCTCACCTGCGGGTAGATTACGCACTCTGAGGTGCCTACTTCCCATTGGGATGTTACCGGCCAATACTGAAGCAGGCACCAAACACGGAAGGCAGATACTTGAACACCCTCTCCACGTCGCTTCCCGGCGGCACCCGGCCCCTGGGCGACCTGACCGTCACCCGGTTCGGCTACGGCGCCATGCAGCTCGCCGGCCCCGGAGTCATGGGTCCGCCCGCCGATCGCGACGGCGCACTCGCCGTCCTCCGCGGGGTCGTCGAGCTCGGCATCACCCACATCGACACCGCCGACGCCTACGGGCCGCGTGTCACCAACCAGCTGATCCGCGAGGCGCTGCACCCCTACCCCGAGTCGCTGCACATCGTGACCAAGGTCGGCGCGACCCGTGACCAGCAGGGCGGCTGGCCCCCGGCACGAAAGCCCGACGACCTGCGCCGCGCCGTCCACGAGAACCTGGAAACCCTCAGCCTCGAGGTGCTCGACCTGGTCAACCTCCGGCTCGGCAACGCCCAGGGACCCCAGCCCGAGCCGATCGCCGAGGCGTTCGAGGCCCTCGTGGAACTCCAGCGACAGGGCCTGATCCGGCACCTCGGGGTCAGCAACGCGACAGCGGACCAGGTCGCCGAGGCCCAGGCGATCGCGCCGATCGCGTGCGTGCAGAACATGTACAACCTCGCCTACCGCGCCGACGACGCGCTGATCGACAGGCTCGCCGAAGAGGGCGTCGCCTACGTGCCCTTCTTCCCGCTCGGCGGCTTCAGCCCACTGCAGTCCTCGGCACTGTCGGCCGTGGCCGCCCGGCTGGACGCGACACCGATGTCGGTCGCCCTGGCCTGGCTGCTGCGGCGGTCGCCGAACATCCTGCTGATTCCCGGCACCTCATCGGTGGCGCACCTGCGCGAGAACGCCGCCGGCGCGGGACTCACACTCACCGGCGAGGACCTCGCTGAGCTGGACGAGATCGGTCACCAGCGGGGCTGACCCACGGATCACCGCGCTCGCTTCGACCGGCGCCGCGATCGTGCTGGTTGCCCGGTCCGGGCGAGGTCGCGGGCACGCTTGGTCATCGCCTCGACCCGGGCCGTCAGACCGTCGGACGGCTCCTCGCCGGTCAGGTCGGTGGCCAGTTCGGCGTAGGCGGCCGCCAGCTTCCGCGACCCGTCGGTCGGGTGTCGGTCCAGCTCGATGATCAGCCCGGCCAGCACGGCGACCTTCGCGTTCAGTGACGCGCGGGCGTCCGACACGGCCTCGTCGTCGCCCCGCCGACGCGCGGCGAGCGTGCCGAGGCGGCGGCTGGCCAGGAACATGGTCGCCGCACCCCCGAGGACCGCCAGCACGGCCGCGCCGGCGAGCAGGTACCGGGGGAGGGACGCCTCGATGGTGCGGGGTCCGTCGGGCACGGAGCCGGACTTCACGAGCGCGTCGTAGTTCACGGCGAGGATCTTCACCGCCTCGAGTGGACGGTCGGCGAACTGGTCGGCGCCCTGCGCGATGACGTTCTCCGAGACGAACGCCTTGCCGAAGTTCTCGCCGTCGATGTCGGAGCCGGCGAACTGCGAGCAGCCGTAGTGGTCGAGCTCGTCGTCGCCGACGGTGAAGAACATGACCAGGGTGCCGGCGGCCGCGTCCGCGACGTCGTCGCAGGCGTCGCCGAAGTCGGCGCCCTGGTCGAGGAACACCACGACGAGCCTGCGGTTGCCGATGACCCGCTCCGCCGCGGCCACGTCGAGGTCGGTGCCGGGTGCCGCGTACACGGAGGACACCCGCACCTGTCTGGCGACCGGGCCGTCGAAGATGCCGGCCGACCACGTGGCCCACCCGGCGAGCACCAGCAGGCCGACGACGGCGACGCCGAACGGTGTGGCGAGGAACCGGGTCAGCCGCGCCATGCGACACCACCCGCTAAGTAGTTCGCCGGCCGGTACTCGGCGCGCCCGAGGCCGCGGGCCACGGTGTCCAGGTCGCGTTGGGCGTCGGTGAGGAGCGCGGCGACGTGCCGGTCGGGCAGGTCCTCGGTCAGGGCGGACCGGGCGGCCTGGAGCTTGCCCAGTGCGCGGGTGAGGGCCGGGGCGTGGGACAGCGCGGACAGTTCGATCGCGAGTGTGGTCAGCCCGGCGAGGCGTCCGGGTGGGGTGCGCGGCAGTCTGCGCGGTCCGAGGACGGAACGGACCGACAGCACGAGGAACCCCACCACGCACGCGACGAACAGCCACGGCAGCGCGGGCAGGGCGACGCGCAGCGGGTCGATCGGCTGGTACGGCAGCGGCCGGTCGAACAGCCCGGCGTAGCGGACGTTGGTGACCTGGTTGAGGTAGGTGCCGAGGACGTTGGCCTGTGGGTAGGCGTAGGTGCTGATCCGGTCGCCGAAGCGGCCGTAGAAACCCGCGCTGGCCACGTCGGAGAACTCGCTCGCGCGTGGGCCGTGGTATTCGACCCAGTTGCCGTACATGACGAGGATCGGCTTGCCGGGGAACAGCTTCGCGAGCGCCGGGCCGTACTCGGGCGCGGGTTGCCCGAACGGTTGCCGCGGGAACGCGGCCACGAGCGGTTGTTGGCCGCCGAACGCCTCGGTGTCGGGCACCTTCCGGAGGGTGGCCCCGTCGGCGAGGTGGGGACGGCCGGCACGCAGGTCGTTCGCGACCGGGTCGAGCTCCGCGGCGGTGGGTGCGCGCCAGGAGAACGTGGTGACGTTCCGCGGGTCGGGCTGGTCGCGTTCGGTCGCGACGAGGGTGAGCAGGAGGCTGGTGACGTCGCCGGTGACGAACGTGGTGCGCCACTCGGCGAGCCTGTCGGGCGTGACCTGGTAGGTGGTGCCGGAGGTCTCGGTGCCGACGATGCGGATCGTGGCGTTCTCCACCTTGCGGAGCTGGTCGCGCTGCTTGTCGCTCAGGCCGGGTGGGGCGACGAGGATGCGGATGTCGGCGTCGCCGATGGCCTTGGTGACGCGCTGCTCGTCCCAGTCGGCGGTCGCGCCGGGGAGGCGGACGACCGGGTCCTGGTCAAGCATGTCGGTCAGCTCGGCGACCGACGGAAGGGTGGCGTCGGTCAGCTCGCCTGCGGAGCCCTCGGTGACGGTGTCCCGTGCGGACGGTGCCTGGGCGTAGCTGACGTCGACGTCGCCCTGGCTCTGGGAGACGAGGAACACGGCGACGAACGCGACCCCGGCGGACAGGAAGGCCCAGCGGAGCCAGGGCAAGCGCTCATTCACCGGTCACCTCCCGGTAGAGGCGGTCGGCCCGGGTGGCGCAGTCGGTGGCCTCCTCGGCGGCGGTGGCGCCGCGGCCGCTCGCGGCGAGCAGCTCGGCACGGTCGAGCAGCTCGTCGGCGAGCGGGAGGGCCCGCGGCGCGGCGTCGCGGCTGACGGTCGCACTGTCGATGGCGGCGTGTGCCGCCGACCAGGCGGTGCGGCCGCTGGTGGCCCTGGCGCGGGCGCGTGGCAGGTACGTGGCCGCGAACCCCGTCGCGACCAGCACCAACGCACCGACAACCCACACCAACCAGCTCACGGTGCCCGATTGTGCCTGACGGCACGCGGACATAGTCGCTGGTTGGCGCGTCGGGGGAGTGACCTCGCACACGAACGGGCCGTCGTCCACTTGCGACCACAGTCAGGTCCATGGCTGTCTGAGCGACCCGCGCCGGCGCGCGGAAGTGCACCGGGTCGGACTTCCGCACTCGCCGACAATGGTGTGGACATTCAGGACAGATGTCACCCGGAAAGGGTGATTCGCATGCCTTCGCCGAGATTCCCGGCCACGAGAACCATAAGGTCGACCGGGGTCAGGCCGGCGATTCGTGGCGACGTCACCCGAATGGTGCCTCGCCGCGTCAACGGTGGGCGCCCGCCGGTAAGGTCCGTCGCGGCCCGGCGGCAGCGCCGACCACGGCAAGCGTTTTTCGGGCAATGCATTCGACCGGCGCGACCCGAATGTTGGAAACTAAAGGAGCTGTACACTTCCGAGGGAATTTCTTTCCGGAAGTCAGCGCTGTGCACATCTCGTCCCTATCGTCAGTCTTTGCTCTCATCAGATAGTCGGGGACAACGCATTGGGGACCCATGAACACTCGAAGGATTCAGCCGTGGTCCGGCGCGTTTGAACGACCACGTGGCCGAACGCTCGCAGGCCTCGCACTGGCCGCCGGTCTCGTCCTCGCGACCGCTGCTCCGGCGCTCGCCGGCGAGGTGCCGTCCGCCGCGACCCCGACCCAGGTCAGCTCCGCCGCACCGGCGACGACGAGTACCCCGACGAGTACCCCGACGAGTACTCAGACGACGACCACCTCCGCCAAGCCTTCGACGCCAGGGCAGTCCCCGACCTCGACCGTCGATCCGACGTCCGAGGCGCCCAGTTCCACGTCGGCCGGCGCATCCGCTGCCGAGGCCCCCGCGGCCACACCGGACACGAAGACCGAGCCGGCGGCACCTCCGCGAGCCGCACGGGCCGAGGCGGCCGTCGCGGCCTCGGTGGACCTCGGGGTCACGCAGTTCGCACCCGAGGCCGCGGCGGCGGGCTCGCCGATCGCCTGGATGGTCACCGTCACCAACGGCGGCCCCGGTGACGCCAGCTCGTACACGCTGACCGACATTGTCCCGGCCGGGGTGACCGGTGTCTCGAGCGCCGCGGTCGGCTGCTCGACCGTCGGCAACACCGTGACCTGCACCGGCGGTCCGCTCGCCGCCGGTGCCAGCTCCAGCGTGACCATCACCGGCACGACCCCGTCGCCGTTCACGTTCCCCCTGGCCAACTCCGCCACGGTGGCGGCAGGCGCCGGTGACGTGGACGCGAACGCCGGCAACAACACGAGCACCGTCGTGACCACCACGGCCGTCCCGGCCCCGTCGCTGGGGGTGGTCACGGTGGCCACGCTCCAGGACACCAACGCCAACGGCGTCGGTGACCTCGGCGAGTCGATCAGGTTCACGGCCACCGTGAGCAACACGGGCAACGTGACGCTGTTCGGCCTGCAGGTACGCCACGACGGCACCCTGGTCACCTGCGCGGACACGGTGCTCTCACTCGACGAGAGCACGACGTGCACGGTGCCCGACCATGTCATCACGTCGGCGGAGGTCACGGCGGGCGAGGTCGTGACGATCACGACGGCGACCGCGATCGCGCCCTCCGGCGCCACGGTGACGGCACCGGTGTCGCGCACCAACACGCCCATATACCAGCCGAACCCCCGGATCGTCCTGGTGAAGGAGGCCGACCTCAACGACAGCAACGCCAACAACGTCGCGGACCTCGGTGAGACCATCGACTACACGTTCACCGTCACCAACGTCGGCAACGTGCCGCTGTCCACCCTCGTCGTCGTCGACCCGTCCCTCGGCGGGGTCACCTGCCCGCAGACCTCGCTGGCAGTGCAGGAGATCGTGGTCTGCACCTCGGACGCACCGCACGTGACGTCGGAGCAGGACGTCGCCGACCGGCAGGTGGTCAACTCGGCGTTCGCGCGGGCGAAGTCACCGTGTTGTGCCGCCGTCATGTCAGAGGTGTCCGTGGTCAACACCCCCACCGTCATCGACGTGCCCGGGATCGCGCTCGACAAGCGGGTGGAGCTCGTCGACGCCAACGCCAACGGCGTCGCGGATCTCGGCGAGCAGATCAAGTGGACGTTCCTGGTGGTCAACAACGGCAGCGTCCCACTGACCGGCGTGGCGGTCGACGACCCGACAGCCGGCCCGGTGACGTGCCCCACGACCACGCTGGCCGTGCAGGAGGCCACCGTGTGTGTGGCGGACACGCCATACGTCGTGACCGAGGCGGACATCCTCGCCGGCGAGGTCACCAACACCGCGGTCGCGACGGGCGACACCTCCCCGGGAGGTCAGCCCGTCGTCTCGAACCCCGACTCCACGGTCACGCCGACCGCGGCACCCGCCCCGGCACTGACCCTGACGAAGGTGGCCGTCCTCAACGACGAGGACGGGGACGACCTGGCCGATCCGGACGAGACGATCGACTACACGTTCGTGCTCACCAACACGGGCAACCTGACGTTGACCGACGTCGCGGTGGACGATCCGAAGGTCGGACCGGTCACCTGCCCGGTGACGACACTGGCGCCGGGTGAGTCCGTGACGTGCACCGCGGCGCCGTACACGGTGACCGAGGACGACATCGACGCCGGCATCGTCCGCAACGTCGCCGTCGGCTCCGGGCAACCGGGTGGCGGGGGTGAGTCCGTGGTCACCCCGCCGGCGACCGCGGAGGTCCCGGTCGACGAGGGCGGCAGCGGTGGTGGCGGCGCGATCGGTCAGGCACCGTCCATCAGCGTGCTCAAGAAGGCCTCCCTGGCCGACTCGGACGGCGACGGACTGGCCGACGAGGGTGAGGTCGTCACCTACACCTTCCTGGTCACCAACACCGGCGACACGACCCTGAACAACGTCGTGGTGCTTGACCTGGTCGTCGGCCCGGTCACCTGCCCAAGGACGACGTTGCAGCCCGGCGAGCAGATGACCTGCTCGGCCGCGCCGTACACCGTCACGGAGCAGGACGTCGACTCGGGCGCGGTCATCAACGTCGCGGTCGCGACCGGTGACCTGGAGGGCGGCGGCGGTTCGATCCAGTCGGGACCGTCGAGGGTCGTCATCCCGACCGACGAAGGCGGGTTCGGTAGCGGCGGCGGTGCCTCCGAGGCCGGCGGCACGGTGGAGTTCTTCGGCAGGGGTGGCCGCGGCCCCCACGCCGGCGACCTCGCCTACACGGGCGGACCCTTCGAATCGGCCTTCGGGATCATGCTGCTCCTGATCGCCTCCGGGACCGCGCTACTCGTCCTGAACCGGCGCATGGGCCGGCAACGCTGAGGGGGTCTTCGAACAGCCGCGTGCCCTGTCTCCCGTACTCGTGCGGGAGACAGGGCACGCGGCCGTGGTCCGGAGCGCCCAGGCTCCCTACGGGTTGGCCAGGCCGCCTCACGCGTGGCGAGGCCCGAGCGTCCGCGGTGGCACCGCGGACGCTCGGGCACACGTGACTCGCCGATCAGAAGTAGGGGGTCCAGCCTGGGCCGATGGCGTCGGCGGCGGTGAACCTGTTGCCACCGCGGCCGTTCCAGATGTTGAGGGTGCTGCCGTCCTCGACGGCGGCGAGGTCGGTGATGCCGTCACCGTTGAAGTCGCCGGCGACCGGTCGGCTGAAGTTGCTCCAGCCCGGGCCGACGGCGTCGGCGTCGGCGTCGGCGAAGTTTGTTGCTGCCCCGGCCGTTCCGGATGGTGAGGGTGCCGGTGGCGGCGGAGAAGATGTCACCCGTGCCTACGCGCACGTACGCCTCAGCGTCGCGGACCGGCTGGTGGCGGCGCGGAGTCCAACTCCCACGCGGTCTGCGGTTGCTGGTCATCGAGGGCTACCGGCCGCATGCCCTGCAGGAGCGGTACTTCGCGAGCAGCATGACCCGGATCGCCCGCGCGAACCCGGACTGGCCGACCGAACGGGTACACACGGAGGCCGCCACGTACGTGTCACCGCCGTCAGTGGCACCACACGTCGCGGGCGGCGCCGTGGACCTCACCGTGTGCGCGGTCGACGGCGCGGAACTGCCGATGGGCACCGAGGTGAACGCCACCCCACCCGAGTGCGACACGGCGTGCTTCACGGCATCCGGCCTGATCGACGCCAGGTCCCGCGCCAACCGGCAGACACTGATCGACGCGATGACCGCCACCGGCTTCGTCAACTACCCGAGCGAATGGTGGCACTGGTCCTACGGAGACCGGTACTGGACGTTCGTCACCGGCCCCACCCACGCCCGCTACGGCCCGGCCACGCTGAACCCGGCCCAGCTCTGAACGAGAAATGGCCGTGGAGCCGCGCGATGCGCGCGGCTCCACGGCCATTGTCGTGGGGTCAGCCCTGCTTGACGTCCGTGCAGTAGACGTCCTTGGCCGGCAGCTCGCCGGTGGTCAGGAACTTCACCGTCGCCTCGTCGACGCAGGTGGAGCCCTGGCCGTAGACGTAGTGGCCGCCGTTGTCGGCACCCACGAAGCCCGAGCGCTTGCCGAGGACCTTGTGCAGGCCGACACCGTCGTCCCACGGGGTGGCGTTGTCCCGGCGGTTCTGCAGGATCAGGGTGTTGCGCGGGCCCTTGTCGGTCACCTTGACGGGCTGCTCGACCGGCTTCGGCCAGAACGAGCAGGCCCAGATGTTGGCGGGCATTCCCGCGGTGATCGGCCATGCCTTCCGGTCCGCGGCGACGCTCTTGGCGTAGGCGTCGACGTCATGGGACCACGTCGTGTCGCCGCACGTCAGGGCCAGGAACATCGTGGCCTGGTTGTCCGCCGGGACGCCAGGAGGCATTGGGGGACCGGAGAACACCTGCTGGAGTATCTCGCCGTCGGCCGGCGTCGGGGTGCCCGCCGCCAGGTCGGCGACGGCCTTCCAGAAGCCGACCAGCACCGGAAGGGTCTCGTTGTGCAGCAGCAGGCTGTAGGTCACGTTGCGGAGCAGGCCACCGGTCAGCTGCTGTGGTGCGCCGGGGATGGTCGCGGGTGTGCGGTCGAGGCGGTCGGCCAGTTCGACGTAGTTCTTGGTGACCTCCTCGACGGTGCTGCCCAGCCCGAGCGCACCGTTCTGTGCCGCGGCGATGGCCGCCGCGTCGGGGAAGCGTTCCGACATGCCCTTGCCCCAGCTGGCCGCCGCCTTCGCCCAGACCTTCGTCGGGTCGACGTTGCCCTCCAGGATCACCCGGTCGGCGTTCTGCGGGAACAGCGACTCGTACACCGCGCCGAGGTACGTGCCGTACGACTGGCCCCAGTACGAGATCTTCTTCTCGCCCAACGCCTCTCGGATGCCGTCGAGGTCGCGTGCCGTGTTGGCGGTGGTGTAGTACCGCAGGTTCTTGCCCGCCTTCGACGCGCACTGCTTGGCATTCGCGCGAGCGAGGTCCACGTTGCCGTCGATGGAGCCGTCCGCGGCCGGGTAGGGGAAGAGTCCGGCCACGGACGGGTCCTGAAGGCCGCAGCTCTGCGGCGTGCTGTGCTCGACCCCGCGTGGGTCGAAGCCGATCAGGTCGTAGGTCTCCAGCACCGGCGCCGGCAGCGTCGGCGCCATCGTGCCGGGGGTGTCCAGGCCCGGCAGCGCCGGTCCGCCCGGGTTCAGCAGCAGGACGCCACGGCGTTTTCCTTGCTGTGCGGTCGCGAGCTTCGAGACCGCCACGTCGATCTTCGTGCCGTTCGGGTTCCCGTAGTCGAGTGGGACCTTCACCGTGCCGCAGGTCAGCCGGGGGTCGCGGCTGGCGCCCTGCGCCACCGGCGGGCAGTCGCCCCAGGTGATGCGGGGCTTGGCCGCCGCCGCGGGGGCGGTCGCGGGTGGTGGTGCGTCGTCGTCCCACGCGTCGTCGCCGTCCGGGTCGCAGGCCGCCACCACCGCGACCGCGAGCCCCACGGCCACCAGCGCGGCGAGTCTCCGGCGCCGCGTTCCCGTCGACGCGCGCATCGTCTTCATCGCCCTGTGCCCTCCAGTTTTCCGTGCTGACTCGGCCGTTTGCGCTAACGACGGCGAAACCTATTGACAGACCGTCGGGGTGCGGGTCCCCTCGGTGTGGACAGTCTGTGTAGTCCTCACGGGGGACCCCGGCCCCCCGCCGAGTGGCCGTCGGCGGTGAGCTGGCCGGAGTCCCCCGAGAGAGCTAGCGGAAACGTCGCCTCACTGGGGATTCCATGGCCGCGTCGCGCTCATAACCTGGGCGGCACCAGGTCCAACCGGAGGTCATCAGTGGGCGCGTCACTAAGCTACGCAGGGTGTTTGCTGACACGGCACCCCTGCGCGTGGTACTCCGTCGCTGGCCCGACTACCCGGGGCCGATCAAGGACACGGCATTGGCGCTGGTCGTCACCGTGTTCGCCTTCGTGCCAACGGTGTCACACATCGGACCGGAGATCGGCGACCTCCCGGCCCGACCGGCCGGTGCGGCTGCCGGGTTGGCCCTGACCCTGGCGCTGTGCGTGCCCCTGGCGTTACGGAGCTGGCTGCCCGAGGCGTGCGTGTTGCTCATCGGCACCGCGTTCGCGATCGACCAGGTGCTCGGCTACCCGGACACCTTCAGCAAGGTCGGCTTCCTGCTGTCGCTGTACGCCGCCGGGGCACATCTGGAGCGGTTCCGCCGGGGGATCGCCGTGGTGATGACCGCGGGCTATGCCGTGCTCGCGGTCGTGCTGCACGACCTGGGGTCTCCCCAGGACTTCCTGGATTTTCTCGCGTTCTACCTGATAATGGCGGTGATCTGGTTGAGCGGTTCGGGTGTGCGCAGATGGCGTGCGCAGTCGACCGAACGCACGCGGCTGGCCGCCGAGGTGGCGGCGTCCGCCGAGCGGGCGCGTATCGCCCGCGACCTGCACGACGTGGTCACCCACCACGTGACCGCGATGGTCGTCCAGGCCGACGCGGCACAGTACCTGCTCGACAGCGCGCCGGCCCGCGCCGGCGAGGGACTCTCCGCGATCAGCGAGACCGGACGCCGCGCGCTGGCCGAACTGCGGGCACTGCTCGGCGTGCTCGGGACGACCGGCGCCGCGACGACCGCGGACCGGACGCCGACCATCGGCCGGGTGGGCGACCTGGTCGAGCAGGCCCGGATGTCCGGCCAGCCCGTCGAGTGGACCGAGCAGGGCGTCGGGCGGGCGCGGTCGGTCGAGGTCGAGCTGGCCGCGTACCGCGTGGTGCAGGAGACCCTCACCAACGCGATGAAGTACGCGACCGGCCGGCCCACCACGGTCCAGGTCCGCCACGGCGAGGAACACCTCGAGATCGAGGTGACCACCGCGGGCGGCGCCGCCGCGAGTCCGTCCTCCATGTCACTGTCGGGTGGCCGCGGGCTGACCGGGTTGCGGGAACGGGTGCGGATGCTCGAAGGGGAGATGGAGGCCGCGAGCCGGCCCGACGGCGGCTTCCGCGTCTGGGCCCTGATCCCGTCCGGGAGCGACGCGTAACCTCGGCGGACACCGCACTAGACTGCGCGGCACGAACGTGACCGCCGAGGTGGGGGTTGGGTTGCCGTGGTTGACTTCCTGACCGGCGCGCCCGTCGCCGGTGATCTGGACGTGCGGTGGAACCACGGGTCGCGGTCGGTGCGGCGCAACAGTGATCCGCCGATTCAGGTGCACGCCTACGACGACCACACCTTCGTGCTCCGCCAGAACAAGGCCGTGCACTACGAGGCACCGTTCCTCTTTCTGTTCTGCGGCAACGACCGGGCGTTTCTCCTCGACACGGGTGCGACCGAGGATCCGGCGCGGTTTCCCCTGCGCGCCACCGTCGACGCCCTGCTCGACGGCTGGCTGGCCGAGCATCCCCGGGTCGCGTACGAGCTGGTCGTCGCCCACACGCACGGACACGGCGACCACATCGCAGGCGACGGGCAGTTCGACGGCCGCCCGCACACCACCGTGGTGCCGGCCGCCCTGGCCTCGGTCCAGGCGTACTTCGGGATCACCGACTGGCCGACCGGCGTCGCGCGGCTCGATCTCGGTGGCAGGGTGCTGGAGGTCACCGGCTGTCCGGGCCACCACGAGGCGTCCATCGCGATCTACGACCCGTGGACCGGCTTTCTCCTCACCGGCGACACCGTCCTACCCGGACGGCTGTACGTGCAGGACCTCGCCATGCTCCGCGAAAGCCTGCACAGGCTGGTCGCGTTCGCCCATGCCCGGCCGGTCACCCACGTCATGGGCTGTCATATCGAGATGAGCCGCCGCCGCGGTCGTGACTATCCCATCGGCGCCACCTACCAGCCGGAAGAACCCCCGTTGCAGATGACCGTGGCGCAGCTCGTGAACATCCGAGACGCCACCGAGCGGATCACCCGGCCGGGCGTGCACGTGTTCGACGACTTCATCGTCTTCCACGCCCCGAGCCGGCGAGAGGTGCTCCGCTATCGCTTGCGGGCCTTCTGGAGCAGGCTGCGAACCCGTATGGCGGACTACGGACTCGCCTGACATCAGGTGCGGGCGGCCGCCATCGGTATGGGCCGGAGCGGCTGGTCGGCGAAGCCGTCCCCAGACGATGTTCGCGTTAACAGTTCAGTTCATGGATCCCGTGGTCGAGCCTTACGAGAACGTTCACAACTTTCGCCTCTTCTTTCGTTGACGGCCGCCGAGCCGCATGGCTACATTGAGTTCAGCCTGGGCTACCTACGGTCGCGACCCACATGTCAACGACGACGATGGGGACTTCGATGCGAACGACACTGGCCACGCGCGGGCACCTCCCACGGTGGCTCCATCTCCTGCTGGCCGCGGTACTCGCCGCCGGCGGTCTGCTCACCGCGGGCTCGGCACAGGCCGAGTCCAACGGCGGCGTGCGGGTGATGCCGCTCGGCGACTCGATCACCGAGGGCACGCAGGTGCCCGGCGGTTACCGGATCGGGCTCTGGCAGCGGTTCACCGGCGGCCGATACCGGGTGGACCTCGTCGGGTCGCAGTTCAACGGGCCGAACAACCTGGGCGACCACGACCACGAGGGCCACCCCGGCTGGCGGATCGACCAGATCGACGCCAACATCACCAACTGGGTGCGCAACACCAGCCCCCGCACCGTCCTCCTGCACATCGGCACGAACGACGTCCTGCAGAACTTCAGCCTGGCCACCGCGCCGAACCGGCTGTCCACTCTGGTCGACCACATCACGGCCGCGGCGCCGGCCGCGGACGTGTTCGTCGCGACGATCATCCCGTTGAGCAACGCGAGCCAGGAGGCAGGCGTCCGCAGGTTCAACACGGCCGTGCCGGGCATCGTGCGAGCCAAGGCGAACGCCGGCAGGCACGTGCACCTCGTGGACATGCATGCCGCGCTCACCGCCGCCGACCTGATCGACGGCATCCACCCCACCGCCAACGGGTACGACAAGATGGCCGCCACGTGGTTCAACGCGGTGCGTTCGGTGCCTGGCACGATCGGCGACTCCGGCGGTGAGTTCTCGACCGAGGCCGTCTGGTCCTCCACGGACAAGTGGGGGACGTGGTCCAACGGCGGGTACACCGTTCGCAACGACGTGTGGGGCAGCGGTGCCGGCCCGCAGACCATCTGGGCGAACTCGTTCAGCAACTGGGGCGTGTGGGCGAACCACCCGAACACCGGCGGCGTGAAGGCCTACCCGCACTCGGCGCGGAACATCGGCCGGAACCTGAGCGGGTTGCGCAGTCTCTCCAGCAGCTTCGACGTGACCAGGCCGGGCGGCGGCGCGTACGCGACCGCGTACGACATCTGGGCGAACAACAACGCGTACGAAGTGATGCTGTGGATGAACAAGCAGGGCGCCGTCGGCCCGCTCGGCTCGAAGCAGACCACGGCGTCGGTCGGCGGTCACACGTGGGACGTCTACCGCGGCAGCAACGGGGCGAACGCCGTGTTCTCGTTCGTGCGCACCGGAAACACGAACTCCGGGTCGGTGGACATCCTGGCCGTCATGAACTGGATCAGGAGCCGCGGGTGGTTCGGCGACGTGACCCTCGGCGAGGTCCAGTTCGGTTTCGAGATCACCTCGTCGAGCGGCGGGATGGACTTCGTGAGCAACGGCTACTCCGTCTCGTTCTCCTAGACCGCATACCCCGCAACGCCCTCTCGGGACGCTCGACGTCCCGAGAGGGCGCCCCCGAGGCAGAAGATCCCGGCCACCATTCCCGACAGCAGCGAAACGCCGTGCAGATCGGCGTGTGCCGCCAACGCCACGGCACCTCCCACCGCGGCGAGCAGCGCGAACCGCGGCGACGGTAGAGCGAACACCGCGACGGCCGCGACGATCCCCGCCACGCCCGCGGCGGGGATTCCGCCGAAACCCCAGCCGGTCAGCGCCGCGACGTAACAGACCACCACCGCCGCGGGCCACCGGTTCGCCGCCGGGCCGGCCAGTAGCCGCACGACCATTCCCCCCGCGAGACCGCAGATCGCGATCGAGTCGCCGCCGCCGGGCAACCCCCAGGCGTACGCGGCCACCTGACCGCCGATCGTCCCCGCCGCGAACAGGACCGCCCAGCGCGCACCGCCGACCGACCGCTCCGCGACCGCACCCACCAGCGCCAGCGTGACCAGGTTCGTGACCACCTGGTACCAGCCAAGGGTTTGCACCAGCAGCGGGGTGACCAGCCGCCACCACTCGCCGGACGTCACGAGCGTGAAGTCGCCGCGCTGCAGTGTCGGCGCCGCGGCCGGGACCGTGTACTGGACCACGGCCGCGACCACGGCCACGCCGGCCGCGGTCGCACTGATGATCGGCAGGCGTCGCATGTCTCTCAAGATGGCCGACGCCCGGCGGGGTTGCGTCGGCGCCTGATTTGTCCGAGTCGTGGGATTCGTGCCAGGATTCGTCCCGTCCGTGATCTTGTTGTCTGGAAGGGATGTCCGTGTTCAAGAGAATGCTGTCCGCCTTCGGCGTCGGTGGGCCGTCCGTCGACACCGTGCTCGACTCGACCGCCGTCTGCCCCGGTGAGGTGCTGCGTGGACGGGTGAGCATCCAGGGCGGTGCCAACGACGTCGTCATCGACGCCGTGGTGCTGTCGCTCGTCACGCGGGTCGAGGTCGAGCACGGCGGCGGCGAGCACGGCGGCGTCGGCGAGTTCCACCGGCTCGTGGTCCAGCGGGCCGTGCGCGTGACCGCCAACCAGCGCCTCGACATTCCTTTCCAGCTCGCCATACCGTGGGAGACCCCGGTCACCATGGTGGGCGACGTGCACCTGCCCGGCGTCACCGTCGGCGTGCGCACCGAGCTGGAGATCAAGGGCGCGCCGGACAAGGGCGACCTGGACCCCGTCGCTGTCCGGCCGCTGCCGTCGCAGAACCAGGTGCTCGAGGCGTTCGGCGAGCTGGGCGCCACGTTCCGCACCGCCGACGTCGAGGCCGGCCGGATCGTCGGCGTGCCGCAGGAAATCGGCTTCTACCAGGAAATCGAGTTCTTTCCGCCGCCACAGTTCGCCGGGCGGCTCAACCAGGTCGAGCTGACCTTCGTCGCCAACCCTCGCGACCTGTGGGTCGTGCTGGAGGCCGACAAGCGTGGCGGGCTGTTCCGTCCCGGCGGGGACACGTTCGGCCGTTTCCAGCTGCCCCACGCCGAAGCGGAGGAGGCCGACTGGACCTCGTTGATCGGGGAATGGCTGACTCGGGCGGCCGAGCGGGTACCGCACGGCAATCCCGCGTTCGGGGGACATCACGGAAATCGCCAGCACCACGGAAATCGTGGTCCCGGCATGGGCGCGATCGTCGGCGGCGCGGCCGCCGGCCTGGTCGGCGGCATGATCATCGGTGACATGATGGACGGCGAACTGTTCGACGGCGGCGGCGAGGATTCCGAGGAATAGCCGAAGCCGAGTGTGTTTCCCCGACACACTCGGTTATGTTGGTGGACAAACGGGGGTTGGGAGCGCGTGGTGGCCGACAATTCTGGCGCCGGGGAGGCCGATCGGCTGCAGCGTTTCCTCAACGCGCTGCGCAGAACGCCCATCCCGACCGCGCCGCCACCACACGACGGTTACCAGGAGGCCCTCGGGCTCAACCTCCTCGCGCTCGGGTTGCGGCTGGAGCACGTCGACCGCATGAGCGAGGCGCTCACGCTCGCCGACTCCACCCACATGGCGCGCACGGTCAGCGTCGACATCAACATGAACGTGCTCACCGCCGAGCAGAAGTGGGCGCTGCGCACGGATCCCGGGGCCGACGAGCCGGCGGCGGTCTGGCTGCCGGTCACCCGTCAGTCGCGCAGCGACCAGGCCTCCTTCGTGGTGCGGGACGGCGCCGGCAACGTCGTCCCGCGCACCACGCAGGTCGAGAACGGCCGCGCGCTGACCCACGGGCTGTGCCGTGCCTTCCGCATGTTCCTCACCTCGGACCCGCGCACCGAGGACCCCAGGGAGCTCCTGCACGGCATCCGCCACAGCTTCAACCGGTCCCGCTGGCTCGTCGAGGCCACCATCGCCGCCATGGTGACCCGTGGGCGGCCCAGCTTCGGCGCGCTGCCGCCACCGCCGGCGGACAGCGGCCGCGCGACCGACTCCGACATCATCCGCGACAAGGCCGCCGCGGCCGTCACGCAGCTGTTCGAGCCGGACAGTCCCTTCCTGCGCCTGCTCGACATCGCCTCGACCGAGTACCTGCTCGTGGTGGCCATGCCGACGAGCAAGGCGCAGGTGTTCGTCCAGTACGAGGCCCCGGTCATCCCGTCCCGCTCGAAGCACCTGCGGCCCCGCAACGCGCTCGTGCGCTGGATGAGCATCCGCCACGAGTTCACCGTGCGGTACGCGACGCTCATCCCGCGTGCCGTGAACTCCTACCACGTGACCGCCGAGGTGCCGTCGGAGATCCAGGTCCGCCGGTTCTTCCTCACCACGGACGTGGACTCGCCGGCACTCCAGTCACTCGTCGCGGACATGCGTGCGGTCGCGGACAACTACGACACGCTCCGCCTGGTCGCACCGAAACTGCTGGAACTGGAGCTGCAGGGCATCGCCAGCAGGCTCGCCGAGTTCGGCCGGCGGCGCCAGCGTGACCTCGAGACGTTCCGGGAGTACGTCGAGGAACGGTACGCGACGTTCTCCAGCCGGCCGGTGCGTTTCCCGCCCCGGCCCGACACCACGGTCCCCACCGCCGACACCGGTCTCGTGCTCGACGAGCCCATGGTCGCGCGGCTGGAGCGGTTCGCGAACCTGTACGAGGCGGACTACTTCCGCAAGCTCGCGGAGGGCCTGCTGCCCGGGGACACCCTCCTCCGCCTGGCGAAGGAGCTCGAGGACACCCAGGTGGACCAGGACATCCACGTGGACAACGACCCCCGCGAGAACGCCGGCCACGCGCAGTGGCAGCGGCGGCCGTTCGGCGCCGACCCCGGCTCGGTGGAGCCGGTCACCTCGACCGTCTACATGGCACTGGTCGACGACCCGCCCTCGCTGGCGTCCAACGTGGCGAAGCTGCTGCTCGCCGTGCTCCTGCTGGTCGTGTGCTTCGGTGTGGTGATGGAACCGGACTACTTCAGCGGGATCCCCGTGCTGGGCCCGCTCGGCAACTGGTTCCAGCCGAACATCTCCGGCGGCGGCCCGATCTCCTCCGCCGACGCCGTGGTCACCATGCTGCTGCTCGTGCCCGGCCTTCTGCTGTCCCGGCTGGAGATCCCGTCGAACAAGACGGTGCTCGGCCAGCTCCGGCTGTTCCCGCGCTATGTCGCGTACGCGTCGGTGATCATCGCGGGCGCGCTCGCGCTGCTGGTCGCGTCCGGCCGGGCCGGCGCGCTGGACCGGCCGTTCCTGGCCGGGATGATCGCGCTGCTCGGCCTGTTCCTGCTCGTCGGGCTGGACGGCGCCGGCAAGGCGATGAAGCGGCGGCGCCGCGTGCCGGTCAACAAGGTCACCCCGGTCTGGCTCGTCCAGGAGATCAGGAAACGCCCACCGCGGCGCTGGAAACGCTGCCGCGCCGAGTTCTCCACGATCGGCATCGAGGACGATGGTTAGCCCGGGACTGCGTCATCCCGCGCTGGCGGCGGTCGCCGCCCGTGCGGCCACCGCCGGCAGCCCGTCGGTGCTGTTCGACATCACCCACGACGGACCGGAGACCGGCCTGCCCACCGTCGAGGTGAGGCCGCCGACCGCGCGGGACCGGACCGCGACCGACACGCTGGCGTTCCACGTCGCCGGCGTGGGCTTCCAGGTGCACACGTGGACGCCAGCGACGCCGAGCAAGCAGCAGGACGGGGTCACGACCAGCCGGATCGCCGTGCGCCGCCAGGAGACCAACGGGCACGCACGCGGGTTGTTCGCCGGCAGCGTGGTCATCAACCCGGACTTCCTGTACGACACCGACCACAGCGTCGAGATCCTCGTCACCCTCGACCACGAGCCGTGGCGGCCCACCTACGCCGACTCGCTGATGATCACCCTGGCCTACCAGGGGATGACCGCGGCCGCCGCGGCCGGCCACGGCGCGCCGGTGCTGTTCCTGCAGTCCCCGGTCGCGCCGTTCCGCGATCCCGGGCGGCAGTTCCGGGTGGACGGTTCCGGCGAGGCGCCGAGGGTGGCCAACGGGATGGCGCTGCGCATGCTCGTCGGCCTGGAGCAGGACAACCACGGCAAGCGGATCTCGCTGATGTGCGCGCTCGCCAAGCTGGCCACGGTGAGCGGGTTCGGCCTGCAGGTCGCCGACCGGCGGTTCGGGCGGGTGCGTGGCGAGTGGTGGTCGGTGCTGCCGCCGGACCGGGACCGTTACGAGGCGAGGAAGGCGGAGCTGTTCGGCTGGGCGCCGGACGTGCGGCCCTCCGCGGTGCAGCTGCTGACGTTCGTCGGCCCGGCACGGCCGGGCTCGTCCGCGGCGATCGCGTCGGACCTGCTGTCGCGCAACGTCGGGCTGCTCGCGGTGTCCGAGTCGTCGATGCAGGAGATCGCGTTCATCAACATGGTGGTGCCGCTGGCGCCGGCGAGGATCGGGCGGGCCCGGCTGTCGAGCGCCACGCTGCCGATCGCCGACGGGCTCGGCGAGACGGCCAGCGAGTGCGGTCTGACCAGAAGGCAGGCCGTGCGGAGCAAGAGCCGCATCACCGACTCCGCGGCGACGGACTACCGGCTGCTGCGCACCGGCCCGATGCGCCCGCCCATCAAGGAGACGCTGGCGACGGTCGACCACCCGCTGTGGCTGTCGTGGGGCGTGCCGTCGGAGGCGTTGCGGCGCACGGACGTGGCGGAGCTGGTGGTCGCCCAGCTGCGGGAGGCGACGGACCGCGTGGCCATCGCGCGGATCGACTACTACCGGGCCCGCGTGCTGCCGGACGGGCACGTCATCGGGCGCGCGAAGATCGCGGTGTCCCTTGTGGACGGGGTGCCGGAGGCGGACATCCCGGGGCTGCTCAGCGAGCTGTGCCCGTGGGCCCAGCGGGAGGCGATAGCCCGCCTGCTGGGGGACGACCTGCCGCTGACCGCGATCCGGCTGCGGCTGGCGTGGCGGGAACGGTGGCTGGGGCACACGGGGACGGTCTGACTCACAGCTGGTGGGGCCGGGCGTTGTCCCACAGCTTCTCCGCCTCGTCACGCAGGAGCGTGTAGTCCGAGTCGTCGTCACCGGGTCGCAGCACCAGCTTCGGGTTGCCGGCGCCCCGGTAGGTGAAGTACTCGGCGAAGAGCGCGGTGTCGGTGACGTACACGCCCATGGTGAGGGGGTACGGGGTCAGGCGCACCACCAGGTCGCCGTCGGTGGCGGCCTTCAGCTCCGACAGGAGGCGCAGCGTTTGCGTCACCCTGTCGCGAACACTCTCCGCGGTGCGGGGAATGTGGTACCTGCCGGCGGCGATGTCGACCGCGGTGCTCTCCGGGTCGATGAGGAGGAAGCGGAACCGGTGGCCGGCCTGGAGCCTGCGCTCCAGCCAGCGGTACCTCGAGTTCACCATCGAGTTCCGCGCGATCCCGGTGACGAGGAGGTCCTTCGCGGACTCGATGGTCGCGTCGAGCTCGGGGCCGAACTCGTTCCTGAACACCGGCCGGCCGGCCCGTGCCACCGCTGCCTCCGCCGACAGCGGCCACTCCGTGCCGGCTTCCCAAAGCCGCTCCGCCTCATCGACGAAGTGCCGGAACCACACGCCGTCCGACGGCTCCAGCGTGAAGATCGGAGCCGCCTCACGGCCGGGGTGGAACTCGTGATGCCGCACACAGACGAGCCCACGAAGATCCGCGGTGTCGATGCAGTTGAACCCGGCCGACGGGATGCTCGACGACACGCGGACCTCCAGCCGCCCGCCCGTGCGGTCCCGCAGGGAGACCAGATCGTCGAGCGTCGACGTGATGCGCCTCCGCATGTGTTCCGGCCCCAGTGTGTGCTCGATGCGGCTGTCCGCGGTCTCGATCAGCGCGTCGTTGGTCGGATCGAGGAGGAGCACCCGAACTCGCCCGCCTGCCTCCAGCATCGCGATCATGTCGGCCCGCATGCCGTGGACGGTCCGCGACATCGAGTCGCCGACCAGGAGCAGGTCGCGTGCCTGCGCCCGGCGCGACACCAGCTCGGCCGGAAGGTCCGACAGGAACAGGGTGGCCGCGCCACCACGGGACTCGTCGCGGATCTGCTCCAGCAGCCTCCTCGAGCGGATCTGGGAGAAGGCCAGCAAGGCCAGGAGGGCCACGACGACGGCGGAGGTCGTCTTCACGTCCGAGATGCCTGTGATGCCGAGCACCGTGAACACCAGCGCGACGGTGCCGAGCAGGTAGAGGTCCAGGTTGTCGTCGTTGACCAATCGAGTCAACACGCGCCTGACCGGCCCGTCCCCCATGACGTGCGCTCCTTGATCTGTGTCTAATTGGGACTCAGAGGCGGGTCTGTAGAGCGTCCGCGGCCGCGAGCAGGTCCGCGGCCCAGCGGGCGCCCGGACGCCTGCCCATGCGGTCGATGGGCCCTGACACGGAAACCGCCGCCACGACCTGACCCGCCGCGTCCCGGACGGGCGCGGAAACACTTGCTACACCTGGTTCCCGCTCGGCCACGCTCTGCGCCCAACCGCGCCGCCGGACCTCGAGCAGCGCCCGCTCGCCGAACACCGCGTCGGCGAGCAGTGCACGCTGAGTGGCCGGATCGGTCCACGCCGCAAGGACCTTCGCGCCGGAGCCCGCGGTCATGGGCAGCCTCGCGCCGACGGGGACGGTGTCGCGCAGGCCACTCGGCGGCTCGGCCGTGGAGATGCAGACGCGGTGCACGCCGTCGCGCCGGTAGAGCTGCACGCTCTCCCCGGTGCGGTCGCGGAGCCGTGGCAGCACCGAGCTCGCCGCGTCGAGCAGCGGATCGACCGCGCCGCCGGCCAGCTCGGCCAGTGCGGCGCCCGGCCGCCACCGTCCGTCGCTTCCCCTGCGCAGCAAGCGATGCACCTCCAGGCCCACGGCGAGCCGGTGCGCGGTCGCCCGGGGGAGCCCGGTCCGAGTGCACAGCTCGGCCAGCCCACAGGGCTCCTTGGCCACCGCCTGAAGCACGGCCATTGCCTTGTCCAGTACGCCGATGCCGCTATGCTGTCCCACGTCTCGATATTATGTTCCCGCTATATGGGATGTCCAGTATTTCAGATCGTGGGAACCCGAACTGCTGTCGATGGGTGAGAAGGCAATGGGAAAGACACTTGCCGAGAAGGTATGGGACCAACACGTCGTCCGGCGAGGCACTGGCGCTGAGCCGGATCTCCTCTACATCGACCTCCACCTCATCCACGAGGTGACGAGCCCGCAGGCGTTCGACGGCCTGCGGCTGTCGGGGCGTCCGGTCCGTCGTCCCGACCTCACCATCGCGACGGAGGACCACAACGTCCCCACGGTCGACATCGACCTGCCGATCGCCGACCCCGTGTCCCGCACACAGGTGGAGACGCTCCGCAAGAACTGCGCGGAGTTCGGCGTCCGCCTGCACCCGATGGGCGACGCGGAACAGGGCATCGTGCACGTGGTCGGGCCACAGCTCGGCCTCACCCAGCCCGGCACGACCGTGGTGTGCGGCGACAGCCACACGTCCACGCACGGCGCGTTCGGCGCGCTCGCGTTCGGTATCGGCACCTCCGAGGTCGAGCACGTCCTGGCGACCCAGACACTGCCGTTGCGTCCCTTCAAGACGATGGCGATCAACGTCGACGGGGAGCTCGCCCCCGGCGTGACGGCGAAGGACGTCATCCTCGCGGTCATCGCGAAGATCGGCACCGGTGGCGGGCAGGGGTACGTGCTCGAGTACCGCGGGGCGGCCATCGAGAAGCTCTCGATGGAGGCACGGATGACCGTGTGCAACATGTCCATCGAGGCGGGCGCCCGCGCCGGGATGATCGCGCCGGACGAGACCACGTTCGCCTACCTGAAGGGCCGCCCGCACGCGCCGTCGGGTGAGTCGTGGGACAAGGCGGTCGACGCGTGGCTGGCTCTCCGTACCGATGAAGACGCGGAGTTCGACACCGAGGTTCACCTCGACGCCGCCGCGCTGACCCCGTACGTGACGTGGGGCACGAACCCCGGCCAGGGTTTGCCGCTGTCCGAACGGGTTCCCGACCCCGAGGCGATCGGCGACGAGAACGAGCGGACCGCGGCCGAGAAGGCACTCGCCTACATGGACCTGGAACCGGGCATGCCGCTGCGTGAGATCCACGTGGACACGGTGTTCCTCGGCTCGTGCACCAACGGCCGGATCGAGGACCTGCGGGCCGCGGCGGCCGTGCTGAAGGGCCGCAAGGTGGCCGACGGGGTGCGGATGCTCGTGGTGCCCGGCTCGATGCGGGTCCGCGCGGCGGCCGAGTCCGAGGGGCTGCACCAGGTCTTCCTCGACGCCGGCGCGGAGTGGCGGCAGGCGGGCTGCTCCATGTGCCTCGGCATGAACCCGGACCAGCTCAAGCCGGGGGAGCGCAGCGCGTCCACATCGAACCGCAACTTCGAGGGCAGGCAGGGCAAGGGCGGCCGGACGCACCTGGTCTCGCCGCTCGTCGCCGCCGCGACGGCCGTCCGCGGCACCCTGTCCTCTCCAGAAGACCTGCTCGCGGGGTCGAGCACCGACGCGGGCGACCTCGCCTGAAAGGGGCATAAGCGATGGAACCGTTCACCACACACACCGGGGTCGGGGTGCCGCTGCGCCGGTCCAACGTGGACACCGACCAGATCATCCCGGCCGTGTACCTCAAGCGGGTGAGCCGGACCGGTTTCGAGGACGGACTGTTCGCGGCCTGGCGGGCCGACGACCAGTTCGTGCTGAACACGGCACCCTTCCGTGCGGGCAGCGTGCTCGTGGCGGGGCCGGACTTCGGCACCGGGTCGTCCCGGGAGCACGCCGTGTGGGCCTTGTCCGACTACGGGTTCCGGGTGGTCATCTCGGCCCGGTTCGCGGACATCTTCCGTGGCAACGCGGGCAAGCAGGGGCTGCTCGCGGCCCAGTGCGAGCAGTCGGACGTGGAGCTGCTGTGGAAGCTCCTGGAAGCCGAGCCGGGCACCGAGGTGACCGTCGACCTGCAGGACAAGACGGTGCGTGCCAAGGACTTCTCCGCGCCGTTCCAGATCGACGACTACACCCGCTGGCGGCTGCTCGAAGGGCTCGACGACATCGCTCTCACGCTGCGGCACGAGGCCGAGATCGGGTCTTTCGAGGAGTCAAGGGAACCCTGGAAGCCAACTACTACTACACTCTCGTCCTGAGGCCGTCGACTGAGTCCGATGTTCGCTCCGCAAGCTCCGCGAATAGGGCTTCCACGCAACGAAATCAGACCCCCCTTGAGGGGAATTTGGGCGAGTCGCGTGGAAAAAGTGCCGAGTTAGGCATACGGTGGCCCCAGAAGTCGGCCGGTTTGGCCGAGAACGAAGTATGGTCAACGGAGGACTGAAGGGTGAACAAGGCCCAACTCATCGAGGCGCTCTCTGACAAGCTCGGCGACAAGAAGGCCGCAGGCGCTGCGGTCGACGGTCTCGTCGATGTGATCGTCCGCACGGTCAACAAGGGCGAGAAGGTGAACATCACCGGGTTCGGGGTGTTCGAGAAGCGTGCTCGTGCCGCTCGTACCGCGCGCAACCCGCGCACGGGTGAGACGGTGAAGGTCAAGAAGACCAACGTGCCAGCCTTCCGCGCCGGCACGACCTTCAAGGACGTGGTGAGCGGCGCGAAGAAGCTGCCGAAGGTGGTCGCGCCGAAGAAGACCGCGACGGCGACGGCCTCGCGCAGCACGGCCGCGACCACGCGGACCGCCGCTGCTCGCCCGGCGTCCCGCGCCGCGGCGGCAACCACCACGCGTACGCGTGCCGCCGCCGCCAAGCCGGCCACCACGCGCGCCGCCGCCACCAAGACGACGGCTGCCAAGGCCCCGGCCAAGGCCACCACCGCCAGGAAGCCGGCCACCACGGCCGCCAAGGCGACCACGGCCCGCAAGACCACGGCCAAGGCCACCACCGCCGCCAAGGCGACGCCCGCGAAGAAGGCGACGCCCGCCGCGAAGCGCGCCACGCCCGCCGCGAAGCGTGCGACGGCCGCCAAGAAGAAGTAGCTCGACCGAGTCAGGCCCGAAGGCCGCTACCCACCCGGGTGGCGGCCTTCGGCCATGTTGCCACCGGACACACAGGACTTCTAAGCCCGCGAGTTGGTCACCGCGCATGGTGCGCAAACGGTTGGGCGGGCGACTGTCTTGGCTGGTCCGGCCCGGATCTGGTCCCTACGCTGGGATCTTGCCGCTGTGCCTTGCGCGGGCACCGGCCGATCCAGTGGGTCCCGGAAGACCTCGCGACGGCGCATAGTCGCTCCCGAGCCCGCCGGTGTTACCGGTAACCGCGGGGGGAATTCGATCTCTCGGGTCCGGAGATCGCTTTCGGGCCGGCCCGCGCCCTTTCCGGACCTCCCCGGCATGCCTTTCGGGACACGGCTCGAAAGGCCGGGCGGATTCGGTCGCCGGCAGGGGCGAGGGTCGCGACTTCCCGTCGAACCGGCCGGTGACCGTTTCGGGGGCCTGGACGGCGGTTCGGCTCGCACGCCGACCTCGGGCGTGAACCGCCACCGCACCCGTTTCCGGCCCTGAGTCGCTCGCTGAGCGTCTTTGGCCGCGACGAGACACTGCCCGAGAGCCCGCGGCGATCACAGCCGTTCCGTGGCTCTCAGCGCCATCCCTTACGCGATAGCGATCTTGGCGCCGCCCACATCGGACACACGTGCGAATCCACTGGGGGACAACCGGTTCACGGGACCTCCAGATAGTCCGCCGCCAACAGCCGCGAACCGTCGAAGAACAGGGCCCACACGCTGCCCTTCTTCGCCCTGAGGCGTCTGTCGACGGACAACCCGGACGCGGCCGCCAGCCGGGTCACCAGGTCCGGGATCACCCCGCCCTGGCTGCCTATCACGGGCACCCCGCCGTCGGCGACGATCTCCAGAACGCGGCGCGCGGCGGCCTCCGCCATCCCCTCGTACGCCTTCTCCGACAGCAACTCCTCCTCGCGGACCTTCACCCCGAGGTCGTCCGCCACCGGCTCGACCGTCCGCACGCACCGCACCAGCGGCGCCGCGTACACCCGGTCCGCCCCGTAAACCGTGCCCAGCAGGCGGATCGGCTCGACCTGCTTCTCCCCGTTGCGGGACAGCGGCCTCAGCTCGTCCGCCTCCGGCCACTCCGACCGGCTGCCGGCCTTCGCGTGCCGGACCAGCAACAGGCTCGTCAGATCGGCCGGCAGGGCCGTGAACGCACGGAGCACCGTCCGGTCGCGGTCGTAGGAAAGCAGCTCGAAGGCGCCGGCGAGCGGCAGCCACCGCAGCTCGTCCACCTCGTCCGACGGCTCGAACGAACCGGACAGGTACCGGGCGGCGAAGTACTCCACCACCTTGCGGTCCGGCCCGACCCGGTACCGCGTCCCGCCCAGCAGACGGCCGAGCGCCACCCGCGCTCCCGTCTCCTCGCGGACCTCCCGCCACGCGGCGACCCGCGTGGACTCCCGGGGTTCCAGCTTTCCCTTCGGCAGGGTCCAGTCCCGGTAGCGCGGGCGGTGCACCAGCGCCACCTCGACGGCTTCGCCGGCCGGCCGCCACACCACGGCGCCGCCCGCGAGGATCTCCCGGCTAGCCACCGGCACGGTGCGCGAGCAGCATCTGTGCCTGGTGGTCCCGCACCGGCCCGTCGCCCGTCGGCGAGGCCGCCCAGTTGCCGGTCTGCTCCAGCACCCAGCACCGCGTCTGGGGATCCAGCGCGGAGCCGAACATCGCGTCCAGCTGTGCCGTCAGCCCCGGGTCGGTGATCCGGACCTGGACCTCCACCCGCCGGTCGAGGTTGCGGTGCATCATGTCCGCGCTGCCGATCCAGTGCTCGTCCGAACCGACGAAGTGGAACACCCGCGAGTGCTCCAGGAACCGCCCGATGATCGACCGCACGCGGATGTTCTCCGACAGTCCCTTGGTGCCGGGCTTCAGCGCGCAGATCCCACGCACGACGATGTCGACGCCGACCCCGGCCTGCGAGGCCCGGTAGAGCGCGTCGATCACCTGCTCGTCCACGAGGCTGTTGAGCTTCATGCGGATCCCGGCCGGCCGGCCGGCGCGCAGGTGCTCGACCTCCCGCTCGATCAGCTCCACGATGCCGCGGCGGATCCCGTACGGGGCCACCAGCAGCGAGCGGTACGTGTCCTGGCGCGCGTAGCCGGTCAGCACGTTGAAGAGGTCCGTCAGGTCCGCGCCGATCGACGGCTCCGCGGTCAGCAGGCCCACGTCCTCGTACAGCCGCGCGGTCTTCGGGTTGTAGTTGCCGGTGCCGATGTGGCAGTAGCGCCGGATGACCGAACCCTCCTGGCGCACCACGAGCGCGGTCTTGCAGTGGGTCTTCAGCCCCACCATGCCGTACACCACGTGCACGCCCGACTTCTCCAGCTTCCGCGCCCACTTGATGTTCGCCTGCTCGTCGAAGCGCGCCTTGATCTCCACCAGCGCCACGACCTGCTTGCCGGCCTCGGCCGCGTCGATCAGCGCCTCGACGATGGGGGAGTCGCCGGAGGTCCGGTACAGCGTCTGCTTGATCGCGAGCACCTTCGGGTCCGCGGCCGCCTGCTCGATGAACCGCTGCACGCTCGTGGAGAACGAGTCGTACGGGTGGTGCACCAGGACGTCACCCTCGCGCAGCGTCGAGAAGACGCTCTTGGGCGTCTCCCGCTCGCCGAACGCAGGATGCGTCGCCGGCACGAACGGCGCGTCCTTCAGGTCGGCACGGTCCACACCGTGCACCTGCCACAGGCACGACAGGTCCAGCAGGCCCGGCACCACGACCACGTCGTGAGGATCGACCTCCAGCTCGCGCAGGAGGCGCTCCATCATGTGGTCGGTCATGTCGTCGGAGACCTCGAGCCGCACGGGTGGGCCGAACCGGCGCTGCGCCAGCTCCCTTTCCAGGGCCTGCAGCAGGTCCTCGTCCTGGTCCTCCTCGACCTCGAGGTCGGCGTTGCGGGTGACGCGGAACGCGTGCACCTCGGTCACCTGCATGCCCGCGAAGAGGTCGTCCAGGTGCGCCGCGATCAGTGACTCCAGCGGCAGGAACAACGCCCGCCGGCTGTCGCGGTCGCGGTCGAGCGGCACCAGCCGCGGCACGTTGTCCGGCACCTTGACCCTGGCGAACTTCTCCCCGCCGCCGCCGGGGTCGCGCACGGTCACCGCGAGGTTCAGGGACAGGCCCGAGATGTAGGGGAACGGGTGCGCCTGGTCGACCGCGAGCGGGGTGAGCACCGGGAAGATCCAGTCCTGGAAGTACTTGGAGAGCCGCTCCCGCTGCTCGTCGTCGAGGTCGGTCCAGCGCACCAGGCAGATCTCCTGGTCGACGAGTGCGGGGCGCAGCCGCCGCTCCCAGGTGGCCGAGTGCAGCTCGACCAGCTCCTGGGTTCGCTTGTTGATGTACTGCAACTGCTCGCGCGGGGTCAGCCCGTCGGCGCTGCGGACCGAGAGGCCGGTCTCGGCACGGCGCTTCAGCCCGGCGACCCGGACCATGTAGAACTCGTCGAGGTTGGACGCGAAGATCGCGAGGAACTTGGCGCGCTCCAGCAGCGGCTGGGACTCGTCCTCGGCGAGTGCGAGCACCCGCGCGTTGAAGTCCAACCAGGACAGCTCGCGGTTGAAGAACCGGTCGTCGGGCAGGTCGGTCACCGTCTCCGCCGGCGTGACCGCGGGCGGAGCGGACGGCACCGCACGCGGTTCCGGCGCGTGCTCGGACAGCTCTTGGTCGGCGCTGGTCTCTGGGCTCGTCTCGGTGCTCACAGCCTCATTGTCCAGCATTTATCGGCTAGCGGGCGAACTGACGAGTGAACTTTCCGATGCCGAGCTCAGCGGCCACGGCTAGATCGTCCTCGGTGTCCACATCGCATCGCAGCGACGGCAGTGAGGCGCCGACCCGGACCGCCCCGGTGGCCGTGTGGGCGTCCGCCGATCCCGGGCCGAAACGGGGGTTCAGCGGCTCGCCAGGAGCGGCCAGCAGCAGCGTGGTGCCGCTGCCCGGCCGGTCCGCGCAGTAGGCCCGCCGCCCGCCGGCCGCCGCGACGGCCGCCGCCAGGTCGGCCGACCGCAGCGCGGGAAGGTCGGCCTGCAGGGCGCCGACCGTGCTCGTCGGGGTGCGCAGGTACTCCGCGCCGAACGTCAGTGCCGCGTTCAGACCGGGCAGGCCACGCTCGTCGAGGCACTCGACGCCGGTGCCCGCCAGCGCGTCCGGCACCCGCTTGTCCTCGCAGACCACCAGCACACGCCGCACGCCCGGTGCCAGCGCCGCCGCCGTCACGGTGTCCAGCAGCAGCGCGAGCACGAGGTCCGCGTGCCGCTCGTCGGGCACCGCGCCACGAAGGCGCGACTTCGCCCGGTCCAGGTTCTTGATCGGGACCACCAGGTCCACACCACGCTCCACGGACTCCATCGTGCAGGACTTCGAAGCGGCCTGTCGTGGGCGGGGCATACTCACGGCAACGTGACCGAGTGGAGCTTGCGTAGCGAGCATCGTGATGGGTGGAGCTTGCGGAGCGAGCATCGTGACCGAGTGGAGCTTGCGTAGCGAGCATCGTGATGGGTGGAGCTTGCGGAGCGAGCATCGTGATCGGTGGAGCTTGCGGAGTGAGTGATCGCCGTTGAGGAGGACGGGTGCCGAGGCGAATTGAGAAGAGCGGGTTCTGGGTGCTGATGACGTGCCTGATCTTCTACCCGATCGCGTGGCTCGCGAAGATGCGGACCAAGGGGGCGGAGAACATCCGGCGGGAGGGCGGGATCCTGCTGGTGATGAACCATGTCTCCCACGTCGACCCGCCGGTCGACGCGGTGTTCGTGCACCGCAACAGCCGGGTGCCGCGGTTCCTCGCCAAGGACAGCCTGTTCCGCGCGCCGGTGTTCAAGTACCTGATCCGTGGCGCGGGCAGCATCCCGGTGTACCGGTCGACCGTGAGCGCCGGTGACAGCCTGGTCGCGGCCAAGGACGCGCTGCTGAAGGGCAAGCTCGTGGTGATCTACCCGGAGGGCACGATCACCAGGGACCCCGACGGCTGGCCGATGCGGTCGCGGACCGGCGTCGCGCGGCTCGCCATGGACTGCATGGAGAACGACCTGCCCGTGCTCACCGCCGCCCGTTGGGGCACGCGGGACATCCTCAACGGCTACACCCGTAAGTTCCGGCCGTTCCCGCGCAAGAAGGTCCAGATCGACGTGTCGGAGCCGGTGGACCTGAGCGGGTTCAGGGGCCGCGAGGTCGACAACGAGCTGCTGCGCGAGGTGACCGACCTGCTGATGGGCCGGGTGCGCGACCAGCTGGCCGAGCTGCGTGGCGAGCCGGCGCCCGCCGGGTTCTACGTGCCCGCCAGGGCCAAGAAGACCGATGGGTGAGATGCGGGTCGCCGTCTTCGGCGCCGGCTCGTGGGGCACGACGTTCGCGAAGGTGCTCGCCGACGCCGGCACGGACGTGGTCCTGTGGTCGCGGCGGCGCGAGGTCGCCGACGCGATCGCCGAGCACCGGGAGAACCCGGACTACCTGCCCGGGGTGACCCTGCCGCGGGGCCTGGAGTCCACTTCGGACCCCCGGGTCGCGCTCGACGGCGCCACCGACGTGGTGCTGGCCGTGCCGAGCCAGAGCCTGCGGCACAACCTCACCGCGTGGCGCCGCCTCATCGACCCGTCCGCGACGCTGATCAGCCTCGCCAAGGGCGTGGAGCTGGGCACGCTCAAGCGGATGAGCGAGGTCGTCGTCGAGGTGATGGGCGTGCCCGCGGCGCAGGTGGCGGTCGTGACCGGCACCAACCTGGCCAAGGAGATCGCGGCGGAGCAGCCGACCGCGTCGGTTGTCGCGTGCGTCGACCACGACCGCGCGGTGGCGGTGCAGCAGGCCTGCACGACCGGGTACTTCCGGCCGTACACCAACACCGACGTCGTCGGCTGCGAGCTGGGTGGGGCGTGCAAGAACGTGATCGCCCTGTCCTGCGGGATGGCCGCCGGGCTGGGATTCGGCGACAACACGCTCGCGACGCTGATCACCCGAGGGCTCGCGGAGACGGCCCGGCTGGGGGAGGCGCTCGGCGCGGACCCCATGACGTTCGCCGGGCTCGCCGGGCTCGGGGACCTCGTGGCGACGTGCTCGTCGCCGCTGTCCCGCAACCGTTCCTTCGGCGCCCGGCTCGGTCGCGGGGAGACCGTCGCGCAGGCACTGGCCGCGGCGCACGGCCAGGTCGCGGAGGGCGTGAAGTCGTGCTCCTCGATCCGCGAGCTGGCCATGCGCCACGGGGTGGAGATGCCCATCACGGAGGTCGTGCACCGCGTGTGCCACGACGGCTTCGACCCCCGCGAGATGGCCGGTGAGCTCATCGGCCGCAAGACCAGACCGGAACGCTGACCCGGCTCCCGGTGCCATGAAAGGCGCTTTCGGGGCGTTCGGTGTCTCGAACGCGCCCTTCATGGCGGTTGGGCCGGAGAGCGGGTCAGTCGGAGGGCAGTTCCGCGAACATGGCGGGTTGCTCCGTCGGCTGCCGGGAGCCGCCGGCCGGTTCCACGGTGATCGCGACGACGTCCGCGTCCCCGAGGTCGCCCACCTCGTAGGTGAGGTTCCCGCCGGCCGGTTCGAGCAGTCCTCGCGAGCTCGGCCTGCCGTCGGCGAGGGTCCACAGCTGGTAGTCCCTGCCGTCCGGCGCGGTCGCCAGGTTGCCGCTCAGCAGGAGCATCTTGTCCTGCTGTCGGGACACCGCCACCTTCATCGAGCCGGTCGCACCCCCGGAGCCGTCGAGTGTCAGCAGCTCGGCGTCGGGTGCCTTCAGGATCTGCTCCAGCTGTGTGGCCTGGGCCCTGGCCGCGTCGAGCTGGTTGTCCTGCCGCACCACGACGACACCCAGCCCGGCGGCCGCGACGAAGAACACGGCCGCGGCGACCGTCGTCAGCCGCTGTGCGAGCGACCGCCGGCGCAGTGGCACCACGGTCGTGTCCGGCGACAGCTGGCGAACCTCCCGGATCTGGGCCAGCACCCGGTCCTTCAGGTCCGGTGGCGGCACCTCGGCGGCGGCCAGCGCGAGTCTGGCCGCGGTCTCCTGGAGCTCCTGGACCTCCTGCGCGCACGACTCGCACTCGGCGAGGTGCTGCTCGAAGTCCGCCCGTTCGACACCGGCCACGGCGTCGAGGGCGTAGGCGCCGGTCAGCGCGTGAATGTCGGGACTTGTCATCTCAGGCCACCCCCAGGCAGTCGCGCAGCCGGATGAGCCCGTCCCGCAGTCGAGTCTTGATGGTCCCCAGCGGCGTGCTCAGCAGCTCGCCGACCTCACGGTAGGTCCGGCCGCCGTAGTAGGCCAGCAGCACGGACTCGCGCTGGAGATCGGTGAGGGTGCTCAGGCAGCGGCGTACCTGTTCCTGCTCGAGCCGGGCGGTGACCTGCTCGGAGACCTCGTCGAACGGCCGGCTGGCGTCGCGGCGGCCGACCATGTCGTCCCGGTCGGCGGCGGCCTGCGCGGACCGCACGCGGTCGACGGCCCTGCGGTGCGCGAGCGTCATGGCCCACGTCGTCGCACTGCCGCGTTCCGGCGAGAACTTCGCGGCCGAGCGCCACAGCTCGACCATCACCTCCTGCACGACCTCCTCGGACTGCGCCGGGTCGCGCACGATCCGCCGGACCATCCCGAAGACGGAGCCGATCAGCAGGTCGTACAGCTGCGCGAAGGCCGCCTCGTCGCCGAGTGCCACGCGTTGCAACAGCTCACCGGCGTCGTTCGCCGGATCGGTACGTGCGGACCGCAGCCGTCTCGCACGATCGCCCATGACCACATCTCCCATGAACCGGGGTTCGGAGCCGACGCCATTCCGGATTGCCGGCGATTTGCGCGTACACGATCCCACGGGCTGGACGGGATTGCGGCGACTGGCGGCCTTTGGTTTTCTTGGCGGGTGCTGATTCGCGTGCTGAACCGTCGGCGGGGCTATCTCCAGCTCCGCCGGGTGGCCAGCGCGCTGTGTCTGTGCCGGTGATCGTCCAAGCCCGTCACCAGCCAGAACTCCCGGAAAGACAGCATTCAGCCATGTTCGCCGTGCCGGCCAACACCATCGCGTCCGCTTCCGTCGCCCCGACCGTGCATCCCGCCCTGATCGCCAGCGCGTTCGCGGCCGACCGGTCCCGCTGGGCCCACCACCTTCGTTACGACCCCGACGAGCGGTTCGCCACGCTCGTGGACTCGACCGAGGACCAGGAGGTCTGGCTCATGAGTTGGCTTCCCGGCCAGGAGACCGACCGCCACGACCACGGCGGCGCGACCGGCGCGTTCACGGTCGTGCAGGGCACGCTCACCGAGCACGTCCTCTCCAGGGGGACATCGCTCGCGCTGTCACCGGGCCAGACCAGGGTGTTCGGCCCGGGCTACACCCACCAGGTCCGCAACCTCGGGCCCGACCCGGCGGTCAGCCTGCACGTGTACCGGTCCGTCCGCACCATGCGGGCGGTGTCCGGTTGGCGTGCTCCGTTCACTGCGGACCAGCCTGCGGAGCTCGCCGGCTGACGTAGTCCGGCACCGCCACCTCCGCCGGCAGGTGCGCGCACGGTTCCGGAGTGCCCCAACCCCGTACCAGCGGCAGCACACCCGCCCAGTTCGCGCCGACCCGGTCGGGGGTCAGGTCGTCGGGCTCCTCGCCGGGCCCGCCGGTGCGGATCTTCACGGCCGCCTCGGTGAGGTCGAGCGCCAGCACCGCGGTCTTCGCGAACTCCTGCGGTGCCGGGCCGCGTGCGTGGTCCCAGGCGCCCGGCGCGATGTGCTCGGTGATCACGTGCAGGCCGTGCAGCTTCGCGTCCGGGTCGGTGACCTGCCGGGCCGCGCCGTGGATGGTGGCGGAGCGGTAGTTCACGGAGTGGTGGAAGACCGCGCGGCTGTAGATCACGCCGTCCAGCAGGGTGATGTTCACGCACACCTCGGCGTCCGCGCCGGCCCGCAGGCTGGCCGCGCCGGTCGAGCCGTGCACGTAGAGGGTGTCGTCCTCGTGGCCGTAGCCGGTGGGGACGATCCGGGGCGTGCCGTCGTCGGCGACGTAGGCGAGGTGGCAGATGATTCCCGCGTCGAGCACCCGCGTCAGGGCCGCCCGGTCGGTCACGGCACGGTCCTTGCCACGGCGGATGGTGCTGCGAGGTGTTGGCGAAAGCGTCACGCATCCACCTTCGCCGGTTAAGTGGCATCATTGAAGGGCCAAGACCCCGTGATTCTGGAAGGCCACTTTGGAGACGCCCGCGTTACCGGTGACGTTGGACCGCGAGTCGGTGACCCCGCTGGCCGTCCAGCTCGCCGAACAGCTCCGTGCCGCCGCGGGCGACGGGCGTCTGCGCAGCGGAGACCGGCTCCCGTCGACGCGCGCGCTGGCCGGCGAGCTGGGCGTGAGCCGCACGGTGACCGCCGCGGCCTACGAGCAGCTGCACGCCGAGGGCTGGATCGCGGGCCGGCACGGCTCCGGCACCTACATCACGACCGCGCCGCCCGGCTCGCTCCCGGCCACGTCCACGCCGGTCCACCGCGACACCGCACTGGACACGGTCGTCGACCTGACCCCGGGCTCGCCGTGGGCGGGCGGTATCGAGCAGGCGGCGTGGCGGCGCGCGTGGCGGGCGGCGTCCTACGCGGCGCCGATGGTCCGCCCGAACCGCGCGGGCCTGCCGGAGTATCGAATGCTCATCGCCGAGCACCTGCTGCGGCACCGCGGTCTGCGGGTCGGTGACGCCGAGGTCGTGCTGGCGACGGCCGGCACGAGCACGGCCGCGGCGGAGCTGGGCCGGGCCGTGCTGCGGCCGGGGGACATGGTGGCGGTCGAGGAGCCGGGCTACCAGCGTGCGGTCGGCGCGCTGCGGGCCGCGGGCCTACGGGTGGTCCCGGCCTCGGTGGACGCGGACGGCCTGCTGGTCGACGCGATCCCGCCGTCGGTCCGGGCGGTGTACTGCTCGCCGGCGCACCAGTACCCGCTGGGTGGCCGCATGTCCGCGGGCCGGCGGGTCGCGCTGGTGGAGCGGGCCCGTGAGCAGGGCTGGCTGGTGATCGAGGACGACTACGACGGCGAGTTGCGGTACGACGTGGCGCCGCTGCCGCTGCTGGCCGCGCTGGCGCCGGACGTGGTCGTGCACCTCGGCACGACGAGCAAGATCCTCACCCCGACCCTCGGCGTCGGGTGGATCGTCGCGCCGCCACCGGTGGTGACCGCCGTGCTGGCCCACCGCGACGCGACGGGCAGCGGCCCGGCGCCTGCCGGCCAGCTGGTGGTCGTCGAGCTGGCCCGCAACGGCGACCTCGGCCGGCACCTGCGGCGGTTGCGGCGCGAGCTGTCCGAGCGCCGGACGCTGGTCGTCGAGACGTTGGTGGCGGGGGGAGTCCGCGTGCTCGGCGACGACGCGGGCGCGCACGTGGTGGTCCCGGTCTCCTCCGCCGAGGACGAGCGCTCGCTGATCCGCGAGGCCGCCGGGCACGGGCTGCTGCTGGACGGCCTGGCCCGGCACCACATCGGCCGGGCGCGGTGGTTCGGCATCGCGCTCGGGTACGCGGCGTGTTCGCGGGAGCAGCTGAAACGCGCGTTACCCCTGCTCGTTGAGCTGGTCCGCGAGCCAGCCGGGTAGGGTCGGACGCCATGGCCAGCCAAGAGCGAGTCCGCGTGGCAGTCGTGTTCGGGGGACAGAGCACGGAGCACACCGTGTCCTGTGTGTCGGCGGCGAGTGTGCTCGCGAACCTGGACCCCGCGCGCTTCGAGGTCCTGCCGGTCGGCATCACACCGGAGGGCTCGTGGGTGCTGGGGCCGGCCGACCCGTCGACCCTGGAGATCTCCGGCCGGTCGCTGCCGACCATCACGTCCGGCACGGCGCTGACCCTGCCCGCCGACCCGTCGTCGGCGAGCCTGGTGGTGCTGGAGCGGGGCCGTGAGGGCGAGATCCTGTCCGGGGTGGACGTGGTGTTCCCGGTGCTGCACGGCGCGTTCGGTGAGGACGGCACGATCCAGGGACTGCTGGAGATGGTCGGGCTGCCGTACGCGGGTGCCGGGGTGCTGGCGAGCGCGGTGGCGATGGACAAGGTGTTCACCAAGAAGCTCCTGCGGGCCGAGAACCTGCCGGTGGGTCCCTACGAGGTCCTGTACCGGGGCGACGCGACGCTGACCGGGGAGCAGAAGGAGCGCCTCGGGCTGCCGGTGTTCGTGAAGCCCGCGCGTGCCGGTTCGTCGACCGGCATCAGCAAGGTCTCGGACTGGGCGAAGCTGGCCGAGGCGGTCGCGCTGGCGCGCTCGATCGACCCGAAGGTCCTGGTCGAGTCGATGGTGGTGGGCCGCGAGGTCGAGTGCGGAGTGCTGGAGTTCCCGGATGGACGCGTGGAGGCGTCCCTGCCCGCGGAGATCCGCATCCTGGACGACTCGCTGGAGTTCTACGACTTCGAGACCAAGTACGTGGACCACACCGCGGAGCTGGACATTCCGGCCAAACTGGACGACGCCGTGGCGGACCGCCTGCGGGCGATGGCGATCCAGGCGTTCAGGGCCCTCGACTGCCAGGGCCTCGCACGGGTGGACTTCTTCGTGGGCGCCGACGGCTCACTGACGATCAACGAGCTGAACACGATGCCCGGCTTCACCCCGACGTCGGCCTACCCGAAGATGTGGGCGGTGACGGGCATCGACTACCGAACGCTGCTCTCCACGCTGGTCGACACGGCCATTGCCCGCGGCACCGGCCTCCGCTGACCGGGGCGACACTAGTGTCCCGCGCCGGAAATCAGGCAACTGATTCGGCGGCCCAGCTTCCTGCTGGCGGCGTTGCCGGTTCGCCCAGGTACGACCCAGTACGAGGGCGAACCGGCGTCTTGCCAGCAGAAACCTGGATCCACCGACTTGATCACCGCATTTCCG
>Ga0164298_10000030_pt1 | contig 77508 bp, 75 predicted proteins | sample Whisoiple_216_MG_FD_109713 | JGI IMG/M metagenome (GOLD analysis project Ga0164298, IMG submission 109713) | Unamended control soil microbial communities from upstate New York, USA - Whitman soil sample_216_MG | ecosystem: Environmental > Terrestrial > Soil > Agricultural land ...
CCAGCCCCAGCCCCAGCCCCAGCCCCAGCCCCAGCCCGGGGGCCGTCGGGGGAGCCCCGGCCCGCGCGGGGGCGGGCGAGGGCGCGGGCAGCCCGAGGCGACACCTCCGCCACCCGGGCCGAAGGCCCCGCCAACCCTGAGGACCCTGTCCAGCAGGCCAAGGACTTCTGCCTGCGACTGCTCACCGCTCGGCCCCGGACTCGGGTCGAGCTGGCGCAGGCGTTGGCGCGTAAGGGGTTCGATCCCACCATCGCCGAGCAGGTGTTGGGCCGGCTCGGGGACGTCGGGCTTGTCGACGACGCCGCCTTCGCCGAGGTCTGGGTGCGGTCTCGGCACAACCTTCAGGGGTTGAGCCGGCGGGCGCTTGCTCTTGAGTTGCGGCGCAAGGGGGTTGCCGACGACTCCGCCTCCGAGGCACTGGCGACTGTGGACACCGACGCCGAGGAGGAGCGGGCGCGTCAGCTTGTCCGCAAACGGTTGCGGAGTCTCAGTGGCGCCGACGAGGCCGCGAAGATCCGCAAGCTCGTCGGCATGCTCGCGCGCAAGGGGTACTCCGAGGGGCTCGCCTACCGGGTCGTCAAGGACGAGGTGCGGACCTCTCTGCTCGACGACCTGTTCTGAGACGGGAACGTTCACCCAATCGCAACCTCTTGGATTGTGGGCCTCGATCGGAACTAAAGGTGCCCTTACTTGATCGATAGCGTGATTTCCGCCATGTCATTGAACCACCCGTCAAGCGGGTTGCATTCTGTATACAACCTCCCCTCTTAATCGATGAACCTTCCGTGATCTGGCTTCGTGGCAGGCATTGTCGCCGCACGTGTGGTCGGTCGGTGGGGGTCGGCGCCAGGGAGTACCGTCACCGTGTGGTCGGGGACCTCCTCACGTACAGGCGTGCCCCAGGCCACCTTGTGTACAGGCCGCCGACCGGCGCTTTCCCAGCGTGTGGTACTTCTCCTCTTGCCACCGACGGCAACGTTGGCGGCTCGGCGTCGCCTCGTTCATGGGGACGGCGGCGGAGGTGGCGAACCGTGAGTGCAAACAGGCGATGTCGACCCATCGCCCACCGGGTGTGACCCGCGGAACGCCGCCACTGGTGCAGATCCCCGTTAGTCTCTGACAATCAAATCGTTCTGGAGTCGAGGACAACAATGAAGGCTGGCGTCGCAGCCCCCGGACGGGCGCAAATCCCCGAGCGCACGTATCGGAAGGACCGATGGTGGGGCTGGCCGCTCAGCATGGGCGCGGTTCTGCTCTTCTTCGTGGTCTACGCGACCATCCGCATCTTCATGAACAAGTATTACTGGGCGCCGGGTGAGCACTACCTCACGCCGATCTACTCCCCGTGCCTCAGCGACTCGTGCGTCCCGGGCTCCAGCCACTTCGGCACGCCGCTGCCCGAGGTGCCGGCCTTCCTCCCGATGGCGGTCATCACCTTCATCATCCTCGCCGGGTTCCGGGCCACCTGCTACTACTACCGGAAGACGTACTACCGGTCGTTCTTCCTCTCGCCCGCCGCGTGCGCGGTGCCAGAGCCCCGGGGCAAGTACAGCGGTGAGCGGCGCTTCCCGCTGATCCTGCTGAACTCGCACCGCTACTTCTTCTACCTCGCCCTGATCTTCGCGCTGGTCAACGTCTACGACGCGGTGCTGTCCTTCCACGGCAAGGACGGCGGGGTCGGCATGGGCCTCGGCACGGTCATCATCCTGATCAACGTGGCCGCGCTCTCCATGTACACACTCTCCTGCCACGCCTGCCGGCACATCATGGGCGGCAAGCTGAAGAGCTTCTCCGACCACCCGATCCGGTACCGCTACTGGCAGTTCGTGTCGAAGATCAACCCCAAGCACGGCCAGTGGGCGATGATCTCGCTCTTCACGGTGATCTTCACCGACGCGTACATCATGTCGGTCTCCGCCGGCTGGATCACCGATCTGCGGATCTTCAACTAAAGACTCGAGAAGGACTCATGGTTCAGGTTCAGGTCGAACGCTTCGACTACGACGTCGTCGTCATCGGCGCAGGTGGCGCCGGGCTCCGTGCCGCCATCGAGGCCCGGCAGCAGGGCAAGCGGACCGCGATCATCTCGAAGTCGCTGTTCGGCAAGGCCCACACCGTCATGGCCGAGGGCGGCTGTGCCGCCTCGATGGGCAACGTCAACGAGAAGGACAACTGGCAGGTCCACTTCCGCGACACCATGCGTGGCGGGAAGTTCCTCAACAACTGGCGGATGGCCGAGCTCCACGCCAAGGAGGCCCCGGAGCGGGTCTGGGAGCTGGAGACCTACGGTGCGCTGTTCGACCGCACCAAGGACGGCAAGATCAGCCAGCGCAACTTCGGCGGCCACACCTACCCCCGCCTCGCGCACGTCGGTGACCGCACCGGCCTCGAGATGATCCGCACCATGCAGCAGAAGATCGTCTCGCTGCAGCAGGAGGACTACGCCGAGTACGGCGACTACGAGGCCAAGCTCAAGGTCTTCTCCGAGTGCACCGTCACCGAGCTGATCAAGGACGGCGACCGCATCGCGGGCGCCTTCGCCTACTGGCGCGACTCCGGCAAGTTCGTGCTGTTCGAGGCGCCGGCCATCGTGCTGGCGACCGGCGGCATCGGCAAGTCCTTCAAGGTCACCTCGAACTCCTGGGAGTACACCGGCGACGGCCACGCCCTGGCGCTGCGCGCCGGCGCGACGCTGATCAACATGGAGTTCGTCCAGTTCCACCCGACCGGCATGGTCTGGCCTCCGTCGGTCAAGGGCATCCTCGTCACCGAGGGTGTGCGCGGCGACGGCGGCGTGCTCAAGAACTCCAAGGGCGACCGGTTCATGTTCGGGTACGTCCCGGACGTGTTCAAGGGCCAGTACGCGGAGACCGAGCAGGAGGCCGACGGCTGGTACAACGACCAGGACAACAACCGTCGCACGCCGGACCTGCTGCCCCGCGACGAGGTCGCCCGCGCGATCAACTCCGAGGTCAAGGAGGGTCGCGGCTCACCGCACGGCGGCGTGTTCCTGGACATCGCGAGCCGCCTGCCGGCCGACGAGATCAAGCGCCGCCTGCCGTCGATGTACCACCAGTTCAAGGAACTGGCCGATGTGGACATCACGTCGCAGCCGATGGAGGTCGGGCCGACCTGCCACTACGTCATGGGTGGCGTCGAGGTCGACCCGGACACCACGTCGTCGGCCGTGCCCGGGCTGTTCGCGGCCGGTGAGGTCGCCGGCGGCATGCACGGCTCCAACCGGCTGGGCGGCAACTCGCTCTCCGACCTGATCGTGTTCGGCCGCCGGGCCGGGCTGGGCGCGTCCGAGTACGTCGACTCCCTCGACCAGAAGCCGAAGATCTCCGAGTCCGATGTGGACGACGCGGCCAGGCGGGCGACGATCCCGTTCGACTGGCCCGGTAACGGGCAGGCGGAGAACCCGTACTCGATCCACGCCGAGCTGCAGCAGTCGATGAACGACCTGGTCGGCATCATCCGCAAGCAGGAGGAGATCCAGCAGGCGCTGGACAAGCTGGCGGAGCTGAGGCTGCGTGCCAAGAGCATCGCCGTCGAGGGCCAGCGCGAGTTCAACCCCGGCTGGCACCTCGCGCTCGACCTGCGCAACATGCTGCTGGTCAGCGAGTGCGTCGCCAAGGCGGCCCTGATCCGCACGGAGAGCCGCGGCGGCCACACCCGCGACGACTTCCCGGCCATGGACGCCGGCTGGCGCAACAGGCTCCTGGTGTGCGAGGTCGACGGCGAGGGCGCGAAGGTCACGCCGAAGGACCAGGTGCCGATGCGCGAGGACCTGCTCGAGCTCTTCGAGGTGTCCGAGCTGGAGAAGTACTTCACCGACGACGAACTGGCCGCCCACCCGCAGAGGAGTGGATCGTGAGCGGAGCTTGCGGAGCGAACCATCAGTATGCAGGCGAGGAGACGGCGTGAGCTACAAGGCCAACTTCAAGGTCTGGCGCGGCGACGCCGAAGGCGGGGACGTCCAGGACTACACCGTCGAGGTCAACGAGGGTGAGGTCGTCCTCGACATCATCCACCGCCTACAGGCCACGCAGGCGCCGGACCTCGCGGTGCGCTGGAACTGCAAGGCGGGCAAGTGCGGCTCGTGCTCCGCGGAGATCAACGGCATGCCGCGCCTGATGTGCATGACCCGCATGTCGGTGTTCTCGGAGACCGAGACGATCACCGTCACCCCGCTGCGCACGTTCCCGGTCATCCGTGACCTGGTCACGGACGTCTCGTACAACTACCAGAAGGCTCGCGAGATCCCGTCGTTCGCGCCGCCGAAGAACGTCGGTCTCGGCGAGTACCGGATGAAGCAGCAGGACGTCGAGCGCTCGCAGGAGTTCCGCAAGTGCATCGAGTGCTTCCTCTGCCAGAACACCTGTCACGTCATCCGTGACCACGAGGAGAACAAGGAGAACTTCGCGGGGCCGCGTTACCTGATGCGCGTCGCGGAGCTCGACATGCACCCGCTGGACACGGCCGACCGCGTGCGCGAGGCGCAGGAGGAGCACGGCCTCGGGTACTGCAACATCACCAAGTGCTGCACGGAGGTCTGCCCGGAGCACATCAAGATCACGGACAACGCGTTGATCCCGATGAAGGAACGCGTGATCGACGAGAAGTACGACCCGGTGGTATGGCTGGGCAACGCGCTCTTCCGGCGCAAGTCCCGTCGCTGAGGCCGGCCCCGGTGGGGTAGGCGAAGGCCGAGTGGTCAGGCGCGATCGAACGGTCCGCGCCTTCCGCTCGGCCTACTCTGCTTTTCGGGCCAGTAGAAAGGCCTGCGGGGTGCGTTCGCCTTCCCGTGCCACGCGGACGACGTGCGTCTCCACCGGCGCTCCTGCCGCGGCCAGCAGCTCCGCCAGGTGCTCCGGCCGGCGGCGGTGGAACACCAGGTCCAGCTCGTGGCCGAGTGCGGACGTCATGTGCATCGGCTCGTCACCCACCTGGAAACCCAGCAGCAGGTGACCCCCTGGCCGTACGACCCGTGCCAGTTCGGCCAACGCCGCCGGCAGCAGCTCATCCGGCACGTGGATCGTCGAGTACCACGTCATCACCCCACCGAAGGTGTTGTCGGGGTGGGGGAGTTCGAGCATCGAGCCGGTCTCGAACCGCACGCTCGGCAGGTGTTCGCGGGCCACTTCGAGCATGCCCGGTGACAGGTCCAGACCGGACACGTCCACGCCCAGCCTGACCAGCTCCGCCGTTGCCAGGCCGGTGCCACAGCCGACGTCGAGTACCGGTCCGTCCACGAGCGACGCGAACAGGCCGAGCACCGAGAGCTCGACCGGCATGCCGGCCAGCTCGTCCTTGAAGTGCAGCGCATACGACTCGGCCACCCGGTCGTAGGACGTCCGGGTGGCCGAGAGGAAGTCAGGCACTGGCAGCGGCTCCGGCGCCGCCCGCACCCGCGTCGCCGGCCAGCACCAGCTGGTTCGACTTCGTGCCGCCGTCGTCCAGGTCGATGTGCTTCTTGCTGCGCCGTTCCCGCTTCTGCAGGTAGTTCGCCAGCCAGGCAAGCAGCAGGCACATGCCGATGTAGATGGCGGCCACCACGATCGCGACCGGGATGAACGGGCGGGCGAACTGGCCCTGGCCGCCGTAGAACTGGGCGAAGTGCAGCAGCTCGTCGTAGGTGATGAGGAAGCCGAGCGCGGTGTCCTTCAGTAGCACCACGAGCTGGCTGATGATCGTCGGCATCATCGAGCGCAGTGCCTGCGGCAGCAGGATCAGCACCATCACCTGCGTCTTGCGCATCCCCAGCGCGTACGCGGCCTCGGACTGGCCACGCGGCAACGCCATGATGCCGGCGCGGAACACCTCCGCCAGCACCGAACCGTTGTACAGCATGAGACCCAGCACCACGGCCGTGTACGCCGACATCTTGACGCCGACCGTCGGCAGGCCGTAGTAGAACAGGAACATCAGGATCAGCAACGGGATCGCGCGGAACAGCTCCACGACGAACGCGGACACCGCCTGGATCGGCTTGTGCTCCGAGAGCCGCCCGGCCGCGAACACGGCACCGAACAGCAGCGCCAGCACCGCACCCAGCGCGAACGCCTTCAGCGTCGCCAGCACCGCGGTGCCCAGCTGCTCCTGGACGTAGGTGTACTCGATCCACTCCCACTTCCGGCCGTCGAACTGGCCGGTGTCGTAGAACCGCCAGGCGACGAAGCCCACGAGCCCGGCGAGCACGAGAGTGCCGATCACCGCCAGCAGGCGGTGCCGGACGCGGGCGCGTGGGCCGGGGGTGTCGAAGAGGACGTTGCTCATCGGGCCACGCTCCACCGCTTCTCGAGGGTTCGCTGCGCCATCGTCAGCACCAGCACCAGCACCACGAAGCCCAGGGACACCCACGCCAGGCCGGCCAGCTGGTTCTCACCGTCGTCGGACAGGATCGACCGGATCCGGCCGGCCTCGGCGACCGAGAAACCGGCGGCGATGGTGGTGTTCTTCAGCAGGGCGATCAGCGTGCTCACCAGTGGTGGCACCACCGACCGCAGTGCCTGCGGGAGGATGATCTGCGACAGCGACTGGCCGAACGTCAGGCCGAGCGCGCGGGCCGCCTCCGCCTGCCCCAGCGGCACAGTGTTGATGCCGGACCGGACGACCTCGCAGATGAACGCCGCCGTGTACACGGTCAGTGCGACGACCGCCGCCGTGAAGTAGGACAGCTTGAGGATCTTCAGGTACGGGTAGGCGAAGACGAAGAACAGGAACACGAGCGTCAGCGGGGTGTTCCGCACGACGGTCACGTACAGGGTGCCCGCCGCCCGGAACACCGGCACGGGGCTGACCCGCAGCATCGCCAGGATCATGCCGAGCACGAGCGCCGCGACACCGGCGAGCAGGAACAACTCGATCGTGGTGAGGAAGCCGTCGCGGAACAACGGCCAGTAGTCGATCAGTATGTTCATCGGGCCTTCTTCCCCGCTGTGTCGAATTGGGTCGCTTCGCTCATGCCAGTCAACGAAGGTGGGTGGTCACCACCTTGGGCGACCACCCACCATCAGGGTTGAGTCAGTACCGCTCGATATCGGGCGGCGACGCCTTCGAGTTGGACTTGCCGAGCGTGCTGTCGTAGATGTCCTGCCAGGTGCCGTCGTCGATGGCCGTCTGCAGGATGTCGTTCACCTTGTCCCGCAACGCCTTGTCGTCGTGCGGCAGGCCGATGCCGTACGGCTCCTTGGAGAACGGCTTGCCGACGACCTTCAGGTTGTCCGGGTCCTGCGCCGCGAAGCCCTTGAGGATCGCGTCGTCGGTGGTGACCGCGTCGACCTCGCTGTTGGTCAGCTTCTCGACACACTGCGAGTAGGCCTGGAACTCGACGATGTTCTCCGGCTGGGTCAGCTGCTCGTCACGGACCCGCTGGATCGGCGTGGAGCCGGTCACCGAGCAGACCTTCTTGCCCTTGAGGGTGTCCTTGCCCGTGATGGTGTTGTCGTCCTTGCGCACCAGCAGATCCTGGCCGGCGACGAAGTACGGGCCGGCGAAGGAGATCTGCTCCTTGCGCTTGTCGTTGATCGTGTAGGTGCCGACGTAGTAGTCGACGTCGCCGTTGGTGATGGCGGCCTCACGACCGGCGGACTGCACGGTCTTGAACTCGACCTTCTTCTCGTCGAAGCCGAGCTTCGCGGCGACCAGGCGCGCGATCTCGATGTCGAAGCCGGAGTACTCGCCGGTGGTCGGGTCCTTGTAGCCGAGGTAGGGCTGGTCTTCCTTGACACCGATGACGATCTTGCCGTTCTTGGTGATCCGGTCGAACGTCGGCGACCCCTCGACCTTGACGTTCTCGGCCACCTTCTGCGTCGTGGAGGGGCCACCGGTCGCGTCGTTCGTCGGCGTGCCCTCCTTGCCGCATGCGGTCAGGGCGAGGCCGCCGACCAGCAGCCCGATCGCCAGGGAACGAACCCTCATCGTTACTTCTCTCCTGCTCTTGTGGTCAGGCGGCGCGGGCGAGCACGCCGCGGCAACACATCCTCAGTGAGTGAGGATCTTTCCTAGGAAGTCCTTCGCCCGGTTGGACTTCGGCGCCGAGAAGAACTCCTGTGGCGTCGAGTCCTCGACGATCTCGCCGTCGGCCATGAACACCACCCGATGCGCCGCGTTGCGTGCGAAACCCATCTCGTGGGTGACGACCAGCATCGTCATGCCCTCCTTCGCGAGGGTGGTCATGACGTCCAGCACTTCGTTGATCATCTCGGGGTCCAGCGCGGAGGTCGGCTCGTCGAAGAGCATCACCTTCGGCTTCATGGCGAGGGCCCGGGCGATCGCGGCGCGCTGCTGCTGTCCGCCGGAGAGCTGAGCAGGGTACTTCTGTGCCTGGTTGGCGATACCCACGCGTTCGAGCAACTCCATCGCCGTCCGCTTCGCCTCGGGCTGCGCGACCTTGCGCACCTTGACGGGGGCGAGCATGACGTTGTCGAGGATCGTCTTGTGCGCGAAGAGGTTGAACGACTGGAACACCATGCCGACGTCCGCCCGAAGGGTCGCGAGCTCCTTGCCCTCGGCCGGTAGCGGCTTGCCGTCGATCTCGATCTGGCCCGCGTTGATCGGCTCGAGGCGGTTGATCGAGCGGCACAGCGTCGACTTGCCGGAGCCGGACGGCCCGAGCACGACGACCACCTGGCCGCGCGGCACCTCGATGTTGATGTTCTTGAGCACGTGGAGCTGCCCGAAGTACTTGTCCACCTCGACCATGCGGATCATGGGGGTGTCCGCAGCCGCCTCGGTCATCCATCCTCCAACGTGCGTGTGTTACACCAGGCGTTCGAGAGACTACTGGCCCGGTGATGGGCGAAACCTACCCCCACCAGAAGCGAAGTTCATGCCTGTTTGACCACTCCCAAGGTCTCAATGCGGTCACGCGTACTCTCGACCATTGAGATGAGCACTCGCACATACCAGGTACGCACGTTCGGCTGCCAGATGAACGTGCACGACTCCGAGCGGCTGGCCGGCCTGCTCGAAGACGCTGGCTACACGCCGGCCTCCGGTGACGGCGTCCCGGACGTCGTCGTGCTGAACACGTGCGCCGTCCGGGAGAACGCGGACAACAAGCTGTACGGCAACCTTGGCCACCTGCGGCCGACGAAGCTCGCGAACCCCGGCATGCAGATCGCCGTCGGCGGCTGTCTCGCGCAGAAGGACCGCGGCGAGATCGTCAGGAAGGCGCCGTGGGTGGACGTGGTGTTCGGCACGCACAACATCGGCGCGCTGCCGGTGCTGCTGGACCGCGCACGGCACAACTCCGATGCCCAGGTGGAGATCCTGGAGTCACTCGAGACGTTCCCCTCGACGCTGCCCGCGCGCCGCGACTCGGCCTACAGCGGCTGGGTGTCGGTGTCGGTGGGGTGCAACAACACCTGCACGTTCTGCATCGTGCCCTCCTTGCGGGGCAAGGAGAAGGACCGCCGGCCGGGTGACGTGCTGGCCGAGGTCTCGGCGTTGGTCGCCGAGGGTGTCCTCGAGGTCACCCTGCTGGGGCAGAACGTGAACTCCTACGGCGTCGAGTTCGGCGACCGGCACGCGTTCGGCAAGCTGCTGCGTGCCTGCGGTTCCGTCGCGGGCCTCGAGCGGGTCCGGTTCACCTCGCCGCACCCCAAGGACTTCACGTCCGACGTCATCGCCGCGATGGCCGAGACGCCGAACGTGTGTCACCAGCTGCACATGCCGCTGCAGTCCGGTTCGGACCGGGTGCTGAAGGCGATGCGGCGGTCCTACCGGCAGGCCCGGTACCTGTCGATCATCGACGAGGTGCGGGCCGCGATGCCGGACGCCGCGATCACGACGGACATCATCGTCGGCTTCCCCGGTGAGACGGAAGAGGACTTCGAGGAGACGCTGAACGTCGTGCGGGCGGCCCGTTTCTCGTCCGCGTTCACGTTCCAGTACTCGAAGCGGCCCGGCACGCCGGCCGCCGTACTGCCCGACCAGCTACCGAAGGAGGTGGTCCAGGAACGCTTCGACCGGCTCGTCGCGGTGCAGGAGGAGGTGTCCTGGGCGGCCAACAAGGCGTTGGTGGGGACGCGGGTCGAGCTGCTGGTGTCGGCGGGCGAGGGACGCAAGAACGCGGACACGCACCGAATGTCGGGTCGTGCCCGCGACGGCCGCCTGGTCCACTTCACGCCGGGTGCCGTCGACGTCCGGCCGGGCGACGTGGTCGAGACGGTGATCACCTACGGCGCCCCGCACCACCTGGTGGCCGACGGCGAGCCGGTGTCGCACCGGCGAACCCGCGCGGGGGACAACTACGAGGAGGGCATCCGGCCGCGGACGTCCGGCGTCGGCCTCGGCCTGCCGTCGTTCGGCCCGCCGGCGCCCGCGAGTGAGCCGGTGGGTGGATGCGCGGTCCGATGACGGATTCCGAAAGGCCTTCCGAGCCTGCCGGCGAGGACGACCAGCTGCGTGCGGAGATCAACGAGGTCGGCCGCCGGGCGTCCCGCACGGTCGAGCTGGGTGGCCGCGCGCTGGTGATCGCGGTGGCGGTGTTCGTCCTGCTGGTGGGCCTGGTCCTGCCGTGGATGAACGGCTCGTCGGGTCTCGAGGTCCTGATCGGCCACGAGACCGGCAAGGCGTCGATGGTCCCGCGCCTGTTCTCACTGACCTCGGCGCTGTTCGGCGTGGTGACGTCGGCCCTGGCCCTGATCACCCGCCGCTGGGTACTCGCCTGGGCCGGCGCGGCCGGCGGCTGGTTCGCCTCGGTCGACGGCCTGCTGGCGATCTGGTCCCGCCAGTCCTCCGGCAACACCCCAGGCATCGGCCTGATCATCGCCGTGGTCGCCATGGTCGCGATCTCCATCCAATGGTTCCGAACCGCCGCCTCCCGCACCTAACCCTCGCGAGTCGCGCGTTCAAACATCGCGAGTCCCGCGTTCGAACACACTGAGATGCGGTTTCGCCCAGAGCTTGGTGTACCCACGGCTCCTGGTGTGCACGAAAACGCAACTCGGTGTGTCTGAACGCGGGACTCGGTATGTGTGAACGCGGGACTCGCGAGGGGTTAGCGGCTGGCTACTGCGTTCTCGGCTGCGGTGAGCCACTCGCGCCACTGGGCGGCCTGGGCTTCCGCCTGTTGGGCGCGGCGCTTGTCGCCGGCCGCGCGGGCCTTGGCGGCCTGGGCCTCGTACTGTTCCACCCGCTCGCGGAACTGTGCGGCCCGTGCCTCGGCCTCCGGGTCGGTGCGGCGCCACTGGGCGTCGGCGGCCTGGCGGACCTTCTCCTCGATCGACCGCAGGCGGCCTTCCAGCTCCCGGATCCGTTCGCGCGGGACCTTGCCGATGGCGTCCCACCGCTCCTGGACGCGGTGCAGCTGCGCCCGCGCGGCGTCGAGGTCGGCGGCGGGGTTGATCTTCTCCGCCTCGGCCAGCAACGCCTCCTTGGCCTTGCCGTTCTCGATCAGCTCGGCGTCCCGCTCGTCGAACACCGAGGACCGGCGGGCGAAGAACTTGTCCTGCGCGGCGCGGAACTGCTGCCACAGCGTGTCGTCCGCCTCCTTGGGCGCCCGGCCCGCCGCCTTCCACTCGACCATCAGCTCGCGGTAGGCCGCGGCCGTGGCGGCCCAGTCGTCGGAGTCGGACAGCTCCTCGGCCTGGCGCACCAGCTCCTGCTTGCGTTCCTTCGACGTCGCGCGCTGGCGGTCCAGGTCGGCGAAGTGCGAGCCGCGGCGCCGGTTGAACGTGTCGCGGGCCTTGGAGAACCGCTTCCACAGCACGTCGTCGGTCTTGCGGTCGACGCCCTTGACCGTCTTCCACTCGTCGAGGATCGCGCGGAGTCGGTCACCCGCGGCCTTCCACTGGGTGGAGGACTCGGCGATCTTCTCGACCTCCTCCACCAGCTCCTGCTTGCGCCCGGTCGCGGCCTGGCGAGCCTCGTCGCGCGCGTGCTTGACCGAGTCGACGGCCTCCTGCGCCCGCGCGAGCACGTGGTCGATCCTGGCCTGCAACGCCTCGAGGTCCCCGACGAGCGCGGCGTCGGTCAGGCTGTCCTTGATGTGCTTCGCGCTGGTGAGGCTGTGCTTCGGGTCGCCGGAGCCGGCCTTGAGCCTGGCCTCCAGCAGCTCGACCTCGGTGCGCACGTCGTCGAACCGGCGCGCGTAGTGCGCGAGCCCCTCGGCCGGCTCACCCGCCTGCCACGACCCGATCGCGCGGTCCCCGTCCGCCGTCTTGACGTACACGGTCCCGTCGGCGTCGACCCGGCCCCACTTCTCGGGGTGTGTCGACGCCGCGGGAATCGGCGGGGCCGCGGGAGTCGGCGCGGAGGGCAGCGGCGCAGGGGCGGCCGATTCGTCCGTCGTGGTGTTGGTTTCCTTGTCCGGCATGGCCCGTTCCTCCCGCTGGCGTGCCCGCGTCAACGCGGGCGCCCCGCTCCCGCGGGGCCTGGCACTCTTCGCGTCGCGCGCGCGATGTCGCACGGCGCACGCGCGCATTCAAACAGGTCACGCCGCGCCTGGGTACTCCAGCGGGGACACTGGATCGACACCGGCAGCACAGGGTGACGCCATGAGCCCGGAGAGTTCACATCGGTGGGTGAACAGATAGCCTCGGGCTCGTGATCGTCCGTGCCGGCGTCGTGCCGCATCCGCCGCTACTGGTGCCGGAACTCGTCGGCGGCACGGACGACGACGTGACCGCCGTTCGGTCGGCGTGTCTGGCCGTCGCGACCCGTCTGACCAGCGCCGCGTCACGCTGGGTGGCCGTCGGCTCCGGCCCCGCGGGGGTGCTCGGCCCGTCCGCCGCCGGCACGTTCGCCGGCTTCGGCGTCGACGTGCCGGTGCGCATGAGCGCCGCCGCGACCGGATCGCCCGATCCGGCGATGCCGTTGTCCGCCCTGGTAACAGCCTGGTTACGGGAACAGGCCGGCGCGACCGATGTGATCATGCACGTCATACCACCTGACCTGCCGTCCGAGGACTGTTTCGCGCTGGGCGAACGGCTCGCCGGCGACCCGGCGCCGGTCGGCCTCCTCATCGCGGGGGACGGCTCCCACCGGCACGGCGACCGTTCCCCCGGGCGGCCGGACGACCGCGCCGGCCCGTTCGACGACGCCGTGCACGAGGCACTCCGCGACGCCGACGCCGGTGCGTTGCGGGCACTCGACCCGAAGCTCGCCGACGAGCTGGGCGCCGCCGGCCGCGCGCCGTGGCAGGTCCTCGCCGGAGCCATGGGCCGGGGCCGCTGGACGGCCGACGCGCGGCTGCTCGTCCCGTTCGGGGTGGCCTACCATCTCGCCGTGCTGGACCCCGTCCCATGAGCGAGCCGTCGCGGCCGATCGCCGTCGTCGGCCCGACCGCCGCCGGCAAGTCCGCGCTGGCCATCGCGCTGGCGGAGGAGCTGGGGGGCGAGGTCGTCAACGCCGACGCGATGCAGCTCTACCGCGGTATGGACATCGGCACCGCCAAGGTCACGCCCGCCGAGCGCCGCGACGTCCCACATCACCTCCTCGACGTCCTCGACGTCACCGAGACCGCGTCGGTCGCCGCCTACCAGCGCGACGCCCGCGCGACGATCGAACGGCTCCTCGGCGAGGGCCGCGTCCCGATCCTGGTCGGCGGTTCCGGGCTGTACGTGCGGGCGGTGCTCGACGAGCTGGAGTTCCCCGGCACCGACCCGGACATCCGCGGCCGCCTCGAACAGGAGCTGGCCGCGAGCGGCGCCGAACGACTGCACGAACGGCTGACCAGGCTCGACCCGACCGCGGCGGCCGCGGTCCTGCCGAGCAACGGCCGCCGGATCGTCCGCGCGCTGGAGGTCATCGAGCTGACCGGCCGGCCGTTCTCCGCGACCATGCCCCGGCCCGGCCCGACGCGGTACGACACGCTCCAGATCGGCCTCGACCTGGACACCGGCGAGCTGGACCGCCGCGTCGAGCTGCGCGTGACGCGGATGTTCGCGGACGGCCTGGCCGACGAGGTACGCCGGCTGGAGAAGGAGGGCCTGCGCGTCGGCCGCACCGCCTCCCGGGCGCTGGGCTACCAGCAGGTGCTCGACCAGCTGGACGCCGACGAGGACATGGCCGTGGCAGCCGCCGCGACCGCACAGGCCACCCGCCGGTTCGTCCGCCGCCAGCGGTCATGGTTCCGGCGCGACCAGCGGATCCACTGGCTGGACGCCACCCGCGACGATCTTCTCGCCGCCGCGTTAGCCTTGTGACGTGGGCATTCCGTTTCTGAAGGGCCATGGCACCGAGAACGACTTCGTGCTGCTGCCTGACCTCGACGCCACCCTCGACCTGACGGCGGCGCGGGTCCGCGCGCTCTGCGACCGTCGCGCCGGTCTCGGTGCCGACGGCGTGCTGCGGGTCGTGCCGTCGAAGGCCGTCGAGGACGCGGACGACGGTCTCTGGTTCATGGACTACCGCAACGCCGACGGCTCGATCGCCGAGATGTGCGGCAACGGCGTGCGCGTGTTCGCCCGCTACCTGACGGACACGGACCTGGTCCAGGAACGTGAGTTCACCATCGGCACCCGGGCGGGCACCCGGGCCGTCACGGTCGCCGGTGGCGCCGGTGGAGACGTGACCGTCGAGATGGGGCCCGCCAGGGTCACCGGTACCTCGCTGGCCACGGTCGCCGGCGGCACGGTCGCCGGAGTCGCGGTCAACGTCGGCAACCCGCACCTGGTGTGCGAGGTCGAGGACGCCGAGAAGCTCGCGTCGCTTGACCTGACCGTCCCACCCACCTACGACCCGGCGGTTTTCCCGGACGGTGTGAACGTCGAGTTCGTGGTTGTCGAGGCCCCCGACCGGCTGCGCATGCGCGTACACGAACGAGGCGTCGGCGAGACCCGGTCATGTGGCACCGGCACGGTCGCGGCGGTCACCGGAATCCTCTTCGGCCGCGGCGAGAAACACGGCGCGGCCACGGTCGACATTCCCGGCGGCAGGGTCCGGGTGACGGTGGAGCCGGGCGGCTCGACCCTGTCCGGACCTGCCGTTTTCGTCGCCCGCGGCGAGCTCGACCAGGCCTGGTGGGACGGCGTCGCGGAATAACCCACTCGATCCGGTCGCTGAACCATGGGAACATAGGTTCCAGAAAGCGACGAACGGACCAGGGAGGGTTACACCGAGTGACAGAGAATCTCAATCATCAGCAAGCCGACGGATTAGATGACCGAGGGTTGACTGACCTGGATGAGCTCTCTGTTGGTGAACTCGACCGCTCCGACCGCGCCGCGCTCCGCCGTATCGCGGGACTGTCCACCGAGCTTTCGGACATCACCGAGGTCGAGTACCGCCAACTCCGGCTCGAGAAGGTCATCCTCGTCGGTGTGTGGACCGAGGGCAGCGCCGAGCAGTCCGACGCGTCCCTCGCCGAGCTGGCCAGGCTCGCCGAGACGGCCGGCTCCGAGGTCCTCGAAGGGCTCGTGCAGCGGCGCGACCGGCCCGACCCGGCCACCTACATCGGCTCCGGCAAGGTTCTGGAGCTGTCCGGGGTGGTCGAGGCGACCGGCGCCGACACGGTCATCTGCGACGGTGAGCTGTCGCCGTCCCAGCTGCGTCAGCTGGAGGCGAGGCTCAAGGTCAAGGTCATCGACCGGACCGCGCTGATCCTGGACATCTTCGCGCAGCACGCGCGGTCGCGGGAGGGCAAGGCCCAGGTCGAGCTGGCCCAGCTCCAGTACTTCCTGCCACGCCTGCGTGGCTGGGGTGACACGCTGTCCCGCCAGGCCGGTGGTCGGGCGGGCGGCGGCAACGGCGGCGTGGGTCTGCGTGGTCCCGGTGAGACGAAGCTCGAGACCGACCGGCGTCGCATCCGGCACAAGATCTCCAAGCTGCGCAAGGAGATCACCGCGATGGGCACCGTGCGGGAGACCAAGCGGAGCCAGCGGCGGGCCAACCTCGTGCCGAGCGTCGCGATCGCCGGGTACACCAACGCCGGCAAGTCGAGCCTGCTCAACGCGCTGACCGGCGCGGGCGTGCTGGTGGAGGACGCATTGTTCGCCACCCTGGACGCCACCACGCGCCGGACCACCACGCCGGACGGGCACGTCTACACGCTGACCGACACCGTCGGGTTCGTGCGGCACCTGCCGCACCAGCTCGTCGAGGCGTTCCGGTCGACGCTCGACGAGGTCGCCGACTCCGACCTCATCCTGCACGTGGTGGACGGTTCCGACCCGAACCCGGAGTGGCAGGTCGAGGCCGTGCGCGAGGTGCTCGGCGAGATCGCCGACCGCCGTGACGAGGCACTGCCGACCGAGCTCGTCGTGGTCAACAAGACCGACGCGATGGACCAGCTCGCTCTCGCCCGCCTGCGGCACCTGCTGCCGGCGGCGGTGTTCGTGTCCGCGCACTCCGGCCTCGGCATCGAGGAGCTGCGGGACCGGCTGGCGACGTTGCTGCCGCGCCCGGAGGTGCAGGTCGACGTGCTCGTGCCGTACGCGCGGGGTGAGCTGGTGGCACGCGTGCACCGCGACGGCGAGGTGCTGTCCGAGCGCCACACCGAGCACGGCACCGAGCTGACCGCGAAGGTCAAGCCGGACCTCGCCGGTGTGCTGGAGAGTTTCATCGTCAACGGCACGTCCGCGTAGACACGGCTGACGGGAGTTCCCGGTGGGGCTCACGGGAGGTGTGCGGGTGCGGTCGGTGACGTCCGTGGTCCTGCTGGGGCTGCTCCTCGCGGCCCCGGCAGCGGCCGACCCGGTGCCCGCGCCGGTCCCGGCCTGCACGATCACCGACCCCCGGCTCGCCGAGCTGTCCGGTCTCGTGGCCGATGACCAGCACTGGTACGCGATCAACGACGGCGGCAGGTCGGTGAAGGTCTGGGTGCTCGGCAAGGACTGCCAGGTCCAGGACACGATCACCGCCGCCGTCGACCCGTACGACGTCGAGGACCTCGCGCGCGCCGCCGACGGGACGTTCTGGCTGTCCGACACCGGCGACAACGACGAGGACCGCGACACGGTCGCGTTGATCTCGCTGACCCCCGCCGGTGAGCCCGGGATCCACCGGCTCACCTACCCGGACGGGAAGCACGACGCGGAGGCGTTGCTGCTCGACCGTGCCGGTGTGCCGTACATCTTCACCAAGAGCTCACTCGGCGGCGCGGAGGTGTTCCAGCCTGCCGGGCCGCTGGCGTCACCGGGCCCGACGCCGCTGGAGAAGGTCGCGACGGTGCGGCTGAACAGCACGGACACGCCCGGCGGACCGGTGCCGGGGATCGTCGGCTCGGTGGTCGTGACCGGTGCCGCGTCGAGCGCGGACGGCACGGTCATCGCACTGCGGACCTACACGGACGCCTACCTGTACCCGGTGCGTGACGGCGACATCGTGGGAGCGCTTGCGGCACCGCCGGTGCGGGTGCCGCTACCGAACGAGGCGCAGGGCGAGGCCATCGCGTTCCAACCGGACGGCTCACTGGTGTCCGGCTCGGAGACCGGCCGGGAGGAGGCCCCGCAGGTGATGAACGTGGTCGCGGGCGCGGCGGGGCTAGTGGCGCCGAAACCGCCGCCCACCTCCGCCGAGCCCACGCCCGCGTCGGGCGTCGCGGCTTCCCCCGAGGAGAAGGACGGCCTGCCGGCCATCCCGGCCGCGGCAGTGACGGTTGCCGTTATCGGGGTGATCTATTTGCTGTTCCGGTCATTGCGCCGGCGCAGAGCCGACTGACGAAATACCGCGGCGACCGTGGGGGAGGCGAGTTGCGAACCACGGTCGCCGCGGATATTCAGAGTCGACGCAAAACCGCGACGACCTTGCCGAGAATGGTGGCGTCGTCACCGGGAATCGGTTCGTACGCCTCGTTGTGCGGCAACAACCAGACGTGCCCGTCCTCGCGCTTGAACGTCTTGACCGTCGCCTCACCCTCGATCATCGCGGCGACGATCTCACCGTTCTCGGCGTTCGGCTGTTGCCGAACCGCGACCCAGTCCCCGTCGGTGATGGCCGCGTCGACCATCGAGTCACCCGCGACCCGAAGCAGGAACAGCGAGCCCTCGCCGACGATTTCCTTGGGCAGCGGAAAGACGTCCTCCACGGCCTCCTCGGCGAGGATCGGCCCACCCGCGGCGATGCGACCGAGAACCGGCACATCGACCGCGGCGTACCTGCTGGTAGGCGTCTCCAGTGGAGCCGTCGCGGTGACGGCCGCCGGGTCCGCGTCCGGCGGCAGTACCCCGATGGCGCGTGGCCGGTTGGGATCCCGCCGCAGGTAGCCCTTCTGTTCCAGCGCCCGAAGCTGGTAGGCGACCGAGGAGGTGGAGGTCAGACCAACCGCCTCGCCGATCTCCCGGACGCTCGGTGGGTAGCCGAAACGCTCCACCCACGTGCGGATTACCTCGAGGACCTCCCGCTGGCGGATGGGCAGGTCCTCCGCGTCAGCTTGCGCGACGTCGGGGAAACTGCGTAGGTTGCCCCGCAACGGCTTCCGCTTGGGTACGCCCTTCGGTATTCCTCCTGGTTTGCGTGGCACTGCATGCCTCCCTGCCAGCCGGCCTGCCGTGGTGGCGGCCGGAATGTTCGTGTTCGTCATCGACGTTATCCGTAGGTCCCCAGGAGATCAAACACCTGTTCGACGACACGCCGTGTGGGTCTCGTTTTTTGTCGGTGCTCCGTGGTACAAAATCGCACGAAGGTTCGATCGAACGACTGTTCGACCTTCGCGCAGTTGTTCGATGAGTGGTCAGGAGGCAGTTCATGAGCGCGACGACGCACAAACCGGAGGTCGAGGCGCCCATACCGGCAACGCGTACGCGGCCGGTCGTGCGACGGGGGGCCCCTGACCGGCCGCCGACCCGGCGCCGCGTGGCCGGTGCGCCGCGCGTCCTGGCTCGGCGGGTGCACCTGCCCGGCGGTCCGCGACTTTCACTCGTCTGGGGGTTGGCGGCGGCGTCGGCGGCCTGTGCCGCCGTGGTCGGGCTGGGGATGCTGGCGTCCGCCACGGAGCCGATGGTGCCGTCGACGACGAAGGTCGTGCGGGTGTTGCCGGGGGAGAACCTGTGGGAGTTGGCCGAGCGGGTGGCGCCTTCGTCGGATGCTTCGGCTGTGGTGGAGCGGATTCGGGAGTTGAACGGGGTTGATGGGGTTGTGCAGCCTGGGCAGCCGTTGACCGTGCCGTTCTCTCGGTGATGTCTGCTGGTGGTTGACGCCGGGTCGGCCGGAGGTGCGTGCTTGGTCGGGGGTGGGCTTGGCGGGGTGCGTGCTTGGTCGGATCTGGTTGAGGCCGTTGTGTCTTTGCTGTTCTCGCTGTCTGTGTCGGCTTGTGCTGGTCCACTGTGTCTTGTTGGTTCTTGAGGGTTGTGTCGTTGGCTGCGCTCGTCTGGTGGACCTTGGTCTCCAGCATGGCCATGCTGCCGGTGATCACGCCGATTCGGTGCCGGTCGACCTCCTGTCCGACCTCTACACTCGCCGTCTGGTCTGACCGTGACCCCGGCTTCGATCGGCACGCTCAGCCGGGCTAATCTCCGCCCTTCGGCTCGCGCACCGTTCTCGGCTGCCGGCCGCGAGACCCCGCAACGTCACCTCCCAGTGGCACTCCGCCATGCCGTCTGATGGCGGCAGTGGGATGCGTCACCCGGCGTCTCGTACCCGCGTGTCGTGGGTGTGTTGACTTGCATCATGTGGCGTCTAGGCATACCGTCGACCCCAACATCTAGTAGTTACAGACCTGTAGTTCATCCACAGGTTGGGGTGGACTTGTCCACCGGTTGTCCACAAGTCGATCACCAGGAGGGGTGACCCATGCGCTGTCCGTTCTGCCGCCACTCGGACTCCCGGGTCGTCGACTCCCGCGAGGTCGATGACGGTCAGGTCATCCGGCGCAGGCGGTCGTGCGCCAAGTGCAGCCGGCGGTTCACGACCGTCGAGGAGGCGGTGCTCGCGGTTGTCAAGCGGTCCGGTGTCACCGAGCCGTTCAGTCGCGAGAAGGTGGTCACGGGGGTGCGGCGAGCCTGTCAGGGTCGCCCGGTCGACGAGGACGCACTCCAGCAGTTGGCGCAGAAGGTCGAGGACACCATCCGGTCGACCGGCGCCGCCGAGGTGCCGAGTCATGAGGTGGGACTGGCGATCCTCGGTCCACTCCGGGAGCTGGACGAGGTCGCCTACCTGCGGTTCGCCAGCGTCTACCGAAGCTTTTCGTCCATTGAGGACTTCGAGAAGGAGATCGCCGGCCTGCGCAGGGCGATCGAGCAGGGCAAAGAGGAATGAGTAGAAGCCGCACGAGACGGCGCTACGCGGTTGGCAGAAGGTCACGTCGGGCAGTGGGTCCGTACACGGGAGCGAACGCGGCCACACCGGCACATGCGAGCAATGAGGGAGAGGTCATGACGGAGACGGTGGGGACTGACCAGGGGGCACCGGTCACACAGCAGAGGCTGTCGGTCGGCCGGGTGTACACGACCGACGGCGTGCACCCGTACGACGAGGTCACGTGGGAACACCGTGACGTGGTGATGACCAACTGGCGGGACGGGTCGGTCAACTTCGAGCAGCGGGGCGTCGAGTTCCCCGAGTTCTGGTCGGTCAACGCCACCAACATCGTCACCAGCAAGTACTTCCGCGGCGCCGTGGGGACGCCGGTCCGCGAGCACTCGCTTCGCCAGCTCATCGACCGCGTGGTGAAGTCGTATGTGGACGCCGGGGTCGAGCACGGGTACTTCGCCACCCAGGGCGACGCCACGATCTTCGAGCACGAGCTGACCTGGATGCTCATGCACCAGGTGTTCAGCTTCAACTCGCCCGTGTGGTTCAACGTCGGCACCAGCTCTCCCCAGCAGGTCAGCGCCTGCTTCATCCTGGCCGTCGACGACACCATGGACTCGATCCTCAACTGGTACCGCGAGGAGGGGCTGATCTTCAAGGGCGGCTCCGGCGCCGGCCTCAACCTCTCGCGTATCCGCTCCAGCAAGGAGCTGCTGTCCTCCGGCGGCACCGCCTCCGGTCCGGTCTCGTTCATGCGTGGCGCCGACGCGTCCGCCGGCACCATCAAGTCCGGTGGCGCCACCCGGCGCGCCGCGAAGATGGTCGTCCTCGACGTCGACCACCCGGACGTCGAGGAGTTCATCGAGACCAAGGCCAAGGAAGAGGCGAAGATCCGCGTCCTGCGTGACGCCGGCTTCGACATGGACCTCGGCGGCTCCGACATCACCTCGGTGCAGTACCAGAACGCCAACAACTCGATCCGCGTGTCCGACGAGTTCATGCACGCCCTCGAGCAGGACGGCCCGTTCGGGCTGCGGTCCCGCACCACGGGCGAGGTGCTCGAGGAGGTCGACGCCAAGACGCTGTTCCGCAAGCTGGCGCAGGCCGCGTGGGAGTGCGCCGACCCGGGCATCCAGTACGACGGCACGATCAACGACTGGCACACCTGCCCCGAGTCGGGCCGCATCACCGCGTCCAACCCGTGTAGCGAGTACATGCACCTGGACAACTCCAGCTGCAACCTCGCGTCGCTGAACCTGCTGAAGTTCCTGCGCGGGGACGGCACGTTCGACGCCGAGCTGTTCGCCAGGTCGGTCGAGCTGGTGATCACCGCGATGGACATCTCGATCTGCTTCGCGGACTTCCCGACCGAGCCGATCGCCGACACCACACGCAAGTTCCGCCAGCTGGGCATCGGCTACGCCAACCTCGGCGCGCTGCTGATGGCGACCGGCCACGCCTACGACTCCGAGGGCGGCCGCGCGCTCGCCGCCAGCATCACCTCGCTGATGACCGGCACCGCCTACCGCCGCTCCGCCGAGCTCGCCGGCGTGGTCGGTCCGTACGAGGGCTACGCCCGCAACGCCGACGCGCACCAGAAGGTCATGCGCAAGCACGCGGCGGCCAACGACCTGATCCGCACCCACCACAAGAACGACGCGGCGGTGCAGCGGCTCGCGACGCAGGAGTGGCAGCGCGGCCTGATGGTCGGCGCCGAGAACGGCTGGCGCAACGCCCAGGCGTCGGTGCTCGCGCCGACCGGCACCATCGGCCTGATGATGGACTGCGACACGACCGGCATCGAGCCCGACCTGGCGCTGGTCAAGTTCAAGAAGCTGGTCGGCGGCGGCTCGATGCAGATCGTCAACCAGACGGTGCCGCGCGCGCTGAAGGCGCTGGGCTACCAGGACGAGCAGATCGAGGCGATCGTCGAGTACATCGCCGAGCACGGCCACGTCCTCGACGCCCCCGGCCTGCGCCGCGAGCACTACGAGGTGTTCGACTGCGCGATGGGCGAGCGGTCGATCGCCCCGATGGGCCACGTCCGCATGATGGCGGCCGTCCAGCCGTTCATCTCGGGCGCCATCTCCAAGACGGTCAACATGCCCGAGGCGGCCACGGTCGAAGACGTCGAGGAGATCTACTTCCAGGGCTGGAAGCTGGGCCTCAAGGCACTGGCCATCTACCGCGACAACTGCAAGGTCGGCCAGCCGCTGTCCGCCGGCAAGGGCGCCAACAACGGCAAGGCCGAGCCGGAGAAGGTCATCGAGTACCGCCCGGTCCGCAAGCGCCTGCCGAAGAAGCGCCCGTCCCAGACGGTGTCGTTCACGGTCGGCGGCGCCGAGGGCTACCTGCACGCCGGCTCGTACCCCGACGACGGCCTTGGCGAGATCTTCGTCAAGCTCGGCAAGCAGGGCTCGACGCTGGCCGGTGTGATGGATGCCTTCTCCATGTCCATCTCGGTGGGCCTGCAGTACGGCATCCCGCTGGAGTTCTACGTCTCGAAGTTCCAGAACCTCCGCTTCGAGCCGGCCGGCATGACCGACGACCCGGACGTCCGGATCGCGACGAGCGTGCTGGACTACCTGTTCCGCAGGCTGGCACTGGACTACCTGCCGTACGACAAGCGCGCCCAGCTCGGCATCTTCACGGCCGACGAGCGCTCGGCCCAGCTGAACAACGACTACGCCCCGTCCGGCGACGTGGACCTCGAAGGCATGCGTGGCTCGGTCGACGCGAGCCCGACCCGCCCGGCGGTGGAGGCGTCGAAGCCCGAGCTCAGGGAGGCCCACAGCTCGACCGAACTGCTGGAGCTCCACCTGGGCAAGGCCGCCGACGCCCCCCTGTGCATGACCTGCGGCACGAAGATGCGCCCGGCAGGCTCGTGCTACGTCTGCGAGGGCTGCGGCTCGACGTCCGGCTGTAGCTGACGCCCTGCTGGGGTGAGTGGACCGCCGCGGTCCACTCACCCCAGCGCGTCAGTGCCGGAAACCCGTGCGGCGGCCGGTCCCAAGGATCCTGCCCATCTCGCCGCGTCGTCGACCTCGCCCATGGCTCAGTTCGACTCCACCCGCTCCTTCAACGCCGCGTTGAGCGCCCGGAAGTCGCGTTCCGCCTGGTCGATCGTCGCGCCGAGCAAGGGCACCAGCAGGCCGCGGAACACCTCACTGTGGACCAGCCGCGTCCCGTCACCGACGGGGGACAGGCCGAACCGGTGCTCCGCGCTGAAAAGCCACGACCACCGCAACGCAGCGAGCCACCGAAGCTCCTCGTTCTCCCGCATCGCAAGCACTTCCGGCGTCAAGGTCTGCGGCTTTTCGCCGGACACCATCCGCAGCGTCAGGATCTCACCGGTGGCGAGCGTGCCCTCCGCCTCGACGATGAACGGGTTCCACGAGGGGTAGCCGGCGAAGTCGGTCAGCACCGCCCACACCTCGGCTGGCGGCGCCTCGATCTCGGTCTCCGTGCGGATCACACGCATGCCACAGTCTTGCAGCCCGCCGCGGACCCGCACCCACTCGCCGTCACCCCGTGTTCTGCCGGCGCGCCGAGGAGCGCGACCGCCGCCTGGACTCGTCCGGACCAAGCGTCCGGCGACGCCTGCTCCCCGTGCACCGATGGCCGCGACCAGGGTGGACTCGATCACCAGCACCCGGGCGGGCAGGCCGCACCGCGGATCGCTTCGCGCAACGCCCGGCCCAACTGGACTCATCGGGATCTGCCGGATCTGATGCTTCACCGGGCCCGGTGGCGAGGATGGCCCAGTGGTGCGGAAACGACCTCGCGAGGGCGGCCCAGCTCCTTCCTGTCAGGAGCTGGGCCGCCCTTCACTTCTTCGGTCAGCCGCCGAGGCGCTGCCAGAGGAACTCGAACACCAGGGCCCACTTGAAGGCCAACTGCTCGTTGTCCGCCGCCGCGCCGTGGCCGCCTTCGATGTTCTCGTAGTACCGCACGTCGTGGCCGAGTTCAGCCAACCGCGCCATCATCTTGCGTGCGTGGCCCGGGTGGACGCGGTCGTCCCGTGTGGACGTCAGGATGAACGTCGGTGGGTACGGCCGGTCGGCCGCGACGTTCTGGTACGGCGAGTACTCGCGCAGGTAAGCCCATTCCTCGGGTTCGTCGGGGTCTCCGTACTCGGCCATCCAGGACGCGCCGGCCAGCAGCTTGTGGTAGCGCCGCATGTCCAGCAGCGGCACCTGGCACACGATCGCGCCGAACAGCTCCGGGTACCGGGTGAGCATGACGCCCATGAGCAGCCCGCCGTTCGAGCCGCCCTGGATACCGAGCCGTTGGGGCGTCGTGATCCCGCGTGCCACGAGGTCGCGGGCGACCGCCGCGAAGTCCTCGTACACCCGCAGCCGCCGCTCCTTCTGTACCGACTGGTGCCATTCGGGCCCGTACTCGCCGCCACCGCGGATGTTGGCGACGACGTAGGTCCCACCGCGGGCGAGCCAGCCGCGGCCGACCGTGCCGCTGTAGCTGGGGGTGAGGGAGACCTCGAACCCGCCGTACCCGGTCATCAGCGTCGGCCCGTCGTTCTCCTGCCCGACGACGAAGTACGGGATCCGCGTGCCGTCGTCGGAGGTCGCGAAGTGCTGCGTCGTCGACAGTCCGTCGGCATCGAAGAACGCCGGCGCCCGCTTCAGCACCTCGACGTCGCCGCCGATCTCACCGCGCTGCAGGGTGGCGGGCTGGGTGTAGCCGCTCGCGTCGAGGAAGTACTCGTCGTCGACGTCGGAGTTCGTGCCGAGGATGTCCGCGGCGCCGACCTCCGGCACACCGGCGAGCGGCGCACGCGCCCAGCCCTCGTCGGGGGTGAGCACCTCGAACCGGCTCTTGACGTCCTGCAACGACGCGATGATGAGGTGGTTGCGCGTCCACACGTGGTAGGACAGCGAGGTGTGCTCGTCCGGCTCGAACAGGACGGTCAGGTCCCGCCCACCGGCGAGAAAGTCGTCGAACCGGGCCGCGAGCAGCGCACCGGCCGGGTAGGTCACGTCACCGACCGTCCACGACGACCGCGTGCTGATCAGGAGCCACTCGCGGTGCGCGGAGGTCTCCGCGTCCTCCGGCACGTCGACCTTGACCAACTCGCCGCCGGGCCGGCGGAGGAACTTCTCCATGCGGTAGAAGTCCAGGTTCCGGTACACGAAGTCGCGCTCGAAGCCCTCGGTCGGGTCGTGGTAGGCGCCGGCCGACACGTCGTCCGGCTTGCCCTCGAAGACGGTGAGGGCCTCGGTCAGCGGTGTGCCCCGCCGCCACTCCTTGGCGATCCGTGGATAGCCGGACACGGTCAGCGAACCCGCACCGAAGTCCGTGCCGACGTAGATCCGGTCCTCGTCGATCCAGCCGACCCGGCTCTTGGCCTCCGGCAGTGTGAACCCGTCCTCGACGAAGGACTTGGTCTCGAGGTCGAACTCCCGCACGACGGTGGCGTCGGCACCGCCCCTGGAGAGCTCGATGAGCGCGCGCCGGTAGTCCGGGCGGAGCACGGTAGCGCCCTGCCAGACCCAGCTCTCGTCCTCGGCCTTGGCGAGCGCGTCGATGTCGAGCACGAGCTCCCAGTCGGGGTCGTCCGTGCGGTAGGACTCGAGCGTGGTGCGACGCCACAGCCCACGTGGGTTGGCGGCGTCCTGCCACAAGTTGTAGAGGTGCGCGCCGCGCCGGCGGATGTAGGGGATCCGGTCGTCGGCGTCGAGAACCTCGCGGATGCCGTCGCGCAGCCCGCTGAACCGCGCGCCGCCGGTCAGCTCCGCGACGGCGACGGTGTTGCGTTCCCTCACCCAGTCCAGGGCGGTCTCGCCGGTGACCTCTTCGAGCCAGAGGTACGGGTCGTCTGTCATGACACGAGTCTGCCTGTCAGCCGCCGTGCGTGCGCATGGCTTCGGCCACCTCGTCCTGACTGAGCGGCGGGCCGGGCAGCGGATGAGCCGCCGCGGCCCGAAGCCCGTCAAGCAGAAACGCGAGATACCGCCGCCAGGCGTCCGGCGAGGTGGAGGCCGTCGCCTCGATGATGGTCGTGGTGCTCCACAGCACGAACGCGAAGTCGCCATCGTGGAAGTCGGCACGCAACTGCCCCGCCCGCTGCGCCCGATCCACGATTACCTGGACGAGTCCGTGCCCCTGAGCCTTGAGCCGGTCGATCTCCGGGGTGTCGGGCAACACACGTACGCAGAGCTCGTTGTAGCCACGGTCGGCCGCCTGGGTCGCACAGCACTGAGCCAGGAACCAGGCGAACCCCTCCCAGGGATCGGCCATGGCAACGGCGGCTTCGGCCTGCGCGACCATGTCGGCCACCTTGTCCGCGAGCGCGGCCTCAACCAGCGTCCCACGAGTGGGGAACCGGTTGTACAACGTGCCGATGGACACCGCGGCCTCCTTGGCGATGTCCTCGAGGGGCACGTCGAGACCACGGGCAGCGAAGACACGCCGAGCCGCCGCGACCAACAGGCCGCGGTTGCGCTGCGCATCCCGACGCAACGGCTTCGCCTTCGTCACGGCGTCATTCTATAGACCTTGAGGGCCTCCTCAACTTGATGTACGGTACGGAGAGTTCATAAATTGAGGTACGTCTCAAGTTTCTCTCGAGGGAGACTCTCCGTGAAGACCATCGCCATCTTCGGCGCGGGCCCCGCGCTGGGCCTGTCCTTAGCCCAGCGCTTCGGCCGCGAGGGCTACCGAGTCGCACTGGTGGCCCGCCGCCAGGAAAGCCTCGACGAACTGGCCGCCGCACTCCCGAACATCGAGACCGAGACATTCCGCGCCGACCTACTGGACCCAACCCAACTGACCGCGGCGGTCACCGCGATCGAACAACGCCTCGGGTACGTGGACGTGGCGGTGTGGAGCCCCGGCGCCCTGGACCAGCCTCGCGTCCACGTCCTGGACATCGACCCGGACACCCTGCCCGACCAGCTGGAGTTGTTGCTACAAGCGCCAATCCGCCTGGCCACGCGGTTACTCCCGGGCATGCGCACCCGACACGACGGCGCACTCCTGTACGCGTCCGGCATCCTCGCGAGGACACCCGTACCGCAGCTCGGCAACGTCGGCATCGCACTGGCAGGCATGCGCAACTACGTCCTGGCCGCGAACGCCGCACTGTCCAGCGAGGGCGTGTACGTAGGCGTGGTCCCGATCGGCGGACTGATCAAGGACAGCGCCGCCGAGGCCGCCGTCCTGAACACCCCGGCCCAGTTCGACGGCTTCGACATGGACACCCTGCAGCTGACCACCCTCGACCCAGCCGACATCGCCGAGGTCTTCTGGAACCTGAACCTCAAGCGCGACCGCGCGGAACAAGTGGTCGGCAGCGGGCTGTAACCACGCGCAGACCACCCACTAGTCCACACTCCTGTCCTGACCTCACCACCTTGTCAGCTCGTCACCTTTGTCAGCTCGTCACCTTTTGTCGGCTCACCGCCTTGTCAGCTCGTCACCTCACCACCTCGTCGTCGGCATGCGCCGCATATTCCGCCGACCGGACCTCAGCCGCCTCCCGGTAACGGTTGATCCGGTCGGTCCACCCGGCACGCACACCGAACGCCGCGTCCGCGAACCCGGCCCCGGCGATCGCCGCCGCCAGCTCCTCGCTCCGATCCGACCCGAACACCTCGACCGGATCACCGACCGCCGTCGTGTGCGGTGGCACGAAGAACTCGTTCGGCAACACCGTCCGCGCATGCACGAGCCCACCCACGGCCACCGACGCCCCGGCGCCGAGCCTGGCCAGCTGCAACACGGTCGCGTTGGCCGCGAGGTACGCGCACCGCCCCACGCGCGCGCCGAGCACTGTCGCATGCGGGCCGACGAACACGTGGTCGCCCAGCTCGACGACCGCGGCCGTCACCGCGGTCGCCCGCAGCACGGCATGCTCCGACACGATCGTGTACGGGCCGACCTCGACATGGGCGCCCTCGGCATCGAGCACCGCCCCGTACATGACGCGTGCGTGTGCACCCACCCGCACGTCCCCGACAAGCGTGGCGTTCGGCGCGACGTACGCGGTCGGATCCACCACCGGCGTCGCACCCCGGTGTCTGATCAGCATGCGCCGATCGTCGTCCGGAATCCGCGAACGCGCTGGCATGAATCGGACCTCGCGTTACACTGTGACCACCTTCCTCTCCATACCGCTTCCTGTCCTCTCCATTCCGTCGATGGCTCCGGCGTGCCGCGAAACGCCGCCTCCCATGGCCGAAAGGACCTTCCCGGACGCGCCGTGAACGCGCCCCGTCCGATGTGGGTGCGCACCAGGACCGAGCTACGCGACGTGCGACGTCGGCGCCCCAACCCCTGTTTGGATCACCTGGTCATCGCGCCACTCTGGCCCAAGTACGGGGTCAACCTCGGCACACTGCTCCGCACCAGCGACGCCGTCGGCGCATGTCTCGCGGTGCCGCGCAAACCTTGGATCCGCGACGCGCTCGCCAAGGGCAACACCCTGCGCCAACCCTCCTGCGTGCACTGGGTGAACGAGCCACTCGCCTGGCTCGCCGCCCAGCGCATCGCCGGCAGCCACGTGATCGGCGTCGAGCTGACCGACGAGTCGATCCGCCTCGTCGAGCTGCGCCCGGCACGGCGCCGCACGGTCGTGGTGCTCGGCCACGAGTCCGACGGCATCCCACCTGAAGCGACCGAGTTGTTGGACATGGCCGTCGAGATCCCCATGCTGGGCACAGGCCAGTCTCTCAACATGGCCGTTGCCGGCTCACTCGTCGTTTACAAGCTCGCTGGGCTCGTGTGACCCGCGCTGTTGTCCCGTCCGCCCCTTCACTTCATCGGTCGTACCTTCCTTCGTGGTCGTGGCCTGCTGGTCGTTGCGTTCCGGCGCCTGCTTCCCGGGTCCAGCAGGCGCCGGTCAGCCGTTCTCGATCGCGTGCTCGGCCGTGTCGATCTCGGTCAGCAAGGCCGACGCGCGGTCCGCGTCGCAGAACGCGGCGCGCGCGCCGACCCTGGCTAAGTCGGCCAGGTCCCCTCGGCTCAGTCCGAAATGCTCGTGGACGAGCAGGTACTCCTGATTGAGGTCTGTATGGAACATGCCGGGGTCATCGGTGGCCAGCGTGACCGGCACACCCGCGTCGATCAGCCGGGGCAACGGATGCCTGGCGAGCGTCGGGACCGCTCGCGTGCGGATGTTGGAGCTGGGGCACACCTCGACGGGGATGCCCTCGCCCGCCAGGTGCGCCAGCAGGTTCGGGTCGCGCACCGCGCTGGTGCCGTGACCGATGCGTTCGGCATGCAGGTTGACTAGTGCCGACCAGATCGTCTCCGGTCCGGTTGTCTCGCCGGCATGGGGCACGAGGTGCAGACCGCCGTCGCGAGCCATGTCGAACGGTACGCGATAGCGCTCGCGCGGCACGCCGACCTCGTTGCCGCCCAGGCCGAACCCGACCGTGCCGTCCGGTCGGTACCGCAGCACCCACTCCGCGGTCTGGACGCCGGCCTCGTAGCCGAGTGACCCGGCGATGTCGAACACCCAGGCCAGTTCGACACCGTGTTGTTCACGCGCGAGGCGCCGCCCGATGTTGAGCGCCTCGGCCAGTTCGTCGGGCTCGATGCCGACCATGACGTGCGGCACCGGCGTGACCGTTACCTCCGCGTAGCGCACCCGGTTGGCGGCGAGGTCACGGGCGAGCCCGACGATGAGCGCGGTGATGTCCGCGCCCGTGACCACGAGCCTCGTGACCTTGACGTACACCTCGATGAAGTGCGCGAAGTCGGTGAACTCGTAGAAGGCGCGTAACCGCTCGCGCTCCGTCGGGACGTCCTGGTCGGGGTGGCGCCGGGCCAGTTCCAGGACAGTGTCGGCGGAGGCCGAGCCCACGAGATGGACGTGGAGCTCGACCTTGGGAAGTTGCTGGATGAAGTCACGCACAAGGCCATGGTGCACGAGGACGCCGACAATTTCTTGTTGGTTCCAGGACGAGTTTTGCGAAAGTCACCATTCATCGGTGGGCCCGTGAAGGGCGGCACCGTACACCGCTCCACCGACATTTCCGTGCCTGACCGGAGCAGTTGTCCACAACAGACTCAGTTATCCACAGATCGGACTTCTTGCCCCACGCGCTGTCGCCGGGGCGGGCATTGTGGACCCATGACAACTTTCGTCCCACACACGCACATCCGGCAGCGCGACCTGTCCGAACTGGTCGCCGGCATTCCCTACGTCCTCGGTTTCCCGCCAACGGAATCACTGGTGCTGTACACCTTCCGCCGCTGCCCGGAACTCGCGTTGTCCACCACGATTCGCGTGGATCTACCGAAGCCTGAGCACATATCGCTGGTCGCGGCCGAGCTGGTGAACGCGGTCGCCATCAACGAGGCGGTGGCGGTGGTGGCGGTGGCCATCGGAGAAGCCGCGGACGAACAGCGAGAGCTCATCGAGTCCCTGAGAAAGATGCTGGCGGACAGGGACATCCTGCTGACCCATGCCGCCTGGGTCGAGAAGGTCGCCCATGGCGAGCAGTGGCAGTGCTACGACGATCCACTGTGTACGGACGTCGTTCCGGACCCGCAGTCCTCCGCGCTGGCGGCCGCGTGCGCGGTAGCGGGTGACACGACCTACCCGAACCGCGAGGCGATAGCCGCACACCTGGCCGCCGATCCGGAGGAAACGCTGGCACGTAGGAGAAAACTGCTCGACGTCTACTGGAAGATGCCGGCCCGGCCGTATGCGGACGATGATCGCGACAGGGACCTGGAGTTCCTGGGCCTGATGCTGGACATGGCGGCGACCTCCTACGACCTGCCGACACTGACCGACTACCAACTGGTCCGGCTGGCGGTGGCCCTGTCCCGGGAACCGGTCAAGGACGAATGCCTGGCGGTGGTGCTGTCCGAGGAGCGGGAATCGGCGGAGCGTCTGTGGACCGGGCTGGTGCGGGCGCTGCCGGCTCCGGAACGAGCCGAACCGGCGTTCCTGCTGGCGATGTCGGCCTACCTTCGCGGCGCCGGCATCCTCGCCGCGCTCGCACTGCGCATCGTCATGGACTCGAACCCGACGCACAAGACGGCGGTGCTGCTGGACCTGGCGTTGCGTATGGGCATCCCACCGGATCACCTGAGAAGCATGCTCATGACGAGCATCCTGAGGAACCACGGGGAAGAAACGGAGCTGGAACCGGAGGATGACGACGACCCGCCGTGGGACACGTCCCCGGAACCGGAGGCTGCTGATCTGGTGACGGATGCATCCGAGCCGGCGGCGACCGACCTGGCGTGTGTCGGCGACCCGTCGGGTACGGACGCTGTGCCGGCTTCGACCACGATCCCGACGGATGGTGCCGGAAGTGCTGGCCACTCGGACGCCGGTGGTGGTCCGCCGGAGGTCACCCAACCCGTGCGGGTCGCGGAGTCGATCCGAATATCGCCAGGCGCCCTGAGTCAGCGGGCAGCGGTGGTGTTGGGCATCCAGACCGATGAGCCGGTTCGCCGCACTGTCGTCATGGACGCCCTCACCGCTTTCCTGCCACCACCTACTGACCGGAACGGGCCCGGGTGAACTCCCATGCGTCGCGGACGATGACCTCCAGGTCGACGTGTTCCGGCTTCCAGCCGAGCTCGTCGCGGGCGCGGTCGCTCGCCGCCACAAGCGCGGGTGGATCGCCGGGGCGGCGGTCCTTGACCTCGGCGGGAATGGGGTGACCGGTGACCTTCCGGCAGGCCTCGATGACCTCTCGAACCGAGAACCCTGCGCCACTGCCGAGGTTGTAGATGCGGTGGCTGCCGGGCTTGGCGTGTTCGAGGGCGAGCAGGTGTGCCTCGGCGAGGTCGGCGACGTGGATGTAGTCGCGGATGCAGGTGCCGTCGGTGGTCGGGTAGTCCTCGCCGTAGACGTGGATCGCCGCGCGCTGACCGAGGGCGACCTGCAGGACCAGCGGGATGAGGTGGGTCTCGGTCGTGTGGCGCTCACCGAAGCCGCCCCACGCGCCGGCGACGTTGAAGTACCGCAGGCTCACGGCACCCAGTCCGTGCGCCTGTGCGTACGAGGTGATGGCGTGGTCGATGGCCAGCTTGGTCGCGCCGTAGGTGTTGGTGGGCCGTGTCGGCGCGGTCTCCTGGATCGGGATGACCTCGGCCTCGCCGTAGACGGCGGCCGTGGAGGAGAACACGAGTCGTGGGACCCCGTTGGTCCGCACGGCCTCGAGCAGACGGAGAGAGGTGACGACGTTGCCGTCCCAGTACTTCTTGGGATCGCTCATCGACTCGGCGACGAGTGACTTCGCCGCGAAGTGGAGCACGCCGTCGAAGCCGCCCTCGGCGAGCAGGTCGCCGGCGGCCTCGGCGAGATCGGCCTGGACGAACCGGCAGCCCTCGGGAACGGCGTCGGCGTGGCCGGTCGACAGGTCGTCCAGCACCACGACCTCGTGCCCAGCCTTCACCAGTCGCGCCGCGCACACGCTTCCGACGTACCCGGCACCGCCCGTGACGAGCAGCTTCACCACATTCTCCGTTTCGTTGAAGGCAGGACTCAGGTGTCCCGGCCGGCGCCGGGGGAGGGGACCGCCGTGAACAGACCCGGCGCGGTGAGCCCGCGTGCGGCGAACGCCGCCTGCACACGCTCGCCGACCGACCGCACGGCGTCGGCGGCCACGAGCGCGATCGCCGAGCCGCCGAAGCCGCCGCCTGTCATCCTCGCGCCCAGCGCGCCGGCGTCGAGTGCCGTGTCGACGGCTACGTCCAGCTCAAGGCATGAGATGCGGTAGTCGTCGCGCATGCTCGCGTGGGATGCGGTCAGCAGGTCGCCGATGTCCGCGATGCGGCTGGCGCGTAGGTGCTCGACGGTGCGCACGACGCGCTCGTTCTCGGTGACCACGTGTCGGACGAGTGGTCGCAGGTCGTCGGGCAGTGATGCGAGGACGTCGTCGAGGCCGGCCTCGGTGACGTCCCGCAGTGCCGGTATCCCGAGGATCGACGCGGCGCGTTCGCAGCCGGCGCGGCGCTCGCGGTAGCCGGAGTCGGCGTGCGAGTGCTTCGCCTTCGTGTCGATGACCAGAACGGCCAAACCAGCAGAGGAGGTGTTGAAAGGAACCTGCTCCATCTCTCCGGAGCGTACGTCGAGGAACAGCACGTGGTCTCGCACGCACGAGAGCGACGCGGTCTGGTCGAGCAGACCGGTCGGGACGCCGACGAAGTTGTTCTCGGAGCGCTGCACCCACCTGCCGATGGTCGTGCGGTTCGGCGCGTCCGGCTCGTCCAGCTCAACCCCGGCCAACCCGAGCAACGCCAACGCGGTCGCGCATTGCAACGCATGAGAGGAGGACAGACCCGCGCCTGCGGGCACGTCCCCGGCGACAACCAGGTCGGCGCCGCCGCTGAACCCTTCGGCGTGCAGCACCCAGGCCACTCCGGATGGGTATGCCGCCCAACCGTTGACCGATCCCGGTGCGAGGTCGGCGATTCGGACGGGCCCGGCCTGCTGCGGACGGCCGTCGTCGCCGACGGTGGTGACCGCGAGCATGCCGTCGGAGCGGGCGGACGCGGCGACGGCGATCCGGTAGGGCAGCGCGAATGGGAGCACGAAACCGTCGTTGTAGTCGGTGTGCTCGCCGATCAGGTTGACTCGTCCGGGAGCTGACCACACGCCGGTGGGCTGACGGCCGAACAACGAGTGGAACTCGGCGGCTGCGTGAGCGGCCACGCTCTGCCCACCGTCGGGCTCGGCCTGCTCGGCGGCGGCCTGGGTGTGGTCCGTCCCCTGCGGGGCCGTGGTGGTGTTGGTGTCGGGGCGTGCGTCGTTGCCGTCGCGCTCGTTGGTGGTGGTCACGTCGCGGTGGCTGTCACTTCGCGCGGGCGAGGACGGCGTGCAGCACGGTCGGCGGGACCTGCGTCGAACTGTGCTCGCCGCTGACCTCGATCGTGTTGCCGTCGCCCTTGGAGGGGCCGACGTGCACGGTCTGGCCTGGCACGACGCCGACGCTCTTGAGCTCGGCCATCAGGTCGGGGTCGAGTTGGACGTGCTCGGCGATGCGCCGGACCTCGACCTTGCCGCCGCCGCGGCGGGCGACGTCGTCCATGCGGACGAGGTCGGCCTCGACGGGTGGGGCGGGCTCGCCCTCGCCCAGCTTGTCGAGGCCGGGGATGGGGTTGCCGTAGGGCGACGTGGTGGGGTTGCCGAGCAGCTTGACCAGCTTGCGCTCGACGGCCTCGCTCATCACGTGCTCCCAGCGGCATGCCTCGCTGTGCACGTGCTCCCACTCCAGGCCGATGACGTCGACCAGGAGGCGTTCGGCGAGCCGGTGCTTGCGCATGACCGTCACGGCGAGCGCACGCCCGTGCTCGGTGAGCTCGAGGTGGCGGTCACCCGCGACCACGACCAGGCCGTCCCGCTCCATGCGGCCGACGGTCTGGCTCACGGTCGGACCGCTCTGGCCGAGGCGCTCGGCGAGCCTGGCGCGCAGTGGGACGACGCCCTCCTCCTCAAGTTCGTAGATCGTCTTGAGGTACATCTCGGTGGTGTCGATGAGCTCGTTCACGCCGCTTCCCCTTCGTCATCAACCATGCTAGTCGCTCGCTCGGTTGGAGCAGTGTGGCGGTCACGGGCCGTGAGCAGAGCGTGGCAGCGCACCGTGGGAGCAGCGCGAATGCCCGCTGCGGGACGGCACGGCAGGTCGGGATGAGTGAAGAATAGCGGGGTGACCTCTCCGCTGGTTTCGACCACCGACCTCGCCGTGTCGCTGTCCGGGGCGGAGCCGCCCGTCCTACTCGACGTGCGGTGGCGGCTGGGCGGGCCGCCCGGGCGCGAGGACTACGCGCGTGGACACCTGCCCGGCGCCGTGTTCCTCGACCTGGACGCCGATCTGGCCGCGCCGCCGGGGCCCGGGGGTCGTCACCCGCTGCCGGCGCCGGACGACCTGCAGCGGGTGCTGCGGGCTGCCGGCGTGCGCGACGGGGCGCCGGTCGTCGTCTATGACGCGGACAACGGGTCGGTCGCCGCGCGTGTGTGGTGGCTGCTGCGCTGGGCCGGTCACGACGGGGTGCGGGTGCTCGACGGCGGTTACGCCGCGTGGCAGGTCGAGGGACGTCCGGTGACCACCGACGTTCCTTCCCCGGCGCCGGGGAACGTGACGGTTCGTCCCGGCCATATGCCGGTGGTGGACGCCGACGGCGCGGCGGAGCTTGCCCGCACGGGCGTGCTGCTGGACGCACGTGCACCGGAGCGTTACCGCGGCGAGGTGGAACCGATCGACCCGAAGGCCGGTCACGTGCCGGGGGCGCGCAACGCGCCGTTCGCAGCCCACACGGGCGAGAACGGCCGATGGCGCACGCCTGTGGAGCTGGCCGAGCACTTCGCGAAGGCGGGCGTGCCCGTGAAGGCGGAGGCGAACGGGAGACCGGACGCGAAACACGGGTCCGTGGACGGATCGGACGGGGAAGGAGCGGACGTGGACGACGTGACCGTGGAAGATGTGGGCGGGAAAGATGTGGGCGGGGAACGGGTCGGCGTCTACTGCGGCTCCGGGGTCACCGCCACGTCCGTTGTGTTGGCGTTGGAGGTCGCTGGGATCACCGGCGCTGAGGCGCCGGCCACGCTCTATGCCGGCTCGTGGTCCAACTGGAGCGCGGATCCGGATCGGCCGGTGGCAACCGGCGCGGAGCCCGCCTGACCGACGTCGAGCGGCCCGGCAGCACTGCACGCCGGGCAGGGCGGCGAAGCACCGCCTCGCGGACTTGGCTGACTGCCACGCCTTTGTTCAATACCCGTGCCGGTTATCTGCATACAGAATGCAGTGCGGGTCGTGGGCGGGCTCTGGTCGGCTCGGGTGGATAGGGTTGCGTCATGGGCTTGCCTGGATCGGTTGTGTGGGACTCCTCCCTGCTTGGGTACGACCTCGGCGGGGAGCATCCGCTCCATCCGATCCGGCTGGAGCTCACCATTCGGCTCGCTTCGGCGCTCGGGGTGCTCGACGGCGTCGAACTTCTCGTCCCGGAAGAGGCCACCGACGAGGAGATCGAGCGGATTCACGACGCCGGTTACGTCGCCGCCGTGCGGGAGGCGCCCATGGCCGGGTGGGATGTCGGCCACGGGCTCGGTACGTCCGACAACCCCGTCTTCGACCACATGCACGAGGCGTCCGCGCGGGTGGTCGGATCCTCGTTGCTCGCCGCCCGCCAGATCGCGGCCGGCACGACCAAACGCGCCATCAGCATCGCCGGTGGTCTGCACCATGCGATGCGGGACCACGCGCACGGCTTCTGTGTCTACAACGACCTCGCCGTCGCCATCTCCTGGTTGCTCGACAACGGGTTCGAGCGCATCGCCTACGTCGACACCGACGTGCACCACGGTGACGGTGTCCAGGCCGCGTTCTACGACGATCCCCGCGTGCTCACGATCTCGCTCCACCAGAACCCACTGACCCTCTTTCCCGGCACCGGTTTCTCCGACGAGACCGGTGGGCCCAATGCGCTCGGTTCCGCCGTCAACGTTGCCTTGCCGCCGCTCACCGGCGACCGCGCCTGGCTGCGGGCCTTTCACGCTGTCGTTCCCTCGCTTCTGCAGGAGTTCCAACCGCAACTGCTCATCAGTCAGTGCGGCGTGGACACCCATCAGGAGGACCCGCTCGCCTCGTTATCACTTTCCGTGGACGGGCACCGGACCATCTACCAGGCCGTGCGGGCGCTTGCCGACCAGTACGCGGGTGGGAACTGGCTGGCCGCCGGCGGGGGTGGCTACGCCCTGCTGCGGGTCGTTCCCCGGTCGTGGACCCATCTGCTCGCCACGGTGCTCGATCGGGACATCGCCAAGGACACCACACTGCCCAGCGAGTGGACCCGGTTCGTCGACAAGATCGCGCCCACGGCCGAGCTGCCGACGACCATGAGCGACAACCAGAGCGTCGACTTCGAACCCTGGGACGGCGAGGACGGCGAGCGGATCGACAGCGTCATCAAGGAGACGCGCCGCGCCGTCTTCCCCTTGCACGGCCTCGATCCGGACGATCCGAGGGACTGACCCCGCATGGACGAGCACCCGGATCCGTTCGACTACCCCAAGGACTGGGAAGCGGACCTGGTGCTGTCCGACGGAGGCACCGTCCACCTGCGACCGATCGTGCCCAGCGACGCCGAGGCCCTGCTCGCCTTCCACGGTCGCATGTCCCAGCGCACCCGCTACCTTCGCTACTTCGGGGCCTACCCGCAGATCCCGCCCCGCGACCTCGAACGCTTCACCACCGTCGACCACCGCGACCGGGTTGCGTTCGTCGCGTCGCTGGGTGACGACATCGTCGCGGTCGCGCGGTACGAGCGCATCGACAAGGGGCCGACCGCGGAGGTCGCGTTCGTCGTCGAGGACCGGCATCAGAGCCGCGGGCTAGGACCGATCCTCCTCGAACACCTCGCGGCCGCGGCTCGGGAGAGCGGCATCCAGCGGTTCGTCGCCGAGGTGCTCGCCGAGAACGGTGCCATGCTCGGCGTCTTCCGTGCCGCCGGCTACCACCTCGCCCGCGAGATGGAGGAGGGCGTCTTCCATCTCGAGTTCGCCATCGATCCCACCGACGAGTCCGTGGCCGTCGGCCGGTCGCGTGAACAGGCGGCCGAGGCCCGCAGCGTCCACAATCTCCTGCATCCTCGCTCCGTCGCGCTGATCGGCGCGTCCGCGGACCCGGACAAGGTCGGCTACGCGGTCCTCGGCAACCTGCTGCGGGCCGACTTCGCCGGTCCGGTCTTCCCGGTCAACGCCGAGCGCCGCTCGGTGCGGGGCGTCCGCGCCTACGCCAACGTGCTGGACATCCCCGATCCCGTCGACCTCGCGGTGGTCGCGGTGCCCGCCGAGCACATGGACGAGGTGATGGACGCCTGCCTCGCCAAGGGCGTCAAGGCGCTCGTCGTCATCTCGTCGGGCTTCGGGGAGAGCGGTCCGGCGGGGGAAGGCGTCGAGCGCAGGCTGGTCGCCGAGGCCAGGGCACACGGCATGCGCGTGGTCGGGCCCAACGCGCTCGGGGTCGTCAACACCGACCCGGAGGTACGGCTCAACGCGACGCTCGCACCGGTCCTGCCCGGCCGTGGCCGTACCGGCTTCTTCAGCCAGTCCGGCGCGCTCGGCATCGCCATCCTCGCCGACGCCAAGGCCAGGGGGCTCGGGCTGTCGACGTTCGTGTCCGCCGGCAACCGTGCCGACGTGTCCGGCAACGACCTGCTGCAGTACTGGGAGACCGACCCGGCGACCGACGTCGTGCTGCTGTACCTGGAGTCGTTCGGCAACCCGCGCAAGTTCGCCCGCCTCGCGCGCCGGCTCGGGCGCGTCAAGCCGATCGTGGCGGTCAAGTCCGGCCGGAACGCCGTGCTGCCGGCGCTCGCCGCGACCTCGGTCGAGGTGGACGAGGCGAGCGTGCAGGCACTGTTCGAGCAGGCCGGCGTGATCCGCGTGGAGTCCATCGCGCAGCTCTTCGACACCGCGCTTCTGCTGGCCCACCAGCCGTTGCCGAAGGGCGTTCGGGTCGCGGTCGTCGGCAACTCGTCGGCCATCGGCGTGCTCGCCGCGGATGTCGCGCTCGGGCAGGGGCTGGAGCTGGCGGGCAGCCCGGTGGACGTCGGCTCGTCGGCCGCTCCGGACGTGCTCGCCGACGCCGTCCGCGCCGAGCTGAGCCGTGACGACGTCGACGCGCTGGTCGTCGTGTTCGTCCCACCGCTGTCGACCCCGGGTGCCGCGTACGCGCGCGCACTGCGGGAGGTCGCGGCCGGCGACAAGCCGATCGTGTCCACATTCCTTGCCACGGAAGGAATCCCAGCCGAGTTGGCGGTGGCGGGACCGGACGGCTCACCGGCACGTGGCTCGATTCCGTCGTACCCGAGCCCGGAACGTGCGGTCCAGGCGCTGGCCCGTGCGACCCGGTACGCCGCGTGGCGGTCCGCGCCGCAGGGGCACCCCGCGCGCCCGGAGAACGTGGACGCGGAGACGGCAAGGGCACTCGTGTCGTCCACAGTGGACGATGGCGGGGTCGAGCTGACCGACGCGGACGCCGTGCGACTGCTTTCCTGCTACGGCATCGAGGTCGTGCCGCATCGGACGGTCACGTCGGCGGACGAGGCCGTCGCCGCGGCCGAGGAGTTGGGCTATCCGGTGGCGGTGAAGGCGACCGGCGACCGGTGGTGGCGGCGTCCGGACCTCGAGGGCGTGCGGCTCGACCTCGCGACGGGTGAGGCGGTACGGGCGGCGTTCGCGGACCTCGCGGAGCTGTCCGAGGTCGCCGATCTGTACGTGCAACGCATGGCGCACAAGGGAATCGGCTGCTCGATCGGTCTGCAGGACGACCCGTCGTTCGGCACGCTCGTGTCGTTCGGGCTGTCCGGGGTTGTCAGCGATCTGCTCGGCGACCGCGCGTACCGGGCGGTGCCGCTGACCGACACGGACGCGGCGGCGCTCGTGCGGGCACCGAAGGCCGCGCCACTGCTCACCGGATACCGCGGCGGCGAGCCGGTGGACCTCGACGCGCTCGCCGACCTGGTGCTTCGGGTGGCGGCGCTCGCCGAGGATGTCCCGCAGGTCCGCTGGCTCGCGCTTGAGCCCATCCTGTCCGGCCCGGCCGGTGCGCGGGCCGTTGGCGCCCGGGTGCGGGTCGGACCACCCCCTTCGCAGCAGGACAGCGGTCCGCGGCGGCTGAGGTCCATACGAAAGTAGGGTTTGCGTGGCCGTGTGCAACCCGGCGGGCGTCCGGTCGCGTCCTCCCCGCATGAGACGCCTAGGAACCGTTGTTGGCGCTGGCGTTCTGCTCCTGCTCGCGAGCGCTTGCGCCAACCCGCAGGACACCCAGGAAACACGCGCCGACCGGCCGACGGCGACCTCGGAGACGACGACCACTCCCGATCGTCAGCCGGCGAGGACACCGCCGGCCGGTGGCACGCCGGTGACACAGCAGCAACTCGACACGTCAGGGCTGCCGCAGGGCTACCCGGTACTGGTGTGGACCGAGGACGGCGGCCGCACCGTCGGAGTGGTCGCCCAGGAGGGTGGTTGCGGCAGGGCCAGCGTCGAGGTGCCGCAGCAGACGGACACGCAGGTCGTGGTCCTGATGGTGGAAACCGTGCCGGCCACGCCGAAGATGTGCACGATGGACCTGCGCTACCCGAAGCTGACCGCTGAGCTGGACGCGCCGCTCGGCACCCGCACGGTGGTGCTGAAGGCGGAACAACGCAAGAGTTGATCGTCAGCCAGGTGCCCGGTCGTGCCCGCCCCAGCCACGACCGGGCACTTCCTTGCGACACGGCAGAAATGTCGGCCCTCACTGATAGCGTTGAAACCGGGGGACCCCCTGGCGCACGAATGGGACTTTCGTACGGGTTTCTGGGGTGAACCTGTTGCCAGTTGGCGGTTGTGGGCCCGGAACTGTCGGTGCCTTGCCGTAGCGTTGAAACCGGGGGTCCCCCGGGGGCGTACGAAAGGGACTTTCGTGCGGGGGGCGTGCGGGGAGGTTCGTGCGGGGAGGGTGGTCGGGTGGGGCGGGCGTCATGTGGTGCAGGGCTTTGGTGATGTTGTCCTGTCCGTTGTGGCGGGGCGTGTCGGTGGCGTTGTTGCGCAGGGTGGTCGTTGCGTGGGGGCGTTGGCGGCGGATGTGTGTGTGGGGCCGGGCGGGGGCGAGTTGGATGATGCGGTGTTCGGGGCGGCCGTGATGGCTGTGCACGGTGGTGCGCGTCGGGACTTCGTACCAGGGCAGCGCGAGTGTGATCGCCGTCGGGGCTGGGGGCCGGGGGCTGGGCCGCACGAAAGGGACTTTCGTTCTGGGAGGGCACAGGGCGCGGTGGCGGGGGCTTCGGGCATGCAACCTCGGTTGGGGGCGGTACCGTCTCTTGGGCATGAGGGCATTCGTTGTTGCTGCTGGTGCCGTGCTCGCGCTCGGTGTGCTTGCCGCGTGTGCGAGTCAGGCCACGTCGTCCGGTGCTGCTGGTCAGACCAATCCTTCGACGCAGTCGACCAAGGTGGCGCCTGACACGCCGTCCGACGTTGTCGAGCCCACGCCGCCCGCGGGAGAGAAGCCGCAGAATCCCTCGGGTGGGCCGGCGCCCGTCACCATCGGGCCCGGTGGGCCCGTGATCCCAGAAGGCGTCACCGAGGTGCCGTCGTCGCAGGTTGACGCCTCCGCGCTGCCCACCTTCGGCGAGTACGGCAACAAGGTCTGGGCCTACAACAGCGGCTTCTCACTACAGTTCTTCGCTTCCGCCAGCAGCAGCTGCACCGGGGTCCAGGCTACCGTCGTGGACCAGTCCTCAGGCTCCGTCAAGATCCTTGTTCAGCCCCTGGACTCGCCGCAGGGCGGGCGGCCCGACGACGGCGCCTGTGCCATGGTCATGACGCCGAAGCCGGTTACCGTCACCCTTGACCAGCCCCTTCGGGACCGGAAGATCGTGCTGTCCGCCGGTCGTTAGTGGTCCGGGCAGGCTAGCGTCGGAACGAGATCTCCAGAGTTGGCTGGGACGTCCCCGCGCAGAAGTCGTTTCCCTTGTCGTCCACCACGATGAACGCGGGGAAGTCCTCCACCTCGATCTTCCACACGGCTTCCATCCCCAGCTCGGGGTACTCCAGGACGTCCACCTTCTTGATGCAGTCCTGCGCCAGCCGCGCCGCCGGGCCGCCGATCGAGCCAAGGTAGAAGCCGCCGTGGGTCTCGCAGGCGTCGGTGACCTGCCGTGAGCGGTTGCCCTTCGCCAGCATCACCAGGGAGCCGCCCGCCGCCTGGAACTGCTCCACGTACGAGTCCATGCGGCCCGCCGTCGTGGGGCCGAACGAGCCGGACGCGTAGCCCTCGGGGGTCTTCGCCGGACCGGCGTAGTACACGGGGTGGTCGCGGAGATACTGCGGCATCGGCTCGCCCGCGTCCAGGCGTTCCTTGATCTTCGCGTGCGCTATGTCGCGGGCCACCACCAGTGGGCCGGTCAGTGACAGGCGCGTCTTGACCGGCAGCTTCGACAGCGTCGCGCGAATCTCGTCCATCGGCCGCGTCAGGTCGATCCTCACCACCTCGTCGGGCAGCTCCTCGCCGGTCACGTCCGGGAGGTAGTGCGCCGGGTCGCGTTCGAGCTGCTCCAGGAACACGCCGTCGGCGGTGATCTTCGCCTTCGCCTGGCGGTCGGCGGAGCACGAGACGGCGATGCCCACCGGGCACGACGCGCCGTGGCGGGGCAGGCGGACGACCCGGACGTCGTGGCAGAAGTACTTGCCGCCGAACTGGGCGCCGATGCCGAACTGGCGGGTCATCTCCAGGACCTGCTGCTCCAGGTCCACGTCGCGGAAGCCGTGTCCCAGCGCCGATCCCTCCTGCGGGAGGTCGTCCAGGTAGCGCGCGGACGCCAGCTTCGCGACCTTCAGGTTGTACTCGGCCGACGTGCCGCCGACGACGATCGCCAGGTGGTACGGCGGGCATGCGGCCGTCCCGAGGCCACGAAGCTTCTCGTCAAGGAAACGTGCCAGGCGCTTCGGGTTCAGCAACGCCTTCGTCTCCTGGTACAGGAACGTCTTGTTCGCGCTGCCGCCGCCCTTCGCCATGAACAGGAGCTCGTACTCTGGCTTGTCGCCGTCCTTGTGGTACAGCTCCAGCTGGGCCGGCAGGTTCGTGCCGGTGTTGCGCTCCTCCCAGAAGCTCAGCGGCGCGAGCTGCGAGTACCGGAGGTTCAGCTCCTGGTACGCCTCGAACACGCCGCGGGACAGCGCGACCTCGTCCTGACCCCCGGTCAGGACGTGCTCCGTGCGCTTGCCGATCACGATCGCGGTGCCGGTGTCCTGGCACATGGGCAGCACGCCACCGGCGGAGATGCACGCGTTGCGCAGCAGGTCCATGGCCACGAACCGGTCGTTCGCGCTCGCCTCGGGGTCGTCGACGATCGCGCGGAGCTGCGCGAGGTGGGACGGGCGCAGGAGGTGCTGGATGTCGCGGATCGCCTCTTTGGCGAGGGTGGTGAGCGCCTGGGGCTCGACCTCGAGGAACGTGCGGCCGGCCGCCTCGATGAGCCGCACGCCGTCCGGGGTGACCAGCCGGTACTCGGTGTGGTTGTCGGGGGCCAGGGGAAGCACTTCGGTGTAGGTGAAGGTCGCGGTCACCTTGGGGACTCCTGTGTCGCGTGGTGGGATTCCCCCGAAATTACCCCAGCGCCTCAGTGCCGGACCGACTGCGGTGTGTGGTGTTCGTCGCGCTCACCCCCGGACAGGCCGAGAGGCCAGGACAGCCCCCGGCCGTCCTGACCTCCCTGGGTGGGCGATCACCTAGTGCTTATGCACTCCGTGTCGCGTAGTCCTGTTTGCCTAGACCGTGCTCCCGCGGTGACCCGATGTCAATGGGTTCCTGCATGGTGGACGTAGGACGACACGAAGTTGGTTGCTCAGCTCGCGTAGGCCCGCAGCTTCTCGGCACGCTCACCCTGCCGGAGCTTGGACATGACCTCGCGTTCGATCTGCCGCACGCGCTCGCGGGACAGGCCGAACCGCTTGCCGATCTGGTCGAGAGTGTGGGGCTGACCGTCGTCCAGGCCGTAGCGGAGCCGGATCACGGACTGCTCGCGCTCGTCCAGCGTGGCCAGGACACGGCGCAGGTCGTCGTGCAGCAGGCCGGAGATGACCGCGCTCTCGGCGTCCGTCGCCTCGCCGTCCTCGATGAAGTCGCCGAGTGGGGCGTCCTCCTCGGCGCCGACGGGCATGTCCAGGCTTACCGGGTCACGGGCGTGGTCGAGAAGGTCCGCGACCTTCTCCGGGGTCAGGCCGACCTCTTTCGCCAGCTCGTCGTGGGTGGCCTCGCGGCCGAGCTGCTGGTGCAGGTCGCGCTTGATGCGGGCCAGCTTGTTGACCTGCTCGACCAGGTGGACCGGAAGCCGGATCGTCCTGCCCTGGTCGGCCATGCCGCGCGTGATGGCCTGGCGGATCCACCACGTCGCGTACGTGGAGAACTTGAAACCCTTGGTGTAGTCGAACTTCTCGACGGCACGGATCAGTCCGAGGTTGCCCTCCTGGATCAGGTCCAGCAGCGGCATGCCACGGCCGGTGTAGCGCTTGGCCAGCGACACCACGAGCCTGAGGTTGGCCTCCAGAAGGTGGTTCTTCGCCATGTGGCCGTCCGCCACGAGCTGACGCAGCTCACCGCGACGGGTACGGTCGAGGTCGTCGTCGGTGTCGAGCATGTGCTGGGCGAACACGCCAGCCTCTATGCCCTTCGCCAGCTCGACCTCCTGGGCCGCGGTCAACAGTGCGGTCCGGCCGATGCCGTTCAGGTACACGCGGACCAGATCGGCCGCTGGGCCCTGGGCGTCGAGGTCGAGCTCACTGGGCTCCGGCTCGCGTTGCTGTGGGACCGTCATGCCTTCCCTCCCCCTTATCGCGGGCTGGTGTGTCCTGTATCACACACCGGCCTTGTCCGGTGAGCCTTCGATCGACCGCCTGATGGTGATCGGTGCTCGTTGGCTGGACACTCTGGAAAACGCCGTTGGGTCTCGATTCGTTCCCGAGTCCCAACCATCAAGACGTCGCCCTCGCCACACCGGTTGTTCAACCATGGCTGAGGTTTTCCTGAGAGTTGACCGCCTCAGATCTCGACGATGACCGTGAACGGGCCGTCATTGGAAGAGGTAACCGTCATGGTGGCACCGAAACGTCCCGTCGCCACCCTTGCGCCCCTCGCGCGCAGCGCGGCGACCACGGCGTCGACGAGGGGCTCGGCGACCTCGGGACGGGCCGCGGCAGTCCACGATGGACGGCGACCCTTTCGGGTGTCACCATAAAGAGTGAACTGGCTCACTACGAGTAGCGGAGCGTTGGTCGAGGCGCAGGACTGCTCGTCGCGGAGGACACGCAGTTCGTGCACCTTGCGGGCCATGGTGTCGACTGTGGCCACTGTGTCGTCGGCGGAGATGCCCAGGAGCACGAGGAGGCCGGGCTCGTCGATCTCGCCGACGACCGACCCGTCGACGGTCACGCTCGCCGACAACACCCTCGCCACCACCGCACGCACACCGGCGATGGTGTCAAAAGGTCCTCAGCGCCGCGCGATCAGGTGGAAGAAGCGGGCGGTCAGCAGGTGGGGCATCCGGTTGGACAGCGCCAGCTCGAGCTGCTCCAGGTCCGCCATGAACGCCGGGTTCTCGGCATCCTCCTCGGACACCAGGTCGCTCACGCAGCGGACGCCGTAGCGGACCACCTCTGCCACGCCCAGCCCGGCCAGGGACACCACGAGCTCGCCCACCGTGCACGGCTCCGCCCACTCGCACGCCACCGTGTCCAGCTCCCGCAGGGCCAGGTCCGGGGCGCGGTCACGGACCACCGCCTGGATCGGGTCGAACACCGCGTTGGGGCCCAGCACCGACAGGAGACCGCCCGGCCGCAGCGGGGCCATGATCGCCCGCAGAACCTGCTCCCGCTCCTCCGCCGACTCGACGTAGTGCAGCAGGTTGTGGCACAGAACCAGGTCGAACTCGGGGTCGGCGAACACCTCCGGGGCGTCCTGCGCCCCCGCCTGGACGACGTGCAACCGGTCGACGACACCCTGTGCCTCGGCCGCGCGGATCGCGGTGCTGAGCATCGCGCCTGCCGGGTCCAGCACCGTCACCTCGTGGCCCCGCGCCGCGAGCCGGACGGCTGTCACACCGTTGCCGCCCGCGACGTCCAACACCCGGGACGGCTCGTCTCCCCAGTGTCGTGCCAGGTTCGCCTCGGTGAGGGTGTGCCGCAGGCGTTCCAGCGGACTCAGGCGCTGGACGTGATCCAGGTCGGGGAGGAACCCGCTCAACGTCATAGGACCTTCATACCGGCTCAACCCCGGCCGGCCACATTACTTGTACCCGGATGGCCCAACAACCCCACGGAAGTGGGACGATAAGAAGGTCTGGAGGTGGTGTCGTGAAGTCCGAGCGGGACGACACCCCGGTTCTCATCACCGAGGCCGCACCGTCATACGACGAGGAGTACTCCGCGCGGAAGCGCAAGTACCTGACCATGATGGCCTTGCGTGTGCCCTGCCTGGTGCTGGCCGGCGTGTTCCACGACACCTGGTGGCTCGCGCTGGGGTTCGTGCTGCTGTCGGTCCCGCTGCCGTGGATCGCGGTGCTCATCGCCAACGACGCGCCGCCGCGCAAGACGGAGGAGGTCAACCGCTACGAGCGGACGCCTCGTGCCGTCGACGGCGGCAACCACCCCGTCATCGACGCCGAGGCTGCGCCCCCACCTGGGTGACCGCCTCGGCGCCCAGCCGAGTGCCCGCGCGCAGGCACTCCTCCGGCGACCGGCCGTCCAGCAGCGCGGCCAGCAGGCCCGCGTCGAAGGCGTCGCCGGCACCCGTGGAGTCCACGCACTCACTGGGCGTCGACGGGACCGACACGACGCCGTCCCGTGACACCCAGCTCGCACCCGCCGCACCGGTGGTCACCGCCACCGCGCCCACGGCGTCCAGCAGCCTGACCGCACTCGCCGGCTCTCGGGATCCGGTCAGCGCCGACAGCTCGTCCAGGTTCGGCAGCAGCAGGTCCACCCCGCGCACCTCCTCGACGAACAGGGCCGGGTCGGTGATCAGCGCCGCCGCCTGCGGGTCCACGGACGTGGTCAGACCGGCCGCCCTGGCGGCCGCCAGCATCGCGACCCCGGCGTCCCGGGACGACTCGTCGAGCAGCACGTAGCCGGAGAGGTGCAGGTGCCGAGCGTCCGCGAGCAGGGCGGGGTCGAGGTCGGCGGGCACCAGGTTCTTGCCGGCGCCGCGGTCCGGCAGCATGCTGCGCTGGCCGTCGCCGTCCACCAGCACCACGACGCAGCAGGTCGCGGCGGTCGGGTCAATATTGAATGCGCAGCGCACCCCGGCCGTGGTTAGCTCCTCGGATGCCCGACGCCCCGCCACGTCGTCGCCCACCCTTGCCACCAGCACCGGTTCAGTCCCGGAGTACGCGAGCCATGCCGCCGTGTTCGCACCGGCCCCGCCCGTCGTGAGCGCGATGCTCGCGCGGACGTCGCCGCCGTGCACGACCGAACCGGTATGAGTGGCGACCACGTCCAGCGCGACGTCCCCCACGACGACAATGCTCACTCCGCAAGCTCCGTTCGGGATGATGATCACCCCGCAAGCTCCGTCCGGGATGACGCGCACGAAGATCGGAGGCTAACCGGCGTGGTCTCGACCGGCGCCGTCCGGGTGCTCGCCGCGTTGGCGGGCGCCGAGTTCCGCCGCTACCTGACCTACCGGCAGGCCACCATCGCCGGCGCGTTCACCAACACCGTGTTCGGCTTCATGCGTTGCTACATCCTGCTTTCCGTGGCCGACGCGACGGGCCAGGTCGCCGGCTACGCGGCCGGCCAGCTCGTCACGTTCGTGTGGGTCGGGCAGGGACTGCTCTCGGTGGTCAACTACTGGGGCCACCAGGAGCTGCCGGAACGCGTGCGGTCCGGCCAGGTCGTGTCCGACCTGCTGCGCCCGGTCGACCTGCAGGCCGCCTTCCTGGCCACGGACAGCGGCAGGGCGGCACACGCCATGCTCACCCGGTTCGTCGTCCCGGTCGCGGCCGGCCTGCTGTTCTTCGACTTCTACCTGCCCAGGCATCCGCGGACCTACGTGCTGTTCGTGGTGTCCACCGCGCTCGCCGTGCTGATCTGCTCCACCTGCCGGTACCTCGTGGCGCTGACCGCGTTCTGGCTGCTCGACATCCGCGGCGCGCAGATGCTGTGGACGGTCACCTCCGGGGTCGGCAGCGGGCTGTACTTCCCGCTGCCGGTGCTGCCGGACTGGCTCGTCACGGTCCTCTGGGTCGGCACGCCGTTCCCCGGGCTCCTGCAGGCGCCGCTGGACGTGCTCGTCGAGCGGGGCGGGACCGGGCACGGGCTGGCGCTGGTCGCCGGGCAGGTCGCCTGGCTGGCGATCATGACCGGGGTGTGCCGCGTGGTGCAGCGGCGCGCGCTGCGGCGACTGGTGGTGCAGGGTGGCTGAACGGAGCTCGGCGCGATACCGCCCGTATCTGCGGCTGCTCGCCGCGCAGGTGCGCAGCCAGACGCAGTACCGGCTGTCGTTCGCGCTCGACCTGGGGTTCTCGACCGTCCTGACCTCGCTCGACCTCGCGACGCTGTGGGTGCTGTTCATGGTCAACGACAGCCTCGGCGGGTTCGGCGGCGGGGACGTGCTGCTGATGGTCGGCATCGCCGCGGCCGCCTTCCCCGTCGCGGACCTGGCCGTCGGCAACATCGAGAAGATGCAGGTCTACGTCCGCTCCGGGCTGTTCGACGCGGTGCTGTTGCGGCCGCTGTCATCGCTGGGACAGCTGGTCGCGATGGACTTCGCGCCGCGGCGGGTCGGCAGGGCCGTCCAGGGCACGGCGATCTACATTCTCGCGCTGACGATCGCGCCCGTCCGGTGGTCCGTGCCCGTCGCGCTGCTGGTGGTGCTCGCACCGGTGGCCGGGGCCGTGTTCTTCGGCGCGATCTTCGTGGCGGGCGCGACCGTCGCGTTCTGGTGGATCGACTCGGGGGAGGTCGCCAACGCCTTCACCTACGGCGGCAAGGACGCCGCCGCCTACCCGGTGACCGTGTTCGGCGGCCTGTTCCGGCGGATCTTCGTCTACGGGCTGGGTTTCGCGTTCGTCGCCTACCTGCCGGCGCTCGCCATGCTCGGCAGGCCGGACCCGCTTGGCACGCCCGGCTGGCTGCGCTGGTGCTCGCCGGTCACCGCACTCCTCGTCGCCGCGGTCGCCGGGTTGTTCTGGCGTACCGGTGTCCGCCACTACCGGAGCACAGGATCGTGATCATCGAAACTTCACTGCTGCGCAAGGACTTCACCGTACGGAAGAAGGTGGGCCGGTTCCGCAGGACAGCCACCGTGGTGTCCGCCGTGGACGGTGTGTCGCTCTCCGTCGACGAGGGGGAGATGCTCGGCTACATCGGGCCCAACGGCGCCGGGAAGTCCACCACGCTGAAGATGCTGACCGGCGTGCTCACCCCGTCCGGCGGCACGGTGTCGGTGTGCGGGCTGACGCCGGTGCCGCAGCGGACCCTGCTGGCACGGCGCATCGGCGTGGTCTTCGGGCAGCGGTCGCAGCTGTGGTGGGACCTGCCGCTGCACGAGTCCTTCTCGTTGCTGCGCCACATCTACCGCGTGCCGGCGGCCGACCACGCCGCGCGGCTGAAGTACTGCCGGTCGCTGCTCGACCTCGACTCCTTCCTGGACACGCCGGTGCGGCAGCTCTCGCTGGGGCAACGGATGCGGGGCGAGCTGACGGCCGCGTTGCTGCACGGGCCCTCTGTGCTGTTCCTCGACGAGCCGACGATCGGGCTGGACGTGCTGAGCAAGCAGGCCGTGCGGGGGTTCCTCACGCAGGTGGCGACGCGGGGCGACACGACGGTCGTGCTGACCACGCACGATCTCGCCGACATCGAGAAGCTGTGCCGGCGCCTGGTGGTGATCGACCACGGCCGGGTCGTTCACGACGGCACGCTGGACGAGCTGCACGCGGCGTACCGCTCGAAGCGGCGCGTGGTGGTGGACCTGGACGCGCCGTGGCCCGGCGTGGAACTGCCGGGGGCGGCGGTGGAAAGCATTGAGGCGGAAGGGTTCCGGGTCACGCTGACACTGGAGGGCGCGACGGCAGGCGAGGTGGTCGCGCGGCTCGCGCAGGCCGTGCCGCTGCGGGACCTGTCCGTGCAGGAGCCGGAGATCGAGGACGTGGTGGCGCGGCTGTACGCCGGTGGCACGACCTCGCGAGCCGAGCGTTCCTAGCGCACCATCCCGGTGGGCAGCAGGTCGAGCTCCGGAGTGGACAGATGGCGCACCTCGTAGCGGGTGCCGGCGGCCTCTGGTTCGTCGCGCCACAGGACGAACATGACCAGCTCCCAGTGGTGTGGATCGACGGCGACCGCCGCGGTGTGGACGTTCTCGTTGTGCCGCAACGACTCCAGGGTCCTGGTCGCGCCCTCGGTGTCGCCGTCGAAGGGAGTGCGGAGGCGGGAGGCCGTCGCGGGCGTGGCGTCGCGGGCCTGGCCGGCGACGGTGGCGACGCCGGTCCAGTGCCGCACGACCGGGCGGCCGAAGTCACGGACGATGTTCTGGAAACCGCCGCCACCGAGGAGGAAGTGGGCCATCGCGCTGGTGTCGTGCCACAGGTAGAACGGCGCGTACTGGTGCTCGCCGACCAGGTATGCCTTGAGGCCAAGGCCTTTCCGGTCGTCGAGCAGGTGCCCGAAGTCGGCGACCCGCTTGTGGATGATGCCCATGTCGTAGTCGGTGGGCAGGGTGATCTCGTACTGCGCGGCGTACATCCTCAGCTCCCCAGCAGGACGATCAGGCCCTCGATCGCGTCGGTGAACGGCGTGGTGTCACCGGCCGCCCTGGCCAGGACGTAGCCGCCCTGCACCACCGCCACGACCGTCGCGGCCGTGGCGTCCGGGTCGGGTAGTCCTGCCTCGGTGAGCAACGCGGCCACGCGCTCGCGCAGCCAGGCGAACGTCTCCGCCACCGGCGCGCGCAACGCCTCGTCGGCCATGACGTCCGGGTCCTGGGTCAGGCGGCCGACGGGGCAGCCGCGCAGCACCGTGCGCTCACGCCGCAGGTACGCCGCCACCCGCTCCAGCGGGGTGCCCGGGCCGGACAGCGTCTCCTCGGCCGTCGCCCGCAGCTCCGTCGCCGTGCGGTCGATCGCCGCCCGCGCCAGGTCCGGTTTGCCCGCGAAGTGGTGGTACATGCTGCCCTGGCCCGCGCCGGCCCGCTGCTGGATCGCCTTCGGGCTGGTGCCGACGTATCCGCGCTCCCACAGCAGCTCGCGCGTGGCATCGATCAGCCGTTCCGTGGTGTCCACGGTTGTACATACTAGTTGGTACAGAGCGCCACGGCCACCTGGGCGGCCAGTGTCACGTTCGACAGCACCAGCGCCACGTTCGCGTCCAGGGACACCCCGCCGCTCGACGTGTGGAAGTGCTCCAGCAGCATCGGGGTCACGTCGCCGCCCCGGACGCCACCCTCCGCCACCTTCGCCATGCCCTCCGCCAGCAGGCGGTCGTGCAGCTCGCTCGGCATCTCGGCGTCCGCGGGGATGGGGTTCGCCAGCAGGACGCCGGAACGCAGGCCCTGCGCGCGATGTGCGGTGGCCACGGCCGCGGCCTCGGCCGGCGACTCGACCCGCCAGGACAGCGGGAAGCGCGACTCCCTGCGGTAGAACGCGGGGAAGAAGTCGGTCCGGTACCCGAGCACCGGCACCGACCTGGTCTCCAGCACCTCGATCGTGGCGCCGATGTCCAGCACCGACTTCACGCCGGAGCACACGACCGTGACGGGTGTGCCGGACAGCACATCGAGGTCCGCCGACACGTCCCAGGACAGCGACTCACCCGCCGCCGGCAGGTGCACGCCGCCGAACCCGCCGGTGCCGAACACCCGGATGCCGGCCGCGTGCGCGATCGTCGCCGTGCCCGCGATGGTCGTCGCGCCGTCACGGGACAGGGCGATCGCCGGCCCGAGGTCGCGGGCGGACAGCTTCGCGAAGCCGGAGTCCGCCGCGCACAGCCGGTCCAGCTGGGCGTCGGTGAGGCCGACGTGGATCTGCCCGTCCAGCACGGCGATCGTGGCCGGGATCGCGCCCGCCGCACGCACCGCGCCCTCGACCTCGGTCGCCACCTCGCGGTTGCGGCCCGGCGGCAGGCCGTGCGCGAGCAGCGTGCTCTCCAGCGCCACGACCGGACCGCCGTCCGCCAGCGCGGCGGCGACCTCGTCGGTGATCCGCATCTGCTCCTCGATCACTGTGCGAGCTGGTCCGGACTCCTGTCCGCCAGCGGCGGAAGCGTGCGGTGCGGCAACGCGTACCCCGCCCGCGGTAGCTCGATCTCCGCCACGGTGATCACGCCGTCATCCCCGATGACTGAGCCGGCCCGGCACGATACGCCGCCTCCGCCACGGCCCGGTGGCAGCACGGCGGCCGGGGTGCTGTCGATGATCGCAGAACGCCGGGAGGCTAGTCGTCGCCGCCCGGGGGGAGGTTCTTGTAGATCCGCTGGCACTCGGGGCAGACCGGCGAGCCCGGCTTCGGCGACCTGGTCACCGGGAAGACCTCGCCGCACAGGGCGACGACCACCGAGCCGGTGACGGCGCTTTCGGCGATCTTGTCCTTGCGGACGTAGTGGAACATCTTCGGTGTGTCGTCACCCGTGGTGTCCCGGGTCTCGACCTCTGGCAACGTCTGTGTGCTCACGCTGCAATGATGCCCGAAACGACGGCGCGTCCGCTCACCTGCTGGCAGGATGCCGCTCATGTTCCAGAAGGTGATGGCCAGCTTCGGCCAGGGCGGCGCGACGGTCGACGCCCGCCTGCTCGACCGCAACGTCCGTCCTGGCGGGACGTTGCACGGTGAGGTGATCCTCGTCGGCGGTCAGGTCGACCAGGAGGTCGAGTCGCTCGGGGTGACCCTGCTGGCCAGGGTCGAGGAGGGCGTGGAGGGCGAGACCGTCGACCTGCCCTTCCAGAGCGTGCAGCTCGCCGGCCGCGAGATGATCAAGGCCGGCGCGCAGGTCAAGGTGCCCTTCGAGGTGCAGATGTCGTGGGAGACGCCGGTGACCACGGTGTTCGGCAAGTACCTGACCGGCATGGCCGTCGGGCTGCAGACGAACCTGAACCTGGCGCGGACGGTCGTCGATCCGCAGGACGTGGACGCCATCCCGATCGAGCCGCTGCCCGCCCAGCACCGGATCCTCGACGCCATGACCCGGATCGGATGCCAGTTCCGGGAGGCCGGGCTGGTCAAGAACCGGATCGACGGGGTCGACCAGCAACTGCCCTTCTTCCAGGAGATCACCTTCGCGCCGTCGCAGGCGTTCGGGAGCGTGTTCAACGAGGTGGCGGTGTCGTTCCTCGCCCGGCCGCGGGACGTGCAGGTCGTGCTGGACGTGTCGAAGCGGGTCCGGGTGCTGAAGGGCGGCGGCCTGGGGTCCCGGGCGCAGTCCCGCCTCGGGTCGTTCGTCGTCGAGTACGCGGCCATGGGACGGACCAACTGGGAGCAGCAGATCGAGGGTTGGCTGCGCGAGGTCGCCAAGCCTCGGGCCATCTTCGACTAGCGTCCTGAGGCCGACTCGGGACGCTACGACTCGGGTGTCCGCTTCGGCTCGCGGGGCGCGTCGGCCTGGCCGTTCTGGCGCAGCAGAGGCGGCTGTTTCTTCGCCACCGGTGGTGACGACCGAGTCACGGCCTGCGGTGGCGGCTGTTGTGACGCCGGCGGTACGGGGGGCTGGTTCGCAGGCTCGTTGCGCGAGTCGGCGGCCCTGGTCATCTCCAGCCGGCGCCAGCGGCGGCGCTGGCGTTTGGTCATCCTGGCGGGCCACATCTCCTGGATGGCCGCGTTGAAGTACGCGCCGAGCACGATCGCGAGGCCGATGAAGAACGCGAACAGCAGGAACGCGATCGGCGTGGCCAGGGCGCCGTAGGTGTAGCCGGTCGTCGTGATCCACGAGATGTAGAGCCGCAGCCCGATGCTCGACAGCAGGAACACGATCATCGCGAGGACGGCGCCCGGCAGGCCGCGGTGCCACGGCAGCTTGCGGGGCAGCGCCACCTTGTACAGCAGGGCGAGCGCCAGCACGATGATCACCCCGAGCGCGGGGTAGTAGAAAGTGTCGACCCAGAACGCGATCTCGTTGCGCCACGCCACCGGGAACAGCTTGGGCAGCACGTCCGGGCCCAGCGCGAGGATCGGCAGCCCGATGACCAACAGCACGAGCGCGGCCACGTACAGCAGCAGCGCGAAGATCCGCTGCCACACCTCGTGCCGCACGCCGTACTGGTTGTGCGCCACCGTGATCGCGTCCACGAACGACGACATCGCCGACGAGCCGCCCCACAGCGAGATCAGGAACCCGACGGTCACGATCTCGCCGCGGCCGTGCCTGAGGATGTCGTCCACGGTCGGCCGGATGATGTCCTTCACGACGTTGCCGGAGAACGCCGTGCTGGACCATTCGATGATCGAGTCGTGGACCGAGTCGATCACGTCCTGGCCGAACCACTGCGCGACGTAGCCGAGGCTGCCGAGCAAACCGAGCAGCAGCGGCGGCAGCGACAGCACCTGCCAGAACGCGGCCTCGGCGGCCTCGGAGAACAGGTTGCCCTCCCAGGCCTTGCTCCACGTGCGCCTGAACAGGCGCAACACCCCGCGGCGCGGCAGGACGCTGGTCGCCTGCTGCGCGTTGCGCGTCGGATGCTGCGGCTGTGGGCTCATCTCACTGCCAAGCATGGTCTATCGGGGGTTTCTTGGCTCGACAGTCCTTCAGATTCGTGATGGAGGTGTCGCGTCGCCCCTTCGCCGGGGCGTCCAGGTAGAGTCGAGCCTGCCCTCAACGACGCTCGCTGAGGGCTTCGTTGTGCCAGGAGTGCGTCCAGGGAGGGGGTTGCCGGACGAATGACAGCGGTGCAGGGGACAGAACAGGCGGTTCGGCCGGGGGGCTCTCGGCCGCTGAGAGCGTGGCAGCGGCGTGCCATCACGAAGTACCTGACGAGCAAGCCGCAGGACTTCCTCGCGGTCGCGACGCCCGGCGCGGGCAAGACCGTGTTCGGGTTGCGGGTGGCCAGCGAGCTGCTTGCCGACCGGGTGGTCGAGCGGGTCACGATCGTGACGCCGACCGAGCACCTGAAGTACCAGTGGGCGAACGCGGCCGCCGCGGCCGGGATCGCCATCGACCCGAACTTCCGCAACGGCGCCGGTCAGACCGCGGCCGACTTCCAGGGCGTCGCGGTGACGTACGCGCAGGTCGCCGCGCACCCGATGCTGCACAGGGTGCGTACCGAGCAGCGCAAGACGCTGGTCATCCTCGACGAGATCCACCACGGCGGCGACGCGAAGTCGTGGGGTGACGGCATTCGCGAGGCGTTCACCCCGGCCGTGCGCAGGCTGTCGCTGACCGGCACGCCGTTCCGCAGCGACGACTCGCCGATCCCGTTCGTCGGCTACGAGCCGGACGGCAGCGGCTTCATGCGCAGCAAGGCCGACCACACCTACGGCTACGCCGACGCGCTGACCGACGGCGTGGTCCGGCCGGTCATCTTCCTGGCGTACTCGGGTGAGGCGTCCTGGCGGACCAGCGCGGGCGAGGAGTTCACCGCCCGTCTCGGCGAGCCGATGACCAGCGAGCAGACCGCGCGTGCCTGGCGCACCGCGCTGGACCCCGAGGGCGAGTGGATCCCGGCCGTGCTGCGGGCCGCCGACCTGCGGCTCGCGCAGCTGCGGCAGAGCGTGCCGGACGCGGGTGGGCTGGTCATCGCGTCCGACCACCTCACGGCGAAGGCGTACGCCACGAGCCTCGAGCGGATCACCGGCCGCGCGCCGGTCGTGGTGCTGTCCGACGATCCGAAGGCGTCGAGCCGGATCGCCGAGTTCGCCGAGTCCGACGACCGCTGGCTGGTAGCGGTCCGCATGGTCTCCGAGGGTGTCGACGTCCCGCGGCTTGCGGTCGGCGTGTACGCGACGAGCGCGTCCACCCCGCTGTTCTTCGCGCAGGCCATCGGCCGGTTCGTGCGTGCCCGGCGGCAGGGGGAGACGGCGAGCGTGTTCCTGCCGAGCGTGCCCGTGCTGCTGGAGCTGGCGAGCCAGCTGGAGGCGCAGCGCGACCACGTGCTCGGCAAGCCGCACCGCGAGAAGGACGGCTGGGACGACGAGCTGCTCGCGGACGCCAACCGGCAGAAGGACGAGCCGGGCGAGGAGGAGAAGGCGTTCACGGCGCTGTCCGCGTCGGCCGAGCTGGACCAGGTCATCTACGACGGTTCGTCGTTCGGCACCGCGGCCTTCGCGGGCTCGGAGGAGGAGCAGGAGTACCTGGGGCTGCCCGGTCTGCTCGAGCCGGAGCAGGTGCGGGCGCTTCTGCGACAGCGACAGGACCAGCAGCTGGCCGACCGCTCCAGGCGCGCCGCGGCCACGCCCGCCGCGGAGCCGGTGACCCAGCGCCCGGCGTCGGTGGCCGAGCGGCTGACCGGCCTCCGCAAGGAGCTGAACACCCTGGTGGCCATGTACCACCACCGCACCGGCAAGCCCCACGGCATGATCCACAGCGAGCTGCGCCGCGTCTGCGCAGGCCCCCCCACGGCCATGGCCTCGGTCGAACAACTAGAGGAACGCATCGCCACCCTCCGCAGCTGGTAACCCGACCCCAGCACCCGCGAGTCCCGCGTTCAGGCACACCGAGTCCCGTGTTCAGGCATACCGCGAGTCTCGCGTTCGGACATAGCGAGTCCGGTGTTCAGACATAGCGAGTTGCGGGTTCGTGCACCCGCCCCGGGCCAAGATCTGCACGAAACCGCAACTCGGTGTGGGCGGACGCGGGACTCAGGGTGTTTGAACGCGGGACTCGCGGTGTTTGAACGCGGGAGGCGCGGCGCAACTTTCGGTAACCGCTTTCCCGGTGGTGGGGGTTGGTGGGGGTGTGGTTGGGGGAAAGTGGTCGGCTGGGTGCTTATTGCTGGTTAACGGGTCGCCAGAGCGTGACCTGATTCGGTGAACTTCTTGCCAACTGTCGCGGTCCAGACCAACCACAGCTACGCTTCGTGGTCATCGGCTGGGGTGCGTACGGCATGACCAGCATATGGCCTCTTCGTTGCCAAACTGTGTCGTTCAGAACTCGCACGTGGGTTCCCTCGCAGCTTCGCGGGGCATATGTTGTGCACCGCAACATTTCGGCTTGGGTTGGCGCGAGCCGCCAGGACCGACCGTGAAGGGACCGTTTGAATGCGCAGTACAAGACTTGCTCTCATCGCCGCGGGCATGGGTCTGACCCTGGCCGTGTCGGCGTGCGGCGCCAACCAGGACAACAGCTCGAACTCCGGAGATGGCGGCCAGAGCTCCACCGGCTCGTCGGCGGGTGGCATCCCCGTCGGCGTGATCCTGCCGGAGACCGCCTCGTCGGCTCGGTGGGAAGGCTTCGACCGGCCGATGCTCGAGGCCGCGCTCAAGGCCCAGGGCCTCGACCCCCACATCGAGAACGCCCAGGGTGACGTGCAGAAGTTCTCCACCCTGGCCGACGGCATGATCAACGACGGCGTCAAGGTCCTGATCATCGCCTCGATCAACTCCGAGGTCGGCGGCACGGTCGCACAGAAGGCCAACGCCCAGGGCATCCCGACCATCGACTACGACCGCCTCAACCTGGGCGGCAGCTCCTCCTTCTACGTCTCCTTCGACAACGTGAAGGTCGGCGAGCTGCAGGGCCAGGGCCTCATCGACGCGTTGAAGGACAAGCCGAAGGGCGCGCAGGTCATCGAGATCGAGGGCGCTCCGACGGACAACAACGCGACGCTGTTCCACAACGGCCAGGAGAACAAGCTCAAGCCGCTGTACGAGGACGGCACCCTCAAGCTGGTCCAGTCCCAGCCGATCGACAACTGGGACAACCAGAAGGGTGGCACGACCTTCGAGAACATCCTGACCGCGAACGGCACCAAGGTCGACGGTGTGGTCGCGGCCAACGACGGTCTCGCCGGTGCGATCATCACCGTGCTGAAGAAGTACAAGCTGAACGGCACCGTGCCGGTGACCGGTCAGGACGCCACCGCGGACGGCCTCAAGGCCATCCTCACCGGTGACCAGTACATGACCGTGTTCAAGCCGATCAAGCAAGAGGCGGAGGCCACGGCGAAGCTCGCCGCCGCCCTCGCCAAGGGCGACAAGTCCGGCGCGGCCAAGATCGCGACCGACAAGGAGAACGACCCGGTCGGCAAGCGTGACGTCCCGTCCGTGCTCCTCGAGCCGTTCCTGATCACGAAGGACTCCGTCAAGAAGGTCATCGACGAGGGTTACGTCAAGGCCGAAGAGGTGTGCACCGGCGACCTGGCCGCGACCTGCAGCCAGCTCGGCATTTCCTGATCCCTGAAGACCAGCCCAGGCCGGTCGCACCGTCATGAGGCGGTGCGACCGGCCTGAGCAGGAGGAAATCCCACAATGAGTGAACCCCTTCTCGAGCTGATCGGGATCAACAAGAGCTTCGGCCCGGTGCACGTGCTGCACGACGTCGACTTCACCGTGCGGGCCGGCGAGGTCACCGCGCTGGTCGGCGACAACGGTGCCGGCAAGTCCACGCTCATCAAGTGCGTGGCCGGGATCTACCCGATGGACTCCGGCGGCGTGCGCTTCCGCGGCCAGCCGGTCACGATCCACAGTCCGAAGGAAGCCGCCGACCTCGGCATCGAGGTCGTGTACCAGGACCTCGCGCTGGCCGACAACCTCGACATCGTGCAGAACATGTTCCTCGGCCGGGAGCGCGGCTCCAGCTGGCTGATGGACGAGTCGAGCATGGAGAAGGCCGCCCGCGAGACCCTCGCGTCGCTGTCGGTGCGCACGGTCAAGTCGGTGCGTACTCCGGTCGCCTCGCTGTCCGGTGGCCAGCGGCAGACCGTCGCCATCGCCAAGGCGGTGCTGTGGGACTCGAAGGTCGTGCTGCTCGACGAGCCGACCGCCGCGCTGGGCGTCGCGCAGACCCGCCAGGTCCTCGACCTGGTCCGTCGGCTTGCCGAACAGGGCCTCGGCGTCGTGCTGATCAGCCACAACATGGCCGACGTGTTCGAGGTGGCCGACCGGATCTCCGTGCTGTACCTCGGCCGTCTGGTGGCCGACCTACCAGTCAAGGAGACCACGCACAGCCAGGTGGTCGAGCTGATCACAGCGGGCCGGTCCGGCAACCTCGGCCTCGCCCGCCCCGAGCAAGTCACCCTCTAGCTCTTCTGAACCCGAGGACCCTTCTCATGACCGAGACCCCGGCCAGGCCGGACACCAAGACCCCAGGCGGGGCGATCTCCGACTTCGGTATCGACACCACCTCCCAGTCCACCGGCGAGGCGATCAAGGACTACTTCGCCAGACTGCGTGGCGGCGAGCTCGGCTCACTGCCGGCTCTGCTCGGGCTCCTCGTGCTGGTGCTCGTGTTCTCCGCGCTGTCGGACAAGTTCCTGACACTGAACAACACGACGAACATCATCGCCCAGGGCGCCGGCAAGATGATCATCGCGATGGGGCTGGTCTTCGTCCTGCTGCTGGGCGAGATCGACCTGTCCGCGGGCACCGCGTCCGGTGTGTGCGCGTCCGTCATGGCCCTGCACTACGTCAAGGCGGGCAACCTCCTCGGCGCCATGGGCAGCACCGTGTTCTGGGTGTTCGCGATCGGCATGCTCGTGGCCGCCCTGCTCGCGCTCATCATGCGCATCTGGGCGGGCGCCGTGCTCGCCATCGGCGCCTTCCTCATCGCGGTCTTCGGCGTGCCACAGAACGCGTGGTTCGAGATGCTCCTCGCGATCTGCGTCGGCGCGGCCATCGGTTGCATCTCCGGCTTCCTGGTCTCCAAGATCGGTATGCCGTCGTTCGTGGTGACGCTGGCGCTGTTCATCACCTGGCAGGGCGTGATCCTGCAGTTCATCGGTCAGGGCGGCACGCTCGGCTTCCGCTCGTCGCAGGTGCTCTACAACGTGGCCAACGGCAACCTGAACGTGCTCGGCAGCTGGGTGCTGTGCGTGATCGCGGCCGGCGGCTACGCGGCCGTGGTGCTCTCGGAGCACTTCTCCCGGCTGCGCAAGGGACTCGTCGCGCAGCCGACGCCGATCGCGGTCGGCAAGGTGGTCGCGGTGGCCGCCATCGCGATCATCGTGACGGTCCTGTTCACGCTCAACCGCTCGCCCAACCCGCAGTACGTGACGATCGAGGGCACGCCGTACGTGGTGCCGATCATCATCGGACTGCTGGTGATCGGGACGTTCGTGCTGACCCGCACCCGCTACGGCCGGCACATCTACGCGGTGGGTGGCAACTCCGAGGCCGCGCGCCGCGCCGGCATCAATGTGAGCAAGATCCGCGCGAGTGTCTTCGTGGTCTCCTCCTCGGTGGCCGCCATCGGTGCGATCGTGTACTCGTCCAAGGTGGCGTCCGTCGACCCGCAGGCCGGTGGTCTGGACACGCTGTTGTTCGCGGTCGGCGCCGCGGTCATCGGTGGCACGTCGCTGTTCGGCGGTCGTGGCAAGGTCGCGCACGCGGTCATCGGTGGTCTCGTGCTCGCGGTCGTGGGCAACGGTCTTGACCTGCTGAAGCAGCCGGCCGCGGTGGTCAACATCATCACCGGCCTGGTCCTGCTGCTCGCCGCGTCCGTCGACGCGCTGTCTCGCAGGAGGGCCGCGGTCACCGGTTAGCAAGGCGGGGGAGCGAGGGGTTTTGACAAGCACACCAACGGGCACGCCCCTGGGCGCCCGGCCCGACGAGGTGCGCCGTCACAACCGCACGGTCCTGCTGAGAAGGCTGCATGTCGGCGGCCCGACCACGAGGGCGTCGCTCGCGGCTGAGCTAGGGCTCAACCGCAGCACGATCAAGGCCCTCGTGGACGGGCTCGCCGAGACGGGTGTGGTCGAGGAGAAGGTGCCCCGCCAGCGTTCCGGCGCGGGGCGCCCGTCCCTCCTCGTCCTGCCCCAGCCGCACGCCGCCGTGGTGCTCGCGGTGGACGTGCGGGTCGACCAGGTGTCGATCGCCCTGGTGGGTCTCGGCGGCGCGATCCTCGGCCGCAACAGCTGGAACCTACGAGTGCGGACGCGTGAGCCGGAGGAAGTGATCGCGCACGTGGTCGACTCGGCCATCGTGCTCGCGGCAGACATCGACGTGCGGATGGTCGCCGGCGGGGTGTCCGTGCCAGGGGTGGTCCGCCGCTCCGACGGCTACGTGCACGAGGCGCCGAACCTGCACTGGACCGACGTGCCACTCGGCAAGCGGCTCGGCACCGTGCTCGACGTGCCGGTCCTCGTGGGCAACGACGCCGAGCTGGGGGCACTCGCCGAGCACCTGCGCGGCGCCGCCAGGGACGCGCTGGACGCGGTCTACGTGTCGGCGGACGTCGGCGTCGGCGGCGGGGTGATCGCCGACGGGTCGGCGTTGCGGGGCACCGCCGGGTATGTCGGCGAGCTGGGCCACATGGTCATCAACCCGTTCGGGCGGCAGTGCTACTGCGGCAGCTCGGGGTGCTGGGAGACCGAGGTGGGGGAGCCCGCGCTGTGCCGGGCGCTCGGGTTGCGCGAGGGCGCGCCACGCGGGGCGGTGGTCGCGGAGCTCCGGGCGCTCGCCGCGTCGTCGGCGCAGGTGCGGGAGCGGCTCGGCGGGTTCGCCGAGTGGCTGACGGTCGGGCTGGTCAACGTCGTGAACGTGCTGGGCCCGGAGCTGGTCGTGCTGGGTGACCTGTTCACCGCGCTGCCGGCGTCTTTGATCGCGGACGTCGGCGCGGAGGTCCGCAAGCGCAGCCTGGTCAGCCGCGCGGTGGGCGGCGTCCGCCTCGCCGTGTCGACACTGGGCGCGGACTCGACGTTGCTGGGCGCCGCGGAACTGGCTTTCGAACCCGTCCTGGATGCCGTATAGAACGCCCGTGTGGGGGTTCTTCTCGATCTGACGCCGGTGCGTGCCGTGCCGGTCTACCGGCGGCTCCTGTTCGGGCAGACGGTGTCCGGGCTCGGCGGCCAGCTCACGCTCGTCGCCGTCCTTCACCAGGTCTGGGAGGCGACGCGTAACCCCGTCTGGACGGGCGCTGTGGGCATGGCGCAGGCACTGCCGCTTGATGCGGTGCTCGGGTTGTTCGCCGGGGCGCTGGTCGACCGGCGGGACCGGCGCAAGGTGTACCTCGTCGCGACGACCGGGCAGGCGTGCTGCTCACTCCTGCTGGCCGCTCAGGCGTTCTTCCTGGACGTCCCGGTAATGGCGGTACTGGTCGGCCCGGCGTCGGCCGGCCTCTTGTTGGGGCATGGGGCCCCGGCACCTGCTATGCCGTGGACGCTCACATACAGCGCCGCGCTGTACGGCGCGTTCAGCCTCCCCGCGATGCGGGTGAACGGCAAAGGCACCCCCGGCTCAAGCGCCCCGGCCAAGCGCCCCGGCCAAGCACCCCGGCCAAGCACCCCGGTCAGGCGACGCACCCCGGTCAGGCGACCACGGGCCCGGGGGTCCGGGGTCCGGGGGCAGAGCCCGCCGGGCGGGCTCCCGGGGGTTGCACCCCCGGAAAAGCCGCGGAGCGAGGCGGTTCGCGCTTTCCGCGAACACACCTCGCCCCGAGCGATCGATCGATCAGGCAGGTGGCTGTCCCTGCTGGAGGTCTGCTTCCAGCTCGCGAAGGCGCTCCTGGTGCTTCCGGGCGTGGTGGCCGCAGAAGAGGAGTTCGCCGCCGGAGGGAAGGATGGCCCGCACCTGGGCGGCTGCTCCGCAGCGGTCGCAGCGGTCAGCAGCTGTCAGGTCGGGGCGGGTGAGCGTTGTGTTCATGGCGATTCTCCCTCCGTCCCGGCATCCGGTGGAGTCCCGGTGCCGTTCGGCTGCGGCCACTGCTGGCGCGGTGTCGCAACCTCTACTCTTCCAGACGTTTGGGCCTTCGTCAGTGTTCCCGCTCTGATTGTGAGATCACTTGACCCATGAATTAACCCGGTTGTCGTATTCGGTCTCTCACATTGCAGGATCGCTACGTGGGCTCGATTGGTTCAGTGATACGCGCCACTCGCCTCCCGTCGCCGTTACTCTTCGTGATCGGCGGGGTGTCGATGTACCTCGGCGCGGCGGCGGCCGTGTGGCTGTTCGGCACGCTGTCTCCCGCGGCGGTCGCGTGGCTCCGGCAGCTCGGCGCCGCGGTGGTCCTGCTCGCCTGGCGACGGCCCGGACGTGCGGCGTGGCATGGGCGGATCTTCTGGCTGGCGGCGTTGTTCGGGATGGTCACCGCCGTCATGAACCTCGCGTTCTACGAGTCGATCGACCGGCTGCCGCTCGGCACGGCGGTCGCGCTGGAGTTCGTCGGGCCGGTTCTCATCGCCTCGTTTGGATCACGCTCCGTAAGGGACGTTGGGGCACTGTTACTGGTGGTCAGTGGCGTCGTCCTGATCGCGGACGTGCGTTGGGCGGGCAGCACGCTCGGTGTCTTGTTCGCTCTCAGCGCAGCGGTTCTCTGGGCCGGATACATCGTTCTGGGGAGAAAGGTCGCGCGTGGCGGGCAGGGCGTGGACGGTCTCGCGGTCGGCTTCGCCGTCGCGGCCGTGGTGCTGTCACCGCTGGCCCTGGGCACCGGCCCGGTGTGGACCTCGCCGCGTCTGCTCGTGCTCGGCCTGGGGGTCGGCGTGCTGGCCACGGTGGTGCCCTACGTACTGGACCAGGTCGTCCTACGGCGCATGGGACAGTCGCGATTCGCGTTGCTGCTGGCACTACTCCCGGTGACGGCCACGGCGATCGGGCTGGCCGTCCTGCACCAGGTACCGACGCCGTTGGAGGCGTTGGGCATTCTCGCGGTGGTCGTTGGTCTCACCATCCGGACACGGGACGGTGAGTCCGGTCCAGAACCGCTCTAGTCTGCCGCGATCGGCGTTCAAGCGATCGTAATCCGAACGTGCCAATCGATCGGCGGGACGGATCGAGAGTTACCACCCACGACAAAGAAGTGGCCCCTCCACCCTGGCGGGGGTGGAGGGGCCACTTGGTCAGGACCGGCTCACTCCAGATAGTCGCGAAGCACCTGCGACCGCGACGGGTGGCGCAGCTTCGACATCGTCTTCGACTCGATCTGCCGGATCCGCTCCCGGGTGACCCCGTAGACCTGTCCGATCTCGTCGAGCGTGCGTGGCTGCCCGTCGGTGAGACCGAAGCGCAGCCGGACGACGCCGGCCTCGCGCTCGGACAGCGTCGCCAGGACCGACTGGAGCTGGTCCTGCAACAGCGTGAACGACACCGCGTCGACCGCGACGACAGCCTCGGAGTCCTCGATGAAGTCACCGAGCTGCGAGTCGCCCTCGTCGCCGATGGTCTGGTCCAGTGAGATGGGCTCCCGGGCGTACTGCTGGATCTCCAGCACCTTCTCCGGGGTGATGTCCATTTCCTTGGCAAGCTCTTCCGGCGTTGGCTCGCGACCCAGGTCCTGGAGGAGCTCACGCTGTATACGGCCGAGCTTGTTGATGACCTCGACCATGTGCACCGGGATGCGGATGGTGCGGGCCTGGTCGGCCATCGCGCGGGTGATCGCCTGCCGGATCCACCACGTCGCGTAGGTGGAGAACTTGTAGCCCTTGGTGTAGTCGAACTTCTCGACCGCGCGGATCAGACCCAGGTTGCCCTCCTGGATCAGGTCCAGGAACGCCATGCCGCGGCCGGTGTAGCGCTTGGCCAGCGACACGACCAGGCGGAGGTTGGCCTCCAGCAGGTGGTTCTTGGCGCGCTCGCCGTCCCGCACGATCCACCGCAGGTCGCGGCGGAGCTGCGGGTTCAGCTTCTCCGCGGACTCCTCCTCGGCCTTGCGCACCCGCTCCGCCGCGTACAGGCCGGCCTCGATCCGCTTGGCGAGCTCGACCTCCTCCTCGGCGTTGAGCAGCGCGACCTTGCCGATCTGCTTCAGGTAGGCACGAACGCTGTCCGCCGACGCCGTGAGCTCGGCGTCCTTGCGGGCCTGCCGCAGGGCCTCGGACTCTTCCTCGTCCCAGACGAAGTCGCCGTCCTTGGTCTCCTTGGGGTCCTTCTCCTCGACCTCTTCGACCGTGTCCTCGACGACGTCGGCCTCGATCTCGACGTCCTCGAGATCCTCGAGGTCCGGGGAGTCGAGATCGGGCTCCTCGCCGTCGCCCGGCTCGCCGTCGGCGGGCGAACCCGCCTTCTTCGTGGCGTCGGCCTTGGTCTTCTTGGGCCCGGCGGACTTGGTCGCGGTCGTCTTGCGCGGCGCGCGCGGCTTCGTGGCGGCGCCGGCCGTCTTATTGGTCGCGGTCTTCAAGCTCGGCTTCTCAGTGGTTTCGTCGGTGTCCGGCTGGGCGTTGGCCGACTTGGCCGCGCCCGCCGAAGCGGTGGAGCGTCGGGTTGCGGTTCGTGCGGCTGCCACGTACGCCCTTTCGCTGCTCATCACTGGCAACGCCAGGCACTCTGTGAATGACTGGCCTGCCGGAGTTCGGGGAACGCCCCGCGACCTGAGCCGCGGGCACTGTTCCATTGTAACTACGAAGGAGGCAGTGCGGGCGTCGGCCCGGGATACGAGACGATCAGTTTTTGCTGGTTCAACGTTCAATATTCGGGGCGACGCGCACCCCGGCAGGCCCCCGTTCGGGGCGACGAGCTCCGGTCAGCCGTCGTGGCCCACCTTGGCGGCCCGTGCGGCGCCCACGATGCCGGCGTCGTTGCGTAGCTCGGCGGCGACCACGCGGGTGCGCACGTCCAGGAGCGGCAGCCACTTGTCGGCCTTCTTGCTGACCCCGCCGCCGGCGATGATCAGGTCCGGCCAGATGAGGTCCTCGAGGCTGCGGACGTAGCGGGAGACGCGTACCGCCCACTCCTCCCACGACAGGTCCTGCTCCTCCTTGACCGACGCGGCCGCGCGGGTCTCCGCGTCGTGCCCGTCGACCTCCAGGTGGCCGAACTCGGTGTTGGGGACGAGCTTCCCGTTCAGGAACAGGGCGCTGCCGATGCCGGTGCCGAAGGTCAGCAGGACGACGACCCCGTGCTGGTCGTCCGGCCAGCCGTAGGTGATCTCGGCGACGCCGGCCGCGTCCGCGTCGTTGAGCACGACGACCTCGTCATGCTCGCGCTTGAGCCGGTCGGCGAACAGCGAGCCGGCGTCCGTGCCGAGCCACGACTTGTCGATGTTCGCGGCCGTGTGCGCCACGCCGTGCTTGATGACCGCGGGCAGCGTCACCCCGAGGGGCTCGGTCCAGCCGAACTCGTCGACGATCTGCTTGACGACGTCCGCGACCGCGTCCGGCTTCGAGGGGTCTGGCGTGGGGATCCGCACGCGTTCCCCGACCAACTTGCCGACGTCTAGATCGACCACGCCGCCCTTGATGCCTGACCCGCCGATGTCCACGCCGAAGCCGAGGGTTGCAGCCATCCCCACGGTTCCCTTCGTACTCGATTCAGTGACGCTTTCCCCGGAGGTTATCCGGATGTGGTCGGATAGGTCTCGTGGGAGCCACGGAAGTGCTGCTGGACGTTGCCGTATCGGTAGCTCGCGAGGCCGCCGCGCTCGCCATGAGCTCCCGTCCCAGCGCGATCCACGACGTGGACACCAAGACGTCGAAGACCGACGTGGTGACGGCCGCGGACGTGGCGGTGGAGAAGCTGGTGCGGTCCAGGCTGTCGGAGCTGCGGCCCGGTGAGCCGGTCTTCGGCGAGGAGACGGGTGGCGCCCAGGCCGCGCCCGGCCAGGTCTGCTGGGTGGTCGACCCGATCGACGGCACCGTCAACTACCTGTACGGCCTGCCCTGGTACGCGGTCTCGCTGGCGGCCCAGGTGGACGGCGTGTCCGTGGCCGCGGCGGTGGTCGAGCCGGAGACCGGCCGCGAGTGGACGGCGCTGCGTGGTGGGGGTTCGTGGCGGAACGGGGTCGAGCTGCGTGTCTCGACCGCCACCCGGCTGGACATGGCTCTGGTCTCGACCGGCTTCGGCTACCGCGCGGAGCTCCGGTCGTGGCAGGCTGCCGGGATTGCCCGGTTGCTCCCGAAAGTCCGTGACATCCGCCGGCCAGGGGCCGCGTCGCTGGACCTGTGCTCGGTGGCGGCCGGCTGGGTGGACGGCTACGTGGAACACGGCCTGTCCCGCTGGGACTGGGCAGGCGGCGCACTGGTCGCCGAGGAGGCGGGCGCGGTGGTGCGACTGCCCACCTCAGCCGACGCGGTCGGTCCGGGCCTGATCTTCTGCGCGACGCCGGGCATCGCCGACCAGTTGCTGGCGGCGGTCAAGGAGGTCGGGCTGACCGAACAGACGCCTTAGCACTTCGTGTCGCGTGCCGCCGTCAGGAGCTGCGGGTTGAGGTCCGGCTGCGCGTTCGCCTGTAAACCACCCTGTGCGGGGTTCTGCTTGGCGAAGTCGTTCAGGTCCTCCAACAGCTGCTTGCCCGCGCTGTTGGGGTCCAGGTCGTCGAACTTCTCGCCGAGCGCGATGTCCACGGTCGCGTCCTGCCGGCCGTCCCGGACCAGCTCCGCGCAGGGTTCGAGCAGGCTGAGCGTCCGCGCCGCGGCGGTGCCCTGTGTGCCGAACCGGATCTGGGACCGGCAGGTCATGGACTCGCCGTAGAGCGTGTCGTTGGCCGGGTCGGCGACCTGCGTGAACCCGTAGCCCTTGAGGTTCTCCGTCACCAACCTGGCCTGGCCACGCTGGCTGCTCGCGTTGACGACCCGGACCAGCACCGAGCCGGGCAGCGCCGGCTTCGTGCGGTCCAGCGCGTTCGGCTCCAACGCCTTTCCCAGCGTCGGCTTCGGCTGGCCGGCGGGCACGGTCGGCGTGGTGGTCGGCTTGTCGCAGTGCACGAACGCCGTCGTGTCGTCGTCCGAGTTCATGATCCGCAACCACACGATGGTCGCCGCGATGCCGAGCACCAGGATCAGCAGGAACGCGGGCAACGGCCGGCGCTTCCGGTAGCGCTGACCACCGCTTCTCATGACGTTCCCCGCCGCCACAATCCCCGCCCTCCTGAGCTTGCCGAACCTGCGTTCCCCCACCCCATGCGTTCGCTGCTGATCAGCCTAGGCGGTTCAGCTCCGTTCGGCGGCTCGAGGACCCGAACTGTAGACGTATCGTGTCGCACGGGGTTGCCTCGGCACGATCGCCACGTCCAGGACGTTCGGCACGCCGCCGGCGTCGGCCCTGGCGGGACGGCCGCGAAGGCCTGCCCGTGCCGCGTCATCGTGGGGCAACACACCCGAACGGGTGACCTGCTGGATCGATCCCTGAGCATGGTCTACGCTCTGCCCGCTCCGGTCGTCGAACATGAGACGCGAATCGATTCCGACGGGCGCCGTTATCCGGCGGGGACATGCGGCGTGGCGTGCGAGATGTCCGTCACTTGAGATGGCGGGCACAAATCGGGGCACCTGAACGTTGACCAGCGCGCGAACACATCCTGAAGTGGGGGTGCACACAGATGGCCACCGATTACGATGCGCCACGCCGCAGCGAGGCCGACGATCTCGCGGAGGACTCGCTCGAGGAGCTGAAGGCACGTCGAAACGAGAACCAGTCCGGAGTCGTCGATGTTGACGAGTCGGACACCGCGGAGAGCTTCGAGCTGCCCGGCGCCGACCTGTCCAGCCTGTCCGGCGAGGACCTGACCGTACGAGTCGTGCCGAAACAGGCCGACGAGTTCACCTGTTCCAAGTGTTTCCTGGTGCATCACCGCAGCAGGTTGGCCGAGGAACAGCACGGGCAGCCGATCTGCCGCGACTGCGCATGAGGGAGGAGGGCCCGTTCACCTCGAAGGGGGGATGGGCCCTACCCGACGGAGGGAGTCACCTGCTCAGCAGTGTGACAACCCTCTCCGGGTGGCGGGTGGAGAACACCCAGTACGGCGTCGGGTCCGCGGGGTCGGTCACCTCGACGCGTACCGTCGGGCCGACCCAGCCGCGGTGCAGCACGAACGCGGTCGGGTCCAGGTTCGGGCCGAGCACCTTGCGCTTCTCCTTGGCGCCGAACACCTCGACGGTGCCGACGTGCTCGAGGGGCAGATGCGCGGTGCCCACGTACAGCTCGTCGTCCTCGATCCGCACCGGCGCACGGCCGGCACGCCAGATCAGCACGGCCATGAGCGGCACCAGCACGACGTAGGGCAGCCATGCCCGCACGCCCGGGTAACCCATGTGCACGGTGGCGGCCATCAGCCCGGCCGCGAACATCGGCAGCAGCCACGAGTACCACGGTACGTAGAGCCGCTCCGCGTGTTCGGTCCTCGCCGGGGCTTTCCCTGCCGCACTGTCAGTCACGGATCCAGAGTAGTCTCGCGGCTCGTGCCAAGCGTCGAGGTCCTGCTCACCCGTACCGACCCCGGTGTTCCCCTGCCGTCGTACGCGACGCCCGGTGACGCCGGCGCCGACCTGGTGACCACGACCGACGAGACGATCAGGCCCGGTGAGCGGGTGATCGTCGGCACCGGCGTGGCGATCGCCCTGCCGGCCGGCTACGCCGCGTTCGTACACCCGCGTTCCGGGCTCGCCGCGCGCGTCGGGTTGAGCGTGGTGAACACGCCGGGCACTATCGACTCCGGGTACCGGGGCGAGATCAGGATCTGCCTGATCAACCATGACCTGAGGGAGCCGATCGAGCTGCGCAGGGGTGACCGGATCGCCCAGCTGGTGGTACAGCGCGTCGAGCACGCGGTGTTCCGTGAGGTGGACGACCTCGGCGAGACGCGGCGCGGCGCGGGTGGTTACGGATCGACCGGGGGGCACGCTGTGCTGAGTCCGGTGGAGGGTGGATAGGTGGGACTTTTCGGACGACGCAAGCGCGCCGAGGCCGAGGAGTACGAGCCCGAGTACGGCGAGTACAGCGAGTACAGCGAGTACGACCAGGACGGCGGCGACGCCGAACCCGAGTTCGAGGGTGACCTGTTCGAGTACGCGGGCCCGCACGACGTGGCTGAGGCGCCCGACGACGGCCTCAGCCGGCTCGACCTCGGCTCGGTCCGGCTGCCGGTGCCCGAGGGCGCCCAGCTGCAGGTGGAGCTGGACCAGAACCGGTCCGTGCGCGCGGTGCACGTGATCACCCCGCTCGGGCAGCTGACCGTCAACGGCTACGCGGCGCCCAAGTCCGGCGGCCTGTGGCGCGAGGTGTCCACCGAGCTGGCCGAACAGCTGCGCGGCGACGGCGCGACGGTCCGCACCACGACCGGCGAGTGGGGCCTCGAGCTGATGGCCGCGCTCGGCGAGGTGTCACTGCGGTTCGTCGGTGTCGACGGTCCGCGCTGGATGCTGCGTGGCGTGGTCGCCGGGCCGCCGGAGCTGGCGGACAAGAGCTCGCACGCACTGCACGACCTGGTCCGCGGCGCGATCGTGGTGCGCGGCACACAGCCGATGCCGGTCCGCACGCCGCTCCCGCTGGACCTGCCGCCGGCGATCGCCCAACACATCGAGGCCCAGCAGCAGGGTTAGCGCCGGCCCGCGCGTAACCAGGCCAGCACCGCCGCCCGGCCGAGGGACTCCTGGTCCACGCCCAGCACCTCGAGCCGTGTCGTGCACAGGCTCGCGCGCGGCAGGGCGTGCAGCCACTCCTCGGCGACCGCCAGTGGATGCACGGGGTCGTCGACGAACGCGGCGATGCCGACCGGAACATCCAGGGTGGCGAGCGCCGCGAGGGTCGGCGCCGGGCGGTCCGCCGGGGCGGCCAGCGAGTCGGCGAGGCCGTCGCCGTAGCCGCGCCAGGAGCGGTTCAGCTCGGCGGCCAGCCAGGCCGGCACGCCGGCCGTGGCGGCCGCGAGCGCCGCGTCCACGCCCTTCGCACGGACCAGCTCGGCGGCCACGCGGGCGGACACCGATCCGGGTGCGTCTCCTGGCGTGCCGTGCCAGCCGGGCAGTGCCAGGACGAGCCCGCCGCAATGGTCACGATTCGCCAGTGCCCACTCGGCGGCCAGGTGCGCCCCGAACGACACCCCGCCGGCCATGACCGGGCCGTTCCGGGCGGCCTCGTCGAGCTCGGCGAGGTACGCCTCGGCCAGCATCGTCCCTGGCACGGGCTTCGGGGTGACCGTGCGCACACCGACGGCCGCGAGCGGCACCTCGAACACGGATCTGACGAACACGTCGTCCGACCCGGTGCCGGGCAGGAGCACGGCGGTGTCCACAGGTCCCGGTTCCGCAACATTCACGTGGGAGATCCTCCACCAGGGCACGCTTCGGGTGGTTACGCTGGTTTCGTCCGGGCCGGAGTCGGGGCCGGCCTCACAGAAAACAGGAGCGCCATAGATGGGCACCGGGAAGGGCCCCTTCCGTCGCCTGGTCAAACGGTTGACCAGCGAGGTGGAGGAGCTCGACGCTGACGACCTCTCGGAGCACGTCGAGGCGGTCGGGGCACGCAGGGCATGCGACTGCCGGTTCGGTGAGCAGGTCACCGTCGTCGGTCGCCTACGCAGCGTCGAGCTGAGCCCACGCGACGCCGTCGCGACGCTCGAGGCCGAGCTGTTCGACGGAACCGAGGGCGTGACACTAGTCTGGCTCGGTCGTCGCCGGATCCCGGGCATCGAGCCTGGCCGTACGATCAAGGCACAGGGCCGCATCGCCATGCGGGACGGTCGCAAGGTGCTCTACAACCCCTACTACGAGTTGCAGACGGCCACATGACTGAACCTTCGGCCCAGGCCGACAAGAAGGACCCGACGGAGAAGACCCAGAAGGAGTCGACGCTCCTCGAGCAGATGGGCGGCGTCAGTGGCCTGATCTACTCGTCACTCCCGGTGGTCGTGTTCGTGCTCCTCAACATGCTGTTCGGGCTGACGGTCGCCATCTGGGGCTCGCTCGGCAGCGCGGTGCTCATCACCGTGGTCCGCGTCGTCCGCAAGGAGCCGCTGCAACCCGCGATCTCCGGCTTCTTCGGGGTCGGGATCGCGGCGTTCATCGCCTACCGGACCGGTTCGGCCAAGGGCTTCTTCCTGTTCGGTATCTGGACGAGCCTGGTCTACGGCAGCGTGTTCCTGGCGTCGATGGCCATCCGGCGCCCACTGGTGGGTGTCGTCTGGGCGGGCCTCAACGGGCACGGCAAGTCGTGGCGCACCGACCGCAGGGCCATGGTCTCCTACCAGCTGGCGACCCTGACCTGGGTACTGGTGTTCGCCGCCCGGTTCGTGGTGCAGCGCTGGCTGTACGACCAGGACCAGACGGGCTGGCTGGCGTTCGCCCGCCTGGCGATGGGCTACCCGCTCACGATCCTCGCCTTCGCGGTCACGGTGTGGGCCGTCACCCGGGCCGGTCACCGCGTCAAGAAGGTCGCGGTCGACTCGGCGGCCGAGGACCGCGAGATCGAGGAACAGCTCCGCGCCAAGTACGCGGGCAAGCCGGAACCCGAGGGCGCCTGACCGGACGCGAGGTCCCTGGCCTTGGTGAAAACCACGTCGCGGGACGCCTCGGCCCGATATAAAGGCCGGCATGCGAGTTCTGGGGCTGATCCTCTGCGGTCTTCTGCTGACCGCGTGCACCACTCCTCAAGCCGACGAACCACCCAAACCGACCGCGCTCACCGCGGACACGGTGTTCGGGGACTTCAGGACGATCGACTACTGCTCGATGCTCGACGCCGCGGGTGGCACCCCGGAGTCGTCGTTCGAGCAGTGCCGGGTGGACGTGGACGGGACGCACCGGATCGTGGGACCGGTCCAGTCCGACGACGACTCGATCCAGCCCTACGACTACCCCGGCAAGCTGCCCAGGGGCGTGCGGATCTGGCAGGACCCGCAGCGTGACAAGTTCGGCGGCTGCCTGCGCTGGGTGGGGTTCTCCGACCACAACTGGTTGCTGGTCGGCGCCAGCCGCCTCGACAGCGGGACCGCGACCCCGGAGCAGCTGTGCACGGTGGCCGACGACATGGTGGCGCGCACGCTGGGCGTGATCGAGGAGGGGAAGGTCGGGCACGTCACGTACGGGAAGGACTCGTTCGGCAGCCTCGACCCCTGTGCGTTGCTCGACCGCCCGGAGGTCGAGGCCATCGTCGAGCGGGGCGTCCCGGACCCGTCCCCGCACGGGCACAACTGCGAGCTCGGCACCATCGGGCTGGGCTTCCGGGTCGTCGCGCCGGGCACCGGCGGCACGCCGGAGACGGTCGGCGGCCGCCCGGGGAGGGTCGAGGTGATCGGCGCGGTGTGCTTCGTGTCCGTCGAGCGGCCGCTGCCGGACCGGCCGGGCCTGGTGGAGGAGGCGAAGCTCACCGGTGTGGACCTGGTGGGCCACGGCGCCGACGCCTGTCCGGACACGCGAGCCGTCGCCGAGGTCGTGGTGCCGGGGCTCCCTCAGTAACCCGCTCCCTCAGTAACCCAGGGCCCTGCGGATCTCGTCCTCGACGTTGGCCGACGCCACGAACAGCAGCTCGTCGCCCGCTTCCAGCGGGTCGTCCGGCTGCGGCACGATCACCCGGCCACCACGCAGGACCACGACCAGGGCCGCGTCCTTCGGCAGCACGACCTCCCGGACCGGGCGCCCCGCGAGCGGGGTGTCCTCCGGCAGCGTCAGCTCGACCAGGTTGGCCTGTCCCTGACGCAGCGTGAGCAGCTGCACGAGGTCGCCGACCGACACGGCCTCCTCGACCATCGCGGCCAGCATCCGGGGCGTGGACACCGCGACGTCCACTCCCCACGCCTCGTTGAACAGCCACTCGTTCGCCGGGTCGTTGACCCGCGCCACCACGCGCCGCACGGCGAACACGGTCTTCGCGAGCAGCGACACGACGAGGTTGACCTGGTCGACGCCGGTGGCCGCGATGACCACGTCGCACAGCTGCATGCCGGCGTCCTCCAGCGACGCCAGCTCACACGCGTCCGCGAGCACCCACTCGGCCTGCTCGACCGTCTGGGGCTCGTACTGGCTCTCCTGCCGCTCGATGAGCATGACCTGGTGCTCGTCGGCGATCAGCTCCGCGGCGATCGACCGGCCGACCGCGCCGGCGCCCGCGATGGCGACCCGCATCAGGACGCCCCCTCTCCCGCTCCGCAAGCTCCGCTCACGAGGTCTCCTCGGGCGGCTGGGCGGCCGCGTTGGTGACGTCGCTGACCGTGCCGGACAGCGCCGCCACGTACACCTGGTCGTCGTGCTGCACGACGGACTTCGGCGCCGGCAGCACCCCGGTGCCGAACCGCATGATGAACGCGACCCGCGCGCCCGTCCCCGACTCCAGCTCCGCGACCGTGTGCCCGACCCAGCCCTCGTGGAACGGCAGCTGCACGATCGCGACCTTGCCGGTCGGGTCCCGCCACGCCGACGCCACGCCGTCCGGCAGCAGCGTCCGCATCAGCCGGTCGGTCGTCCACGGCACGGTCGCCACGGTCGGGATGCCGAGCCGCTCGTACACCTCGGCCCGCTTCGCGTCGTAGATCCGGGCGACCACGTGTTCGACACCGAACGTCTCGCGTGCGACCCTGGCGGAGATGATGTTGGAGTTGTCGCCGCTGGACACGGCCGCGAACGCCCCGGCGCGCTCGATGCCCGCCTCGATCAGCACCCGGCGGTCGAAGCCGCCGCCGACGACCTGCTGGCCGTGGAAGTCGCTGCCGAGCCGGCGGAACGCCTGCGCGTCCTTGTCGATCACGGCGACGGTGTGGCCGAGTCGTTCGACCGCGGCGGCGAGCGACGACCCGACCCGGCCGCAGCCCATGATCACCACGTGCACGACCTGGCCCTCCTCGCTCTCCTCCGGTGTCGTATGCAGAACCTACCGGTGGCTGCTCCATCCCGGTGACGGGACCGCCTACGCTTTCGATTCGTGCCCAAGCTCGCCTCCGTGCTGAAGCGGCTGGTCGTCGGACGTCCGTTCCGCACCGACCGCCTCTCGCACACGCTCCTGCCGAAACGCATCGCGCTGCCGGTGTTCGCCTCCGACGCGATGTCCAGCGTGGCGTACGCGCCGGAGGAGATCCTGCTGACGCTGTCCGTCGCGGGGGTCTCGGCGTACATGTACAGCCCGTGGATCGCCGTCGTGGTCGTCGCGCTGATGCTCGCGGTCGTGGCCTCCTACCGGCAGAACGTGCACGCCTACCCGTCCGGTGGCGGTGACTACGAGGTCGCGACGGTCAACCACGGGCCGAGATGGGGACTGGTGGTGGCGAGCGCGCTGCTCGTCGACTACGTGCTGACCGTGTCGGTGTCGATCGCGTCGGCGATGGCCAACATCGGCTCGGTGGTGCCGTACGTGGCCACGCACAAGGTGGAGTTCGCGGTCGGCGCGATCGTGGTGCTGACCGCGATCAACCTGCGGGGGATCCGCGAGTCGGGCACCGTGTTCGCGATCCCGACGTACGCGTTCGTCGTCGGCATCGTCGTCATGATCATCTGGGGTGCCACCAGGGTGTTCCTGCTCGGCGACGACATCGCGGCGGAGAGCGCGAACTTCGGGCTGGTCGAGGAGGGCGACCACCTCACCGGGTTCGCGCTGGTGTTCCTGGTGCTCCGCGCGTTCTCGTCCGGCAGTGCCGCACTGACCGGGGTGGAGGCCATCAGCAACGGTGTGCCGGCCTTCCGCAAGCCGAAGTCGCGGAACGCGGCGACCACGCTCCTGCTGATGGGCGTCTTCGCGATCGTGATGTTCCTGGGCCTCATCATGCTGGCGACGGTGACCAAGGCGAAGATCGCGGAGGACCCGGCCCGCCAGCTGGTCAACGCACCGGCCGACTACGAGCAGAAGACGTTGGTGGCGCAGCTCGCGAACGCCGTGTTCGGCGGCTTCGATCCCGCCATCTGGTACGTCATCTTCTTCACCGGCCTGATCCTGGTGCTGGCCGCGAACACCGCGTTCAACGGGTTCCCGGTGCTCGGCTCGATCCTGGCGCAGGACCGGTACCTGCCGCGGCAGCTGCACACCCGGGGCGACCGGCTGGCGTTCTCGAACGGCATCGTCGGGCTGGCCGGGTTCGCGATCGTGCTGGTGGTGGCGTTCGACGCCGAGGTGACGCGGCTGATCCAGCTGTACATCGTGGGCGTGTTCGTGTCGTTCGTGCTGAGCCAGAGCGGCATGATCCGGCACTGGAACCGGTTGCTGCGCGCCGATCCCGACAAGGCGGCCGCGTCCCGGATGAGACGGTCCCGCGCGGTCAACGCGGTCGGCCTGCTGATGACCGCGACCGTGCTGGTGATCGTGCTGATCACCAAGTTCATCAAGGGCGCGTGGATCGCGATCGCCGCGATGGCGGCCATCTACGTGTTGATGACCGCGATCCGCAAGCACTACGACCGGGTGGCACGTGAGCTGAGCGAGGCGGAGCTGGACCAGAAGACGTTCACGCTGCCGTCCCGCAACCACGCGATCGTGTTGGTGTCGAAGCTGCACCTGCCGACCCGGCGGGCGCTCGCCTACGCCCGCGCGACCCGTCCCGACGTGCTCGAGGCGGTGACGGTGAACGTCGACGACACCGACACGAGGGAACTGGTGGCGCAGTGGGAGAAGGAGGACTTCTCCGTGCCGCTGAAGGTGGTCGAGTCGCCGTACCGGGAGATCACGAAGCCGGTGATGGAGTACGTGAAACGGGTGCGGACGGCCAACCCGCGCGACGTGGTGACGGTGTACATCCCGGAGTACGTGGTGGGCCGGTGGTGGGAGCAGTTCCTGCACAACCAGAGTGCGTTGCGGCTGAAGGGAAGGCTGCTGTTCGTGCCGGGTGTGATGGTGACGAGCGTGCCGTGGCAGCTGGCGTCGTCCGAGCGGTTGAAGCAGCGCTACCGCGACCGCCAGGAGGTGCCGCCGGGTGCGGTGCGGCGCGGTCTGTCCTCGAAGGACCCGAAGTGAACTCGTGGCTGGGCCGCCGTTTCGAGGTCTCGGTGGGCCCGGTCGCCCACGGCGGTCACTGTGTGGCAAGGCATGAGGGCCGGGTGGTGTTCGTCCGGCACACGCTGCCGGGTGAGCGCGTGGTCGTGTCCGTGACCGAGGACCGAGGCGGCTCGTTCTGCCGAGCCGACGCGGTGTCGGTGCTGACGGCGTCCCCGGACCGCGTGCCGGTGTCGTGCCCGGTGGCGGTCCCGGGCGGCTGCGGCGGCTGCGACTGGCAACACGCGTCGTGGGCGGCGCAGCGTGCGTTGAAGGCGTCGGTCATCGCCGAGCAACTGCGACGCCTGGCGGGTGTCACCATGCCCGTGGAGGTGGAGGAGCTGCCCGGCGGCCCGCTGCGCTGGCGCACCCGGGTCCGCATGACGGTGGACTCGGATGGCCGCCCGGGCTTCCGCGCGCACCGCAGCCACCGGGTGGTGCCGGTGGAGGACTGCCCGATCTCCGCGTACGGGACGGTGGACGAGGTGGTGGGCCGGTCCTGGGCGCCCGGCTCCGCGCTGACCGTGTCGGTGGACGCGAACGCGGAGACGCACGTGGGCGACGGCGTGGCCGTGGAACGAGCGGCCCGCCGTGAGTGGCGGGTGTCGTCGGACGGGTTCTGGCAGGCACACCCGGACGCGGCCGACGTGTATGCCGAGGTGGTGGCCGCGTGGTCCGGCCTGCGGGCAGAGGAGGCGGCGTGGGACCTGTACGCGGGGGTCGGCCTGTTCGCGTCGGTGCTGGCCGAGGCGGTGGGGTCGTCCGGTTCGGTGATGGCCGTGGAGTCGTTCCGGCCCGCGGCCGAGGAGGCGGCGGAGAACCTGGCGGATCTGGCGCAGGTGCGGGTGTTCGCGGGGAAGGTGGAGTCCGTGCTGCGTGCGGGCGAGGGCCCGGATCCCGCCGTCGTGGTGCTCGACCCGCCGCGAAAGGGGGCTGGGCGTGAGGTCGTGGAGGCGATCGTCTCCCGGGGCCCGCGGCGGGTGGTGTACGTGGCCTGTGACCCGGCGGCACTCTCCCGGGACGTGGCGACGTTCGCCACGCACGGGTTCGGGCTGGAGCGGCTGAGGGCGTTCGACGCCTTCCCGATGACCCACCACGTGGAGTGCGTCGCACTGCTGACTCGCTAGTGTCCCGCGCCGGAGATCAGGCAACTAATTCGGCGGCCCAGCTTCCTGCTGGCGGCGTTGCCGGTTCGCCCAGGTACGACCCAGTACGAGGGCGAACCGGCGTCTTGCCAGCAGAAAC
>Ga0164298_10000031_pt1 | contig 75496 bp, 69 predicted proteins | sample Whisoiple_216_MG_FD_109713 | JGI IMG/M metagenome (GOLD analysis project Ga0164298, IMG submission 109713) | Unamended control soil microbial communities from upstate New York, USA - Whitman soil sample_216_MG | ecosystem: Environmental > Terrestrial > Soil > Agricultural land ...
AGTCGGGGGAGTCGGGCACCCGGGGGGACTCGAACCCGCCTGGCGGCGAGTCGATTCCGTGCGCCGGCGAGTCGAGCCCCGGAACGGGCTCGGCCCTGCGGGTGGCGTCGAACCCGCGGCTCGGTTCGGCGGCCCGCTCCGGCGCGTCGAAGTCGGGGGAGTCGGGCACGCGAGCGGAGGCGAACCCGCGCCCCGGCGAGTCGAGACTGTGCGCCGGGGCGTCGAGCCCACGGGCACCCCGGACCGGCAGGTCGAAACCCTGACCCGAGCCGTCCCCGCGGGAGTCGAAGCCGCGGCCCGGCGAGTCGAGCCCGTGCGCGGGCGAGTCGTCGCCTCGGCCGGCGTCGAACCCGCGACCGGACTCGTCGCTCCGGCCGGGCGGTTCGAACCCCGCGCCGTCCACCCCGAAACCCGGCGAGCGGCCGGGCACGTCGAACCCGCCTCCCCGGCCCGGCGAGTCGAAGCCCTGGCCCGAGGAGCCGCCCGGGGCGTCGAACCCGCGTGCTGGCTCGCCACCCCCGAACGCGGGTGCCTCGAACCCCCGGCTCGGGGAGTCCAGCCCGTGGCTCGGCGCGTCGGCTGCGCGCCCAGACTGGCTCGCTGACTCGAACAACCCACGCCCCGCCGAGTCGGCGTCGAGCCCGTGGGCCGGCGCGTCCATCCCACGCGCCGGCGCGTCGAGCGCCGGTGGCTCCATCGCCATCGTCGGTGCCGGCCGAGGCGGAGTCCCCGGCGGCGGCCCCGGCCGCGGTGGGGCGAAGCCCTCCGACGGCTCGGTGAAACGGTCCGTGTACCCCGGCGTCCCTGGCGGCGGCTTGACCGGCCCCGCCGGCGCCGGCCGCCCGTGCTCGAACGCGTCGATCGGCGCGGACATCGGCTCGAACGCCTCGATCGGCGCCGACATCGGCGCGAAGCCGGCGTCCTCCTGGCCCGGCGGCAGCTCCGGGTTCTTCGGGCCCGCCGCCCACCGGTCGGTGTCGAGCAGCAGCTTGCCGAGCAGGAACGCGGATGCGTCGCCGACGTCCTCGAACATCGCGGGCGCGACCCAGTCGCGGTCGTGCCAGCCGACTCGCCAGCCCTCGTCCGTCTGCTCCATGACCCACCCGCGACCGGTCGGCTGACCGATCCGGTACGCGGTGTCCGGCACGTCCAGATCGTCGAGCCGCGCCCGCAGCTGGTCGAGCTGCTGCGACGCCGGTCCCTGCGACGGCAGTGCCGCCCTCGGCGGTCCACCGGCGGGCACGGGAGCGGGCACGGGCAAGGCCCGCGTCGGCGCCGGCGCGGGGGGACCGGACCGCGGCCCGGGAACGGGCGCGGGTCCAGGTCCAGGCCCGGGCGGAGGCGGCGGCGGACCGAGGAACAGCTGCGCCGCGGCACGGGCCTGCTCCTCGACCGGCACCAGCTTGAACCGCATCCGCCGGATGTGCTCGACCAGGTCGGTCTCCGGCGAGATGTCGTGCTCACGCAGGTAGTAGTTCACCGCGGCCGGCCAGATCCACGTGCCGTCCGTGTGGAACGCCACCGGCACGGACTGCTTGCCGCTGGGGTCCAGCCGATCCACGTCGTACCCGCGTGCGGGCCCGACGAGCGGCGCGCCGTCCAGATAGTCCAGCAGCTCCTGGATGTCCATCTCGTCGACGGGCGGCCGGTTCACCGAAGGGCGCCCGTCCTCACCCGGCCCGTCGAAGATCCGCGCGACGCGGAACCGCTGGGCGGGTGGCCCACCCGCGGGCCCCGCGGGGGGAACGGCCGGCGGCGGTGGCGGCGCGGTCGCGAGCCGGCGCCGCAGCCACTCCGGCACGTTCTCGTCCGAGCGCGGGAACATCCGCATGTCGTCCGGGTACGCCTGCGGCGGCGGCGGGGCGTCCCAGCCCGGCTCGTCGCGGTCGTACTCCAGGTTGTAGCTCGACGGGTGGTCGAGGCGGTAGCGCGCGTTGAACCAGGTGCCGCGCCCCTCCCGGTACATCCCGGCGCGCAGGCGGGCGAAGAGGTTCCGCAGGTCGGCGGGCATCTCCCACGGCTCCGCCGAGCCGTCGGTGAACGTGACCTGGCTGGTCGACTCCGCGTAGCGGCCGACGGCCCGGTAGTCGACGGTGAGCTGCTCCCAGTCCTCCGGAGCGACGCGCAGCATCGCCAGCCCGATCTGCTTGACCAGGGCGTCCTGCTCGGTCGGGGTTAGCTGGGTCGGTTGTGCCACGGTGACATCTTCCCTTGTCCGTCGGTCGGCGTCACAGCCTGCTTATCTACCTCGCCCCGGTGGTGGCCGCAAGACCACGTGAGCGAGGATGACGAGGCGTGAGCACCGCCGTCTCAGCACACCATCCGCCGGCCCGGCTCCGTGTGGCGGGGTCCGCCCTGGCCGCACTGGGTGGCGTCGCCCTGGCCGTGCAGGGCCGGATCAACGGCCAGCTCGGCCATGAGCTGGGTGACGGCCTCGTCGCCGCCCTGGTCTCCTTCTCCGTCGGGTCCGTCCTGCTTCTCGCTGTGTCACCGATCCTGCCAAACGCCCGAGCCGGTGTCGGGCGTTTGCGGAAAGCACTGCGCGACCAGGCAATAAGACCGTGGCAAATGCTCGGTGGAGCGTGTGGAGCGTTACTCGTCACTACCCAGGGCATCACCGTGCCAATCCTCGGCGTGGCCGTTTTCACAGTCGCGGTCGTGGCTGGTCAGGTCGTGTGCAGCCTGCCCGTCGACCGCGCCGGGCTGGGTCCTGGCGGCCCGCAGCCGATCACGTTCCCGAGAGCGGTCGGGGCGTCGCTCGCGGTGATCGCGGTGATCATCTCGGTCTCCGACCACGCGATCGTCACCGCTTCGGGTGGACTTTGGTGGGCAGTGTTACCGGCGGTAGCCGGCTGCGGACTGGCCTGGCAGGGCGCGATGAACGGCCGGGTCCGCGCCGCCGCGGCCGGCGTCGTGGTCCCGACGGTGGTGAACTTCCTGGTCGGCACGTGTGCGCTGGCTCTCGCGGTGGCCGTGGACGTGATCGTCAGGGGCTGGCCGGCCACACCACCCGGTCAGTGGTGGCTCTACATCGGCGGTCCGCTGGGCATCTGCACGATCATGACCGCCGTGGCAGCCGTCCGGGTGACGGGCGTGCTCCTGCTCGGCATGTCGTCGGTGGCGGGCCAGCTGGTCGGCGCGGTGCTGCTGGACGTGTTCGTGCCGACGGCGGGCGGGCTGTCGGTCACGAGCGTGGCCGGCATCGCGCTGACGATGGTCGCGGTCGGCATCGCCGCCATCCGCGTCCGTGGACGATGAGAGGGCGATGAGAGGATGGCGCCGTGACCGCGACGATCCTGGACGGCAAGGCCACCCGAGCCGCGATTTTCGACGACCTGCGCGTGCGGGTCGCCGCGCTGGCCGCGCGCGGCGTCGTGCCCGGCCTGGGCACGGTGCTGGTCGGCGACGACCCGGGCTCGCACTCGTACGTCCGCGGCAAGCACAACGCGTGCGCCAAGGTCGGCATCGACTCGATCCGCCGGGACCTGCCCGCGGACGTCACCCAGTCCGACCTGCACCGCGTGATCGACGAGCTGAACGCCGACCCCGCCTGCACGGGTTACCTCATCCAGCTGCCCCTGCCCGGCCACCTGGACGCGGGCGCGGCCCTGGAGCGGGTGGACCCGGCCAAGGACTCGGACGGTCTGCACCCGATGAACCTGGGCCGCCTGGTCCTCGGCGAGACGGGCCCGCTGCCGTGCACCCCGCTGGGCATCGTCGAGCTGCTGCGCAGGTATGACGTGCCGATCGCCGGCGCGAACGTCACCGTGGTCGGTCGTGGCGTGACCGTGGGCCGCCCGCTGGGCCTGCTACTGACGCGCCGGTCCGAGAACGCGACCGTGACCCTGTGCCACACCGGCACCAAGGACCTGGCCGCCGAGGTCCGCCGGGCCGACATCGTCGTGGCGGCCGCCGGCAACCCGGCCCTGATCACCCCCGACATGGTCAAGCCGGGCGCAGCGGTGCTGGACGTCGGCATCACCCGCACCGAAGAGGGCCTGGTGGGCGACGTCCACCCGGACGTCCGCGAGGTCGCGGGCTGGTTGGCCCCGATGCCGGGCGGCGTGGGCCCGATGACCGTGGCGATGCTGCTGACGAACACGGTGGTGGCGGCGGAGCTGGCGGCGTCATGACGACTCCGCACGGCCGCAAGCACCCGGTGCTGGCCCACCTGCCCTTCGGGATGGTGCTGGCGGTGGTGGCGTTCGGGCTGCTGCGGATCGTGCTGTACCACTGGCGGGAGGGGACGGTGCTGATCGGCGTGGCCCTGTTCCTGGCCGCGGCACTGCGCGCGCTGCTGCGGGACGACCAGGCCGGCCTGATCATGATCCGCAGCCGGGGCGTGGATGTGTTGACGTACGCGGGGTTCGGCGCCTGCATGATCTTCGTCGCGATGACGATCGAGGGCGGCCCGCTGGGGAACTGACCGGCCCCATGATCCTGCGGCCTCGGCCCGCCACCTGTGGCCGACACCGCAATGACTCTCAGCTCACAAGCGGCCCCACCCCCGTCCGACCTGCTTGATAGCCTCCTGCCACCGAATTTCTCTTCATCAGTCGGGAGGATCTTCCCCGTGGCAAGCAAGGCTGCCGTCAAGGTCACCGTCACCGGTGCCGCCGGCCAGATCGGTTACGCACTGCTCTTCCGCATCGCCTCCGGGCAGCTGCTCGGGCCCGACACGCCCGTCCGGCTGTCGCTGCTGGAGATCCCGCCGGCACTGAAGGCCGCCGAGGGCACCGCCATGGAGCTCGACGACTGCGCGTTCCCGCTGCTCGCGGGCATCGACATCACCGACGACCCCAAGCGCGCCTTCGACGGCGTCAACGTCGCCCTCCTCGTCGGCGCCCGGCCCCGCGCCAAGGGCATGGAGCGCGGTGACCTCCTGGAGGCCAACGGCGGCATCTTCAAGCCCCAGGGCGAGGCGATCAACGCCGGCGCCGCGGACGACGTCAGGGTCCTCGTGGTCGGCAACCCGGCCAACACGAACGCCCTGATCGCCAAGGCGCACGCCCCGGACGTGCCGGCCGACCGGTTCACCGCCATGACGCGCCTCGACCACAACCGGGCGCTCTCGCAGCTTGCGGCGAAGCTGGGCATCTCGGTGACCGACATCGCCAAGCTGACGATCTGGGGCAACCACTCCGCCACCCAGTACCCCGACATCTTCCACGCCGAGGTCGGCGGCCGGTCCGCCGCCGCGGCCGTCGGCGACGACGAGTGGCTGAAGAACACCTTCATCCCGACCGTCGCCAAGCGCGGTGCCGCGATCATCGAGGCCCGCGGCGCGTCGAGCGCCGCCTCGGCCGCCAACGCCGCCATCGACCACGTCCACGACTGGGTGCACGGCACCGACTGGACCTCGATGGCCGTGGTCTCCGACGGCTCCTACGGCGTGCCCGAGGGCCTCATCTCCTCGTTCCCCGTCCGCACCGCGAACGGCGGGTGGGAAATCATTCAGGGGCTGGAGATCGACGACTTCTCCCGCGAGCGGATCGACGCCTCCGTGGCCGAGCTGGCCGAGGAGCGGGACGCCGTCAAGGGTCTCGGCCTCATCTGAACGGCAGTTCAGGCGTTACGTGTGTGGCGCCCGTCATACCTGATGGGCTGAACATCGGGCAAAGGTCGTCAGTTCTGGCCCCCTCGCGCATCTCACCCTCGAACTACCCAGTCGAGACCGAGGAGGGGGCCAGAGATGACCACCGAAGCTATTCACACAGAGTTAGTCGCACTCCACGACGGCACCACGCCCGTCCGTTCGCGCTGGTCCTACCGTGCCGACCAGCCGTTCACCGTGACGGCCGCGTTCCAGACGGACCGGGACCGCTGGGTTGAGTGGGTCTTCTCCCGAGAGCTGCTCGTCGAGGGCCTTGGCGAGTCCGCCGGTTTCGGCGACGTCCGCTTCCGGCCCATCGAGGAGCGCGGGCTGCGCATGCTCGTCATCGAGATCGAGTCCCCGGAGGGTTATGCCCTGCTGGAGCTGGACCACGGGGCGGTCGACAGGTTCCTCGGCGCGACCGAGCAGATGGTCCCGCTCGGCGGGGAGGACGACCACTTCGACGTCGACGAGCTGATCGCCGAGCTGACCAGGGTCTGACCGGGGGGCCTGCCGGGGTCTGAGCTGGCGCGGTCGCGACGCGCGGGGCGGCGCGCCGATCGCGCGCCGCCCTGCACGTTCAGTCCTTCTCGACCACGCAGTCGGGGCCCGGGAACACGAGTCGCTCCCGACCGTCGGGGTACCGGACCAGGTACGGCGGGCCGCCGTCCGCGCCGCGTACCTCGATGATCTCCGCCAGCTGGTCGGAGTTTCCGACGATGCGACCGTGGACGTGGAGATGGTCGCCGACTGCCGCCTGCATAGTGCAACTCCCTCCCGACCCACACCAGGGTAGGTCCGGATTGCCCGGCTGATTCTAGTCTGTTGGGGTGATCCCGCAGGTCCTCGCGCGCGTCGACGGAGTAGGCGGTGAGCTCGTGCTGCGGCGGTCGGGTTCGCACTACGAGATCATCGCCAACGGTGTCTTCCTGATGGATACCAGGAACGGCGAGTCCGAGCGACTCATGATCAGTGCCGCCGTCGGGCGGATGCCGGCCGGCGGCCGGCTTCTGGTCGGGGGCCTCGGCGTCGGCTTCTCGCTGCGCGAGGCGCTCGCGCACCCGACCGTCGGCGAGGTTGTCGTGGTGGAGCGCGAGCCCGCGGTGATCGAGTGGAACTCGACGTACCTGAGGAACGCGGCGGTGCTCGCCGACCCGCGAGTGCGTGTGGTGCAAGGCGATCTGGTCACGTGGCTGCCGAGCGCCGGCAGGTTCGCCGCACTGTGCCTGGACATCGACAACGGTCCTGAGTGGACGGTCGACGAGGGCAACGCGGCCCTGTACGGTCCGGCCGGCCTGGACATGATCGTCGAGGCGCTCGTCCCCGGCGGGGTGCTGGCGGTGTGGAGCGCGGGCCGGGCGCCGGCGTTCGTCGCCGAACTGGCCGAACGCCTTGGCCCGGTGGAGACTCTGGAGATCCCGGTACCACGTGGCGAGCCGGATCTCGTGTTCCTGGCCCACTCGTAGCGGAGCATGCCGTGCTCGGCGCGACCGCGTCACGCTGGCGTGAGCACGATCCCTCTTCCGGGTGACACAGGTTTTTGTCTCATCGTGTGAACCTGCTCCACCGATCGGGTGACTTGGCTACTCCGCATACAGAAAGTCCAAGGTCGCGTGCGGCTCCGCAACCTGCGCAAGTGCAGATGCAGCGCCGCGCGCCGCCCGTTAACAAGATCGAAGGCGGCGTTTACCGGTGTGATCTGCGTCGCTACCCTGGCGCGGGTCCGCGGGAGTTTTCTTCGGGTAGCGAGGGTTTGCGATGGCCACGATCGCGTCAAAATACGACGCGCCAAGCAAGGTGCCGGTAGGAGTCGACCCGAACAGGGCGAGCATCGCCCGGGTGTACGACGCGTTCCTGGGCGGCAAGGACAACTACGCGATCGATCGCGAGGTGTACCACCGGGTCCGGGAAGTCGCCCCCGAGGCGCAGGACCTGGCGTGGTCGAACCGGAACTTCCTGATCCGCGCGGTGCGGTTCCTGGTCGACCAGGGCGGCATCCGCCAGTTCCTCGACTGCGGCTCCGGCCTGCCGACCGCCGAGAACACACACCAGATCGCGCAGCGCATCGCGCCGGAGGCCCGGGTCGTCTACGTCGACAACGACCCGGTGGTCATCGCGCACGGCAACGCGTTGCTGGACGAGAACGACTACACCCACTTCGTCGCGGCGGACATCTTCCAGCCGCAGGACGTGCTCCAGAACCCGCAGGTGCGTGGCTACCTGGACTTCCGCGAGCCGATCGCGTTGCTGCAGGTGGGCACGCTGCACCACTACACGGCCGACAACGGCGGCGAGCTGATGCAGGAGTACGTCGACGCGCTGGCGCCGGGCAGCTTCGTCGCCATCTCGCACTTCCTGAACCCGGGCACGGCGGAACACCAGGCGCTCGCCGAGCGGATGGAGAACGTGTTCATCCACAGCCCCATGGGCTCCGGCCGGTTCCGGTCCAAGGCGGAGATCATGAAGTTCATCCCCGGCCTGGAGATCATCCCACCGGGCCCCGGCATGGCGCCGGACATCGTGATGTCGGACATGTGGTGGCCGGACGGCCCCCGGCTGCGCCCGCTGAGCCAGGTCGAGGAGTGCAGTGCCGCGGTGGTGGCCCGCAAGCCGCCGAGTTGAGCGTCCCGCACGCGACCGCACGGGCGGGCCGGTAGCGTCCCGCCCGTGCCAACCTTCCTCCAGATGCAGGACGAGGCCGCGCTGCTGTCGTTCGAGCACCAGCTGCACCTGTCCGAGACGATCGGCGAACACGCCTGGGAGACCGACCTCACCGAGCAGAGGTTCTCCTTCACCGGCGACCACCCGCTGACGTGTACGGACATGCATCTGCTGGGCAGTGCGGCACCGGGGCCGAAGTCCTGGCTGTGGTCGTGGGCCAACCCGGCCGGCTATCGCGAGGAACTGCTGGAGCTGGCCAAGTTCGTGCGTGCCTTCGGTGAGCGCAACGACATCCCGGAGCTGACGACGCCGGAGATCCCCTTCGACGCCCTACCGGGCTCGCCGACGGAGCCCGCGGCGGTCACGGCGCTGATGATGGAGGCGTCGAAGGTCGCGGCGGTGCGGTGGACCGGATACCAGGGTCCGGTGGGCGGCGGTACGCGCGCCGGCTTCCTGATCGAGCATCCGGACTTCGTGCTGCCGCCACCCGCCGGGCCGCGGGTGAGCCGGGTGCTCCAGCAGGGCCTGGCCGAGCTGCGCATCCACGACCACCGGCTGGCGTTCGAGTCGTACGCGCTGTACCGCGGGCTGAAGTTCCAGCACAACGGGCCGCAGATGTACGTCTCCGGCCAGGACTTCTCGGTGTCGGTCCAGTTCAACGACCGGAACCTGGTCACCGCGATGTCCATGAACCTGAGCGCCAGCCGCGGCTAGCCCTGTGCGGCCGCGGCCTTGGCCGCCGCCTTCATCTGCTTCTTGTACGCGCGGACCTGCTGCAGGCTGGCCTCGTCGGTGATGTCGGCGACCGACAGGTGGGTGCCCTTCCTGCCGAACTCGCCCGCCGCCCGCTGCCAGCCCTTCGCCGCGAGGCCGCGCTGCTTGCCAAGCAGGGCAAGGAAGATCTTCGCCTTCACGTCGCCGAAGCCCGGCAGCGCCTTGAGTCGCATGAGGACCTCCGTGCCCGACGGGTCGCCGGCGGTCCACACCGCGGCCGCGTCGGCGTCGTACTCCTCGACCAGGCCCTGGCACAGGGTCTGGATCCGCTTGGCCATCGAGCCGGGGAAGCGGTGGATGGCCGGCGGGGTCGAGCACAGCGCGGCGAACTTCTCGGGGTCGTACTCGGCGATCGTGCGTGCGTCGAGCGCGCCGATGCGGTCGAGGATCTTGCGCGGGCCCATGAACGCCGTCTCGATCGTGATCTGCTGGTCCAGCAGCATGCCGATGAGCAGGGCCAGTGGCTCGCGGTCGAGCAGCTCGTTGGCCTCGGAGTCCGTGGTCAGCCAGATCGCCATGGCGTCATCATGGCACGCGCCTTCTACCTCGCGGAGAGTAGCCGCGTGCGTGCTCGTACGTCCCTCGGCGCACCGCGAAGCGGGCTTCCGCGACGACGACAAGGCAGGGCCGCGAAACCGACCATATGGGCATGACTACCACGACCGAGCGAAGTGCCAGAAGGCTTGCGCCCACGACCCGCAAATGGCTCCTGATCCTGCACATCGTCGTGTCGGTCGGGTGGCTGGGCCTCAACGTCGGCAACCTGACCCTGGAGATCACCGGACTGACCACCGACGACCCCGCCACCCAGCACTTCGCGTTGGGCGCGCTGTACCTGATCGGGGGGCCGCTGCTGATCCCGGTCAGCCTGCTCGCGTACGTGTCCGGGATCCTGCTCGGCTACTACAGCAAGTGGGGCGTGTTCCGGTACCGGTGGGTGCTGGTGAAGTTCTCCCTGACGACGGTCGCGGTCGTGCTGGTGCCGCTGTCGCTGGTGCCGGGCCTGCGTGCGCTGTCCGACCTGGTGTCCGCCGCCCCGGCCGACCGGCTCGCGGACGTCGGCCAGGACGGGATGAGCATGCTGTCGGCGGGGATCGTGTCCACCGCCATGTACCTGACGTGCGCGATCCTGTCCGTCACCAAACCATGGGGCCGGACGCGCCGCGTGGGTTAGCGTGGCGGGGTGCTCCGACCTGCCTACCCGATCAAGACCGACCGCCTCATCCTCCGCCCGTTCGCCGACGACGACCTGGACGCCCTGTACGCGTACCAGCAACTGCCCGAGGTGGCCCGCTACCTGATGTGGCCGCCACGGGACCGCGACCAGGTCGTCAACGCGCTGAGGTACCGGATCGAGCACCCGACGCTCGAGAAGGAGGGCGACGTGCTGGTCCTGGCGGTCGAGCACGGGGAGACCGGAGCGCTGCTCGGCGACGTGAACCTCTCGTGGACGTCCGAGTGGAACAAGACCGGCGAGTTCGGCTTCGTGTTCGACCCGCGCCACCACGGGAAGGGCTACGCCCGCGAGGCGGCGACGGAGATGTTGCGGCTGGGGTTCGAGCAGCTGGGGCTGCACCGGATCATCGGCCGCGCCGACGCCCGCAACGACGCGTCGGCGGGCCTGATGACGAGGCTCGGCCTGCGCATGGAGGCCCACTTCGTGAAGAACGAGTTCGTCAAGGGCGAATGGACGGACGAGATCGTGTTCGCGATGCTCGCCGAGGAGTGGCGAGCGCGTTCCTGAGTGGTGGCCTCCGGCCCCCGGGTTCCACGCTACGGCAACGCACCGACAGTCGGGCCCTTGTCCACAGCCGGCAGTCCACAGCTCCCGGTCCTGTCGTTGCCTCGTGGGACGATCGAGTCCGGGGCCGGAGGCCGACCCTGAGACAGAAACCGGGGTTCGCCCCGGATGGCAGTGGCCGCGTCGGCCGCCAGGCTGTTGACCATGAAAACGATCACCGTCCTACTGACCGCCGCCGCGCTCACCCTCGGTGCGGCGCCGGCCATCGCGGCGCCGGCCAAGCAGTTGCCGGCGCTCGACTCGGCCAAGTTCGACTCGGCCAAGTTCGACTCGGCCAAGTTCGACTCGGCCAAGTTCGACACGAGCAAGCTCGAGGCCGCCATCGCCGGGCTGCCCAACGACCAGGCGAGCGGCGCCCTCCTCCAGGTCCGCGGCTCGGCCGGTTGCTGGGAGGGCACCTCCGGCGTCGCGGACATCCACACCGGACAGAAGGTCCCGATCGACGGCCGGTTCCGCATCGGCAGCATGACCAAGTCCTTCACCGCCACCGCCGCCCTCCAGCTCGTCGCCAAGGGCAGGCTCGACCTCCACCGCACCGTCCAGTCCTACGCGTCCGACATCCTGCCCGCCGAGTACGCGCCCATCACCATCGACCAGCTGCTCTCCTACACCTCCGGCCTGCCCTCCGCGGACATCGACCACAAGGACCCGGCCTGGTTCCTCCCGCACCGCTTCGACACCTGGACGCCGCGGCAGCTGTTCGACCTCTCCTTCCACACCGCCGACGGCGCGGTCAAACCCCTCCTCTTCCCGCCGGGCACCCAGCAGAACTACGGCAACATCGACTACCTCGTCCTCGGCGCGGTCATCGAGAAGGTCACCGGCCGGCCCTACGGCGACGCCGTCCGCGACGGCGTCATCCGGCCGCTGCACCTCACCGCCACGACCGTGCCCGGCACCGACACCGAGATCCACGGGCCGCACGCGCACGGGTACGAGCTCCAGAACGGGTCCTATGTGGACATCACGGAGGCCAATCCCACCTACCAGTGGGCCGCCGCCGAGATCGTCTCCAACGCGCCCGACCTCGACCGGTTCCTGACCGCGCTCATGTCCGGCCGGCTCCTGCCCGCGACGGAGACCGCGCTGCTGTTCCAGATCCCGGACGTGCACCTCTACGACCCCGCGTACGACCCGACCGACCCCGACGCCGAAGTGCCCCCGCACGCCTACCTCGGCCACGGCCTCGCCAAGCTGGCCGCCGGCAACGTGGAGTTCTGGGGCAAGACCGGTGACCGTCCCGGTTACAACAACGGCATGGGCGCCACCCGTGACCTGTCGCTGCGCGTCGTGTTCTCGGTCAACACCCTGCACATGGGCGGCAGCCAGCAGCCGCTCGTGACGCGGAAGATCATCGCGGCGGTCGCGGGACTCGCGTGAGCGAGGCAACCCGTACGCGTGTACTGTTTGGGCGGGCGAAGCAGACGAACGCGCGCGCAATGAGGACGCGAGAGGAGAATCCCGGCACATGGCCAAGATCAAGGTCCAGGGGACGGTCGTCGAGCTCGACGGCGACGAGATGACCCGCATCATCTGGCAGTTCATCAAGGAAAAGCTGATCCACCCGTACCTGGACATCAACCTGGACTACTACGACCTGGGCATAGAGCACCGGGACGCCACCGACGACCAGGTGACCGTCGACGCGGCGAACGCCATCGCGAAGTACGGCGTCGGTGTGAAGTGCGCCACGATCACCCCGGACGAGGCCCGGGTCGAGGAGTTCGGCCTGAAGAAGATGTGGCGGAGCCCCAACGGCACCATCCGCAACATCCTCGGCGGCGTGATCTTCCGCGAGCCGATCGTCATCTCGAACATCCCGCGGCTGGTGCCGGGCTGGACCAAGCCGATCATCATCGGCCGCCACGCCCACGGCGACCAGTACAAGGCCACGGACTTCAAGGTGCCCGGCCCCGGCACGCTGACCATCAGCTACCAGCCGTCCGACGGCGGCGAGCCGATGGAGTTCGAGGTCGCGCAGTTCCCGGAGGGCGGCGGCGTCGCGGTCGGGATGTACAACTACCGCAAGTCCATCGAGGATTTCGCACGGGCATCGATGCGCTACTCGCTGGAGCGCGAGTACCCGCTGTACATGTCCACGAAGAACACGATCCTGAAGGCCTACGACGGCATGTTCAAGGACGTGTTCGCCGAGATCTTCGAGGCCGAGTTCAAGGCCGATTTCGATGCCAAGGGCCTGACCTACGAGCACCGGCTCATCGACGACATGGTCGCCGCCGCGCTCAAGTGGGAGGGCGGCTACGTCTGGGCGTGCAAGAACTACGACGGTGACGTCCAGTCCGACACGGTCGCGCAGGGCTTCGGGTCGCTCGGCCTGATGACGTCGGTGCTCATGACGCCGGACGGCAAGGTGGAGGCCGAGGCCGCGCACGGCACGGTGACCAGGCACTTCCGCCAGCACCAGGCCGGCAAGCCGACCTCGACCAACCCGATCGCGTCGATCTTCGCGTGGACCCGCGGCCTCGAGGCCCGGGGCAAGCAGGACGGCACGCCGGAGGTCATCGGCTTCGCCGAGACGCTCGAGAAGGTCATCATCGAGACCGTCGAGAGCGGTCGGATGACCAAGGACCTGGCCCTGCTCATCGGCAAGGACCAGGAATGGCAGACCACCGAGGACTTCCTCGCGACACTTGACGAGAACCTCCAGAAGAAGATGGCAGCTGCCTGATTGGTTTTGTCAAATGCCACGCCCGCGTTATGCGCGGGCGTGGCATTTCTTTACGGAGCGTGGTGTCCACCGCCCGGCCACTGCATCACGAGAGTGGTTTGTGCCCAGGCTCTTTCATTTCTCCAACGGGCTGAGCTATACCTGTGGATGGCATATTCGTGTCGTGCCGTCATGAGGAGCGATACCGGTGAAGTTGAAGCTGACCGGCAAGCGAACCGTGATCGCGATCGCGCTGGTCGCGGGTGTCGGGGTGCTGTACGTCCAGGGCAAGGACGAGCAGCACACGAAGCAGGGTCCGACCTCCACCGAGACCGTGGCCTGCCGCATCGCGTCCACGGAGGACGGCGTACGGGTGCGTTCGGCCCCGGTCGTGGACCCCGCGAACGTGGTGGACGAGCTGGCCAGGGGCGAGGAGTCCGACGCGAGCAAGGTGGTCCAGAACGGCTTCCGCCAGCTCAGCGCGGGCCGCTGGGTCTCGGTCGACTTCATCCGCCCACTCGACGCCAAGAAGTGCTGACCAGCAGGTAACGCTCGTCCTCGACGGGCGCACGAACCCCGTGTCCTCCTGCGCGGCTCAGAAGTCCGTCACAGCTCGACCACCAGGCCTTCCTCCGCCGCCAGGATCTCCCCGGCGTACGTGGTGGCCGCCTGTCGCAGTGACACACCGCGGTCGTTCCCCGGCCAGAAGTGCGTCAGCATCAACCGTCGTGCGTCCGCCTCGCGTGCCCAGTGCCCGGCCGCCTCCGCCGACAGCAGGTGCTCCTCGGGCTCGCCCTGGAGGGTCGCGTCCATGATGTAGAGGTCCGCCCGTCGCCCCAGCTCGGCCAGGGCCGGCGACGGACCGGTGTCACCGGTGTAGGCCATGGTCCGGTGACGGGTCGTGGTGAGGCGGACGCCCACGTTCGGCACGTGGTGCGGCAGCGCCAACCCCAGTACCTCGAACGGCCCCACCTTGTGCGTCCCGGGCAGCTCCACGACGTCGAAGAGCTCGGTCAGCCTCGGGGACGGCTCCAGGCCGTCGACAAGTGACGCCACCCCGGGCGCGCACAGCAGCGGGATCCGGTCGAACGAGAGCTCCCCGTAGTGCCGCACCCGCAGTAGGCCGTTCAGGTCCACGCAGTGGTCACTGTGCGCATGCGTGATCACGACCGCGTCCACGGCGCCGTTCGGGCAGAGGGCCAGGAGCCTTGGCAACGTGCCGAAACCCAGGTCCAGCACCACCCGGAAGCCGGCGTGCTCGACCAGGAACCCGGCACACGCCCGCCCCGGCTCCGGCCAGGCCGCGCAGCTGCCGAGCACGGTGATCCTCACGACCCAGCAGCCTAGTGTCCGCCGCGTATGACAGGGTCGCGTGTGTGGACGAACCTTTGCTCGTCGAACGCCGCCCGCTGCCGGTAGACGGCCGGTTGGGGCGGCAGCTGGCGTTCCTGATCGAGGTGGACCGGCTCAAGACCGTGCTCCGCGCGTCGACGCTCGCGGCCGTGGCGCGGCGGGAGAACGACGCGGAGCACTCGTGGCACCTCGCGCTGATGGTCCCGGTCCTCGCCGAGTACGCCGACGAACCCATCGACGTGGGGCACACCATCAAGCTCGTCGTCGTGCACGACCTCGTCGAGATCTACGCGGGGGACACGCCCCTGTACGACGACGAGCTCCGGACCAGCCAGGCCGAGCGGGAGCTGGCCGCCGCCGAGCGCCTGTTCGGGCTGCTGCCGGCCGACCAGGCCGGCGACTTCCGTGCGCTCTGGGACGAGTTCGAGGCCCGGGTGACCCCCGAGGCCCGGTTCGCGAAGGCCATCGACCGGCTGGAGCCCAACCTGCTCAACTGGATGGCCGGCGGCGGAACCTGGCGCACACCGGGTGTCACGGCGGACACCGTGCGCACGCGGACCGCTCACATCGGTGAGGCGTCCACGGCGCTGGGCGAGGCGATGGCGGCGTTGATCGACACCGCGAGCGACAACGGCTGGATCGCCGCAGGTCAGCAGGCAGAAGCCGGCCCCGGGTGGCCACCGGCGCGGTAGGGGGACTACTCTCCCGCGTCGTACCGATTGGGCTAACCTGCCAGCACTCACGGTGGAGTTCCCCGGCCGGAAGACCCCTAAACGGGTGTAACCCGATGGTGACGAACACAGGAGGCGCACCAGTGCGCAACCGAGTTGCCCTGGCGGTCGCCAGGCTAGTTCGGCTGAGTGTGGTCTTTTCTCTGGTGCCGGTCGCCCTGGTGACCGGAGCGGTCGTGGCGAGCGCCAGCACGGCGGACGGCGTCGCGGCATCGAACATGCAGTTCCCCATCGGCCCCGTCGGTGTGGCCGCGGTCGTCGTCGGACTGGGTGGCCTGGTGACCGGCCTGCTGCGGCACCGCCGCCGCGGCCTTTCCCCGGCCCCGAAACCCCGGCCGGAGCCGACGGTCACCGACAAGGCCGTCGTCTGACCCTGGCAGAATCGGGGAGTGACGGAAACGCAAGAACGTCGCCCGCGCGTACTGTCCGGGATCCAGCCGACGGCTGACTCGTTCCACCTCGGCAACTACCTCGGCGCGGTGCGTCAGTGGGTCGCCATGCAGGACACGCACGACACGTTCTACTGCGTGGTCGACCTGCACGCGATCACCGTCGAGCACGACCCCAAGCTGCTGCGCAAGCGCACCAGGATCTCCGCCGCGCAGCTGTTGGCGCTGGGCATCGACCCCGAGCGCGCCACGCTGTTCGTGCAGAGCCAGGTGCCGGAGCACGCGCAGCTGGGCTGGGTCATGCAGTGCCTCACCGGCTTCGGCGAGGCCAGCCGGATGACCCAGTTCAAGGACAAGTCCGCCAAGCAGGCGCAGGACCGGATCACGCTCGGCCTGTTCGGCTACCCGTCGCTCCAGGCCGCGGACATCCTCTGCTACCAGGCCAACCATGTGCCCGTCGGTGAGGACCAGCGCCAGCACCTCGAGCTGACCCGCGACCTCGCGCAGCGCTTCAACTCCCGTTTCGGCCGCACGTTCGTGCTGCCGGAGCCGTACATCCTCAAGGACGCGGCCAAGATCTACGACCTGCAGGACCCCGGCTCGAAGATGAGCAAGTCCTCGTCCTCGCCGGCCGGCATCGTCGACCTGCTCGACGACCCCAAGGTGTCGGCCAAGAAGATCCGCTCGGCGGTGACCGACAACGACCGGGAGATCCGGTACGACCCCGAGCACAAGCCGGGTGTGTCTAACTTGCTGGCGATCCTGTCGGCCTTCACCGACCGCACCACCGCGCAGCTGCAGGACGACTACGCCGGCAAGGGCTACGGCGACCTGAAGAAGGAGGTCGCCGAGGCGCTCGTCGAGTTCGTCACGCCGGTGCGGGAGCGGGTGCGGGCGTACCTGGACGACCCGGCCGAGCTGGACAAGATCCTCTCGCGCGGCGCCGAGCGGGCCCGCGAGGTCGCCGGCCGGACGCTCGCCAGGACCTACGACAAGCTGGGTTTCCTCGCGCCGTCCTAACGTGCACGGACCGTCTGGCGCGGCTAACGTTTGCCCGTGGCGGCGGACAAAAAAGAATCGTTCATGACCCGGCAGCGGCGGGCGCGGCCGTGGCTCGACCATCTCGCACGGGCGGGCGAGGCGTTCACCGAGCGCTATGGCAACCATTACGCCGCCGCCATCACGTATTTCAGCGTGCTCTCGCTGTTCCCATTGTTGATGATCGCCTTCGCTATCGCCGGTTTCGTGTTGGCCGGCAACGACGCCCTGCTGACGGAAATGAAGCACGGCATCACCGACGCGGTGCCGTCCGGGCTGGGCGAGACGATCACCGACGTCGTCGACGAGGCCATCAAGTCGCGCAGCACGGTCGGAATCCTCGGCCTGCTCGCCGCGCTGTACTCCGGCCTCGGTTGGATGTCGAACCTGCGTGATGCCCTGACCGCGCAGTGGGGGCTGGAGCACAAGCAGCGCCCGTTCCTCAGCACGACGATCAAGGACCTGCTGGCACTGCTCGGGCTCGGGCTGGCGCTGGCGGTCTCGTTCGGACTGTCCGCCGCCGGGGGCGGGCTGGGTTCGTGGCTGCTCGGCTTGGTCGGCCTCGACGACGACGCGTGGGCGGTGTTCCTGCTGCGGGTGGCCACGATCGTGCTGTCACTGATGGCGAACTGGCTGGTGTTCCTGTGGGTGCTGTCGCGGCTGCCCCGCGAGAAGGTGGGGGTCCGCTCGGCGGTCCGTGGCGCGGCCGCGGCTTCGGTCGGGTTCGAGCTGCTGAAACAGGTCTTCGCGGTGTACCTGGCGAGCGTGACGAGCTCGCCGTCCGGCCAGCTGTTCGGTCCGATCATCGGTCTGCTGGTGTTCGCGAACCTGGTGTCGCGCTTCCTGCTGTTCATCACGGCGTGGACGGCCACCGCCAGGGAGAACTTCGTCGCCCCGATACCGCCGCCACCGCCGCCGGCCGTGATCAGCCCGCGGATGGTCGTCCAGAAGGGCCCGACCCCGGGCGCCGCGGCGGGACTCCTCGGCGCGGGCGCCCTGCTGGGTCTGCTGCTGCGGGGCCGGAAGCGCCGCTCGGACTAGGCCCGCCTCTCGACACCGCTCTAGCCTCGGCGCCGCGCTAGCCGCGGTTCGCGCGGGCCAGGCGGGCCCTGCGGCGTCGGTACCACATGCCGGCGACGGCGAGGATCCCGACGGAGGCCAGGATGACCAGCGGCAGGCCGACGTTGCCGAAGGCCGAGCGGTCCGCATCGGCCGACGCGCGCGCCGAGTCCGAGGTCGGCTCGCCGCTCACGGGCCGGCTCGCCGCGTCGTCCTTCTCCGCGCTGCCGTCCTGCTTGGGCTGTGCCTCCGGTGACTTGCTCACCAGCTCGCCGACCGGCTTGGTCTTCGCGGTCGCCAGGGTGAAGCCGTAGTCCAGGAGCGCCGCGCCCTGCTTCGACAGTGGCGCCTGCTCGCGCTCACCACGCAGCAGCACGACCGCCAGGCGCCGGCCGTTGCGCTCCGCCGCGCCGACGTAGGTGTGCCGCGCGTCGTCGGTGAAGCCGGTCTTGCCGCCGAGGAAGCCCTCGTACTCGCGGAGCAGATGGTTGTCGTTGTTGACCTGGAAGCCCGGTCGGCCGCCGTAACCCGGGAAGTCGATCTTCTGGGTCTTCGCCGCGGCGGCGAACTCCTCGTGCTTCATCGCCGCGCGGAAGATCAGGCTCATGTCGTACGCGGACGTCGTCATGCCGGGACCGTCCAGGCCGGACGGGGTCGCGGCCCGCGTGTCGAGCGCGCCCATCTCCTTGGCCAGCGCGTCCATCTTGTCCGTCGCGGCGTCCGCGCCGCCGAGCGCGCGGGACAGCGCGAACGCGGCGTCGTTGCCCGAGCGCATCACGAGGGCGTGCAGCAGCTGGTCGACCGTGTACTGGCCGCCCTCCCCGATGCCGACCCGCGTGCCCTCCTGGTTCGCGTCCTCCTGCGTGCCCGTGATGACCTGGTCCGGGCGCAGCTCGCGGATGACGACGATGGCCAGCAGGACCTTGATCAGCGACGCCGGACGCTCGCGGGCGTGCGGGTCCTTGGCGGCGAGCACGTCGCCGGACTCGAGGTCGGAAATCACCCATGTGGCGGCCGTCACAGCGGGCGCCGCAGGGGCGTTCTCGGGCTGAACCATGCCGCACTCACCCATCCGTGCTCCCCCGACGGGGTCCTCAGGAACAGGGAGTGGTTGTGGGCTCGGCGTGCCCGGCTTCGGCTCCTCCGACGTGTCGATCGGCGGCGGGGGAAGCTCCCGATGCTGGCAGGCCCCCTGCGTGGCGTCGTTGTCCCCGTTGCTCGGCTGCCCCTGGCGTGCGTTGCGTGCGGCAACGGCACCCGGGGCGGCGACGATTGCGGTGATGACCAGGGCGCATAGTGACAAGATGAAGGCCGGCACGAACCTGGTGGCTGCAAGGCGCACGTTGGCAGCCTAGGGCTTCTCAGTCATATGGGAACCGTGACCCTCTCGAAGTCCCGAGAGAGGGGCTTTGCTAGCGGGCGCTCGCAAAGCCCTCTTTCGAGTGAAAAACGATCAGGCCTTCGCCTTCTCGTCGGTCTTGTCGTCGATCTCCGCTTCGGCCGCCGCGCGCTTGACCGCGTCGACCCCGTTGATCACGCCGGCCTTGGACTTGTAGCTCTCGCCGGTCGCCACGATCTCACCGTTGCCGGCCTTCAGCCGGAACCGGAACTCGCCCTTGCCGTCCTCGTAGATCTCGAACTTCGCGGCCATGTTCGTTACTCCAGGTGGTTGTTGGGGTGGACATGCCGCGCGATCCGGTGGGGACTCGGGGACGCGGCGGCGCGCAGTCTACGACTAGCGCGTACCCGTTCGGGGTTAGATTGAACATGTGAACTCGCCGACCACGGGGCAGCAGGTGAAGGTGTCCTCGCGGCAGCAGTCGCGACTGCTCGCGTTGCTGCGCGACGAGGGCCCGATGTCCCGCGTAGCCCTCGGGGAACGGCTCGACCTGCCCAGGGCCAAGCTGACCGGCGAGCTCGCGCGGCTGGTCGACACCGGACTGGTCGAGATCGGCGGCCCGGCCGCGAGCAGGGGCGGCCGCCGCTCGACGCTCGTGCATCTCGCCGACGACCTGCGCTTCATCGCCGCGGACGTGGGTGCGACCTCGATCAACGTCGCGCTCACCGACGGCCGGTGCGAGGTCCTGGCCATCGAGAGCGAGGACTGTGAGGTCCGGCTCGGCCCCACCCCCGTGCTCGGCCGCATCGTCGACCTCGCCGCCCGCGTGCTGCAGAAGGCGCCCGGTCGCCTGATGGGCGCCGGCATCGGCCTGCCCGGCCCGGTGAGCTTCCGTGACGGCATGCCGGTCGCGCCGCCGATCATGCCCGGCTGGGACCGCTACCCGGTACGTGACGAGCTGGCCGGGAAGTGGGACTGTCCGGTCACCGTCGACAATGACGTCAACGTCATGGCGCTGGGCGAGCGGCACGCAGGCGTGGCCCGCTCGCTCGACGACCTCATCTTCGTGAAGGTCGGCACCGGCATCGGCTGCGGCATCGTGCTCGGCGGCAAGGTGTACCGCGGGGTCGCGGGCACGGCGGGCGACATCGGCCACATCCGTCTCGACGACTACGGTCCCGCCTGCGCGTGCGGCGAGGTCGGCTGCCTGGAGGCGTACTTCGGCGGCTCGGCACTGGCCCGCGACGCGCTGACCCTGGCCCGCTCCGGCCGTTCGGCCATGCTGGCCGAGAAGCTGACCGACCGGGGCAAGCTGACCGCCCAGGACGTGGGCGAGGCCGCCACGGCCGGCGACTTCGCCGCCGCGAACCTGGTCCGCGAAGGCGGCCGCCGCCTGGGCCACGTGGTCGCGTCGCTGGTGAGCTTCCTCAACCCGGGCATCGTGGTCATCGGCGGCGGCGTCTCCCGCCTGGGCCACCCACTCCTCGCCGAGGTCCGCAGCTCCGTCTACCGCCGCTCACTCCCCCTGGCGACCGGCAACCTCCCGATAGTCCTGTCGGAGCTGGGCGAGATCGCCGGCGTAACCGGCGCGGCATGGTCAGCAACCGACCGAGCCTTCGCCCCCATGAACTAACCGCGAGTCCCGCCTTCACACACCGCGAGTCCCGCGTTCAAGCACACCGAGTCCCGCGTTCAACCACCCAGAGTCCCGCGTTCACGCACACCGAGTCCGGTGTTCGAGCACGCCGAGTCCCGTCCCGGGTCCGAGCACATCGAGTCCCGCGTTCACACACCCTGAGTTGCGGTTTCGTGCACACGCCGTCTGCACGAAACCGCAACTCGGTATGTGCGAACGCGGGACTCGCCATGGTTGAACGCGGGACTCGCGGGTTTTTGGGGGCGGACGGGGGGTGGTGGGCGGGGGACTTCTCGCTGGGGCAGCGCTTCTTTTGACGATTCGGGACGAAAGATCGGGTAAGATGTTGCGCCAATCGGACTATTGCAGACCTATGTCCCCCTGAGACAGTCTTCTTTGTGAGTTAGAGCACCGGTCTTCGATCGGGCACTCAACGAAGTGGGAGCGCCGGTGGGCCAGAGCCGCCCCGCAGACCAGGCGGGTCTGCGCCGAGGGAACCTCGCGCTGCTCGTGCGCACCCTCAGGGAGCACGGGGCGCTCTCGCGGGCCCAGCTCGCGGTGCGGTCCGGGCTCTCCAAGGCGACCGTCTCCAGCCTCGTCACCGACCTCGAGACGCGGGGGCTCGTGCACGACGCCGGGGTGTCCGCCGGCGGGCAGGGACGCCCCGGCCAGCTGGTCGACCTGCGGCCCGACAGCGTGTGCGGCATCGGCCTGGACGTGCATGTCGGGCACGTCAGCGCGCTCGTCACCAACCTCAGCGGCGAGGTCCTGTTCCAGAAGCGAGCCACCGTGGACGTGCCGGCGGCCGGGCCCGAGCAGACGCTCGCCCAGCTCGCCCAGCTGGTGACCGAGGCCATGGCCGGCCTCAAGAACGCCATCGGCGTCACCGTCTCCGTCCCCGGCCTGGTGGACACGGAGGCCGGCACGGTCACCTTCTCGCCGCGGCTGCGCTGGCGGGACGTCGCGGTCGTCGACGGCCTCGCCGCCCGCACGGACCTCCCGCTCGACCAGATCGTCGTCGACAACGACGCGAACCTCGGCGCCATGGCGGAGTTGGCGGCCATGGACGTCGCCGACCTCGTCTACCTGACCGGCGACTTCGGCATCGGCGGCGGCGTGATCGCCGGTGGCCGGCTCATCCGGGGCGTGGGCGGGTTCGCCGGCGAGATCGGGCACATGGCCATGGACCCGCTCGGCCCGTACTGCTCGTGCGGGCGCCGCGGCTGCTGGGAGACCCAGGTCGGGCTCGGCGCGCTGCTGCACGCCTGTGCCGACCCGGACGACCCGATCCGCGACCCCGCACTCGATCTCGACCAGCGCATGCGCATGATCCGCTCCCGCGCGGAACAGCATGACCGGCGCACGCTCGACGCGTTGCACCAGATCGCGATCGCGCTGGGTCTCGGGGTCTCGTACCTGGTGAACATGCTCAACCCGGCCGTGGTGGTGCTCGGCGGCTACTTCGCCGCGCTGCCCGAGTGGCTGGTCGAGCCGATTCGCAGCCAGGTCGTGGCCCATGTCCTCGCACCCGGCGCCGGCGGCGCGAGAGTGGTCGGCTCGCGGCTCGGCTTCACCGCGGCGACCACCGGCGGCGCGTTGGCGTCGCTGCGCCGGGTGCTGGAGGACCCCACGGTCGTGCCCGTCGTCCAGGCACAGGAACAGGAGGCGCCGGCGTGAGCGGGAGCGAACCAATGAGCACTGCGAGTGACCCGACGGACGAAGTGCTCCTGACGATGTCCGGCATCGTCAAGACCTTCCCCGGCGTGCGTGCGCTGGACGGCGTGGACCTGGAGGTCCGCGCCGGGGAGGTGCACTGCCTGCTCGGCCAGAACGGCGCCGGCAAGTCGACGCTGATCAAGGTCCTGTCCGGCGCGCACCAGCCCGACGAGGGCGCCATCCTCTGGCGGAGCACGCCGGCCCGGCTGACCTCACCGGACGCCGCGCTGCGGCTCGGCGTGGCGACCATGTACCAGGAGCTGGACCTCGTCGAGGGGCTCTCGGTCGCGGAGAACATCTTCCTCGGCCACGAGCCGTCGAGGTTCGGCTTCTCGAACCGGGGCTCGGCCCGCCGCCAGGCCCGCGAGCTCATGCGCCGGCTCGGCCACCCCGAGATCCCGCCGGGCCGCGAGGTCGGGCTGCTGTCGGCGGCCGGCCAGCAGCTCGTGTCCATGGCCCGCGCGCTCGCGCATGACGCGAAGCTGATCATCATGGACGAGCCGACCGCCGCGCTCGCCGCCGACGAGGTGGACAACCTGTTCCGCGTCGTCGAGGACCTCACCGACGACGGCGTCGCGGTCGTCTACATCTCCCACCGGCTCGACGAGATCCGCCGCATCGGCGACCGGGTCACCGTCCTCAAGGACGGCCGCACGGTCGGGACGAACCTGCCGGCCGACACCCCGACGGCCGACCTCGTGAACCTCATGTCCGGCCGCATGGTGGAGACGGTGTTCCCGCTCCGCGAGGTGACCACCGTTGACGAGGGCAACGAGGTCCTCACGGTCACCGGGCTCTCGCGGAAGGGCGAGTTCTCCGACGTCAGCTTCACCGTGCGGGCCGGGGAGATCCTCGGCATCGCCGGCCTGGTCGGCGCCGGCCGCAGCGAGGTGCTCGAAACCGTCTACGGGGCAAGGAAGTCCGACGCCGGCATGGTGACGATCGGCGGGCGGCGCCTGCGGCCGGGCAGTGTCTCCGCCGCGGTCGCGGCCGGCATCGGGCTCGCGCCCGAGGAGCGCAAGAGCCAGGCGCTGCTGCTGGACCAGTCGGTGGCCAACAACGTGACGCTCGCGAGCCTGCCGGAGTACAGCCGGTTCGGCTTCGCCGACCGTGGCAGGGAACTGCGGGACTCCCGCGCCACGCTGGAACGGCTCGACATGCGCCCGGCCGACCCCCGGCGGCTCGTGCGCACGTTCTCCGGTGGCAACCAACAGAAGGCGGTCGTCGCACGGTGGCTCGTGCGCGACTGCAAGGTTTTGCTGCTCGACGAGCCGACGCGCGGCGTCGACGTCGGCGCGCGCGCCGAGCTGTACCGGCTGATCCACGAGCTCGCGGCCGCCGGGGTGGCCGTGGTGCTGGTCTCGAGCGAGGTGCCCGAGGTGCTCGGGCTGTCCGACCGCGTGCTGGTCATGCGGGAAGGCCGGGTGCTCACCGAGGCGCCGGCCAAGGAGCTCACCGAAGCGTCCATTCTGGACATGGTGATGGAAGGTAGCGAGGTAGTGGTGTGAGCGACGTGTCTGAGAAGTCACCATCCACTGTGGACAATCGGCCGCCCGCCGTGCAGACGGCTCCGCCGAAGAAGTCCGGTGGGTTCCCGCTGGACATCCGGCTGACGATCCTCATCGGCGTGCTCGTCGCGCTGTGCATCGTCGGGTACGCACTCAACTCAACCTTCCTCGGCGAGAACAACGTCTCCATCATGCTGCGGCTGGCCGCGGCCATCGGCGTCGTCTCGGTCGGTATGACGTTCGTCATCATCTCGGGCGGCATCGACCTGTCGGTCGGCTCGATGGTCGCGCTGTCGAGCGTGTGGATGACGACGCTGGCGACCCAGGAGTACGGCCCGTGGGTGATGGTCCTGTGCGCACTGCTGGTGGGTCTCGGTGCGGGGCTCATCAACGGCGTGCTCATCTCCTACGGCAAGGTCGTGCCCTTCATCGCGACGCTCGCCATGTACGCGTCGGCCCGCGGCCTCGCCGAGCGGCTGTCCGAACGGCAGACGCAGGTCGTGCGGGAGCAGGGCTTCCTCGACTTCTTCCGCGGTGACCTCCTCGGCATCCCCGTGCTGATCTGGATGCTCGCCGTCGTGTTCGTGGTCGGCTGGATCCTGTTGAACCGCACGACGTTCGGCCGCCGCACCTTCGCGATCGGCGGCAACACCGAAGCCGCGCGCCTCGCCGGCATCAACGTCAAGCTGCACACGGCGATGGTCTACGCGATCGCCGGCCTGTGCTGCGGCATCGCCGCGATCATGGTGGTCGCCCGCACCACATCGGGCGCATCGACCAACGGCATGTTCTACGAACTGGACGCCATCGCCGCCGTCGTCATCGGCGGCACGCTGCTCACCGGCGGCCGCGGCACGCTGATCGGCACGCTCATCGGCGTGCTGATCTTCACCGTGGTGAACAGCATCTTCACCCAGAACAACCTCGAGACCGACATCCAGAACATCGCCAAGGGTGTGATCATCGTCGGCGCCGTGCTGCTGCAGACGCTGACCTCCCGCCGTGCGAAAACCTAGGACCATTCCTGTTTCCCGCCACGAAAGATCCCCCCGTCCGACCTCAGTACAAGGGAGTACCTATGGACCCGTCCCTGGCCCGCCGTCGATTCCTCCTCGGCGCCGGCGCGCTCGGCGCGAGCGCGTTCGCCGTCGCCTGCACCTCCAACGACTCGAGCGGTGACACGCCGCAGCAGGTGGCGCAGGGCGGCGAGGACAACGCCAAGCAGGGCAAGCAGGTCACGATCGGCTTCGCCGCGCCGGCCGCGGACCACGGCTGGATCGCGGCGATCACCAAGAACGCCAAGGCGCAGGCCGACGTGTTCAAGGACGTCACCTTCAAGGCCACCGAGGGCACGAGCAACGTCGACCAGCAGATCGCGCAGGTCGAGTCCCTGGTCAACGAGAAGGTCGACGTCCTCGTGATCCTGCCGCAGGACGGCAAGGCGCTCACCTCCGCCGGTCAGGAGGCGATGGACGCGGGCATCCCGGTGGTCAACCTGGACCGCGTCTTCGACACCCCGACCGCGTACCGCACGTGGATCGGCGGCGACAACTACCGCATGGGCTACAACGCGGGCCTCTACATCGCCGAGCAGATGAAGGCCAAGAACGTCTCGAGCCCGATCATCGGCGAGGTCGCGGGCATCGACTCGCTGCCGCTGACCCAGGAACGCAGCAAGGGCTACAAGGACGCGCTCGCCAAGAACGGTTTCTCGGTCGGCCCGCGCGTGGCGGCGGAGTTCACGGCGGAGTCCGGCGAGAAGCAGACGGCGAACCTGCTGCAGGGCGCCAGCAAGCTCGACGCGCTGTGGAACCACGACGACGACCAGGGCATCGGCGTCATGGCGGCGATCGACTCCGCGGGCCGCAGCGAGTTCATCATGGTCGGCGGCGCCGGCTCGAAGAACATGATGGACATCATCAAGGCGGACAACAAGGTCATCAAGGCGACCGTGCTCTACAGCCCGTCGATGGCGTCGTCGGCCATCTCGCTGGCCCGGCTGCTCGGCCAGTCGAAGGGCATCGCGGACATGGCGGAGCACGAGATCCCGGCGTTCATCACCACGTACTCGGCCGTGGTCACCAAGGAGAACGTCGACGACTACCTGGACGTCGGCTTCGACTCCTGATCCACCAACAGAGCGGGTGTGTCAGTGCGTACTTCTTGATGACCAACGGAGGGTGAGATGACAGAGGGCAGCGGGGGACGGATCGGGGTCGGCATGGTCGGCCACGCGTTCATGGGTGCGGTGCACTCACACGCGTGGCGGACCGCGCACCGGTTCTTCGACCTGCCGGTGACACCGGAACTCGCCGTGCTCGGTGGGCGTGACCTCGCGCGCACCAAGGCGGCCGCGGCGAAGTTCGGGTGGCACAGCGTGCAGACGGACTGGCGCGAGCTGGTCCGCTCGCCCGACGTGCAGATCGTGGACATCTGCACGCCGGGCGACTCGCACTGTGAGATAGCGGTGGCGGCGCTGGAGGCCGGCAAGCACGTGCTGTGCGAGAAGCCGCTCGCCAACACCGTCGAGGAGGCGGAGACGATGGTGGCCGCCGCGGAGGCGGCCAGGGAGCGCGGTGTGCGCTCGATGGTGGCGTTCAACTACCGTCGCGTGCCCGCGATCGCCTTCGCCCGCAAGCTGATCGAGGAGGGCCGGCTCGGCGAGGTCCGCCACGTCCGCGCGCTCTACCTGCAGGACTGGCTGTCCGACGCCGACGCGCCAATGACCTGGCGGCTGCGCAAGGACAAGGCCGGCTCCGGCGCGCTCGGCGACCTCGGCGCGCACATCATCGACGCGACGCAGTATCTCGTGGGTGATTTGCTGACCGGCGTCTCCGCGCTCACGAAGACGTTCGTCCACAAGCGACCGGACGAGAGCGGCGGCAAGCTGGACGACGTGACCGTCGACGACGCCGCTGTCTTCTTCGGACGGTTCGCGGGCGGCGCCCTCGCCACGTACGAGGCGACGCGCTTCGCGCTCGGGCGCAAGAACGGCATGTCGCTGGAGATCAACGGCTCGCTCGGCTCGTTGCGGTTCGGCTTCGAGGACATGAACGAGCTGTGGTTCTACGACGGCGCGAACCCCGGTGACGAGGCCGGCTTCCGGCGGATCCTCGTGACCGAGCCCACGCACCCGTACGTCGGCGCGTGGTGGCCACCGGGGCACATTCTCGGCTACGAACACACATTCACCCACGAAGTGGTGGATTTCCTGCGGGCGATACACGACGGGGTGAACCCCAGTCCGTCCTTCAAGGACGGACTCCAGGTGCAGCGGGTGCTCGGCGCGGTAGAAAGGAGTGCCGAGAACGGTTCACAGTGGACGGAGATTCCTGTATGACTGACTTCACCCCTCGCCCGGAACACAAGTTCAGCTTCGGTCTTTGGACCGTGGGCTGGCCGGGCGTCGACCCGTTCGGCGTCGCCACCCGCGAGCCGATGGACCCCGCCCACGCGGTCGAGAAGCTCGCCGAGCTGGGCGCGTACGGCGTGAACTTCCACGACGACGACCTGTTCGGGTTGGGCTCGCCGGACGCCGACCGGGCCGCCAAGATCGCGAGCTTCCGCAAGGCGCTCGACGCCACCGGGCTGATCGTGACGACCGCCACCACCAACCTGTTCAGCCACCCGGTGTTCAAGGAGGGCGCCCTCACGGCGAACGACCGTGACGTTCGTCGCTACGCACTGCGCAAGGTCCTGCGCAACCTGGACCTGGCGGCCGAGCTGGGCGCCAAGACCTACGTCCTGTGGGGCGGCCGAGAGGGCGCCGAGTCGGACGTGGCGAAGGACGTCCGTGCCTCCCTCGACCGGTACAAGGAGTCGCTCGACATCCTGTGCGCGTACGTGCGGGAGCAGGGCTACGACCTCCGCTTCGCGTTGGAGCCCAAGCCGAACGAGCCGCGCGGGAACATCTTCCTGCCGACGATCGGGCACGCGCTCGCCTTCATCAACGAGCTGGAGGAGCCGGACCGGGTCGGCCTCAACCCCGAGGTCGGCCACGAGCAGATGGCCGGTATGTCCGTCGTGCACGGGTATGCCCAGGCGCTGTGGCACAACAAGCTGTTCCACATCGACCTGAACGGCCAGAACGGGCCCCGGTACGACCAGGACCTGCGGTTCGGCAACGGCGACGTCAAGACGGCGTTCCTGCTGGTCGACCTGCTGGAGAACAGCGACTACGACGGTCCGCGCCACTTCGACTTCAAGCCGGGCCGGATCGAGGACGAGTCCGGTGTGTGGGAGTCGGCCAAGGCCTGCATGCGCAACTACCTGATCTTCGCGGAGAAGGCGCGTGCGTTCCGGGCCGACCCGGAGGTCTCGGCGGCGTTCGACGAGGCCCGTGCGGGTGAGCTGTCGAAGCCGACGCTTGCCGACGGCGAGAGCCTCGCGGACCTGCGGGCGGAGGAGTTCGACGCGGAGGCGGCGGCCCTGCGCGGCGCGCACGTGGAAAAGCTCGACCAGCTCGCCCTTGAGCACCTTTTCGGTACTCGCTGACACAAAAAGATAGCGGCGTCGCCCGACCGGCACGTCAGGCGACGCCGCGAACACGGAAAGGAGTGCAACCCCTTCTCGCGGTCCCCATTTCGGTGAGACAAGGAGAAAATACCAGTGCTAGCCCACGGCACGAGTAAGAAGGCGGTTAAACCACCCGGGGTGAGTCGAGGGTTACGGGGCGCTGCCCGTGTCGCCGTCGCGGCGCTCGCACTGCTCACCGGGGCCGGCATGGCGTCGGCGGAGCCGGTGTCCGTGCGACACGACACCACCGTCCTGGTGTTCTCCAAGACCGCCGGCTTCCGGCACGACTCCATTCCGGACGGCATCGCCGCCATCCAGGCCATCGGGGAGCAGAACGGCTTCCACGTCGAGGCGACCGAGGACGCGGCCGCCTTCACGCCCGCCAACCTGTCCCGGTTCGCCGCGGTGGTGTTCCTGTCCACGACCGGTGACGTCCTCGACGCGGACCAGCAGACCGCCTTCGAGAACTACATCGACTCGGGCGGCGGGTACGCGGGCGTCCACGCGGCGGCCGACACCGAGTACGACTGGCCCTTCTACGGCCAGCTCGTCGGTGCGTGGTTCAAGTCGCACCCGGCGATCCAGCAGGCCACGGTCGACGTGGTCGACCACACCCACCCGTCCACGGCGAACCTGCCGGACCGGTGGACGCGCACGGACGAGTGGTACAACTACCGGACCAACCCGCGCGCCAACGTGAAGGTGCTGGCACAGCTGGACGAGACCAGCTACGGCCCCGGCGGCGACGCCATGGGCGACCACCCGATCACCTGGTGTCACACCCAGGAGCAGGGCCGGTCCTGGTACACGGGCCTCGGCCACACCAAGCAGTCCTACACGGAGCCGAACTTCCTGGCCCAGCTGACCGGCGGCATCGAGTACGCGGCCGGGCTCGCGCAGGGCGACTGCTCGCCGGCGTCGACGAACCCGGACGAGCCGCCGACCGACGCGGACTTCGACCAGATCACCCTGGCCAGGGGCGAGGAGGTCACCGGCGAGCCGATGGCGCTGGCCGTGCTGCCGGACCGCCGGGTCATCCACACCTCGCGTGACGGCCGCATCTGGCTGACCACTGCGGAGGCCACGACCAGCCTCGCCGGCCAGATCCCCGTCTACAGCCACGACGAGGACGGCCTGCAGGGCGTCGCGATCGACCCGAACTTCGCCGAGAACCACTGGGTCTACTTCTACTACGCGCCACCGCTCGACACGCCGCCCGGCGACGCGCCGGCCGGCGGCACGGCGGCGGACTTCGCACCGTTCCACGGCTACAACCAGCTGTCCCGGTTCAAGTTCGTCGACGACGGCAACGGCGGCGGCACGGTCGACCTCGCCAGCGAGCAGCGGATCATGCAGGTGAACACCGACCGCGGCCGCTGCTGCCACGTCGGCGGCGAGATCGACTTCGACGGCGCCGGCAACCTGCTGATGTCCACCGGTGACGACACCGACCCGTTCGAGTCGGACGGCTACACGCCGATCGACGAGCGGGCCGACCGCAACCCGGCGTTCGACGCCCAGCGCACCTCGGGCAACACCAACGACCTGCGCGGCAAGGTCCTGCGGATCACCGTGGGCGCGGACGGCGGCTACACCATCCCCGAGGGCAACCTGTTTGCGCCGGGCACCGAGAAGACGCGCCCGGAGATCTACGCGATGGGCTTCCGGAACCCGTTCCGGATGGCGGTCGACAGGACGACCGGATGGATCTACCTCGGCAACTACGGTCCGGACGCCGGTGCGGCCGACCCGGCCCGCGGTCCGGGCGGCACCGTCGAGTTCGACCTGCTCAAGGGACCCGGCAACTACGGTTGGCCGTACTGCGTCGGCGCCAACCAGCCGTTCATCGACTACGACTTCGCCACCGGCCAGTCGGGCCAGGCGTTCTCCTGTGCGGCGCCGAAGAACGAGAGCCCCAACAACACCGGCCTCGTCGACCTGCCGCCGGCGATCGCCGCGTGGATCCCGTACGACGGCGGTTCGGTACCGGAGTTCGGCACCGGCGGCGAGTCGCCGATGGGTGGCCCGGTGTACCACTTCGACCCGAACCTCCAGTCGACGACGAAGTTCCCCGAGTTCTACGACGGGAAGACCTTCGCCTACGAGTGGGACCGCGGCTGGATCCACACGATCGAGGTCGGCCCGAACGGTGAGCGCGGCGCGATCGAGCCGTTCTTCGACTCGATGACGCTGACCAGGCCGATGAACATCGAGTTCGGCCCGGACGGCTCGCTGTACGTGCTCGACTACGGCAGCGGCTACTTCGGTGGCGCCGCGGACTCCGCCCTGTACCGGATCGACTACACCAAGGGCAACCGGACGCCGCAGGTGTCGCTGAAGGCGGACAGGACGTCCGGCCCAGCGCCGCTGACGGTGAACTTCGACCCGGCCGGCACCGCGGACGAGGACGGCGGTGACCTGTCCTACGCGTGGGACTTCGACGGCGACGGCACCACGGACTCCACCGAGGAGGGCCCGGTCTCGCACACCTACGCCGAGCCGGGCCAGTTCTCGGCGAAGCTCTCGGTGACCGACCCGACCGGGCTGACCGGCGCGGCGAGCGTCGTCGTCACGGCCGGCAACACCGCCCCGACGGTGCGGCTGGACACCCCGGTCGACGGTGGGTTCTTCGGCTTCGGTGACGCGGTGCCGTTCAAGGTGACCGTGTCCGACCCCGAGGACGGCACGATCGACTGCTCGAAGGTGACCGTGGAGTACATCCTCGGCCACGACAACCACGGCCACCCGCTGTCGCGGGCGACGGGGTGCGAGGGCACGATCCCGACGCCGGCCGACGAGGGCCACGGCGCGAGCGCCAACGTGTTCGGTGTCATCCACGCGAGCTACACCGACACCGGCGCCACCGGTGCCCCGCCGCTGCTCGGCCAGGACGAGGCGGTGCTGCAGCCCAAGCTGAAGCAGGCCGAGTTCTTCACCGAGCAGAACGGCATCCAGATCGTCAACGCGGACGGTGCGAGCGGCGGCAAGCGCGTCGGCTACATCGACCCGGGCGACTGGATCAAGTTCGACCCGGTGAACCTGACCGGGGTCGACGCGATCGGTTATCGCGTCAGCGCCGGCGGTCCGGGCGGCACGATCACCGTGCACAAGAACGCGGTGGACGGCCCGGTGGTGCAGACCGTGAACGTGCCGCCGACCGGCAGCCCGGACAACTACGTGGACCTCGCGCCCGCCCCGGTCACCGACCCGGGCGGCACCGGCCCGCTCTACCTGGTGTTCAACGGGAACGGTGGCGGACTGTTCGACGTGGACGACATCCAGGTCGAGGGTCCCGGCGTGGTGGGCGGCGGCGGTCCGGCCCAGTGCCGGCCGTTCACGCCGGAGGCGGGCTACACCGCCCTGTTCGACGGCACCGCGGCGAGCCTGGCGAACTGGACGCACTCCGGCCCGGGCAGCGTCGAGCTGCAGGACGACTGCACTCTCCGGACCTTCGGCGGCCTCGGCCTGCTGTCGTACAAGGACGAGTTCAACGCCTACAGCCTGAAGCTGGACTGGAAGCTCGCCGGTGACGACAACTCCGGTGTCTTCGTCGGCTACCCGGCGACCGGCGACGACCCGTGGGTCGCGGTCGACCATGGTTACGAGATCCAGATCGACGCGACCGACGCGCCGGAGAAGACGACGGGTTCGATCTACTCGTTCCAGTCGGCCGACCTCCCGGCACGGGACGCCGCGCTGAAGCCGCCGGGGCAGTGGAACTCCTACGAGATCGTGGTGCTCGGGCAGACCATCAAGGTCTACCTGAACGGGTCGCTGATCAACTCGTTCGTCAGCAACGACCCGGCCCGCGACCTCACACAGGGGTTCGTCGGCCTCCAGAACCACGGCGACGGTGACGACGTGTGGTTCCGCGACGTCCAGATCAAGGAGCTGGCGGACGAGACCGCGCCGGTCACGACCGCCACGTTCGACCCGCCTGCGTCGGGCGGCTGGCACCCGGGCACCGTCCCGGTGTCGCTGACCGCCACCGACGAGGGGTTGGGCGTTCAGTTCATCGAGTACAAAGTGGACGGTGGACAGTGGGCTCGCTACACCGGCCCGGTGAGCGTGACCGGCGACGGCGAGCACACGCTGCAGTACCACGCGATCGACAACGCCGGCAACTCCGAGGCGTTGAAGGCGGCGACCATCAAGATCGACGGCACCAGGCCGACGCTCATGGTGGCCGGCGTCGCGGACGGCCAGATCTACGGTGACGCGACCGACGTGGTCCTGTCGTGGCACGCGGAGGACGCCACCTCCGGTGTCGCGTCGGTCTTCGGCGCGCTCGACGGCGAGTCGGTCACCTCGGGCCGTGCGCTCGCGCTGTACCAGCTGCCCCTGGGCACGCACGGGTTCGCGGTGAGCGCGACCGACACGGCGGGGAACGTGACGAGCCAGTCGCTCACGTTCGCCACCACGACGTCGATGCGGGACCTCGGTCAGCTGCTGACCCGGTTCCGCGCGACCAACCGGTTGTCGGCGTCGGCGTACAAACAGTTGAACCAGCTGCTCACCAAGGCCCGCAAGGCCGAGGCGAGCGGCGACGACGAGAAGGCGGTGCGGTTCCTCGGCACTTTCGTCACCCTCGCCATCGACGAGACCCTCGTCGGCGACGCGGATGTGCGGACGGTCCTGGAGCGTGACGCGGGCGCGGTCATCGACTCGATCAACGGGGTTGCGGTATTGCCCCTTTCGGTGAGCGCCCGTTAACTGGGGGTTGCGGCACCCGGTGGGTCGGCGACGCAGCGGAGCGGCTGCCGGCCCACCGGGATCACCCTGGAGGAGGACTGATGTCGGGAACGGGTTTGTGGCTGATCGGAGCAAGGGGCTCCGTGGCCACCACGGCAGTGGTTGGCTTACTGGCGTTACGGGCGAAGCTGGTCGAGCCGATCGGCTGCGTGACGGAGCGGCCCGAGTTCGCGGGCGTGCCACTGTCCACATGGGACGAGATCGTCGTCGGCGGGCATGACATCGTCCATACCCCACTGGAAAAGCGGGCCGAGCAGCTGGCCGGGGCGGGCCTGGTGCCGCACCGAGTCCTGTCCGCGGTGGCGGGCGGCCTGCGCGCGGTCGACGCCCACATCCGCGACGGCTACCACCCGGCCAGCCACTCCGGGTGCCAGTCCTCCGCCGTCGAACGCCTGATGGGCGACCTCATGGCGTTCCGTGCCGCGCACGGCCTGGACCGCGTGGTGGTGGTCAACGTGTCCTCCACCGAGCCGCCGGTCCCGTCCGTGCCAGAACACGAGTCCCTGGCCCTGCTCGAAGAAGCGCTGTCCGATCCGGCCAGGGCCGTCCTGCCGCCCAGCTCGCTGATGGCCTACGCCGCGTTCAGCGCGGGCTGCGCGTTCGTCGACTTCACCCCGTCGCCGGGGGTGCGCCTGCCGGCACTGCACGAGCTGGCGATCGCCCAGGGCGTGCCGTACGCGGGCTCGGACGGCAAGACGGGCGAGACGCTGCTGCGCACGGTCCTGGCCCCGATGTTCACGTCCCGCGCGCTGCGGGTCCGCTCCTGGGCCGGCACGAACCTCCTTGGCGGCGGCGACGGCGCCAACCTCGGCGACCCGGACCAGGCCCGCGGCAAGCTCGAGTCCAAGGCCCGCGGCCTGGCCGCCCTGCTCGGCGAGGGCGTGACGGCGCCACTGCACATCGACAACGTCCCCGACCTCGGCGAGCAGAAGACGGCCTGGGACCACGTCTCGTTCGAGGGCTTCCTCGGCGCCAGGATGAACCTGCAGTTCACATGGACGGGCCTGGACTCGTCCCTGGCGGCGCCGCTGATCCTGGACCTGACGCGCCTGGTGTCCGCCGCACACGCGGCCGGCCAGTCCGGCCCACTGGCGTCCCTGGCGTTCTTCTTCAAGGACCCGGTGGCCACCGACGAGCACCGCTTCGCCCAACAGACGGAGATGCTCTCCAGTTGGGCGCGGGCGCTGATCAATCCACAACCGACGAGTAATCCACAACCGACCGGTAACAACCCCCCGCCACCCCCCACCACCGATAGAATGGCAAGGCGGGACGCCCCCGGGATCGGGTGGGGGTTGGGTAACGCGCGCGAGGAAGCCGATCCCGATCAGGTCTCGCCGTGAAGGCATATCTTCAGCTTGTTCGCGCGCCCGCCGCGCTCACGGTCCTCGGCGACACTGTCGCCGGGGCCGCGGCGGCGGGCAATCCCTTGCGCGGCAGGCGACTCCTCCTTCCCCTTTCGTCCGTTTCCTTCTACTGGGCCGGAATGGCGCTCAACGACTGGGCCGATCGCGCGCTCGACGCCGTCGAGCGCCCCGAACGGCCCATCCCCTCGGGGCGGATCAGCCCCGAGCAAGCGCTCGCGGTCGCCGGCGGGCTCACCGCCGCGGGCCTGGGCCTGGCCCGCGCCGCCGGCGGCCGCGACACCCTCAGGATCGCGCTGCCGCTCGCGGCTGCCGTATGGGCCTACGACACCGTCCTCAAGAACACCGCCGCCGGGCCGGCCGCCATGGCCGCCTGCCGCACGCTCGACGTTCTCATGGGCGGCGCCGGCAGGCAGGCGGTCCGCACCGCCATCGCCGTCGGTGGCCACACGTACGGCGTCACCGCCCTGTCCCGGGGCGAGGTGCACGGCGCGACCACGAAGACCGCGAACGCCGCGCTCGCCGGCACCGGCATCACCGCGCTCGCTGCCGCCACCGGCGCACGCACCTGGCGGGACCGCCTCGGCGCGCTCGCCTTCACCGGCGTCTACGCGAACACGGTCGGCCGGGCCCAGTACGACGCCGCGCAGGACCCGTCCGCCACGCGGGTCCGCGTGGCCACCATGGCCGGCATCCACGGCATGGTCCCGCTCCAGGCCGCCCTCGCCGCCCGCCGCGGCTCCCTGCTCGGGGCGTTCGCGGTCGCCGCCGCGCTGCCCGTCGCGAAGGCGCTCGCCAGGAAGGTGAGCCCCACATGACCTTCCACCTCGGCTACGGCACCAACGGCTTCGCCAACCACCGCCTCGACGACGCCCTCCGCGTCATCGCCGACCTCGGCTACACGGCCGTCGCGCTCACGCTCGACCACGACCACCTCGACCCGTACGCCGACGACCTGCCGAAACGGGTCGACCACGTCGCGGGGCTGCTCGACCGCCTCGGCCTGCGCAGTGTCGTCGAGACCGGCGCCAGGTACCTGCTCGACCCGATCCGCAAGCACTACCCGACGCTGGTCTGCGACTCACCGGACCGCCGCGTCGACTTCCTCAACCGCGCCCTCCGCGTCGCCGAGGGCCTCGGCGCGGACTGCGTGTCGTTCTGGTCCGGCATCAAACCGTCCGATGTGGACGACTCGGTCGCGTGGCGGCGGATGCTCGACGGCATCGCACTGGTGCTCGACGAGGCGGAGGTCCGCGGCGTCCCCCTGGGGCTCGAACCCGAGCCGGGCATGTTCGTCCAGCACCTGTCCGACGCGCTGCGCCTGCGTGAGGAGCTCGGCGCACCAAGGCTTTTCGGCATCACGCTCGACGTCGGCCACTGCGTCGCCGTCGAGCCGGTCGACGCCGCCACGTGTATCCGGCGGGCCGCCGACCTCCTCGTGAACGTCCAGCTCGACGACATGCGCACCGGGGTGCACGAGCATCTTGAGTTCGGCGAGGGCGAGCTCGATCTGCCCGCCACCCTCGCGGCGTTGAGCGAGGTCGGCTACACCGGCGTCGCGGCGGTTGAACTGCCACGGCACAGCCACGCGGCGCCGGTGGTGGCCTCGCGCGCGTTCGCGGCGTTGCGCGGCGCGTGCGTGGCTCGTGAGCACGTGGCGACCGAGCCGGTCGTGCGTGCCGAACCGGCATCCGACTCGGAATGGGTGAGTGACGTGGACCATCCCTGGCTGGTCGAGGCCGAGCAGAAGGTGCGCCGCGATCCGGCGTCTATCGCGTCGTTGTTCCCCGCCGTCGGCCGCAAGGTCGGCCGTGAGCCGCTGCGGCCGGAGACCGATCCCCAGGGCCTCGTCCACGGCACCGTCGACGACCTCGCCCGCATGCGCCTGCTGTCCGTGCTCGCCGAGGTGCTCGAGCCGGAGCCGCTGGCCGAGGAGCTCTCCAAGCTCTACCGGTACGGCGACGACGCGGAGCGCCGCGGCGTGCTGCGTGGTCTCACGGTGCTCACCTCAGTGCCCGCCGGGCTCGAGCTGGTCAAGGACGCGTTGCGTACCAACGACATCCGGCTCGTCGCGGCCGCGATGGGTGAGTTCGCCGGCCGTCACCTCGACGACCACAACTGGCGGCACGGCGTGCTGAAGTGCCTGTTCGTCGGCGTTCCGCTCGCCGCGGTGTCCGATGTGGACGAACGGGCCGACGCGGAGCTGCTGCGGATGGTCGGCGACTACGCCGAGGAACGCAGGGCCGCCGGCCGCACGGTGCCGGCGGACGCCGTCACACTGCTGGAGGCCAGGGCATGAGGATCTTCGACCCGCACATCCACATGTCCTCGCGGACCACCGACGACTACGAGGCCATGTTCGCCGCCGGGGTCCGCGCGCTGGTCGAGCCGGCCTTCTGGCTCGGGCAGCCACGCACGAGCGTCGCCTCGTTCACCGACTACTTCGACTCGCTGATCGGCTGGGAACGGTTCCGCGCCGCGCAGTTCGGCATCCGCCACCACTGCACGATCGCGCTGAACCCCAAGGAGGCCAACGATCCCCGCTGCCGCGAGGTGCTCGACGTGCTGCCGCGCTACCTCGCGAAGGACGGTGTGGTCGCGGTCGGCGAGGTCGGCTACGACTCGATGACGCCGGAGGAGGACGAGGTCTTCGCACGCCAGTTGAAGCTCGCGATCTCCCACGAGTTACCGGCACTCGTCCACACCCCGCACCGCGACAAGCTCGCCGGCACCCGGCGGACGCTCGACGTGGTCAAGGAGTCGGGCATCGACCCGGGCCGTGTGATTGTCGACCACCTCAACGAGCCGACCGTCGGCGTGGTCGCGGAGTCCGGCTGCTGGATGGGTTTCTCCATCTACCCGGACACGAAGATGGACGAGCAGCGGATGGTCGCGATCCTCCAGCGGTACGGCACGGACCGGATGATCGTGAACTCCGCCGCCGACTGGGGTCGCTCGGACCCGCTGAAGACCTACCGGACCGGCCTCGCGATGCTCGACGCCGGCTTCGGCGAGTCCGATGTGGACAAGGTGTTGTGGCAGAATCCCGTGGCGTTCTACGGGCAGAGCGACCGGCTGGTGCTCGACGAGCTGCCCGGCTTCGCGGCGTCGGCGGAGACGTTCGCGGGCAACTCGGTACTGCGTGGCGGCGGGAACACATGAGCCCGCTTTCCTACTGCACCAACGTGCACCCGGCGGAGGACCTGCCGGGGGTGCTGGCGCAGCTCGACCGCTACGCCGAGCCGGTGCGCAGGCTGGTCGGCGTGGACGTGCTCGGCCTCGGGCTGTGGCTGCCGGCCGTGCTGGCGCACGAGCTGGCCGCGTCCCCGCGGCTGCGCGCGAAACTGCGGGCCGAGCTGGACGCCCGCGGGCTAGAGGTCTACACACTCAACGCCTTCCCGTACGGCGGTTTCCACGACGAGGTCGTCAAACACTCGGTCTACCGTCCCGAGTGGACGGACCGCATCCGGCTCCGGTACACCGCCGACTGCGCGCTGGTGCTCGGCGACCTGCTGCCGGACTCGGCCACCTACGGCTCGATCTCGACGTTGCCGCTCGCCTGGCGCACACCGTGGTCCGAGGCCGACGACGTCGCCGCGACCGCCGCACTCACGGAGCTGACCGGGGTGCTGGATGGGATGGCCACCGCCACCGGCCGTCCCATCCGGCTGGCGGTCGAGCCGGAACCGGGCTGCGTGCTGGACACGGTCGCCGACGCGGTGGCGTGGCTGGCGCCGCGCGTCGACCCGCGGTACATCGGGGTGTGCCTGGACACCTGCCACCTCGCGGTGTCCTACGCCGATCCGGTCGCGACGGTCGCGTCGATCTACGCGGCGGGGCTGGAGGTCGTGAAGGTGCAGGCGTCCGCGGCCCTGCAGGTCGAGGACCCGGCCGGCGAGGCGGCACGGCTCGCGCTCGCCGACTTCACCGAGCCGCGGTACCTGCACCAGGTGCGGGAGCTGACGCCGACCGGCACCGTGCTCGCGGCCGACGACCTGCCCCAGGCACACGAAGAGCTGCCGGGCGCCAGTCCGTGGCGCGTGCACTTCCACGTGCCGCTGCACGCCCGCCCGGCCGCGCCGCTGTCGGCGACGACCGACGTGCTGCGCACCGCGATCGAGACCTTGAGATCCACTGTGGACAACATGCCGCACGTTGAGGTAGAGACCTACACGTGGAGCGTCCTGCCGGAAACCGCCGGCAACGGCGGCGACACGGCACTGATCAGGGGCATCGCCGCGGAGCTCCGCTGGGCCGCGGCCAACCTGTTCGAGCTTGGAGGAGTTCGATGACACCGCTGGAGCGGGGCGAGGAAACCGCCGCCGGACCGACGGAAGGAGGTCCCCGCGGATGAGCGCGGTGACCGAGTCGCCACTGTTGGTGCTCGACGTGGTCGGCATGACACCGAAGCTGTTGCGGCACATGCCGAACATCTCCGCGCTCGCGCGGGAGGGCTGGCAGGCCGGCCTCGGCACGGTGCTGCCGGCCGTGACGTGCAGTGTGCAGTCGACGTTCCTGACGGGCAGGATGCCGAACGAGCACGGGATCGTCGGCAACGGCTGGTACTTCCGGGAGCTGGGCGAGGTCTTCCTGTGGCGCCAGCACAACCGGCTGGTCCAGGGCGAGAAGCTGTGGGAGACCGCCCGCGCGGCGAACCCGGACTTCCAGACGGCGAACGTGTGCTGGTGGTACGCGATGGGCGCGACCACGGACATCACGGTGACGCCGCGGCCGATCTACCACGCCGACGGCCGCAAGTCACCCGACGCGTACATCCGCCCACCGGCCCTGCACGACGACCTGGTCGGCGCGCTGGGCGACTTCCCGCTGTTCCAGTACTGGGGCCCGACGGCGTCGCTGGCGTCGAGCGAGTGGATCATCGGCGCGTCCCGCAAGATCCTGCGTGAGCAGCACCCCGACCTGCTGCTGGCCTACGTCCCGCACCTGGACTACGACCTGCAGCGCTTCGGCCCGGACGCGCCCGAGGCCGCGCGTGCCGCCCGCGAGGTGGACGCGGCGCTGAAGCCGCTGCTGGACGACGCCCGCAACGCGGGCGCGCGGGTGGTCGCGCTGTCGGAGTACGGCATCACGTCGGTGCGTCGTCCGGTGGACATCAACCGGCTGCTGCGCCGCGAGGGCCTGCTCGAGGTGTACACGCAGGACGGGATGGAGTACCTGGACCCGTGGGTGTCCAGGGCGTTCGCGGTGGCCGACCACCAGGTGGCGCACGTGTACGTCGCGGACGAGTCGGACATCCCGCGCGTCACGGCGCTGCTGAGCGAGCTGTCGGGGGTGGACGAGGTGCTGGACCGCGCCGCCCAGGCCCGTTACGGCCTGGACCACGCCCGCTCCGGCGAGCTGGTGGTGGTCGCGGACCCGGACGCGTGGTTCACGTACTACTACTGGCTCGACGACGACCGGGCCCCCGACTTCGCCCGCGGCGTGGAGATCCACCGCAAGCCCGGCTACGACCCGGCCGAGCTGTTCTTCAACCCGGCCGACAAGCTCGCGAAGGCGAAGGCGGGGCTGAACCTGGTGCGCAAGAAGGCGGGCCTGCGGTATGCAATGCAGGTGGTGCCACTGGACCCGACGTACGTGCGGGGTTCACACGGGCGGCTGCCGGCGGACCCGGCGGACGGCCCGGTGATCGTGTGCTCGGTTCCGGACGGGGAACCCGCCGGCGCGTTGGCCGCCACTGATGTACGCAATCTTCTGCTGCAGTTGCAGGGAGTCTCGGAAGGAGCTCGACGATGAGTCGACCAGTCACGTTGTTCACCGGCCAGTGGGCCGACCTCCCGTTCGAGGAGGTGTGCAAGCTGGCCGCGCAGTGGGGCTACGACGGGCTGGAGATCGCTTGCTGGGGTGACCACTTCGAGGTGGACCGGGCCCTGGCCGAGGACGACTACGTCCAGAACAAGCTGGACCAGCTGGCCTCGCACGGCCTGAAGGTGTGGACGATCTCCAACCACCTGGTCGGCCAGGCGGTCTGCGACGACCCGATCGACCAGCGCCACCAGGACATCCTCCCGTCCCGCATCTGGGGCGACGGTGACCCCGAGGGCGTCCGCCAGCGGGCCGCGGCCGAGATGGCCGACACCGCCCGCGCCGCGGCGAAGCTCGGCGTGAACACGGTGGTGGGCTTCACCGGGTCGAAGATCTGGAAGTACGTGGCCATGTTCCCGCCCGTCGGCCAGGACGTCATCGACGACGGCTACGCCGACTTCGCGGCCCGCTGGAACCCGATCCTGGACGTGTTCGACGAGGTCGGCGTCCGCTTCGCGCACGAGGTCCACCCGTCGGAGATCGCATACGACTACTGGACCACCAAGCGAACACTGGCGGCGGTGGACAACCGCGAGGCGTTCGGCCTGAACTGGGACCCGTCACACTTCGTGTGGCAGGACCTGGACCCGGTGGGCTTCATCCTCGACTTCGCGGACCGCATCTACCACGTGGACTGCAAGGACGCGAAGAAGAGGTTCGACGGCCGCAACGGCCGCATGGGCTCCCACCTGGCCTGGGCCGACCCCCGCCGCGGCTGGGACTTCGTGTCCACGGGCCATGGTGACGTGCCGTGGGAGGAGTCGTTCCGCGCGCTGAACGCGATCGGCTACGACGGCCCGATCTCCGTGGAGTGGGAGGACGCCGGCATGGACCGCCTGCGCGGCGCCGAGGAGGCGGTCGGCTTCATCAGGTCCCGCCTGTTCGACAAGCCAGACGCGGCCTTCGACGCGGCCTTCTCCACAAAGGACTGACCCCGCCGGTGGGCGGGCTCACCCGCGGAGCCCGCCCACCCCCGGCCCAGGACGAGCGACATGCCGAGTTCGGCGCCAAGGGGGGTCCCACGCCCGGCGAGCCCCGCCAGGGGGTCGGCGGTGTGGGTTCCGTGGGTGAACGGGCAGGCCGTGTCAGGCACGTGCACGACATCCACGATGCCCTGGAGGCCCTTCTCGGGACCTGTTCTTCGGGGCATCGGCGGCGTCCCGAACACGCGCCTCCGTCGTGGTCCGCGTCCAGAGCTCGTTCCCGTCCAGAGTTCGTTCCCGTCCAGCCTGGCTCGCCAGCCCGTTGATCTTTCCGAATCGATTTCGATCCCGCTCCGCCCGGTGACCGATCCGCAACCCTGCTCCACTCTCAAACCCAATGGAGGGATTTGTCGTGGCTATTTCCAGAAGGTCGATGCTTCGCGGTGCCGCCGGTGCGGCGCTCGCGGTCGGTGCTGCCGGCGCGTTGCCCGCGGTCGCGTCCGCGGAGGGGGCCGGGCACGGCGGTGGGCACGGGTGCTTCCGGGTGCCTCGGGACAAGATCAGCATTCAGCTCTACAGCCTGCGGTCCATCCTCGAGACCGATCTGGAGGGCACGCTCGACGCGCTCGCCGACATCGGGTTCCGCAAGGTCGAGCTGGCCGGAACCTACGGCCGCACCGCCACGGAGTTCCGGAAGCTCCTCGACCGACGGCACCTGAAGGCGACCTCCACCCACGTCGGCATCGACGGGACCGATCTCAACCAGGCCATCGCCGACGCCAAGGTGCTCGGCAACCGGCGGAGCAACCATCCCTACGCCAACTTCGCGACGATCGCCGAGTGGGAGGCGTTCGCCGACCGGCTGGAGGCGGCCGGCAAGGTCTACCGGCAGGCCGGGATCAAGTTCGGCTACCACAACCACAACCAGGAGTTCCTGGCCATCGGCGGGGTGCGGCCCTACGACGTGCTCACGGGTCGGACCACCCGCCGCAACGTCGACTTCGAGATGGACCTGTTCTGGGTGGTCACGGGCGGTGCCGATCCGGTGACGGAGTTCCACCGGATCGCCGGCCGGGTCAAGCAGTACCACGTCAAGGACCGCAACCCGGACGGCGGCTTCGCCGACCCGGGTGAGGGAACCATCGACTTCCGGCGGATCTTCCGCGCCAACCACCAGCTCGAGGTCGAGGAGTACATCATCGAGAACGACGAGCCGGTGGACCCGCTGAAGTTCGCCGCGACCGGTTACAACTATCTCGCCAACCTGCGGTTCTAGCGGACCTGGGCGCGGTCGTACCGCCCCGGCCGCGCCCTACACTCGATCTCGGAGGTGTTGACCATGCCGCTGGTGGCCGGGGTCGACTCGTCGACCCAGTCCTGCAAGGTGGTTGTGCGTGACGCCGAGTCCGGCGCCCTCGTGCGCAGCGGATCCGCGCCACACCCGGACGGGACGGAGGTGGACCCGGTCGCCTGGTGGACCGCGCTGCGGTCGGCCGTCGACCAGGCCGGCGGCATCGACGACGTCGCGGCCGTGGCGGTCGCCGGGCAGCAGCACGGCATGGTGTGCCTCACCGAGGACGGCGAGGTCGTCCGGCCCGCGCTGCTGTGGAACGACACCCGTTCCGCACAGGCCGCCGCCGACCTCGTCGACGAGCTGGGCGGCGGCGCGGCCTGGGCCGACGCGGTCGGCGTGGTCCCGGTCGCGTCGATGACCGTCGCCAAGCTGCGCTGGCTGCGCGACCACGAGCCGGAGTCGGTCGCCCGCACGGCAGCCGTGTGCCTGCCCCACGACTACCTCACGTGGCGCCTGTCCGGCGGCTCCCTGGACCGCCTGACCACCGACCGCGGCGACGCCTCCGGCACGGCGTACTTCTCCGCCGCGACCAGCACCTACCGCACCGATCTTCTCGAGCTGGCGCTTGGCGCCACCCCGCGGCTGCCCAGGGTGCTCGGTCCGTCCGACGACTCCGGCCGAACCCCGGCAGGCGCCCTGCTCGGCGCCGGCACGGGCGACAACATGGCCGCCGCCCTGGGCGTCGGCGCCGAGCCGGGCGACGTCGTGGTGTCGATCGGCACGTCCGGCACCGCGTTCGCCGTCGCCGACAAGCCGAGCGCCGACGCCGGCGGCCTGGTCGCCGGCTTCGCCGACGCCACCGGCAGGTTCCTCCCGCTGGTGTGCACCCTGAACGCCGCCCGCGTGCTGGACGCGGTCGCACGCATGCTCGGGGTCGACCACGAGCAGTTCGCGGAGCTCGCGCTGTCCGCCCCACCCGGCGCCGACGGCCTGACGCTCGTCCCGTACCTGGAGGGCGAGCGCACCCCGAACCTCCCGGCCGCGACCGGTGCCCTGCACGGCCTCCGCCTCGCGAACGCGACCCCGGCCCACCAGGCCCGCGCCGCCGTCGAGGGCATGCTGTGCGGCCTGGCCGACGCCCTGGACGCCCTTGTGGCACAAGGAGTCCGCACCGACCGCGTGCTGCTCGTCGGTGGTGGCGCCCGGTCCGCCGCTGTCCGCCGCATCGCCCCGACCGTGCTCGGCCGCCCGGTCCTGGTGCCGGAGCCGGGCGAGTACGTCGCCGACGGCGCGGCCCGCCAGGCGGCATGGACCCTCGCGGGTGGCGACTCCCCACCGAACTGGCGCCTCGGCGCCATGCAGCGCGTGTCGGGCGACGCGACCCCGGGACTCCGTGGGCGCTACGCGGAGGCTCGGGACAAGATCCTCGACCGTCCGGCATGAGCTTGGGCATGCGACCGATCTGACCTCGGACTCCGTGAGCGCTACGCGGAGGCTCGGGACAAGATCCTCGACCGCCCGGCATGAGCTTGGGCATGCGACTTGCCGGACCGGTGTGAACGCGGTGATCCGGTCGAGGTCGGCGTGCAGCATCCGTTCTAGGTCGGCCTGCGTGAGGGTGGCGCCGGGCAGCCAGCCGGGCAGCCGCAGCTCGACCTCGGACGGCCCGACCGTCCTGCGGGCGTCGACCGCCGCCGGAGCGGCCTTGCCCTGGCACCGGGTGCCGGTTGAGCACCGGGTGCCGGATGAGTTGGGGTGTCAGGCCCTGCTAGAACTGGTCGCACCAACGGGCTGATCCCGGCCTGCCCGACGCAAGGGAGTTCGTTCTCGTGGAGTTCGTTCGCCTCCTTCTGGTGTTCCTGCACCTGCTCGGCATGGCGCTGCTGGTGGGCATGTTCCTGGTCCAGCGCCGCGCGCCGGCCGACGCGCCGCTGAACCAGGGATGGCTGCACATCGCGGCCCTGCAGCTGATCACGGGTCTCGCGCTACAGCTGCTGGCCCCGGCCACGGACCAGCACTACAACGGTGCGAAGCTCGGCATCAAGACGTTGGTCCTGCTGGTGATCGGCGCGTTGGCCCTCGTGTACGTGATCCGCAAGGTGCCCGCGCCGAAGTGGTTGCCTCCTTCGTTGGTGGGGTTGGTCGTCGTGAACGTGGGCATCGCGGTCTTCTGGACCTAACGAGATGGACCGGCACTGACGGGACCGTGCGGCGCCGGGGTCGGTGAAGACCGTAGGTGCTGTTCGGGCCGTGCCCCGAAAGGCGGTTCGGGACGCGGATGTCGTGAACGTGCCCTCACGCCGCGAGCCCGCCGGAAGTGGCTCCGTCGGTCTCTGTCATGCGGGGCCGGCGACCTGGCCGGTGACGTGCTCACGACGGAGCTGGCGAACGTGGGCCGGCTATGTGGCTGGCGAACATGGCCGGCGACGTGGTTGGCCCCGCGTTCGGTGTTCGGGTTGTGGGCACAGGATTCCGGGCACGCCGGGCACGCCGGGCACGCCAGGCACCTGGTCGCCGAGGTGGTTGGGCGTCGTTTCGGTTGGGTCCGTTTGGGTGCCGAGGTCGTCGTCGGACCTGGCTTCGGGTGGGTTGAACTGTGTGGTGGCCCTGGTTTTGGGCGCGTTGAACTTCGAGTCCAATGTCTACCGGTCCTTCGAGTCGTGGTGGGTAGAGTGGTTACTGGCGAGTAGGCCCTGGTCGTGGGAAAGCCCTGGTCGTGAGAAAGGTGTTCGCGCATGTCAGTGGGGCGGGAGTTCGACGTCGTGCTCTTCGGGGCCACCGGCTTCACCGGGCAGCTCACAGCCGAGTACCTGGCCGAGCACGCGCCCAACGCCTGCCGGTGGGCGCTCGCCGGGCGGTCCCGGGAGAAGCTGCTGGCGGTGCGGGAGCGGCTTGCCGAGATCAACCCGTCGTGTGCTGATCTGGACCTCCTCATCGCGGACGTGACCGACCGCGACTCCCTGCGTGCCGTCGCTTCGCGGGCACGGGTGATCGCCACCACCGTCGGGCCCTATCTCCATCACGGCGAACCGCTGGTCGCCGTGTGTGCGGAGACGGGGACCGACTACCTCGACCTCAGCGGTGAGCCCGAGTTCGTCGATCGGATGTACCTCGCGTACCACGACGTCGCGGTGGCCAGCAGGGCGCGGATCGTGCATGCGGCCGGGTTCGACTCCGTTCCTCATGACCTTGGGGTCCTGTTCACGGTCCAGCAGTTGCCCGAGGACGTCCCGCTGGCCGTCGAGGGGTACCTGTCCCTCTCCGGGGCCTTCTCGGCCGGCACCTACCACTCCGCGATCAACGCCTTCTCCCGGTTGCGGGAGATGAGCGCGGTCGCCAAGCGGCGGCGGCGAGCCGAGCCACGGCCGGACGGACGCTCGGTGAAGGGCGTCAAGGGGCGGCCGCGGTTCGAGGAGGCCGTCGGCGCGTGGTTGTTGCCCGCGCCCACGATCGATCCGCAGGTGGTGTTGCGGTCGGCGCGCGCGCTCGACCGGTACGGGCCGGCCTTCACCTACGGGCACTACCTCGCGGTCAGGAAGCTGCCCGCGGCGGCCGGGATCGCCGGCGCCGTCGGGGCGGCCGTTGTGCTCGCGCAGGTGCCGTTCACGCGGAACTGGCTGCTCGGACGCATGGCGGCAGGGGATGGCCCCACCGCGGAGCGGCGCGACAAGGCCTGGTTCCGGGTGCGGTTCGTCGGTGAAGGGGGTGGCCGGCGGGTGGTCACGGAGGTGTCCGGGGGTGACCCCGGGTATGGCGAGACGGCCAAGATGCTCGGCGAGTCGGCGTTGTGCCTCGCCTTCGACGATCTGCCGAAGACGGCTGGGCAGGTGACGCCCGCCGTCGCCATGGGGAGTCGGCTGGTCGACCGGCTCGGGCGGGCCGGGCTGACGTTTCGGGTGGTGGAGTAGCGGCGTTGTGCATGGGTTGATCGTGCCTGGGATGGGCGCGGTGCGGCTGGCGGCGGCGGCGAAATGTGGACAACTGGTCGGGCTGTGGACAAGTGCCCCGGACGTGCCCGGACGAGTCCGCCGGTTGTCGGGGTGCCGTGGTAATGGGCCGGCTGAGCTGCGACGACGAGGCCGCCGCCGCCACCGGCGGACAGCGGAAGCGTCTACTCAGGAGGACCTCCGCTCGCCGCGCGAAGCAGGAAACAAGGCCGTCACAATTGACCACAACGCACGTGTTCGATCACGTTGAGTGCCAACACCGGTCCGCCCAAGGAACGATTGGGTCACGCGCCACTACGCGGCGGTAGCACTTCGCCGAGCGCAGAGTACGGTCTCGCCATTGGTTGGGCGTTCGGCGCGTGGCCGGGCGCCTGAGAATGAACGCGGAGGGAGAAAGCCTTGCGCTTCAAGCGGGGAGTCGCGGTCACCGCGATCGCGCTGACCAGCGTGCTGTCCGTGGTTGGTTGTGCGAAGGACTCGGGATCCTCGAACAACTCTTCGGGTGGCGACAGCGGTGCCGCGGGTTGCAAGACCGTGGACAAGCCGGCGGCGGCGTCCGGACAGACGTCGTCGTCCGCGAGCGGCACCAAGGTGGACGGTAGTGCCCTGAAGGTCGGGATGGCCTACGACATCGGCGGCCGTGGCGACGCGTCGTTCAACGACTCCGCCGCTGCCGGCCTGGACAAGGCCATCTCGGACATCGGCGTCAAGAAGGAGAACACCAAGGAGCTCGCCGCCACCGACCAGGAGAGCGAGGACTCGAAGCTCACCCGTCTGCGTCAGCTGGCGCAGGGCGGTGACGACCCGGTGGTCGCCATCGGCTTCGGGTACACCGACGCCACGGTCAAGGTCGCGGCCGAGTTCCCGAACATCCACTTCGCGGTGGTCGACGGCTTCGCCGAGAACGCGCCGAAGAACATCACCTGGCTGGGCTTCGCCGAGCAGGAGGGCTCCTTCCTCGTCGGCGTCATCGCCGCGCTGAAGAGCAAGTCCTGCACCATCGGCTTCGTCGGCGGCGTCAACGTGCCGCTGATCCAGAAGTTCCAGGCCGGCTTCGAGCAGGGTGTGAAGGCCGTCGCGCCGAAGGCCAAGATCGTCTCGAAGTACATCACCGAGGCGGGCGACCTGACCGGCTTCGCCGACCCGCCCAAGGGCCAGGTCGCCGCGAAGGGCCTGATCGACCAGGGCGCGGACGTCGTCTACCACGCCGCGGGCGCCTCCGGTAAGGGTGTGTTCGCCGCCGCCAAGGACGCCAACGTGCTGGCCATCGGCGTCGACTCCGACCAGTACAACCAGAAGACGGTCGCCGCGGACAAGGACATCATCCTGACGTCCATGCTCAAGCGGGTCGACGTCGCGGTGTTCGACTACATCTCCGCGGTCGCGTCGAAGGACCTCTCCACCCTGCCGCAGGTCTTCGACCTGAAGGTGGACGGCGTCGGCTACGCCACCTCCGGCGGCAAGATCGACGACGAGACCAAGGGCTGGGTCGAGGCGTACAAGCAGCAGATCATCGACGGCAAGATCAAGGTCGACACCACGCCGAGCAGCTGACACCAGGTGTGATGCCCGTGGGTGTGTGGCTCAGCCACGCACCCACGGGTCTTTCCTGTGAAGGAAGTCCCAAATGACCGACACCGAGGTCGATACCGAGGCCGCGGTGGTCCTGACCGGGATCACCAAGCGGTTCCCCGGCGTCGTCGCCAACAGCGACGTGCACCTGACGGTCCGCACCGGCGAGGTGCACGCCCTGTGCGGCGAGAACGGCGCGGGCAAGTCCACCCTGATGAAGATCCTCTACGGGATGCAGTCCCCGGACGAGGGCGACATCGAGGTGAACGGCGAGCGGGTCAGCTTCAGATCCCCGTCGGACGCGATCAAGGCCGGCATCGGCATGGTCCACCAGCACTTCATGCTCGCCGACAACCTGACCGTGCTCGAGAACGTGGTGCTCGGCGCCGAGGGTCTCCACGGCATCGGCAAGAAGGCCAGGAACCGGATCCGTGGCCTGACGGGGTCGGTCGGCCTCGACCTCGACCCCGACACGCTGGTCGAACGCCTCGGCGTCGCCGACCGGCAGCGGGTGGAGATCCTCAAGGTCCTCTACCGGGGCGCGAAGATCATCATCCTCGACGAGCCGACCGCCGTGCTCGTCCCGCAGGAGGTCGACGAGCTGTTCAACACGCTGCGCACCATGCGCGCGGACGGCTACACCTTCCTGTTCATCTCCCACAAGCTCGACGAGGTCCGCGCCATCGCGGACTCGATCACCGTGATCCGCCGCGGCACCACGGTCGGCACGGTCGACCCGAGGACGGTCACCACCCGGCAGCTCGCCGAGATGATGGTCGGCTCCGAGCTGCCGAGCCCCGAGACCCGCGAGTCGACGGTCACCGACAAGGTGGTCCTGCAGGTCGAGGGCCTAGTCCTGGAGACGCCCGACGGCCGGCGGCTGCTCGACGCGCTGGACCTGACCGTCCACTCCGGTGAGGTGCTCGGCATCGCGGGCGTCGAGGGCAACGGCCAGACCGAGCTGGTCGAGACGATCATGGGCATCCGCCGGGCGGCCGCCGGCAAGGTCACGCTCGACGGCCAGAACCTGACGAGGGCCGGCACGCTGGCCCGCCGCGAGGCCGGCATCGGCTACATCCCCGAGGACCGCACCCGCCACGGTCTGCTGCTCACCGAGCCGCTGTGGGCGAACCGGATCCTCGGCTACCAGACCAGGCGCCCGACCGCGCGTGGCGCGTTCATCGACATCGCGGGCGCACGCAGGGACACCCAGCGGATCGTCGAGCAGTTCGACGTCCGCACCCCCGGCATCGAGGTCGCGGCGGCCTCGCTGTCCGGCGGCAACCAGCAGAAGCTCGTGATCGGCCGGGAGCTGTCCGGCGAGCCGAAGCTGCTGATCGCCTCGCACCCGACCCGCGGCGTCGACGTCGGCGCGCAGGCCGCCATCTGGGACCACATCCGCGCCGCCCGGCACAACGGCCTCGCGGTGCTGCTGGTGTCCGCAGACCTCGACGAGCTGATCGGCCTCTCCGACTCGATCAAGGTCATGCTGCGTGGGAAGTTCGTCGCGGACGCCGATCCGGCGACGGTCACGCCGGAGGACCTCGGCAGCGCGATGACCGGCGCCGCGCAGGTGGACGAGTCGGGTCTTCTGGTCACTGGAGGTGAGCAATGACGTCGCGGCTGCGCTCGTCGCTGCTGGCGCCCGTCCTCGCGGTCGTCTTCGCGGCCGTGCTGTGCGCGATCGTGCTGATCCTGTCCGGGGCGAACCCGGGCGAGGCGCTCGGCGCGATGATCGGTCAGGTCGGCGAGGGCCAGATCGCGGTCGACATCGTCAACTCGACCGCGATCTACATGCTGGCCGCACTGGCCGCCGCCATCGGGTTCCACATGAACCTGCTGAACATCGGGATCGAGGGCCAGTACCGGGTGGGCGCCCTGGTCGCGGCCATCGTCGGCGGCGCGCTCGTGCTGCCGCCCGTGCTGCACTGGCTGGTGATCCTGCTGGTTGCGGCGGCCGCCGGCGCGGCGTGGGCCACGCTGCCGGCGATCCTGAAGGTCACGCGCGGGGTGCACGAGGTGCTCTCCACGATCATGATGAACGCGATCGCCTTCGGGCTCGCCGCGTTCCTGATCCGGCGCGACCAGTTCGGCATCCTGGTCGGCAACAACGTCACCACGAAGCCGATCCCGTCCTCCGGCCAGGTGCCCGGCATCGACCTCGGTGACCGCGGCACCGTCTTCGGCCTGGTGTTCCTGTCGGTCGTCGCGGCCGCGGTGTACGGGGTGGTGTTGAACCGGACCCGGTTCGGCTTCGAGCTGAAGGCGTCCGGGCTGTCGCCGACCGCGGCCGCGGCGGGCGGGGTCAACGCCAAGAAGATGATCGTGGTCTCGCTGCTGGTGTCCGGTGCGGTCGCCGGGCTGGTCGGCATGCCGGAGATCCTCGGCCGCGACCACGCGTACACGCTGAACTTCGCGTCCGGCTACGGGTTCGCGGGCATCGGCATCGCGCTGCTCGGGCGTAACCACCCGGTCGGCATCGCGTTCGGGTCGCTCCTGTGGGCGTTCCTGGAGAAGTCCAAGGGCGCGCTCGACAACGTGGGCGTGCCGAAGGAGATCGCGACGATCATGCAGGGCGCGATCGTGCTGTCCGTGGTTGTCGCGTACGAGATCGTCAAGCGGATGGAGCTGGCCGCCGAGCAGCGTCGCGTAGGCCAGGCCACGGGTACCGCAGTCGAACCGGAGGCGGCCAAGTGAGCGGGACTCGCGGCGCGAACCACGACCAGCAGCGGCCCGGGCGGACCCTGCGAGCAGAGGGCGAGGTGCGGTCGTGAGCATGGTGGACGTGCAGCCGGGAGCCTCCGGCGTGACGATGACGCCGCCGCCGCGCAGGCAGAAGCTGCCCGGCTCGCTGGTGTTCACGATCGGTGTGCTCGGCGTGGTCTTCGTGCTGGCGATGACGTCGTACCTGACCGGGGAACCGGCGCTGACGTCGTCGTCGACGATGAAGAACACCGTCTCGCTCGGCCTGCCGATCCTGCTCTGTGGCCTCGGCGGCATCTGGGCCGAGCGGTCCGGCATGATCAACATCGGCCTCGAGGGCATGATGATCCTCGGTACCTGGGGCGCGGCGTTCGGCGGCTACCACTGGGGTCCATGGATGGCCGTGGTGTCCGGGATGGTCTTCGGCGCGCTGGGCGGGGCCCTGCACGCGGTCGCGACGGTGACCTTCGGGGTCAACCACATCGTCTCCGGCGTGGCGATCAACCTGCTGGGCGCCGGCGTGACGAAGTACCTGACGACGCTGATCTTCCAGCCGCTGTCGGACAACCCGCGTGAGTCGCCGCCGATCCAGCAGTTCGACACGTTCTCCGTGTCCGGTCTCGGGGACTGGCTCGCCGGCCTGGAGAAGGACCAGCGGGTGATCATCTCCGACGTCGCCGGCCTGGTGCGCGGGCTGGTGACCGGGGTGTCGCCGCTGCTGATCATCGGGATCCTGCTGGTCGTCGCGACGTACGTGGTGCTGTGGCGCACCCGGTTCGGCCTGCGGCTGCGGTCGTGCGGGGAGAACCCGGTGGCCGCCGAGTCGTTGGGCGTCAACGTCTACCTGTACAAGTACCTGGCCGTCATCGCGTCCGGTGCCCTCGCGGGGATCGCGGGCGCGGCGCTGGTGCTCGGCTCCGGCGTGCCGATCTACCAGGAGGGGCAGACCGCGAACCGCGGCTTCATCGGCCTCGCCGCGATGATCTTCGGCAACTGGCGGCCGGGTGGCACGCTGGCCGGCTCGGCGCTGTTCGGCTACGCGGACGGGTTGCGGCTGTCCGCGACGCCCGAGGCCGTGCACGCGCTGCTGTACTCGGCGGTCATCGTGGTCGGGCTGCTGGTGATCTGGCAGCTGTACCGCAGGAAGTGGACGACGGCCATGCTCGCGGCGGTCGGCGCCGTGGCCGTGTACGCGCTGTACTACTTCACGGACGAGCTGCCACAGGAGTTCCTGCCGTACGCGCCGCACATCATCACGCTCGTGGTGCTGGCACTGGCCGCGCAACGACTACGTCCGCCCGCCGCGGACGGTGTGCCATACCGACGGGGTGAAGGTGACTGAGCGGAGCTTGCGGAGCGAACATCGTGTCTGAGCGGAGCTTGCGGAGCGAACATCGTGTCTGAGCGGAGCTTGCGGAGCGAACGGTGTGATTGGCGGAGCCGGAGCTTGTGGAGCGAAGCGGCGTGACTGACTGGGACAAGCTGCGGGCCGCCGCTGTCGAGGCGGCTCAGCTGGCTTACTGCCCGTACTCGGGGCTGCAGGTCGGCGCGGCCGCGGTGGTGGACGACGGGCGGCTGGTCACCGGGTGCAACGTGGAGAACGCCGCGTACGGGGTGGCACTGTGCGCGGAGTGCACCATGGCCGGGCAGCTGCGGTTGACGGGTGGCGGCCGGTTGGTGGCGGTGGCGTGCCGGAGCGGGTCGGGCGACCTGCTGATGCCGTGCGGGAGATGCCGCCAGATCCTGTACGAGCTGGGCGGGCCGGAGTGTCTGGTGGACACGCCGGCCGGGCCGGCGCCGATGTCGGAGGTCCTGCCGTACGCGTTCGGGCCCGCCGATCTACCGTGAGCGTGTGAACCACACGGCTGTCGACGTCATCCGGACCAAGCGGGACGGCGGGGTACTCACCGACGACCAGATCGACTGGGTCATCTCCGCCTACACACGAGGCGACGTCGCCGACGAGCAGATGTCGGCGCTGGCGATGGCGGTGTTCCTGAACGGGATGACGTTCGCGGAGACGTCCCGCTGGACCCAGGCGATGATCGACTCGGGTGAGCGGCTGTCGTGGCCGGTGCCGACGGTCGACAAGCACTCGACGGGCGGGGTCGGCGACAAGATCACGCTGCCGCTGGCGCCGCTGGTGGCGGCGTGCGGGGTCGCGGTGCCGCAGCTGTCCGGGCGTGGGCTCGGGCACACCGGCGGCACGCTCGACAAGCTGGAGTCGATCCCGGGCTGGCGGGCCTCGCTGACCTCGGCGGAGATCCGCGCGCAGCTCGAGTCGGTCGGTGCGGTGGTGTGCGCGCCGACCGACGGTCTGGCGCCCGCCGACCGGAAGCTGTACGCGCTGCGGGACGTGACGGCGACGGTCGAGTGCGTGCCGCTGATCGCGTCGTCGATCATGTCGAAGAAGATCGCGGAGGGCGCCGGCGCGCTGGTGCTGGACGTGAAGGTCGGCTCCGGGGCGTTCATGAAGTCCTTGTCCGACGCGCGTTCTCTCGCGTCGGCACTGGTGGCGATCGGGACCGCGCACGGGCAGAAGGTGACGGCCCTGCTCACGGACATGTCGGTGCCGCTGGGGCGCGCGGTGGGCAACGCCGTCGAGGTGGCCGAGGCGGTCGAGGTGCTGAAGGGTGGCGGGCCGGCGGACGTGATCGCGCTGACGGTCGCGCTGGCCACGGAGATGCTGTCGCTGGCGGGAATGCCGGCGGACCCGGCCGCGGTGCTCGCGTCGGGCGAGGCGTACGAGACGTGGGCGCGGATGATCGCGGCACAGGGTGGAGATCCGGCCGCGGAACTGCCCAGGCCCCGGCATGTCCACGTGGTCGAGGCGCCGCGGGACGGTTTCCTCTCCCGCCTGGACGCGCTGGGCGTCGGCGTGGCCGCGTGGCGGCTGGGTGCCGGCCGGGCTCGCAAGGAGGACCCCGTGCAGGCCGCCGCGGGCGTCGTGTGCCACGTGAAACCAGGAGAAGCCGTGGTCACCGGGGCCCCTTTGCTGGAGCTGCACACCGACACCCCGGACGCGGTGGCGGGCGCGCTGGCGGCACTGGCCGGCGCGTACGAGATCACGGACGAGCCGGCCGCGGGCAACCCGCTGATCATCGAGACGATTCGAGGCTAGATCCGCGAGTCCCGCGTTCGCACATGGCTGAACGCGGGACTCGCGGTTTCAGGCGAGGGCGGCCAATGCGGTGTGGGTCAGCACGCGGACGCCGGTCAGGAGGGCGCGCTCGTCGAGACGGAACGTCGGCTGGTGGATGTCGGGCTGGGCGCCCTCTCCGGACCAGACGCCGAGGCGGGCGAACGAGCCGGAGATGTGTTCCAGGTACCAGCCGAAGTCCTCGCCGCCGGACGACTGCTTGGTGCTGGTCACCGCGCGTTCGCCCAGTGCCGCCTCGACGCCGGCACGCAGCACGGCCTCGGACTCCACGTCGTTCACCACCGGGGGCACGCCGCGCCGGTGTTCCAGCTCGAAACCGACGCCGGTCGGCGCGAGCAGGGACTGCACCAGGCCCGCCACCAACGGCTCCAGGTCGGCCCACACCTCGTGGTCGCCCGTCCGCAGCGTGCCGCGCAGCACACCGTCCTGTGGCACGGCGTTCGGCGCCTCACCCGCGTGCACCGCGCCCCAGACCAGGACGGTCCCCGAGCGGGGGTCGACCCGGCGGGACAGCAGCGCGGGCAGGCCGGTGATGACCGTGCCGAGCGCGTGTACCAGGTCGGCCGTCAGGTGTGGCCGGGACGTGTGGCCGCCTGGCGAGGTCAACCGCAGCTCCAGCAGGTCCGTCGCCGACGTGATGGCGCCGACGCGCGTGCCCACGTTGCCGACCTCGAGTCGCGGGTCGCAGTGCAGGCCGAAGATCGAGTCGACCCCGTCGAGCCCGCCGGACGCGATGACGTCCAGCGCGCCGCCCGGCATGACCTCCTCGGCCGGCTGGAACACCAGCCGCACGCGACCGGGCAGCTCCGGCGCCGACGCGAGCGCGAGACCCGCGCCGAGCAGCATCGACGTGTGCGCGTCGTGCCCGCACGCGTGTGCGACACCCGGCACCGTCGACGCGTACGGCAGGCCGGTCAGCTCGGTGACCGGCAGCGCGTCCATGTCCCCGCGCAGGGCGACGCACTTGTCGCCGACCCCGATGTCGCAGATCAGACCGGTGCCGGCGTCGAACGCCTTCGGCCGCAGCCCCGCGGCCGAGAGGATGCCGGCGACCAGCTCTGTGGTGTTGTACTCACGCCTGGACAGCTCGGGATGCTGGTGGATGTGGCGGTACCACGCGACGACGTCGAGCGCGTTGCGTGTGAGCCAGTCGTCGAGCCATGCCGGCCCTCGGCCGGCTCCGATGTCATCCACACTGGGCATACTGACGCCCTCGTCGGTTATCAGCACCCCGGCCCTGTGTTCCTTGGGAGTGTCGGAGCGTGAGTCGAGCACGGTCACGCCATCCTCCCAGGAAGATCCCCTGTGTTCGCCATGATTTTGCCAATCCTGCACCATCGGGTCTGGAGGACCGGGCGAGATTCCCTGGTGAACCGGTTGCCGGTACGACCAGAGCGCCGAGCGGCTCGCGGTCCTTCAGCCTCGCTAAATGATCTCTGTCGGCCAGCGGTCAGCCGGCCTTGGCCTTCTTCCGCTTGATGCTGCGGCCCCAGATCACGATGCCTACCAGCACAATGGAGGTGATTCCCATGACGAGCTTCCGTCGCTGCTCCGCCTGCTTCTCCTCGGTCTCGGCGGGCGTGAGCTCGATGGACGGCGCGGTCGTCACGGTCGTCGGTCCGGTGGGCGGCGGCGTGGGCTGTTGCCCGGCGACGAGGCCGTACTCGCTGTTCGACGGGTGTGACTCCGCGAACGCGTGAACCGGAAGCAGCGCCACGATGAGGCCCGTGAGGGTCACGACGAGCAGTCGAGTGGCGCTACGCATGTGAACAAGCGTAGCGAAGGCACCCAACTAGTCACTATCCGTCGCCGCGAGTACTGCCATAACGTGACCACCCTGGCGGAGGCAGAGCACGCCCAGGTCCCACGCGACCCGGTGGAACCAGTCGTTGGCGGCGTCGAAGGTCCACCACGCGCAACCGACGTGCGAGCCGTCCGCGAGCGCGGTCAGTGACCGCCACGCCGCCGCTCGGCCATGGGCACCGCCGAGTCCGTGGTCGTACGCGCCGCCGTACGCCGCGGCGAAGAACAGGATGGCCACGACCTCGTCCAGGCTCGCGCGGCGCAGCGCGAGGCCGCCGCCCGCCAGGCAGTCCAGGCCGAGCGCCTCGACCGTCCGGACGCCGACGGTCTCGGCGTCCAGGGCCGCCGAGACCGTGTACACCGCCGCCTCCGCCCGGCCGTTCGACTGGGTCAGCCACGTGGTGACGGCCGCGGTCAGCTCGGCCGGCGCAGGCTCCCGCACGACCTCGGGGACCGTCCCCGCGACGGTGATCGGGTCCACCCTGCTCGGTCCGAACGGGAAGCCGGCCGACTCCGTGCCGTGGCCGAAACCAGCCAGTGGCATCCGGGTCTCGCCGGGCAGCGGGTGCAGTGGCAGCGCCCCGAGCGGATGTCCGGCCAGCCGCGGCGCCCACGCGTCCGCGACCCCCGCCACCGACTTCCGCCGCAGGATCATCTCGTGCAGCAGGCACGCACCCAGCTCGGTCGGCAGCTCGCCGGCCAGCAGCGACCGCAGCACGGGTGTCCGCTGGGAGGCCGCGAGCTGCGCCGCCACGCCCCGCATCGACGCCGCCGGCAGCAGGGCCGCGACCCGCACCGCCGCGGCCGCGTCACCGGCCGACCGCGTCAGGAGCCGCAGCACGTGACCGAGCACGCTGTCGTACGGCCAGCACTGGCCGAAGAAGGGTGCGAGTGCCTCCCCGAGCGCCGCCAGCCGGTCGGTGGGCCAGCCGTCCAGCTCCGCCCAGTACGGCCGGACGTCCGAGCTGTCGCGCAGCTCGGACAGCAGCTCCTCGATCCGGCTCAGTCCGTGAACTCCTTCAGGATGCGTTCCGCCGCCAGCGTCGGCGTCAGCTCGCCGTCGGCCACCTGCCGCTCCAGGTCGGCCGTCAGCGCGCGCACCCCGGGATGCTCGGACAGCCGCGTCAGCAACGTGTCCCGGACCATGGTCCACGTCCAGTCGACCTGCTGCCGCCGCCGCTTCGCCGCCAGCTCACCCGACGAGGACAGCGTGTCGTGGTGGCGCCGGACCTGCTCCCACACCGTGTCCAGCCCCGTGCCGGACAGCCCACTGCAGGTCAGCACGGGTGGCGTCCACCGGTCGCCGTGGCCCCGCAGCAGTCGCAGCGCGCCGGACAGCTCCCGCGCGGCCTTGCGGGCCAGGATCTCGTGGTCGCCGTCCGCCTTGTTGACGGCGATCACGTCGGCCAGCTCCAGCACGCCCTTCTTGATGCCCTGCAGCTGGTCGCCCGTCCGGGCCAGGGTCAGCAGCAGGAAGCAGTCGACCATGTTGGCGACCGCGACCTCCGACTGCCCGACGCCGACCGTCTCCACCAGCACCACGTCGTAGCCGGCGGCCTCCATCAGCACGATCGTCTCGCGGGTCGCGCGGGTCACCCCGCCCAGCGTCCCCGAGGTGGGGGACGGCCGGATGAACGCGGCCGGATCCGTGGCCAGCCGCGCCATCCGCGTCTTGTCGCCGAGGATCGAGCCGCCCGTGCGGGTGGACGACGGGTCGACGGCGAGTACCGCGACCCGGTGTCCCGACTCGGTCAGCATCGTGCCCAGCGCGTCGATGAACGTCGACTTGCCCGCGCCGGGCACGCCCGTGATGCCGACCCGGTGTGCGCCCCCCGCGTGGGGCAGGAGCTCGACCAACAGCTCCTGGGCGAGCGCACGGTGGTCGGGCCTGCGCGACTCGACCAGCGTGATGGCCTTGGACAGTGGCCCGCGCTCGCCGGCGAGCACACCCTTCGCGTACGCCTCCAGGTCGATTTTCCGTGCCATCAGTGCCCGTGCAGCTTCGACAGCTTGCCGAGCAGCTCCGTCGCGGCGTCGGCGATCACCGTGCCCGGGCCGAAGATCGCGGCCGCGCCCGCCCTGTGCAGCTCCTCGTAGTCCTGGGGTGGGATGACGCCACCGACGACGATCATGATGTCGTCGCGGTCCAGCGCGGCGAGCTCGTCACGCAGGTTGGGCACGAGCGTGAGGTGTCCGGCGGCCAGCGAGTTGACGCCCACGATGTGCACGTCCGCCTCGACCGCCTGCCGCGCGACCTCCGCCGGGGTCTGGAACAGCGGGCCCACGTCGACGTCGAAGCCGAGGTCGGCGAACGCGGTCGCGATCACCTTCTGCCCGCGGTCATGGCCGTCCTGTCCCATCTTGGCGACGAGGATACGGGGCCGCCGCCCCTCGGCCTCGGCGAACTCGTCGACGACCCGGCGTGCCTCCTCCACATTGGACACGCCGCCGACCTCCTCGGAGTAGACACCGGAGATCGTACGGATCTGCGCGGAGTGCCGCCCCCAGACCTTGCCGAGCGCGTCGGAGATCTCGCCGACCGTCGCCTTCACCCGTGCCGCGTCGATCGCGAGCGCGAGCAGGTTCCCGGTTCCGTCGGCGGCGGCGGACAACGCGTCCAGCGCACGGTCCACAGCGGACTGGTCCCGCTCGGCACGCAGCCGCCGCAGCTTCTCCAGCTGCTGCGTCCGCACCCCCGCGTTGTCGACCTTGAGCACGTCGATGGCCTCGTCCGCGTCCGCGAGCCGGTACTTGTTCACGCCGATCACGGGCTGGCGGCCGGAGTCGATGCGGGCCTGCGTGCGCGCGGCCGCCTCCTCGATGCGAAGCTTCGGGATGCCGGCGTCGATCGCGCGGGCCATGCCGCCCGCCGACTCGACCTCCTGGATGTGGCCCCACGCCTTGACGGCCAGCTCGTAGGTGAGCCGCTCGACGAAAGCACTGCCACCCCACGGATCGATGACCCGCGTGGTGCCGGACTCCTTCTGCAGCAACAACTGCGTGTTGCGCGCGATGCGAGCCGAGAAGTCGGTCGGCAGCGCGAGCGCCTCGTCCAACGCGTTGGTGTGCAGGGACTGCGTGTGTCCCTGCGTGGCCGCCATGGCCTCGACGCACGTGCGGATCACGTTGTTGTAGACGTCCTGCGCGGTCAGCGACCAGCCGGAGGTCTGGCAGTGCGTGCGCAACGACAGCGACTTGTCCGACGAGGGCTCGAACTGCTTCACGAGCTTGGCCCACAGCAGCCGCGCGGCCCGCAGCTTCGCGACCTCCATGAAGAAGTTCATGCCCACGGCCCAGAAGAACGACAGCCGCGGCGCGAACGAGTCGACGTTCAGCCCGGCGTCGACACCCGCCCTGATGTACTCCACCCCGTCGGCCAGGGTGTACGCCAGCTCGAGGTCGGCGGTGGCCCCGGCCTCCTGCATGTGGTAGCCGGAAATGGAGATCGAGTTGAACTTCGGCATGTGCCGGGAGGTGTGCGCGAAGATGTCGGAGATGATCCGCATCGACGGCTGGGGCGGGTAGATGTAGGTGTTGCGGACCATGAACTCCTTGAGGATGTCGTTCTGGATGGTCCCGGACAGCTTTTCCTGCGGCACGCCCTGCTCCTCGGCGGCCACAACGTACAGCGCGAGGATGGGCAGCACCGCGCCGTTCATGGTCATCGACACGGACATCGTGTCGAGCGGGATGCCGTCGAACAGCTGCCGCATGTCGTAGATGGAGTCGATCGCGACGCCCGCCATGCCGACGTCACCGGCCACACGCGGGTGGTCGGAGTCGTAGCCGCGGTGTGTCGCGAGGTCGAAGGCGACCGACAGGCCCTTCTGCCCGGCCGCGATGTTGCGGCGGTAGAAGGCGTTCGACTCCTCGGCGGTCGAGAAACCCGCGTACTGGCGGATGGTCCACGGCTGGTTGACATACATCGTCGGGTACGGCCCGCGCAGGAACGGCACCATGCCCGGGTAGGTGTCCAGGAAGTCCAGTCCGGCCGTGTCCTCGGCCGTGTACAGGGGTTTCACGCCGATGCCCTCGGGTGTCTCCCACACCATCGCGTCCGGGCCCTTGCCCGTCGCCTCCTGCACGGCGGCCTGCCAGTCCGCGGCCGTGCCGGAACTCGGCTCCCCCAGGGGGATCTCGGAAAAATCGGGGATCGACATCGGTCACCCTTCCAGCGCGGCTTCGAACGGTTCGGCGTAACGCACCCTCGGCAGCCCACCCGAGGGCTGGGCCGGCTCCGGTGCGCGGGTCAGTGGTTTCTCGTCCTTGTTGGGGAACACGGTCACCCCGGTGATGGCCTCGTCGCCCGCGTCGAGCCGCGCGGTGCGGGCGTCGCGGACGGCCGCGACGCGCTCGGCGACCAGGCCGGAGTCGAGCGCGGCGGCGAGCCCGCCGGCCCGCTCGACCTCCTGGAACACCGCCCAGCCGGCCCTGGCCAGCCCGTCGGTGTGCCGCTCGACGTACCAGGAGCCGCCCGCCGGGTCGATCACCCCGGCGACCCGCGACTCCTCGATCAGGATCGTCTGCGTGTTGCGGGCGATGCGGCGCGCGAAGGCGTCCGGCAGGCCGATGGCCGCGTCGAACGGCTGCACGGTCACCGAGTCCGCCCCGCCCACCCCGGCGGAGAAGCAGGCGAGCGTGGTGCGCAGCATGTTGTTCCACGGGTCCCGGCGGGTCAGCATCGTCGAGGACGTGACGGCGTGCTGCGGCACGGGGGTGGCGGCACCGGAGACCTCCGCGACCCGCGCCCACAACCGGCGCGCCGCCCGGAGCTTCGCGATCGTGCCGAACTGGTCGGCCGTCGCGGCGAAGCGGAACTCCAGCTGCCGTGCGGCGTCCTCGACCGAGAACCCGGCGGCGGTCAACGCACGCAGGTACGCGACCGCGGTCGCCAGTGCGAAGCCGAGCTCCTGCCCGTCCGACGAGCCGGCCTCGTGGTAGGGCAGGGCGTCCACGACGACCGAGCGCAGCTTCTCGTACCGCTCGGCCATCCTGGCCGGCTCGACGACGCCGTCGACCTCGTGGGGCCTGCCGGTCCTGGCCCGCAGCCCGAGCGGGTCGGCGCCGAGGTTGCCGCGTACCGCGCTGGCCTGGATTCCCTTGTCCTCGTGGAGGTCCAGGAGCACGCGGGCCGCGGCGGCGGTGTCCGCGCCCGCGTCGAGCGTGACCGGGGCCAGGTCGAGGTACACCTCCGTCAGCACGTCCGGCAGGGCGTCGAGTGGCACACCGTGCTCACCGACCACGAGCCACAGCGACGTGACGCCGTGCTCCAGGTCGGTGAGCACGGCCTGCCGCGTGACGGCGGGGTCGGGATGGGCGTGCCGCTGCCGGATGTCCCAGCCGCCCGCGATGGCGCCGTCCGCCCGCGAGCCACGGATGAACGGCGACACCCCGGGGAAGCCGGCGTCGGTTACGGTGTCGTCGGCGGTGTAGAGCGGCTCTACCGAGAATCCGTCGTACGTCGGGCTCGCGAGCATCTCCTCGACCGGACCGTCGTGGCCGTCCACGTCGGCCCCTGACCGGCGCAGTACCTTCTCCACCAGCGTCTGCCAGCGGTTTCGGGTCGCCGGATCGAAATCCGATGCCAGCTTCAGCTGGTCCGCAGAAGTCATACCCATCGATGCTACGGCGGCCGCACCTGATCGCCAGGGCACGCGAGTGTGAGGCTGGTCGCCTGGACCGGCACAATGGCCGGGTGTCCAGTGGGGAGCGGGTAGTCGCCGGGCGCTACCGGTTGCGCCGGCGGCTCGGCCAGGGCGCCATGGGCACGGTCTGGGAGGCGTTCGACGAGTTCCTGCGCCGGCCGGTCGCGGTGAAGGAGGTCCTCCTCCCGCCCGGCATGCCCGACGACCAGGCGGCCGAGCTGCGGGAGCGGACCCTGCGCGAGGCCCGCGCCATCGCCGCCCTCTCGCACCCGAACGTGGTAACCCTGCACGACGTCGCCCGCATGGATGGCGAGCCGTTCGTCGTCATGGAGTACATGCTGGCGCACAGCCTGGCCGTGTACATCGACGTGCTCGGCCCGCTGCCCGAGGCCAAGGTCGCGGCCATCGCCGACGCGGTCGCCGCCGGGCTGGCGGCCGCGCACCACGTCGGCATCACGCACCGTGACGTCAAGCCCGGCAACGTGCTCATCGGCGCGGACGGGCGCGTCAAGCTCACCGACTTCGGCATCGCCAGGAACGTGGCCGAGCGGACGCTGACCAGCACCGGCATCATGCTCGGCTCACCCGCCTACATCGCACCGGAGGTCGCCGCGGGCCGCGAGGTCACCCCGGCCGCCGACCTGTGGGGCCTCGGCGCGACGCTGTTCGCGGCGATCGAGGGCCGGCCGCCGTACGACGTGAACGGGACCGTGCTCGCGACGGTCAACCAGGTCGTCAACGGCGAGGTACCGCGAACGTCGAGGGGCGGCTCGCTCGGCGAGGTCGTGGCCGCGCTGATGGTCAAGGAGCCGGCCGAGCGGGTCACGCTCCAGGAGGTGCGTGGCCGGGTGCACCACCTGCTGCCACCGCCGCACACGCCGCTCTTCTCCGAAGAGGAGCTGGCCAGGGTGGACGCCGCGGTCGGCGCCGCCGCGAACGCCCACGGCGCGGAGGTCACCGACGACGCCCCGGACCTGACCGAGGACGAGCGTGAACCGGCCCCGTTCTCGGCCGACCCGGGTTCGCTGCCGTCGGGGCCGGGCGCGCCACTCGCCGCCGGCCCGGGCTCCCTGCCGCCGGGACTGGCCGCGGCACTGGGCACGGCGCCGCCGTCCGGCACCGGGTCGTCCGGTCCGGCGCTCGCGCAGACGCCCGGCCCGCTGCCGTTCGACGCTCCCGTCCAGCCGAAGGTCAGGCGCGGGCGGGGTGCGGTGGTCACCGGGACCGTGGCGTTCCTGGCGGTGCTGTTCTTCTTCGCGGCCGCGGGTGGCGGGTTCGCGCTGGCCCGGTACGTCGGCGGGAAGCCGCTGCTGCCGCCGTCCACACGGCCGGTCAGCTCGCAGACCAACGAGACGACGGAGGAGACGAGCGAGGAGCTGATCCCCAGGACCGGCAGCGCGGAGACCGCCGAGGGCGACCAGTCCGGCGGCTTCACGATCCCAGTGCCGGAGAGCTGGCAGCACTTCGTCGAGCTGGTCCACGACACGGACTTCGCGAACAGCACGCGGGCCTACTACCTGTCGCAGAACGGCACCCAGGTGCTGACCGTGGAGCGGCTGGCCAACTACTACATGGGCCACGACATCCGGGAGTACGTCGCCCGGCTCAGGTCGTCGCGCGGGACCGAGGTCGTGTACGAGCGGCAGATCGCGGACCTCGCGAACGTCCCCGTCGCGCCGAAGGAGCCGGCGCTGGAGGTGAGCTACCGCACCACGGTCCCCGCGCACGACGTCGCGCCGGACGACCCGGCCGCCCACGACCTGAGCCGCGCGACGTTCGCGCACCTGATCCCGTACGCCAACGACCTGTGGGTGGTGTCGGTGACCGTGCCCATCGAACAGCAGGACTCCGGCGAGACCCTGTTCAACCGCATCGCCGGGGGCTTCCAGGTCACCGGCTGACCACGGGAGCGTCCGCTGTCGGGGGTGGGACGTAAGCTCGCGGCGTGACTCAGGATCAAGCCGTCGACGCGGCCGCGCTCATCGCGAAGCAGACCGGCGTCGACTCGCACGATGTCGCGGTCGTGCTCGGGTCGGGCTGGCGACCGGCCGCGGACGAGCTGGGCGCGGCGGAGTTCGAGCTGCCGGTGGCCGACCTGCCGGGGTTCACCACGCCGACCGTCGCCGGGCACGGCGGCACGGCCCGGTCGCTCCTGGTCGGCGACAAGCGCGCGCTGGTCCTGCTCGGCCGCACGCACCTGTACGAGGGCCGCGGCGTCGGCGCGGTCGTGCACGGCGTGCGGACGGCCGCCGCGGCCGGCTGCCGCACGGTCGTGCTCACCAACGCCGCCGGCTGCCTGCGTGACGGGGTGTCGGTCGGCCAGCCGGTCCTGATCAGCGACCACCTGAACCTCACCGCGACGTCACCGCTGGTCGGCGCGCAGTTCGTCGACCTGACCGACCTGTACTCGCCGCGCCTGCGCACGCTGGCGCGGGAGATCGACCCGACCCTGGTCGAGGGCGTGTACGCCGGGCTGCCCGGCCCGCACTTCGAGACCCCCGCCGAGATCCGCATGCTCCGGACCATGGGTGCCGACCTGGTCGGCATGTCGACGGTCCTGGAGGCGATCGCCGCCCGGGCGGCCGGGGTCGAGGTGTTCGGCCTGTCCCTGGTCACGAACCTGGCGGCCGGGGTCACGGGCGAGCCGCTGAACCACGAGGAGGTCCTCGAGGCAGGCCGCGCGTCCGCGTCCCGCATGGGCGTGCTCCTCCGGGCTCTGGTGGAGCGCCTGTGAGCCTGTCCTCCGAGCTGCGTGACCGCGCGTTCCGCTGGATCGCCGACGACCCGGACACGGCGACGCGGACCGAGTTACAGCAGATCACCGCCCGTGCCATGGGGGGTGACCCGGCCGCGGTCGACGAGCTGACCGACCGGATGAACGGCACGCTCACGTTCGGCACCGCCGGCCTGCGTGGCCCGGTCCGCGCGGGGTCCAACGGCATGAACCGCGCGGTGGTCGTCCGTGCCACGCACGGTGTCGCCGAGTGGCTGAGGTTCACCGGCCACGCGGGCGGCACGGTGATCGTGGGCCGCGACGCCCGGCACGGCTCGGCGGAGTTCGCGAAGGCCGCCGCCGAGGTGCTGACCGCCGCGGGGTTCGTCGTCCGCACGATGCCCGGCCCGCTGCCGACCCCCGTGACGGCGTTCCACGTCCGCGCGCTCGACGCGGTCGCGGGCATCCAGATCACGGCGTCGCACAACCCGCCGGCCGACAACGGCTACAAGGTCTACGCGGCGGACGGCGCCCAGATCGTGCCGCCGGACGACGGCCTGATCGAGACGGCGATCCGGGCGGCGCCACCGGCACTGTCGGTGCCGGTGGCGCCGGGCGCGCTGCCGCTGGACGTCGTGTCCGACTACGTGACGCGGATCGCGACCCTGCCCCGCGGGACCGCACGCGACCTCCGCGTCGTGCTGACCCCGATGCACGGCGTCGGCGGCGAGACGGCGCTGGAAGCGTTGCGGGCCGCGGGTTTCACCGATGTGCGGCTGGTCCCCGAACAGGCCGAGCCGGACCCCGGCTTCCCGACGGTCGCGTTCCCCAACCCGGAGGAGCCCGGCGCGGCGGACCTGCTGCTCGCGCTGGCGGCCGAGGTGGACGCCGACCTGGCCATCGCCCTGGACCCCGACGCGGACCGCTGCGCGGTGGGCGTGCGCGACTCCGGCGGCTGGCGCATGCTCCGCGGCGACGAGACCGGTGTGCTGCTCGGCAACCACATCCTGTCCACTGTGGACAAGGTGAACTCCTTGGTGGCGTCGACGGTCGTGTCGTCGTCGATGCTGTCGCTCGTGGCGGCCGCGCACGGCGCTCGGCACGTGGAGACGCTGACGGGCTTCAAGTGGCTGATGCGGGCGGGCGAGGGGCTGGTGTTCGCGTACGAGGAGGCGCTGGGCCTGTCGGTGGATCCGGACTTCGTGCGGGACAAGGACGGCATCTCCGCGGCGGTACTGGCCTGCGACCTGGCGGCGACGCTGAAGGCGGCGGGCCGCACGCTGCTCGACGTGCTGGACGAGCTGTCGGTGGCACACGGCGTGCACCTGACCGACCAGGTGTCCCTGCGGTTCGACGACGCCTCGGCGGCGGCGCCGGTGGTGGCCAGGCTGCGTTCCGCGCCCCCGGCGACGCTGGCGGGCGTGGCGGTGACGCAGGACAACCCGGCCCCGGACATCGTCCGCCTGCGTGGCGAGGGGGTGCGGGTGGTGGTCCGCCCGTCGGGCACGGAACCGAAGGTGAAGGCGTACCTGGAGGTGGTCACCCCGGTGACGGGCGACCTGGCCCCGGCACGCGCGGAGGCGCAGACCCGGCTTTCCGCACTGCGCGACGAGGTGCTGGCCCTGTTGTAGGGCCCATTAGTGTCCCACCGTGCCCAGGTTGTTGATCGTGCATCACACCCCGTCCCCGTCCTGCCAGGCCATGTTCGAGGCGGTGCTGGCCGGCGCGACCGATCCCGAGATCCACGGCGTCGAGGTCGTGCGCCGCCCGGCGTTGGCCGCCACGGTGCCGGACGCCCTGGCGGCGGACGGCTACCTCCTCGGCACCCCGGCCAACCTGGGCATGATGTCCGGGGCGCTGAAGGTGTTCTTCGACCTCGCGTACTACCCGTGCCTGGACGCGACGCGCGGCCGCCCGTTCGGCCTGTACGTGCACGGCAACGACGACACGGCCGGCGCGGTCCGCGGCATCGAGTCGGTCACCACCGGGCTCGGCTGGGTGAAGGCGACCGGGGTGGTGTCGGTGACGGGCGAGCCGAGCAGGCCGGACCTCCAGGCCTGCTGGGAGCTCGGCGCCACGGTCGCCGCCGGCCTCATGGCCTAGGCCGTGGCCGCGGCTACCACGTGGTCCTCGGTGACGATGTTCCGCTCGCACTGCTCGTAGTTGGCGATCTTGTAGTTCAGCACCTCCAGGCAGGAGTTCAGCTCGGTGATCCGGCTGAGTACCTCCGTCCGCTGCTCCACCAGGATCTGCTTACGCCGCCCGGCGCTGGCCATGCCCTGGTGCCGCAGCTTCGCGTACTCCCGCATCATCCGGATGGGCATCCCGGTCATGCGCAGCTTGGTCAGGAACCCCAGCCAGGTCAGGTCGTCGTCGGAGTACGCGCGGCGGCCGCCGGAGTCGCGGGCCGGTGGGTCGATCAGTTGGATTCGCTCGTAGTAACGGAGTGTGTCGATCGACAACCCACTGCGATGGGCTGCCTCGGCGATCGCATAAGTCACCCCTCGACCGTAGAAGCTGGAGCGCACTCCAGGTCAAGCCGTGTCGACCGGTCGCTCACATGTCGCTCTCTTTGGGGTGAGCCCACTCCTCGAGATGCTGGGCCATCTCCGGCACGCCGACGTTGCCCCGTCCCACCTCGCGGACCAGCTCCAACGCCTCGTCCTCGTCGGCGTCGATCCACCAGCCGTTCATGTCGCAGATGGTGACGGCCGCCACCCAACCGAGTCGCCAGTTTCCCTCGACCAGGGGGCGGGTGCACACGATGGAGTCGAGCAGCGCGGCAGCCTTCAGCCACAGGGTCTCGTACGCCTGCACGCCGAGTACCGTCGCCCGCGGCCGGTGCGCCGCGGCGTCGAGCAGCCCGAGATCACGCACCACCAGATCACCACCGGTGACGGCAGCAGCGAGCACGAGCAGGTCGCTGGCGTCCAAGTACATGATCACCGCAGAATCATGCCAGACGGCAGCGACGGTTTTCGTCAAATTACAGATTGCAAGCCGAGAGAATTACGGACGACCAATTCAGGCGGTGCCGATCCGCTTCAGCAATCCTTGGTAGCGCGGCAGAACCCGGGACAGCACCTCACCCAGTTGCTGCTCCTTCTGCAGGCGCGACCACCGGTCGGCGAGTGCCAGTTTCATGATGTCCTGTTTTGATCGGCCCTCCGCCTCGGCGAGCGCGGAGAGATGATCGTTTTCCTCGTCGGTCAGCCGCAGAGTCATCGCCATGAATCGACGGTACCATTCTGATACCAAAGATCGGTAGCGTCGCACTCACACGGCGCCGTACTGCCGGTCACCGGCATCACCCAACCCGGGCACGATGTAGCCGGAGTCGTTCAGCCGTTCGTCCACGGCGGCCGTCACCAGCCGTACCGGCAGGCCGGACTCGGCAAGGTGCTTGATGCCCTCGGGCGCCGCAAGCGCGCACACCGCGGTCACGTCCGTCGCGCCCCGGCCGGTGAGCAGCCGGATCGTGTACTCCATGGACCCGCCGGTCGCGAGCATCGGGTCGAGCACGAACACCGGGCGCCCGGCGAGGTCGGCCGGCAGCGACTCCATGTACGGCGTCGGCTCCAGCGTCTCCTCGTTGCGGGCCAGGCCGACGAATCCCATCTGCGCCTCGGGGATCAGCTTGTGCGCCTGGTCGGCCATGCCCAGCCCGGCACGCAGCACCGGCACCAGCAGCGGCGGGTTCGCCAGCCAGTAGCCCTCGGTGCGCGCGACCGGCGTGTGGATGCGCTCCGTGCGCACCGGCGCGTTCCGCGTCGCCTCGTAGATCAGCATGACGGTCAGCTCGTGCAGCGCCGCGCGGAACACGGCGTTGTCGGTGCGGGCGTCCCGCATGACGGTCAACCGCGACTTGGCGAGCGGGTGATCGACGGTCAGCACATCCATGGGCCCGAACGGTATTACCTGTGGGCCAGTACCGCGAACATCGTCACCGACATGTGAAAGTCACCGCTCTCCGCGGCGGCCGCCAGGTCGGCGAGGAACTGCTCGCACCCCTCGGCGTCGACCACCCCGCGGTCCACGGCCATCCGGCCCAGCATCCGCACCAGCGGCCCGGTCGCCGCCGAGGGGGACTGGACCAGCGCCTGCGATCCGACGTCGTCGATGGTCAGCCCGGCCCGCTTGACGTGACCGGCCAGCCGCCGCGCGGCGAACGGGTTGGCGATGCCGCCCCGCATGGCCTCGGTGACGACGCGTGCGATGTCCGGATCGCCGGGATGGATGATCGCGGTGCCCCAGTCGGTGTCGGTGATCACTGTCCGTCCACCGGGGCGCAGCACCCGGCCAATCTCGCGGGCCGCCCGGTCGGGGTCGTGCAGGTGCTGGAACAGGCGCTCGCAGGTCACCGCGTCCAGTGAACCATCGGGAAACGGCAGTTCGTAGGCGTCGCCGGGGACGAACCGGGCACGGGGTGCACGCCGGGCCGCCTCCGCGCGCATGCCCTCGTTCGGGTCGACGCCGGTGGCCTCACCGGTCTCGCCGACCGCCTCGGCCAGTAACCGTGCGTGTTCACCGGTCCCTGAACCGATGTCGAGAACCCGTTCGCCGGGCTTCAATCCGAGCACCGCGAGCGACCACGCGCGCAACCGGGGAATTCCGGGCAACCGCGACTGGCGGTCCAGCGCGGCGATTTGGATTTCCACGTCGGCCTTGGCGAGGTCGCCGGTGGACAAATGGTCGTGCCGGGGACCGTCAGGCATGTGCGCACGATAACCTCACCCGCGTGAGTGAACCGCCAGCCGTGCCAGACCCGCGGGAGATGCGGGTGTCCAACGACGACCGCGAGCGTGTCGCGCAGGTGTTGAACACCGCCATGGCGGAGGGCCGGCTCACGGTCAACGAGCTGGAGGAACGGCTCGACAAGGTCTACGCCGCGAAGACGTTCGGCGACCTCGAGCCGCTGCTGCGGGACCTGCCGGTCGGCAACCAGATCATGCGGTTGCCACTCGCGCCGCCGCCGGCGGGCAGCGCACCGGCGCCCCTGCCCGCGCCGTCCAACCGGATCGGCGGCCGCGGCACGTCGACCGGCGCGGTCGCGATCATGGCGGGCACGGAGCGCAAGGGCATCTGGACGGTCCCGCCGACGTTCACGTCGTTCGCCCTGATGGGTGGCATCGAGATCGACCTCACGCAGGCCCGGTTCGAGGAGGCCGAGACGACCATCCAGGCGTTCGCCTTCATGGGTGGCATCGACATCTACGTGCCGGACGACATCACCGTCCAGGTCAACGGCGTCGGCTTCATGGGCGCCTTCGAGAACCACGCGCGCAACCAGGGCCAGCCGATCCCGGGCGCGCCACTCGTGCGGATCACCGGCCTCGCCGTGTGGGGCGGCGTCGACGTCAAGCACCGCAAGAGGAAAGCCAAGGAGCTGGAAGAGTAACGCCAGCGTCATCTGCCCACGTCAGAATGCGTGGGTGGCAGAGCTGCGGTACCGCGTCATCCACGGCTACCGCCGGGCGTACCGGATGCTCGGCAGCGGTCCAGCGTTGCTGCTCGTGCACGGGATCAGCGACCACTCCGGCACCTGGGCGCACCTGCTGCCGGAGCTGGCGAAGCGGTACACAGTCATCGCGCCGGACCTGCTCGGCCACGGCGGCTCGGACAAGCCCCGCGCCGACTACGCCGCGGCGGCGTACGCGTGCGGGATGCGTGACCTCCTCGGCGTCCTCGACATCGACCGGGTGACAGTCGTCGGTCACTCACTCGGCGGCGGCGTGGCCATGCAGTTCGCCTACCAGTTCCCCGAGCGCTGCGCGCGGCTGGTGCTGGTGGCGAGCGGCGGTATCGGCCGCGACGTGCACCCGTTGCTGCGGATGGCGTCCGTACCCGGCGCCGACCTCGCGCTGTCGCTGCTCACCCACCTGCCCGGCGTGCCGTCGCTGCTGCCGATGCTGGACTTCGGCCCGGACGCGAGGTACGCCCGGGAGCGGTACGCCGCCCTGCGGGACCCCGCGGCCCGGACGGCGTTCCTCCGGACGCTGCGGTCCGTCGTCGACGTCCGCGGCCAGGTGGTGACCATGCTCGACCGCTGCTACCTGACCCGCGCCATCCCGACACTGCTGGTCTGGGGCTCCGCCGACCGGATCGTCCCACCCGCCCACGCCCACAAGGCCCACGAAGCGATGCCCGGCAGCCGACTGGAGATCTTCGACGGCGCCGGCCACTTCCCCCACCAAACCGACCCACCCCGCTTCATCACCCTGCTGAACGACTTCATCACCACCACCCCACCCGCCGAACACGACCCAGACCACTGGCGCACCCTCCTCCGCACCGGCCCAACCGAGGTCCCCACCTCCTCAGGCTCCTAACCCACCCCCACCCGCACCCCCCGCGCGAGTCCCGCGTTCAACCACCGCGAGTCCCGCGTTCAACCACACCGAACCCCGCGCTCAAACAGTGCGAGTCCCGCGTTCAACCACACCGAACCGCACGTTCAAACACACCGAGTCGCGGTTCAACACACCGAACCCTGCGTTCAACACACCGAACCCTGCGTTCAACACACTGAGTCCTGCGTTCAAACACAGTGAGTTGCGGTTTCGTGCATGTCCCGTCTGCACGAAACCGCAACTCGGTATGTGCGAACGCGGGACTCGGTATGTGTGAACGCGCGACTCGCGATGGTTGAACGTGGGGCTTGTGAGGTCCCTAGACTCGGGCGCATGGCAGCACCCTCAACGACGAGCACCGGGTTACCGCCCGCGCTCGCCGACGCGACCAGGGACGAGTCCGCCCTGCGGCGGTTCCTCCACGGCCTGCCCGGTGTCGACCAGGTCGGCGTCGAGCAGCGGGCGGCCGGCCTGGCCACCCGGAGCATCAAGAAGGCCGCCAAGCTGTGGGCCATCGACACCGCGGTCAGCATGGTGGACCTCACCACGCTCGAAGGCGCGGACACCGCCGGCAAGGTCCGGTCCCTCTGTGCCAAGGCCCGCCGCCCCGACCCCGAGCGGCCCGAGGTACCCAGGGTCGCCGCCGTCTGTGTCTACCCGGACATGGTGGCGACGGCCGCCGAGGAACTGCGGGGGACGGGCGTCGGCATCGCCAGCGTGGCCACGGCGTTCCCCAGCGGGCGGTCCAGTATCAAGATCAAGATCGCCGACACCGAGCTGGCCGTCGAGAGCGGCGCCACCGAGGTCGACATGGTCATCGACCGCGGCGCGTTCCTCTCCGGGCAGTACGGCCGGGTGTTCGACGAGATCGTCACGATCAAGCAGGCCTGCGGCGACACCCACCTCAAGGTCATCCTGGAGACCGGCGAGCTGTCCACCTACGACAACGTCCGCCGCGCCTCCTGGCTCGCCCTGCTGGCCGGCGGCGACTTCATCAAGACCTCGACCGGCAAGGTCAGCCCCGCCGCCACGCTGCCCGTCACACACGTGATGCTCCAGGCGGTCCGCGACTGGCACACCCAGACCGGCGAGCACCGCGGCGTCAAACCGGCCGGCGGCATCCGCAACACCAAGGACGCCATCCGCTACCTGGTCGCCGTGCACGAGGTCGCCGGTGAGGACTGGCTCACCAACTCACTGTTCCGCTTCGGCGCGTCCAGCCTGCTCAACGACCTGCTCATGCAGCGCCGCGCCCAGCTCGACGGCCACTACAGCGGCCCTGACTATGTGACGGTGGACTGAATGTGGGAGTACGCCCCGGCGCCGGAGTCCCGGGACATCGCGAACCTCAAGCCCAGCTACCGGATGTTCGTCGACGGTGAGTTCGTCGAGGGCGCCGGTGAGCCGCTGAAGACCGTCAACCCGGCCACCGAGGAGGTGCTGGCCGAGGTCAGCACGGCCGGTAGGGAGGACGTCGACGCCGCCGTCAAGGCCGCCCGGCGCGCCTACGACCGCGTGTGGGGCAGGATGCCGGGCGCCGAGCGCGCCAAGTACATCTACCGGATCGCCCGCATGATCGCCGAGCGCGCGCGTGAGCTGGCCGTCCTGGAGAGCCTCGACAACGGCAAGCCGATCAAGGAGTCCCGCGACGTCGACGTGCCGACCGCCTCGGCGCACTTCTTCTACCACGCGGGTTGGGCCGACAAGCTCGCCTACGCCGGCCTCGGCCCGGACCCCAGGCCGCTGGGTGTGGCCGGCCAGGTCATCCCGTGGAACTTCCCGCTGCTCATGGCCGCCTGGAAGATCGCGCCGGCCCTGGCCTGCGGCAACACGGTCGTACTGAAGCCGGCGGAGACGACCCCGCTGACCGCGCTGGTGCTGGCCGAGATCATCCAGCAGGCCGAGCTGCCGCCCGGTGTGGTCAACATCCTGCCCGGCGCCGGCGATGTGGGCGCGGAGCTGGTGAGCCACAACGGCATCGACAAGGTCGCGTTCACCGGCTCGACCGAGGTCGGCAAGCTCATCCAGCGCTCACTCGCGGGGCGGGGCAGGAAGCTGACGCTGGAGCTGGGTGGCAAGGCCGCCAACGTGGTGTTCGACGACGCGCCGCTCGACCAGGCCGTCGAGGGCATCGTCAACGGCATCTTCTTCAACCAGGGCCACGTCTGCTGTGCCGGCTCGCGGCTGCTGGTCCAGGAGTCCGTTGCCGACGAGGTGGTCGAGAAGCTGCACGCGCGGATCTCGACCCTGCGCGTCGGCGACCCGCTCGACAAGAACACCGACGTCGGCGCCATCAACTCGGGTGAGCAGCTCGCCAGGATCACGTCGCTGGTCGAGGCGGGCGAGCAGGAGGGCGCCGAGAAGTGGGTGAGCCCGTGTCCGTTGCCGGAGAAGGGTTTCTACTTCGCGCCGACCGTCTTCTCCGGTGTCAGCCAGGCCATGCGGATCGCCCGCGAGGAGATCTTCGGGCCGGTGCTGTCCGTGCTCACGTTCCGCACGCCGGACGAGGCCGTCGCCAAGGCCAACAACACGCCCTACGGGCTGTCCGCGGGCATCTGGACCGACAAGGGCTCGCGGATTCTCTGGATGGCCGACAAGCTCCGCGCGGGCGTGGTGTGGGCCAACACTTTCAACCGGTTCGACCCGACCGCGCCGTTCGGCGGCTACCAGGAGTCCGGCTTCGGCCGCGAGGGTGGCCGCGCGGGACTGGAGGCATACCTCGATGTCTGACCGACTCTCCGTCGCCAAGACCTACAAGCTCTACATCGGCGGCGCGTTCCCCCGTTCTGAGTCCGGCCGCAGCTACCCGGTGAAGGACGCCAGGGGCACGTTCCTCGCCAACGCCGCGCAGGGCTCCCGCAAGGACGTCCGGGACGCGGTCGTGGCCGCACGCAAGGCTTTTCCCGGCTGGTCCGGCGCGACCGCCTACAACCGCGGCCAGGTGCTGTACCGGGTGGCGGAGCTGCTGGAGGGCCGGCGCGAGCAGTTCGTCGCCGAAACCGCGGCCAGTGAAGGGGTCGCGGCCAAGAAGGCACAGTCCACAGTGGACGCCGCGATCGACCGCTGGGTCTGGTACGCGGGCTGGCCGGACAAGGTCGCCTCGGTGCTGGGCGCCTCGAACCCCGTCGCGGGGCCGTACTTCTCGTTCTCCGTGCCGGAGCCGACGGGTGTGGTCGGTGTGCTCGCGCCGCAGGCCTCTTCCTTGCTGGGCCTGGTGAGCGTGCTGGCGCCGGTGATCGCGACCGGCAACACGGCGGTGGTCGTCACGAGCCAGGACCGGCCGCTGGCGGCGATCACGCTGTCCGAGGTGCTCGCGACCTCCGACGTGCCGGGCGGTGTCGTCAACATCGTCACCGGCCGCACCGCCGAGCTGGCTCCGTGGCTGGCCTCACACGCCGACGTCAATGCGCTGGACCTGGCCGGCGCGCCCGAGTCCATGCGTGCCGAGCTGGAGGGCGCCGCCGCGGACACGGTCAAGCGGGTCCTGCGGGCGAAGGGCGCCGAGCCGGACTGGACCGTTCAGCCGGACGTGTCCCGGCTGCGTGCCTTCCTGGAAACCAAGACGGTCTGGCATCCGATAGGGGTCTGATCTGCCGAATTCGCCCCAGGTCCGGTTTGCTTGACCTACCCTTTGCTCTAAGCAGGAGGGGATACGGATGACCAAGCACGACGAGCCATCGTTGCCGCCACCGCCACCTGGCTACGACGCGGACGAGACCTCGTTCGCGAGCTTCACCAGGGGACACCGGCCGCTCGCCGACGACCTGCACACCGTGACGCGCACGAACCTCGGCGGGCACACGACGCTGCACGACCACGCGTTCTCCCGCGTGGGCAACGACGTCGGGTTGTCCTCGGCCATCCGCAACGCGTCGCGGAGCCAGCTCGACCGGGTCCACGGCCTCGCCGGCAACACGGCCGACATGACCGACGCGGTCGCCAACACGTGGACGAACTACAAGAACCTCGAGGACGACCACGACCGCAACCTGCGCCGGGCGCTGGGTGAGATCACATGACCACGACCGCCTCGCTGGTCACGCCGCTCGTCCAGCCCGCCGCCGACGCGCAGTACCAGCTCGCGACCGACGACGGCGCGATCTACGACGTCGGCCAGGCGCACGGCAACGTCCAGAACGCGCTGTACACCTACCAGACCGACAGCGGCGCGCAGAACCGCAACCTGCAGGAGGGCTGGACCGGCGGCTCGGCCGACCGGCAGGCCGCCGACGCGCAGGCGATGACCAACTCCGCCAAGGACATCAGCGAGTACAGCGCCCAGGTGCAGTCCGCGGTGACCGAGGCCGCCGGCATCCTGAAGGTCGGCCAGAACAGCAACCAGCAGCTGATCGACAACTTCATGGACAAGGCGGCCGAGCTGCTGTCGGCCGCCTCGGCGCTGCGGGCGGCCGGTGACAACGCGGGCGCACAGGCCAAGATCTCCGAGCTGATCCGGCTGGGCGCACAGGTCAGCGGCGAGAGCAGCACCAACCTCGAGGCCGTGATGACCCAGCTGACCGGGGTCGTCGACAAGATCAACAGCAGTGGCGCGACCACGCCGGCCGGCGCCCAGCCCAGCCACGACGCCCCACCCGCCGCGTACAACTCCGGCGGCGGCGGTGGTGGCCACGGCGTTGGTGGCGGGGGCGGCGGCTACAGCGGGGGC
>Ga0164298_10000032_pt1 | contig 74524 bp, 64 predicted proteins | sample Whisoiple_216_MG_FD_109713 | JGI IMG/M metagenome (GOLD analysis project Ga0164298, IMG submission 109713) | Unamended control soil microbial communities from upstate New York, USA - Whitman soil sample_216_MG | ecosystem: Environmental > Terrestrial > Soil > Agricultural land ...
CCACGAGGACCCGCAGGCCTTCATGGCCATCGCCGAGTCCTTCTACCGCCGGGACACCCTCTGGCATACCGTCGCCCTCACCGTGATGGCTCGGTTTCTCACGATGACACGTGCCCACGCGCCATTCATGGCGACACTTCACGACGACGGCGACCTCATCGGTGTTGTCTTCCGCACCCCACCGTGGCCGCTCGTCTCCAGCGGCCTGCCCGCCGACCCCGCACTACTCGAGACCTTCCTCACCCGATGGCTGGAGATCGACCCGGGGCTTCCCGGCGCCAGCGGTCCCCGGACGAACGTTGAGGCGCTCGGCACCGCCTGGACCCGAGTGACCGGCGGCACAACCAAGGAGGTCCTCGCCGGGCGGCTCTACCGGCTCGACCAGCTCCTGGAGCCCACGGTCCCCGGCCGGCCGCGGGTCGCCACCGAGGACGACATCGACCTGCTGATCAAGTGGCGGAACGCCTTCTCGACCGAGGCCCTACCCGAACAACGCGACCACACCGAGGACGCCGCGAATATCCGGCGGCTGCTCGAGCTGGGCGACAGCGTCATCCTCTGGGAGGACCGCGGCCAACCCGTCTCGTGGGCGTGCGCCTCCAGCCCGATCGACGGCATGTCCCGTGTGGGGCCCGTCTACACCCCACCCGAACATCGGGCCCACGGCTACGGCTCGGCCGTCACCGCCGCCGTTTCCCGGCACGCTCGGGACGCCGGCGCCCGGGACGTGATCCTCTTCACCGACCTCGCCAACCCCACCTCTAACTCCATCTACCAGAACATCGGCTACCGACCGGTGTACGACTCGTCGGAGCTTCACTTCGCCCGGCTACCCTCGACCACGTGAGCGGAGCTTGCGGAGCGAACCATCGAACACCGAACGACCGGCGCAACGACCGGCGCACGGCCCTCGAGAGCCGACGAGGAGAGGGCGAGGCGCGGTCGTGACACTGCCTCACCTGCTCGTCATCCAGCTCGACGACCAGGACCCGATCGGTCCGCTCGGCGACTGGCTCACCGGCGCCGGCGCCACGCTCGACACCCGTGGCCCCGACAACCTCCCGGAGAGCACGGCCGGGTACGAGGGCCTCGTCTGTCTCGGCGGGCCGATGGGCGCCACCGACGACCTCGACTTCCCGTGGCTCGCCGACGTGCGCCGCCTCCTCGCCGAGGCCACGACCCGCCAGCTGCCGACCCTGGCCATCTGCCTCGGCGCGCAGCTCCTGGCCGTCGCCACCGGCGGGCTCGTCACCAAAGGTCCCGACGGTCCCGAGGTCGGGCCGCTGCTCGTCGCCAAGCGGGACGTCGGCTGGCAGGACCCGCTCTTCGCCGACATGCCGTTCATGCCGGACGTCATGCAGTTCCACGCCGACATCATCCAGCGGCTGCCCGCCCGCGCCGCGCTGCTCGCTTCCTCGACGCTCTACCCGAACCAGGCGTTCCGGGTCGGCCGCTGCGCCTACGGCCTCCAGTTCCACATCGAGACCACCGCCGAGCAGATCGAGGCCTGGGCCGCCGGCGCACCCGACACCGCCGAGTTCGCGCGTCCCGGCGACCTGGACCACAACCGTCTCGTCCAGGTCCACGCCGAGATCGAGGACACCTGGCGCCCGTTCGCGGCCCTGTTCGTCAAGCTGGCCGCGGGCGAGCTCTCGCCGGCCACCACGCCGCTACCGCTCATCCAGCACTGACATGTCCGACCCCGTCCGCTCACACGTCTCCATCGCCCGCTACGGCCTCACCGACGACCGCGCCCGCGACGACCTACGCGCCGCTGGCTGGTGGGGTGCGGACGCACCGGTCGGCGAGTACGAGCCGACGCTCGTCGCCTTGTCCCGCAGCCCCGACCCGGATCTCGCCCTCCGCACCCTCGACCGCATGCGTACCAGCGACGAGGCCGGCTGGCGCGGGCTCAACCAGGCACTCGCCACCGACCGCGGCCTACGGGCCCGCCTCCTGTCGGTGCTCGGCGCGTCCACCGCCCTCGGCGACTTCGCGGTCGCCCACCCCGGCGAGTGGCGCCGCCTGCTCACCGACCGGCAGAGCCCGCCAGCCACCTACCCGGACACGCTGCTCGCCGCCGTCGCGAACGAAAAGCCGGTCCGCGAGCTGCGTGCCGCCTACCGCGGCCTCCTGCTGGAGATCGCCGCCGACGACTTGGCGCACCTCATCGAGCCGGACCTCCCGGTGCCCGACTACCAGCAGACGACCGCCCGCCTCACCTACCTCGCCGAGGCCGGCATCCGTGCCGCGCTCGCCGCCGCCGAGGCCGAAGCCGGCGCGGCCGGCGGAACGTGCCGGCTGGCCGTGATCGCCATGGGCAAGACCGGCGGCCGCGAGCTGAACTACGTATCGGACGTCGACGTGCTGTTCGTCGCCGACGGTGACCTCGACGTCGCGACCAGGATCGCCAGCTCGATGATGCGGGTCGCCACCAACGCGTGCTTCGAGGTCGACGCCGCCCTGCGCCCGGAGGGCAAGGCGGGCCCGCTGGTCCGCAACCTCGACGGCCACGTCAGCTACTACAAGCGCTGGGCCCGCACCTGGGAGTTCCAGGCGCTCCTCAAGGCACGGCCCATCGCCGGCGACATCGAGCTGGGCCAGAGCTACCTCGCCGCCGTGCGCCCCATGGTGTGGACGGCGGCCGACCGGGACAACTTCGTCGACGACGTGCGGGCCATGCGCCGCCGCGTCGAGGAGCACGTGCCGTCTGAGCTGCTCGACCGCGAGCTGAAGCTCGGCCGCGGCGGCCTGCGGGACGTCGAGTTCGCCGTCCAGCTCCTGCAGCTCGTGCACGGCCGGACCGACGAGGCGCTACGCCTCGGGTCCACGGTGGACGCACTCGCCATGCTCGGCGACCGCGGCTACGTCGGCCGCACCGACGCCGCCGAGATGGCGGAGAGCTACCGCTTCCTGCGCCTGCTCGAACACCGGCTCCAGCTCCAGCGCCTGCGCCGCACGCACCTGTTCCCCGCCGACCACGAGACCGACGAGCTGCGCTGGCTCGCCCGCGCCGCCGGCGTCAGGTCGGCACGCGGCAAGCCGGAGTCGCAGGTGCTGCTCGAGGACTTCCGTCGGCACCTGCGCCGCATCCGCCGGCTGCACGAGAAGCTGTTCTACCGCCCGCTGCTCGAAGCCGTCGCCCGCGTGCCGACCGAAGCGTTGCGGCTGTCCGCTAAGCAGGCCGAGGCCCGGCTCGCCGCGCTCGGCTACACGGCGCCGGATGGCGTGCTGCGTCACATCGAGGTGCTCACGGCCGGGGTGTCCCGGCGCGCGGCCATCCAGAGCGCGTTGCTGCCGGCACTGCTCGACATGTTCGCCAACACCCCCGACCCGGACGGCGGCCTGCTCGCGTACCGGCGGGTGTCCGAGGCGCTCGCCGCGACTCCCTGGTACCTGCGGGTGCTGCGGGACGAGCCGGCGGTCGTCGAGCGGCTCGCCATGCTGCTCGGCACGTCGAAGCTGGTGCCGGAGCTGATGATCCGCGCACCCGAGGTGCTGCAGCTGCTCGGCGACCAGGACCGGCTCGCCGGCCGCGACCCCGACGAGTCGGCGCGCTCACTGCGCCAGGCGGTGAACCGCCACAGCTACCTGCCGAACGCGGTCACCGCCGCGCGGTCGTTCCGCCGGCACGAGCTGCTGCGCATCGCGGCCGCGGACCTGCTGGGGTTCATGGACACGCTGACGGTGTGCCATGCGCTGTCGACGGTGTGGGCGGCGGTGCTGCAGGCGACGCTCGCGGTCGTCGACCGGGCGGAGGCGGCCGCCGACGGGACGCGGCTCGCGACCATCGCGGTCATCGGCATGGGCAGGCTCGGCGGCGCGGAGCTGGGGTACGGCTCGGACGCGGACGTGCTGTTCGTGTGCGAGCCGGCGGACGGGGCGTCGGAGGAGGACGCGATCAAGTACGCGTCGCACGTCGCGCAGACCGTGCGGCGGCTGCTGTCCTCGCCGAGCCAGGACCCGGCACTGCACGTGGACGTGGACCTGCGGCCGGAGGGCCGGCAGGGCCCGATCGTGCGGACGCTCGAGTCGTACCGCGCGTACTACGGCCAGTGGTCGGAGGTGTGGGAGGCGCAGGCGTTGCTGCGTGCCCGCCCGATCGCCGGCGACGAGGACCTCGGCGCCCGGTTCATCCAGATGATCGACCCGGTCCGCTATCCCGACGGCGGCCTGAACGCCAACCAGATCCGAGAGGTGCGGCGCATCAAGGCCCGCGTGGACAACGAGCGGCTGCCGCGGGGCGCCGACCCGGCCACGCACACGAAGCTCGGTCGCGGCGGCCTCGCCGACATCGAGTGGACACTGCAGCTGCTGCAGCTGCGGTACGCGCACGAGCACCTCAGCCTCCGCACCACCTCCACGGTGGACTGTCTGACCGCCGCGGTGGACGCCGGCCTCGTCGCCCCCGGGGACGCCGCGGAGCTGCGGGAGGCGTGGCTGCTCGTGACCCGTGTGCGCAACGCGGCGACACTGGTGCGCGGCAAGTTCACCGACCAGCCGCCCACGTCCGGCCGGGAGCTCGCGGCGGTCGCGTCGGTCATCCGCCGGGACGTCGAGGCCGAGCCCGGTGAGTTCCTCGACTCCTACCGGCGCACGCTGCGCCGCGCCCGCGGTGTGGTGGAACGACTCTTCTACGAGGACTGAAAGGGGACCGGTGGCGTTCAGCATGCGACTGGAGGTGCGGGGCTACGAGCTCGACGCGCTCGGGCACGTCAACCACGCCGTGTACCACCAGTATGCGGAAGTGGCTCGCACCAAGGGCTTCCTGGTCGCGGGTTGCGACTGGGACCTGCTCTACACGAAGCGGCGGACCGCCCCGGTGCTGCTGTCGACGACGGTGAACTTCCGCCGCGAACTCCGCGACCAGGAGGAGTTCGACGTGTCGTGTGCGGCGAAGTTCGGCGACGGCAAGACCTTCACCCTCGAACAGTTGATCACCAAGGCGGACGGCACGCTGTCCGCCGAGGTCTACTGCGTGATGGGGATGATGGACCTGGACGCGCGGAAGCTGCACGCCGACCCGCGCGAAGTGCTGGCGTCGGCCGGCTTCGACGTCGCGACGATGAACGACTAGCCCCGGCATGGACGAGATTCGCGGCCAGATCGTGGCCGCGTGCCACCGGCTGGCACACGAGGGCCTGGTGCCCGGCACCGCGGGCAACCTCAGCGTGCGGCAGGGCGACCTGGTCGCGCTGACCGCGACGGGCCTGGTGATGGCGGACGCGACACTCGCCGACGTGACCGTGGTGGACCTGTCCGGCGAGATCGTCGAGGGTGGACTGCGGCCGACCTCGGAGGCGGGACTGCACCTGGGAGTCCACCGCCGCTTCGGCGACGGCGCGATCGTCCACACCCACGCGCCCGCCTCGACCGCGCTGGCGTGCGTGCTGGACGAGCTGCCCGTGATCCACTACCAGCTGCTCGACCTGGGCGGCGCGGTGCCGGTGGTTCCCTTCCATCCCTTCGGCACGCCCGAGCTGGCCGGCGCCGTGTCCGAGGCCATGACCCACAAGAACGCCGTGCTGATGGCGAACCACGGCGCGGTCACCCGCGGTGCGACCCTCGCCGAGGCACTGGAGCGCACGTTCCTCCTCGAATGGGGATGCACGCTCTACGAACATGCGTCCGCCCTGGGCACGCCGAAGGTGCTGACGCTGGCCCAGCAGCAGGCGATCATCGAGGTCGCGTTGACTCTGCGGTACGGAAAGCCGCAACCGGTGAACGGAGACGACGAATGAACGTGATCACGATGGGCGTCCACGTGCTGGACGTACTCGTGCGACCGGTCGAGGCCATTCCCGACGGCCAGGGGAGCGTGCTGGTCGAGGGCATCGAGATGTCCGCGGCCGGCACGGCAGGCGGCACCGCGCTGACCCTCGCCAAGCTGGGCGCGACCGTCCGCACCGCGGGCGCGATCGGCACCGATCCGACCGGTGACCTGCTGGTGAACCTGCTGCGCAAGGCCGATGTGGACACCGAGTTCCTCGTCCGCCGCGACGGCGTGCCCACGTCCGCCTCGGTCCTGCCCATCCGCCCGAACGGCGACCGCCCGGCTTTCCACCTCCTCGGCGCGAACCCGACCTACAGCCCCGACGACGTGCCGTGGGACGCGCTCGCCGAGGCCGACCACCTGCACCTCGGCGGCCCGGAGCTGCTGGGGCCGGACAACGCGACACGCATCCTGAGGTTCGCGCGCGAGCACGGCGTGAGCACGTCGGTCGACCTGCTGGCGCCGGGCTCGCTCGGGAGCTTCGCGTTGATCGAGCCGTTCTTGCCGTACGTGGACTACTTCCTGCCCAACGAGGACCAGGTCCTGGGCTTCACCGGCGAGTCCGGTCTGGACGGTGGCTGCGCGAAGCTCGTGGCGGCCGGCGTCGGCGTCGTCGCGGTGACCCGCGGCGGTGATGGCGCGCGGGTGGTCACCGCCGCGGGCGGTTCGGACGTACCGGCGTTCGACGTCAAGGTCGTGGACACCACCGGCTGCGGCGACGCGTTCTCCGCCGGGTTCGTCGTCGGCGCGAAGCAGGGCCGCGAACCACACGACGCGGCCGTGCTGGGTTGTGCGGCCGCGGCACTCGTCGCGCAGGGCCTCGGCAGCGCCTACGGCGACTTCGACCTGGCGGCCGCCGACGCGCTGTGACGGTTTCATGGAGACGGCCCCGCCAGTCGTTCCTCGACTGACGGGGCCGTCGCCTCGGGGTACTACACGTCGTAGTACAGCGCGAACTCGTACGGGTGCGGGCGCAGCCGCAGCGGGTCGATCTCGTTCTCACGCTTGAAGCTGACCCAGGTCTCGATCACGTCCGGCGTGAAGACGCCGCCTTCCAGCAGGAAGTCGTGGTCGGCCTCGAGGCTGTTCAGCACCGCGTCCAGCGACGCCGGCACGGTCGCGACGTCCTTGGCCTCCTCGGGCGGCAGCTCGTAGAGGTCCTTGTCGATCGGCGTTGGCGGCTCGATCTTGTTCTTGATCCCGTCGAGGCCGGCCATCACCATCGCGGAGAACGCGAGGTACGGGTTGCCGGACGAGTCGGGGCAGCGGAACTCGATGCGCTTGGCCTTCGGGTTGGCGCCGGTGATCGGGATACGCACACAGGCGGACCGGTTGCGCTGCGAGTACACCAGGTTGACCGGCGCCTCGAAGCCCGGCACCAGCCGGTGGTAGGAGTTCACGGTCGGGTTGGTGAACGCCAGCAGGCTCGGCGCGTGGTGCAGCAGGCCGCCGATGTAGTGGCGGGCCGCGTCGGACAGGCCCGCGTAGCCGCTCTGGTCGTAGAACAGCGGCTCGCCGTCCTTCCACAGCGACTGGTGGCAGTGCATGCCGGACCCGTTGTCACCGAACAGCGGCTTGGGCATGAAGGTCGCGGTCTTGCCGTTCTCCCACGACGTGCCCTTGACGATGTACTTGAACAGCTGCAGGTCGTCGGCCGCGTGCAGCAGCGAGTTGAACTTGTAGTTGATCTCGGCCTGGCCTGCGGTGCCCACCTCGTGGTGCGCGCGCTCGACGGTGAAGCCGGAGCCGATCAGGTTCAGCGTGATCTCGTCGCGCAGGTCGCCGTAGTGGTCGGTCGGCGCCACCGGGAAGTAGCCGCTCTTGTACCTGGTCTTGTACCCGCGGTTGCCGCCCTCCTCGTCGGCGCCGGTGTTCCACCAGCCCTCGATCGAGTCGATCTCGTGGAAGGACCCGTTCTCCGCGCTGTCGAAGCGCACCGAGTCGAACACGTAGAACTCGGCCTCCGCGCCGAAGTACGCGGTGTCGGCGATGCCGGACTCGGCCAGGTACTGCTCGGCCTTGCGCGCGATGTTGCGCGGGTCCCGGCTGTAGGCCTCGCGGGTGAGCGGGTCGTGCACGAAGAAGTTCAGGATGAGCGTGTTCTCGACCCGGAACGGATCCACCCGCGCGGTGGCCAGGTCGGGCAGCAGGAGCATGTCCGACTCGTGGATCTCCTGGAACCCGCGCACCGACGAGCCGTCGAAGGCGAGACCCTCATCGATCGTCCCGGCGTCGAACGACTGCACCGGTACCGTGAAGTGCTGCATGATGCCCGGGAGGTCGCAGAACCGGACGTCGATGAACTTCACCTCTTCGTCAGAGATGAACTTCAGGACCTCGTCGGAATTGTTGAACACGCTCGTAGGCTCCTTACCTCTGCTTTGCCGGGGCGCTCGCGGTCAAGCTATGAGTGTGGTGTTGCCCGACCATCACCTCAATGTTTCGCCGATGTTAACGACGTCGGATATACGCGAGCCGCGGTTGAGCATGCCAGCTGAATGGGCTAGAAGCACGAGGTTCTACCCTGGATGTGTGAGCAGAGTGACTGGTTCGTGGTTGTCCGGCGGAGTCGGCGAGCCGGGCGGCGTGGACCAGGAGTGGCCGGGTGAGCGCCTCGGGCTGCCCAAGGACGGACCCGGCGCGGTGGCCGGCCGGGGCGCCCGGCTCGGCGCGCTGCTGGTCGACTTCGTCCTCACGGCGCTCGCGACCAGCCTGTTCGTCCGGTTCGACGCGAACGACACCGCGCAGATGCAGCAGTTCAACTACATCGCGTTGATCGTGTGGTTCGTGCTCACGGTCGTGATGATCGGCCTGTTCGGCTTCACTCCCGGCAAGCTGCTGTTCGGCCTCCGGGCCGTCCGGGTGGACGGCAGCGCGATGGTCAACCTGCTGCGTGCGATCCCCCGCACGCTGCTGACCGCGCTGGTCGTGCCGGCCGCGCTGGCCGACGCCGACGGCCGGGGCCTGCATGACAAGGTCACCGGAACGGTGGTCGTCCGTACCCGTTAGGCCGCTGACCGGGAGTTATTGCCCCCTTTACGATGTGCGACCGACGGCCGAGTTTTCCCGCCGCCCCGGAGGAGCCGGACATGCCTGGCCACCATCGAGGGCATGGGGTCGCGCTGACTCTTGCCCTGCTAGGCCTGGGCACCGCGATCACCTCAGCGGTGATCACCCAGGTGGGTGACGCCTGGCATTACTCCGCTTATGACCCGGTCCCGCTGAACATCGCCGTCGCGGTGTTCTTCTCGACCATGGGCGTCCTGGTCATCTGGCACAAACCGGACAACGTCCTTGGCTGGATGATGCTGGGCATCGCCGCCTGGGACGGCGTGGGCCTGCTCGTCACGGTCCTGACCGGATCGTTCGAGTCGCCGACCGCCCCCGGCGTGGGCACGCTGATGTGGGTGCAGTCCTGGCTGTGGGCCCCGCCGATCTGGGCCATCACCACGTTGCTGCCGATGATCTACCCCGACGGCCGCCTGCCGAGCCACCGCTGGTGGTGGGCGGTGGGACTGACCGTCGCCGGCACGGCCGTCTACTGCGTTGGCCTGGCCTTCGACGACGGAGACTTCGCCGGCAGGTACGTCGTGTCGAACCCGCTGGCACGCCCGGCGCTGGCGGCCCCGCTGCTGACGACGGGCCAGTACGTCCTGCTGTTCACGACCGCCCTGGCCGTGGCTGGGCTCCTGTCGCGCTGGCTGCACGCGACCGGCGTCCGCCGCCGGCGGATCACGTTGCTGCTGTGCGCCTTCGCGTTCGGCGCCGCGCAGGCGGTGGTGCGGGAGAGCGTCTCGGGTGGGCTGCCCCCGGTGCTGGACCGCGGCCTGGAGGTGGTGGCGTTCGTACTGGTGCCGCTGGCGATCGCGGTGGCGGTAACCCGTGACCGCCTGTACGACCTGAACCTGACCGTGCGACGCGCGATCGTAGGCGTAGCGGTGACGGGGACACTCCTGGCGACCTACCTGCTCGGATTCGCGGCGGTGACGACGGTCGTGCCGCCATCGACGCTGGCCGGCGGGGTGGTGGGTGCCCTGCTGTTTCCGGTGGCGGCGCTGCTGATCCGCTGGGTGCGATCGGTGATCTGGGGCCGACGGGTCGATGTGGTGGAGCTGGCGGTGGGCCTGGGCAACCGGATGCGCAACCACCTGGACGCCACCGAGGTGCCGGCGGCGGTGTGCGAGCAGGTGGTGCGGTCGCTACCGCTGCGCATGGCCCGCCTGGACCTGTCCACGGAGTCGGGACGACGACGCCTGGCCCAGGTGGGACCGGCGGACGGGACCGACCTGAGCACCTTCGAACTGCGGCACCGAGGGTTGGAAGTAGGGCAGCTGGCGGTCCTGCCCACGGCCGACTACCTGGACGAGACGATGGCGCAAGCGCTTGCGTCCCTGGCCGACCAGATAGCCCCGGTACTGGCGGCACTGCGGTTGGACGAGGAGCTGCTGCGCTCCCGCGAGCAGGTGGTCACCGCACGCGAGGAGGAACGGTCCAGGCTGTCCCGCGAACTGCACGACAACGTGGGCCCAACCCTGGCCGGCACCCGCCTACAAATCGAGTCGGTACGCACCTCGCTACCGGCGGACTCCACCGGACTGGGCCTGTTGGACCGCGCGGTGGAAGGCATCGACGAGGCACTGAGAACACTGCGGAGGGTCGTACACGGCCTACGCCCACCGGAGCTGGACGCGCTGGGGCTGTCGGGCGCACTGAAGGAACTGGCGGTGTTCCTGTCCGGCCCGTCCATGCGAGTGGAGACGGCACTGCCCGCGGACCTGGCACTGCCGAAGCGGGTGGAGGTGGCGGCCTACCGCATCGTGGCCGAGGCCCTGACCAACGTGGTCCGCCACGCACAGGCCACCCGAGCCGAGGTAACAGTCCGAATGGACGGCGGCTGCCTACTGGTCGAGATAACCGACGACGGCGTAGGCGTCCCCACGGACGCCGGCAGGCACGGCATGGGCATGCGTTTCATGGCCCAACGAGCCCGCGAGATAGCCGGCGAGTTCTCCTTCCGCAGCGGCAACGACGGCACAGCCGTGCAGGCGGTCCTCCCCCTGATCACACCAGCCGGCCAAGGCTGACCCCGAGACGGCGAAGCCACCCTCGACGACGAAGCCCGCGCCAGAGCACCAAACACCGACGGCCGCAACCAGCCACGCCCAACCTCAACCCCGGTGTCAAGCCATGCGAACGCCCTGCAGCCGCAACCCGCCCTGCCTGACCCAGCCTCCAAGCCCGTCAACGCCCGACGGGCCGCAACCAGCCACGCCCAACCTCAACCCCGATGCCAAGCCACGCGAACGCCTGACAGCCCCAACCCATCACGCCCACCCCAGCCCGACGCCAAGCCCATGCCACACCTCACCCCCGGCACCCACCAACCCCTCGGCACCCACCCAGCCCCCACACCAGCGAAATCAGCGACGGCGAATCGTCCGCTGCACGTTCCGCATCTTGGCGCCCTGAGGGAGAGGTCCCTTCGGCATCTGAGCCCCACGAGCCGCCAACGCCGACATCCGCTTCTCGAGCGTGTCGATCTCCGCCGGCTTGAGGTTGTTGGGCAGCTTCATGATCGTCTGCTGGAGCCTCCGCAGCGGAATCTGCTTCTCCTCGTTGCCGACGATGAAGTCGTAGATCGGCGTGTCGCCGATCACGCGGGACACCCGCTTCTTCTCCTGCGCGAGCAGCGCCTTCACCCGGTGCGGCGCACCCTCGGCGACCAGCACCACACCCGGGCGGCCCAGTACCCGGTGCACGGCGTCCAGCTGCGTCGTGCCCGCGACCGTCGGCGTCACGCGCCAGCGGCCACGCATGTTCTCCAGCACCCACGCCGCCGCACCCGGCTGGCCGTCGGCCTTGGTGTAGACGTTCTTCTGCACCCGCCGTCCGAACAGGATCACCGCCGCGAGCAGGCCGAGCGCGATGCCGACCGGCAGCAGGAACCACTGGATACCCCAGACGAAGCCCAGCCCGAACAGCACGCCGGCGACCACCAGGAAGGCGCCGAGCATGATCGGGATGAGCGCCTTGTCCTCCTTGCGTTGCATGTTGAACGCCTGGAAGATCTGCTTCCGCTTGGCCTTGGACTCTTGTTTCCGAGCCTTCTTCGCCTCGGCGGCTGCCGCTTTGTCCACCTTCTGAGCCATAACCACCAGGATACGGGGCCGACCTCGTGTCCATCGCACCCATGCGCATGACGATCTGTAAGGATGATCCGCCATGGGTGCCTTAGCGATCGCTGCCACGGACACCGCCGGCCTCGACCCCGATCAGCTGACGGCCATCCACGCACCCCGCGGCCCGGTCTGCGTCCTCGCCGGCGCCGGCACCGGCAAGACCCGCACGATCGTGCATCGCATCGCGCACCTCATCCATTCCGGACACGTCGCCGCTGGTCAGGTGCTCGCGGTGACGTTCACGTCCCGCGCCGCGGGCGAGATGCGTACCCGCCTGCGTGCGCTCGACATCCACGGCGCCCAGGCCCGCACCTTCCACGCCGCCGCCCTCCGCCAACTGCGGTACTTCTGGCCGCGCGTGGTCGGCGGGCAGCAGTGGGACCTGCTGGAGGGCAAGCTGCGGCTGGTCAGCCAGGCCGCGCACAAGGCCGGCGCCGGCACCGAGACCGAGGTGCTGCGTGACCTCGCCGCCGAGATCGAGTGGGCCAAGGCGTCACTGGTCAGCCCCGACGACTACGCCGCCGAGGTCGCGCGCCTGCACCGGCAGCCGCCCATCCCGGCCGAGCAGGTCACCTCGGTCTACCGGTGGTACGAGTCGTTCAAGACCAAGGCCAACCAGCTCGACTTCGACGACCTGCTCCTGCACACCGCGGCCGCGCTGGAGGAGCACCCGCTGGTCGCCGACGAGTTTCGGGACCGCTACCGCTGCTTCGTCGTCGACGAGTTCCAGGACGTCACGCCGCTGCAACAGCGCGTGCTCGACGCGTGGCTCGGCGAGCGGGACGACCTGACCGTCGTCGGCGACGCCAACCAGACCATCTACTCGTTCGCGGGCGCGTCCGCGAAGCCGCTGCTGGGCTTCGCGCGCCGCTTCCCGCACGCCACCGTCGTGCGGCTGGAACGTGACTACCGGTCCACCCCCGAGGTCGTGTCGCTCGCCAACCGGGTGATCGGCGCCGCGCGTGACCGGCCCGCCGGGTCGCGGCTGCGGCTCATCGGCCAGCGCGCGCCCGGGCCCGACCCGGCGTTCGCCGAGCACGAGGACGAGGCGGCCGAGGCCGCGGCGGTCGCGCGGAAGATCTCCGAGCTGCTCGACGCCGGTACCCCAGCGAGCGAGATCGCCGTCCTGTACCGGGTGAACGCCCAGTCAGAGAGCTTCGAGCAGGCGCTGTCCGAACTGGAGATCCCTTACCTGGTGCGCGGCGGCGAGCGGTTCTTCGCCCGCGCGGAGGTCCGGCAGGCGATGGCCGCGCTGCGCACCGCGAGCGCACGCACGCCGACCGGCGAGCTGCCGAAGCTGGTCCGCGAGTTGCTCACGCCGCTCGGCCTCACCGACGAGCCGCCCGCCGGCGGCTCGGCCCGCGAGCGGTGGGAGTCACTGCTGGCGCTGGTCGAGCTGGCCGAGGAGCTCTCGGCGACCGTCGAGGGTGCGGACCTTCAGCAGTACGTCGTCGAGTTGGACATGCGGGCCCGCGCGCAGCACCCGCCGACCGTCGAGGGCGTGACGCTCGCGTCCCTGCACGCGGCGAAGGGCCTCGAGTGGGACGCGGTGTTCCTCGTGGGCCTGGTCGAGGGCACGGTGCCGATCCTGCACGCCGACGGCAACGACGCCGCGATCGAGGAGGAGCGGCGCCTGCTGTACGTCGGGGTCACCAGGGCGCGGCAGTTCCTGTCGCTCTCGTGGGCTATCGCCCGTTCGGAGAGTAACCGCCGGCCGAGGCGGCGCAGCCGGTTCCTCTACGGGCTCATCCCGGAGGACCACCCGACCTCGCGACTGACACGCGCCCGTCAACAACGCGGTGTCGAACCCGCGCGGTGCCGAGTGTGTGGCGGACAGCTCGTCGGCACGCTCGCGACGAAGCTCGGCCGGTGCTCGTCGTGCCCCGCGGACGTCGACGAGGAGCTGCTGGTGCGGCTGAAGGAGTGGCGGGCCAAGCGGGCGCGGACCCTCAAAGTGCCTGCGTACGTGGTGTTCACCGATGCCACGCTGACCGCCATCGCCGAGCAGCGCCCAACCGACTCGGCCGGGCTGGTGACCATCGCCGGTATCGGCGCGAGCAAGCTGGAGAAGTTCGGCTCCGAGGTCCTGGCGTTGCTGGCCGGCGCTGCCCCATCGGGTGACGAGTAACAGATTTGTGCGAAGTCTCGAAAAACTGGTTGCACGGACCTGACCGGGCCTAATAGCCTACAGTAGCCAGGCCGGGAGGCCTGAAGATCATCGAGGACAGTGGGGAGGTGGCCATCGTGAGGAACTTGACTCTCATCAAGTGCACCCCGGGTCACCCCATGACCACGCCGCCCATGCCCGCGTTCTGGGGGACCAGTGTGTCCGGCGCCGTCCTCGGTAATGGTGCCAAGGCTGTCGAGCGCAAGCGGTTCCGTACGGAACTGACCGTTGTTCGGGTGCACACCCAGGCCATCGATTACCCGTCACATGCGTCCGCTCCAACTCATGAGCGAAGGCCTTGACCGACAGGTCAAGACCCAAGGCTCACGAAGGCCGCGGACCCGGAAACGGATCCGCGGCCTTCGTGTTTTTTCAGGTAACCGCGACAAGAGAAGAAAACCGATCAAGGAGTCAACCCTGATGAGTACCGCGACTGTTCCACTCTCGGGTGGGGCACCACCGGATCTGCTCGGAGTGAGTGAGCTGTTCGACGCCGCCCAGACGGCCGGGCTCGACCTGCCCTGCCGCTCGGGCGACAACCCCGACCTGTGGTTCGCCGACACCCCGGCCGACCTCGAGCAGGCCAAGGGACTGTGCGTGGACTGCCCGGTCCGCGCGGAGTGCCTGGCCGGCGCGCTGGCACGGCAGGAGCCGTGGGGCGTGTGGGGTGGCGAGATCTTCGAGCGTGGGGTCGTGATCGCCCGCAAGCGGCCACGTGGCCGTCCGCGCAAGGAGGACGTCGCCCGCGAGGCGGCCGAGCGTGCGGCCCGCGCCCAGGAGGCGGCGGCATGAACCCGCGGCGAGTCGACCAGCCGACCAACCATCGAAACCTGATGAACCCAGAGGGAAACAGGACAATGTTGCTCTACGAAAATCTAGCAAGAGAACGAATGCGCGAGGCGGAACAGGAAGCTGCTGAGCAGCGCCTGGTCCGCCGGTTGAACGCAGCCAAGCGCTGGGAAAGGCTTTCGGCATGGGCGGCCAGACGCGCCAAGCGCGCCGAGGACCTGCTCTAGTTCAACCAGTACGGCCAAAGAAAAGTTGATCGCCCGCCCCGGCTCCGGCCCGGGGCGGGCGATCCGCTTCGTGGGCCCGTTTTCGGGCGCGGAACGCGCCGGAAACATTCCCGTCACCGACCGAGGACCCATCGCCCGTATCGTGCGGGTTGGTTCGAAGCTCGAGGTTTGCTCCCAGCGGGGCGGGGATGACACGAGACGACAGTGCTCGAGACGTGACGACCGCCAACCGGCGGCACACCAAAAAGAAGCGAACCACCGTGGTGGGCCGCACCGGAGCCAGATTCCCGTCGGCACACGTACTGGAGCAAACCGACCCGACCGCCCTCACCGCCGACGACCGTCCGACGGCGGACACCGACTGGCAGCCGCCCGCCGCGGAGACGCACAGCGCCCAAGCCCGGCCCGGCCCTCAACCGCAGGGACACTGGCCACCTGCCGATCGGACCGCACCAGCCGGCCAGGTCTCGGCACCAACCCCTGAGTGGGCTCCCACTCCGGCCGCCGATTGGATCGCCGAGCAGGCTCGCACGTCAGACCCGCCGTCCGCCGGTTCCGCCACACAATCGGCTTTCGCCACCCCCACTGCCTCCGCAAGCCGCTCTGCTTCGGTACCCCACCCCGCTTCGGCAACCCACCCTCCCGCCACAACCGGCTCGGCTTCCGCACCCCACTTGGTTTCCGGGACTCACCCGGCTCCCGAGACCCATCCGGCTTCCGAGACCCATCCGGCTTCCGCAACTTCTTCGCCGACCGGGACCCCTGCGGTTTCGACTTCCCACCGGGCCCCCGCCCCCGCCCCGCCCCCCTCCTCCACCACCGCCTCCGTCTTCGCCTCTGCCTCTGAGGTTGTTGCCGCCTCCGGGCACGCCTCGGGCTCGTCCGCCGGCGTGGACGGCAGTGATGCCGGCAGTGCGGGCGACGAGGACGTCGCCGGACCCATTGGGGCTCGGTTCGGGCCTTACTCCGGGCGTAAAGCCAGGCACGCCAAGGAGAACGACACCGGCAGCACGCCCGTCGTCGTTGACGCGCCGCCTCCAACGCCGCCGGGCGAGCCCACGCCGGAGCAGTCCGCGGAGCGCACCGTCCAGATCGTCATGCCCTGGGCCGGGGCGTTGGTTCGCCCCTATGCGCACACCGGTGGGCGCACCCGGTCCAGCCATGACCTCGCTCTCGAGGCACTTGTGTCCACCAGTGGGCAGCCCAGCCTCGCCGCGCTCGACGAGGTGCTCACCACCCACCACCGGCGCATGATCGTTGACATGTGCCTCCAGCCGCGGTCGGTCGCCGAGGTTGCCGCGTTGTTGTCGGTGCCGCTCGGGGTTGCACGCGTGCTCCTGGGCGTCCTCGCCGCCGCCGGTCTCGTTGTCGTGCACCCGACCGCCGGGTCTACCGGTGACGGTGCGCCCGACCTCGACTTCATGCGGCGCGTACTCGTCGGGTTGCGCGGCCTCTGACGACGTCGTTGTGTGACGTCACCCTTCTACCGCGTCGTTTTTGAGACACGGTCGCCACGCTGTGCCCGATAGCGTCGAGCTCATGGCGCATACCCACGACAACATCGACTGGCCAACCCGACTCGCCTCGATGCGGCGGGCCGACGACATCGACGCCGAGACCGACCGCCAGGTCGCGGGCCGGTTGGTCGGCATCCTCGCCGCCACCGCCGAACCGGTCATCGTCGACATCGGGTCGGGTGGCGGTGGCATGAGTGCCGCGTTCGCCGGTGCGCTCGCCGCTCATGGCGGTGGCCGGGTCGTGCTCAGCGATGCGGTCCCCGAACTGCTCGACGCCGCGACGGCACACGTGCGCGACGTGGCCGCCGGCACGCCGGTGGCCGTCGACGCCGTTCGCGCGGACGCGTCAAGTGACCAGTTGGCGGACTTGTTGCCCAAGGCCGACCTGGTGTGGGCATCACGAGTGGTGCATCACCTCCCTGACCAGCAGTTGGCCATTGACGAGTTGGCGCGGGTACTCGCGCCGGGTGGTTGGTTGGCGTTGTCCGAGGGTGGGCTCGCCACCAGGTGCCTGCCATGGGACCTGGGTATCGGCGAGCCGGGGCTCGGCAGCCGGCTGACCGCGGCACGCGACGTCTGGTTCGTCGGCATGCGTGCCGAGATGCCCGGTGTGAAGTCTCTTCCGGTCGGCTGGAACAAGGCACTCGAAGCCGCCGGACTGACCGGGGTGTCCTCGTTCAGCTACGTCATCGACCACCCCGCCCCTGCCTCGGCGGAGGTCCGGCAGTCCGTTGTGGACTGGCTGACCTGGATGTCCGGGGTTGGCGAGGACGGGCTCTCCGAGTCCGACCACGCGACGGTGGCCCGCTTGCTCGACCCCGCGGACGATGCGTACGTCGGTGCCCGGGACGACGTGTTCATTCTCGGTGCCTCGACTGTCTACCTCGGACAGAAGGCCGGCTGACGTAGGCTTGCATGCCATGGTCGACGAGCCCGACCCGGCACCCGTGCGCTGCGCACGGTGCGACCGGTCCCGCGCCGATGCGCCACCGGCGGAGGCGCTCGCCTGGGTGATGACCCACGACGAGGGCGGTCTCAGCTGGCTGTGCCTGGCGTGTGCGCGCACCCACGTGCGCAACATCGAGGGAAAGCTCCCCGACGAGTACTGGTGAATCATGTCGTCTCCAATCGTGAGAACAGGCAACGGATAGTGCTTGATCGCGAAGGTTCATCAGGTCTGGTCGTTGTCCGGGACAGCTGGGCAGTCGCGCAATTCAGCTGTGCGCCCGGCCCTTACGCGCAACCGGTGGGGCTTTCGTCTTTCAAAGGGGTGTAGACGTCAAGTTGTGGCGTTGTTGGTGCGATTAGGCATGCGGCGGCCTTTGTCGTAGACGGTGTCGGGTTAGGCATCCGTGGAGAATGCTGACGAGTCGGTTGGGTCGGCCCGAGACGCGGTCTCGGTCTTCGACCGTTCGCCGCCGCGGAAGCGATGCCGGAGTTCCTCCAAGTGATCTGGCGGTATTTGCGCCTGATCCGTCCCGGCCGCCTGCCACCCAAGGGCTGCCGGAAGGCCCACTTCCCAACCGACCAGGCGCCGTCAGAGCATCGCGCCCCGCGGAAGCGGCTGAGCGCACGGCCGCGCTGGCCACCGGCTCGACCAGCCACACCGACCAGCCACACCGCCACCCCGACCAGCCACACCGGCAAGCCATGCCGACCAGTCACACCGACAAGGCGGTGAACGCAACCGGTCACAGCGTTAGCTCGCACGGCGTCGGGTGTTCGCCGCGGCCTTCGCGTAGGCCGCGAGCAGTTCCGAGGTCGCGTTGGCCGGGTTGGCGTGCAGGTGCTGCGGGTCGGTGCGCACGAGGGTGACGCCGCCCGCCGCCCAGATGCGTGGGTCGTGGTGACGGGCCTGCGTGACCACGTTCCACGCCACCGACATCTCGGGCCACCACGCATCCGGAATGCCCAGCAGCATCCCCGTGTGGTCGTAGACCGGCACGTGCCAGCGAGGTGGCGGTAACGCCGTCGACCGCAGCGCTCGCTTCGCCAGCGCGTCCGCCACTGGGAGCACGTCGGTCGTCTCGATCAGGTCGTCGGTCATTAGCTTGCGGACCTCGGCCGTGCCGCGTTGGCTGCCCGCGTTCAGCTCGGCACGTAAGGCGGCCACGGGGCACAGGCTCGCCGCCGCGGCCAGCAGTGCGCGCAGCTGTTCGGAGTTGGCCGCCCGTCTTGCCGCGTCCAGCGCGGCACGGGGCAGCGGCGCGTACGGCAGGTCGGCCAGGATCACCGGCCTCGGTGTTCTGATCGTGCGCTCGACCGCCAGATACGAGCTGCTGGCGAGCCGCCGGCGGGCGGGAACCAGGACCAGTACGTCCGCCGACGGCGGCACATCGACACCGTGGGCGCGCATGGCGTCGACTCCGGAGACGACCGACTCCGGACCCGCGTACGCGACCGCGGCCCGTAACCGCTGGCGGCGCGTCGGCTGGGTGGCGCTCATCAGCACGACGCCACGGAGGATGCGTTGCCACGGGCCGGACGGCCGGCAGCGTGTGCTGATCGCGTGGTTGGTCATTCCGTGTGCCCGCAGCTCGGCGATGGTGATCACCTTGTCGGCGGGGGAGAGGTCGTCGTGCATGCCTGGGTCGTCGGCGTGCGGGGGTGCGGGCTGAAGGGGTGGGGCGGGGATGGGGATGACGAGTGCGAGCGAATGGGACTTTCGTGCGAGTCAGGCCGCGAAGCCCGGCTGCCAGCGCGTGATCAACTCGCGTACGGGCAGCTCGGCGTCCAGCTGGCACAGGATCCCCGTCGACCCGCCCAGCACCCGGTGCAGCAGCAGGTACTGCGGCGGCAGGTTCAACGACCGGCCCGTGCGGAAGTCCTGGCCACGCATGTTGCTCACCCGCCAGGCCTGCTTCTGCATCCACCGCCGCGTGAAGTGGAACGTCTCCGACTGCAGCGGCTCCACGAACGGCGCGAGGTACGCGTACACGTGCTCGGCCTCGGGCTGCTGCCGTGCGTCCGCCCGGATGAAGTGCTCCTCACGCAGCAGGTCAAGCAGCTCGCACGACCGGCCCTCCAGCGCGAGCCGCATCATGCGGCCGTGCGCGGGCGGCAGACCGTCCGGCAACTGCGCCACCGCGCCGAAGTCGATCACGCACAGCCGGCCGTCCTCGGTCAGCATGAAGTTGCCGGGATGCGGGTCGGAGTGGAGCATCCCCACCCGGGCCGGCGACGAGTAGTGGAACTCGGCGAGCCGGTAACCGGCCAGGTCACGTTCCGTGCGGTCGCCGTCGCGGATGACCGCCGCCAGTGGCTTGCCGTCGATCCACTCCGTGATCAGTACCTTCGGGGCGCTGGCCACCACCTTCGGCACCACGACGTGCGGGTCACCGTCGAACGCCTTAGCGAACGCCCGCTGGTGCCCGGCCTCGGACCGGTAGTCGAGCTCCTCGCTCATCCGGTCGGTCAGCTCCTGCAACAGCGGCTTGACCTCGGTGCCCGGCACCAGCGCCTGGAACAACCGACTGAAGCGTTGTAACTGCCGCAAATCGGACATCAAGGCCTGGTCGGCGCCCGGGTACTGGACCTTCACGGCGACCTCGCGGCCGTCGTGCCAGACCGCCTTGTGCACCTGCCCGATGCTCGCGGCCGCCGCCGGCGTGTCCTCGAAGGACCTGAACCGCTCGGCCCACTTGCGGCCGAGCTGCTCCGCGAGCACCCGATGCGTGGTCTGGCTGCTCATCGGCGGGGCCGCCGACTGCAGCTTGGTCAGGGCCTCCCGGTAGGGCTCGGCCATTTCGTCCGGGATCGCCGCCTCGAAAACGGACAGAGCCTGGCCGAACTTCATCGCGCCGCCCTTGAGGGTGCCCAGCACGGCGAACAACTGCTCGGCGGTCTTGGCGGACAGCTCGGCGCTCACCTGGTCGGCGTTCTGCCCGACCAGGCGCTTTCCCCACCCGCCGACCGCTCGGCCGGCCACTCCGAGCGGGATGCTGGCGAGTCGCGCGGTACGCGCCGCCGTCTTACGAGGCATCTCCGTCACGATCCGATTGTCTCAACTCCTCGGCAGTGTCCGCAGCAACTTTGGTGGAGTGCGACTGATCGCCGGACCGTCTGCTGGCCACCCCACACCCACATCCCGGATGCGGTGACCAGCCACGATGCCGCACGGTCACGCCCCGTAGATCCAATTCTATGCTCACCTCACACGTCGCGGGCGGCTGTGATCCGCCACGCAGCCAGGCCGCCGCGTCGAGCGCCTGCGTGACCGCGAACGCCGCCGTCGCGTGCGTGCCGGCCACATCGGTGAGCTGCGCCTGGCCCGCGAGCTGGACGGCCAGCTGCGGCCAGCACTCGTCGCGGTCGCATCGGTGCAGGTCAGCGCAGCGCAGGCAGCTCGTGAGCCCGGGTACGACGAACGGGCCGACGATGCCCGTCGTGTCCCGGACGCGGACCAGCAGGTGCGGCATGATCGCGGTGGTCAACATGTCGACCTCCTCCGGCCGCGGCACGAGCGCATCGGTGAGCACCACCAGATCAGGGCTGTGCGCGGACCCGAACGGGGCGGTGCGCACGTTCGGCGACGCCCGGCGCACCGCCCGCCGCGCGGCCACTCGGCGCGGCACGCCGACGTCGTCGGGCAGGTAACCCGTGCCGACGTCCTCGGGCTGGACCGAGCCCGACGCGGACACGTGCACCCAGCCGACACCGGCGCCCGCGAGCAGGCAGGCGACGGTGACGGCCAGCCGGCCGTCACCACGCACGACGAGCCCCAGGTCGGCCCGCTCGATCGGGGGGACGTCGGTGTGCAGCGCCTGTACCGCCGACGCCCACGCCTCACCGGGACGGCGTGGCGGCACTCCCGCCGCGTCCTCGAGAAACCCCTGTTCGAACAGGACCTGGAGGAGCGCGGTGAAGCCGTCGCGATCAGCCGGGGCCAAGCCGTCCAGCAGGTCGGTGGTCGTGCGGTGACCGGTGAGCCGCTGGGCGGCCGCCACCACCGTGTCCGGCAGGCCGCCGACCACCGTGGCATGCCGCGGGTCGAGCCCGATCTGCAGCTCGCCCTGCTTGCGGCGGAGGACCGGCAGACCGCCCACCACACGCGGACGGGCCGGCAGTCGTTTCGTCATGTGGACAGGTTCACCCACGATCCGGCGGCGACGAAATCGTTATCCACAGGCTTGCCCAGGTACCGAAGGCCATGTCGGGGAAGCCACTCCGAATTGTCGGCGGGGAGTCGTAACGTGACAGCCGTGGCCGAATCCAGAGTCGAGGTGCGGCGCAGCAAGCGCCGCACGCGCACCGTGACCGCGTACCGCGACGGCGACACGCTGGTCGTGTTGATCCCTGCCCGGCTGTCCAAGGCCGAGGAGGCTCATTGGGTCGCCGAGATGCAGCGCAAACTGCTGAAGGGTGAACCGCGGAAGCTGCCGTCGACGAAGCAGTCGGACGAGACGCTGTTACGTCGCTGCGCCGAACTGTCGGCCAAGCACCTGCGAGGGCTGGCCATGCCCAAGAGCGTGCGCTGGGTGCCGCCGATGCGGACGCGGTGGGCATCCTGCACGCCCGGGGACGGGACGATTCGGGTGAGTGAGCACCTCAGGTCGGTGCCGGGATGGGTCCTCGATTACGTACTCGTGCACGAGTTGGCGCATTTGTTGGTGCCTGCGCACAATGCGAAGTTCTGGGAGCTGGTTCGGGAGTACCCGAGGACCGAGCGGGCGATCGGCTACCTGGAGGGGTTGTCGGCGGCTGCCGGGCTGGGAGTGGTGGCCGAGGACTGATCCGTTGCTCGGCGGGGGATGGGGGAGTAGATGGATCTGGGTGGGACTGCTGGAGGCGGGGTGTGTGAGGGGTCCTGCAATGACGTGAAGGGGCCCTTGGGCAATGCCCAAAGACCCCTTCCAGAGCAGGCTCAGTCCTGACTGTCGTCCGTCTTGTCCTCGGTGCGGGGTTCGTCGGACTTCGACTCGCGTTCCAGAGCGGCGATCGGGTCGTCGTCGATTCCCGGCTTCCGGCCCATGCGGTCCGCGAAGTCCATCGGATCGTCCAGGTCCTCGGCGGTAGGGACGAGATCCGGGTGTGCCCAGATGCCGTCGCGGGCCTCCAGGCCGTGTTGGTCGCCCACCAGACGCCACAGGGCCGCCGCCGCGCGAAGGCGCCGGGGGCGGAGCTCCAGGCCGACCAACGTGGCGAAGGTCTGCTCCGCCGGCCCCCCGCTGGCGCGCCTGCGGCGCAGCGTCTCGCGTAGGGCGTCGGCGCCGGGGAGACGATCGGTCACGGCGTCGCCGACCACCACGTCCACCCAGCCCTCGACCAGGGCCAGCAGTGTTTCCAGCCGGGTCAGAGCCGTCTGCTGTTCCGGGGTGGTCTGGGGCTCGAGCATGCCCGAGCGCATTGCCTCCTCGATCGACTGGGGGTTCTCCAGGTCGATCGAGGTGGCCAGCTGCTCAAGGGCGGACGTGTCGACCCGGATGCCGCTCGCGAACTCCTCCACGGTCGCGAGCAGGCGCTGGCGCAACCACGGCACGTGTGTGAACAGGCGCTGGTGAGCGGCCTCGCGGGCACCGAGGAACACCATCACCTCGCTGTTCGGACGCTCCAGGCCCTTGGTGAACTCCTCGATGTTCGCGCCCAGCAGGGCGGCCGTCGCGGGGGGACCGAGCGGCAGGCCGATGTCGGTCGAGGTCAGGACCTCGGACGCCATCTGGCCCAGCGCGTTGCCCAACTGCGAGCCGAACGCCATCCCGCCCATCTGGCCGACCATCGACAGCAGCGGACCGGCTGCCTGCTTCGCCTCCGCCGGCAGTGCTTCCACCCACGCCCCGGACACGCGGCGGGCCACCGGGTCGCAGAGGCGTTGCCAGGTCGCCAGCGTGTTCTCCACCCAGTCCCGAGGGGTCCACGACTTCACCGCCGTCGCGCCGGCGGGCAGGATCGTCACGGGGTCCAGCCACATCTCGGCGAGGTGCAGCGAGTCGGTCACCGCGGCCTGGTACTCCGTCGACGTCTTGAACCCGACGTCACCCGAGGTCAGGCGCTGCATGGCGATCTGTTTCGCCAGGTCGTAGTTCACCGGGCCGGCCGAAGTACCCGCCTGGCTGAGCATCTGGCCGAGCTGGCTGAGCATTTGGCCGAGCTGGTTGAACGCCTCCGCGGGGTTCTCCCCGCCGGAGGACTCCTTCTTGCCACGGTCGTCCGGGTTCGGTGGTCCGAAGCCAAACGGAAACTCGGTCATACGTCCACGGTACGCGGGTGGGCCACGTGAGTAACGCGCGGTGATTCGCTTCTGGAGAACAGGCCGTACCCTGTCACCCCGTGAGTGACTCTCCGCAGCCCCAGGCCGAAGCGCCCCGGACAATCGGTTATGAACCGGGCACGGACAGGCCGCGCGGACTGACCCGCCGCGGCTGGACCATGGTGACCAGCTTCGCGGTCGTCGCGGTGCTGGCGCTGGTCGGCGGGTTCGTGAAGGTGCCGTACGTGTCGCTGGGACCCGGCCCGACCTACAACACGCTCGGCAGGGTCGACAAACAGCTCATCGTCGAGGTCGACGGCACCAAGACCTACCCGACGACAGGGCAGTTGCGGATGACCACCGTGTCGATCAACGACGAGGTCACGCTGTTCGACGCGCTCGGCAAGTGGGTCAGCGGCCGCTACGCGCTCGCGCCGCGCGACGAGTACTTCGGCCCGGGCCAGACGCAGGAGGACCTGGAGCGCGAGAACACCAAGATGTTCCAGGACTCGCAGAGCGCCGCCGAGACCGCGGCCCTGCGGTACCTCGACAAGCCGGTGAAGGTCATCGCCCAGGAGATCACCCGCAAGGCGCCCGTCGACAACATCGTCCAACCTGGCGACCGCCTGTGGGAGATCAACGGCCACCCGATCAACGTCCAGGAGGACGTGCGCAACGCGCTGAAGGGCACCAAGCCCGGGCAGACCGTCAAGGTCACCTTCCAGCACGAGAACGAGCCGAAGAAGACCGTCGACATCAAGCTCGGCAAGGCGAGCGACTTCGGCAGCGACGACCGGCCGGAGGGCTTCCTCGGGCTCGCCCCCGCCGACCGCGCGGACGTCGACTTCGAGATCAACATCCACCTCGAGGACGTCGGCGGGCCGTCGGCCGGGCTGATCTTCGCGCTTGCCATCGTCGACTCGCTCACCCCCGGCGCGATGGAGGACGGCCGGACGATCGCCGGCACCGGCGCCATCGACGTCAAGGGCAACGTGCAGCCCATCGGCGGCATCCCCTTCAAGCTCATCGCCGCCCACGAGGACGGCGCCACGACCTTCCTGGTGCCGGCCGACAACTGCGCGGAGGCCGAGTCGAACGCGCCGGACGGCATGGACCTGGTCAAGGTCGAGAACCTGGCCGGTGCGGTCGAGGCACTGAAGGACATCGACGCGGGGCGCACTCCACCGCACTGCTGAGTTATCCACAGCCGACCCAGTTATCCACAACCAGGACCGCCTTCGTCGCGCATGTCGGCGATCGCTGGTTGACTGAGCGCCATGGAACACACGTTCGATCAACCAGTCGGCGGCGTCGCCGCCCCCTCGGGGCGACGGCGCCACCCGACCGCCGTCAGCGCAGGGTCGCCAGCAGGGCGTCCGTCAGGTTCGGGGCCAGCTCCGGATGCTCGACAACCTCGTCCTCGCCGTTCACGCCACGGATGCGCAGCACACACGCCGCGGTGCCGTCCCGCAGGACGGCCGCCACCAGGCGGGCCTCACGCCGCCGGGGGTGCTCGGCCGCGATGCGCTGGAGCACGGCCTGGTCGCCCGTCTCCTCGCCGGCCGGCAACCGGTCCTCCACCTCGGGCGGCAGCACGACGATCTCCTGTGCGATGGCACACCCCTGCACGGCCTCGGGCCACATGATGCCCCCGAGCGCCTCGGCGAGGTCCTCGCTCGGCAGCGCGTCCTGCGCCACCGGGGTGAGCGGCGCACCCACGTCGACCTGGCCCGCCAACTCGGGCTGGGCATCGAGCAGCTCAGCGGTCGGGACCAGGGCGAACAGCTGTGGCGGTTGGTCCCACCCGGCCGTGGACACGAAGTCCTCGACCTCACGGGCTACGGCGGACAGGTGTTGGGCATGGCTCGCGGACATGCGTGCCATCCTCACCTATTCTCGCGTTCGGCTATTTCGACCTACCCGAACGGGAACCTGACAGGCTCGGAATAGAGTTGGACATCTAGGACAGCTGTCCAGCGGAGAACACTGGTCAACACAGGGAGTACACCGTGGCCACCAGGCCCCCGATCGGTATGCCCAAACTATCCCGGCGTGCGAAGATTCTGCTGAGTATCGCGGGTGTGCTCATCCTGGTGCTGATCGTCGGCGCCCGGCTGCTCGACACCTACGTCGACTGGCTGTGGTTCGGCGAGGTCGGCTACCGGTCGGTGTTCAGCACCGTGATCGTCACGCGGATCATCCTGTTCTTCGCGCTCGGGTTGCTCGTCGGCGGGCTGCTCGCGGTGAGCCTGGGGATCGCCTACCGGTCGCGGCCGGTGTTCGTGCCGGTCTCCGGCACCGACGACCCGCTCGCGCGGTACCGGTCGACGATCGTGCAGCGGGTGCGGCTGTTCGGCATCGGCATCCCCGTCGTCGTCGGCGCCATCGCGGGAGCGGCCGGCCAGGGGGACTGGCAGCCGGTGCAGCTCATGCTCAACGCCGTGCCGTTCGGCCAGACCGACCCCGAGTTCGGCAAGGACATCGGCTTCTACGCGTTCACGCTGCCGTTCATCAGCTGGCTGATCACGTGGCTGTTCGTCTCGATCGCGATCGCCGGCATCGGCGCGCTGATCACCCACTACATCTTCGGCGGCATCCGGCTCGGCGTTAAGGGTGACAACTTCTCCGTGCCCGCCCGCGTGCAGCTGTCGGTCACTGCCGGCCTGTTCGTCGTCGTGCTCGCCGTCGACTACTTCTTCGAGCGGTACGAGCTGCTGTTCTCCACCCGCAACTCCCTGTTCGACGGCGCCACCTACACCGACCTGAACGCGGTTTTGCCGGCCAAGCTGATCCTGATGTTCATCGCGGCGTTCTGCGCGGTCGCGTTCTTCGTCGGCGCGTTCGTGCGCAACCTGCAGCTGCCGGCGATCGCGATCGTGCTGCTGATCCTGTCCAGCATCCTCGTCGGCTGGGCATGGCCCACGGTGCTGCAGCAGTTCTCCGTCAAGCCGAACGAGGCGGCCAAGGAAGCCAAGTCGATCGACCGGAACATCGCGGCCACCAAGTACGCGTTCGGGCTCAGCGACGACAAGATCGAGTTCGAGGACTACGCCGGCGACGCGACCGTCAGCGCCAACACCTTCAAGCAGGTCAGCAGCGACCTACGCCTCGACACCCCGGACCCGACCGTCCGCCTGCTCGACCCGAGCATCCTGTCCCGCACCTTCACCCAGCGCGAGGGTGGCGAGAACTTCTACGGCTTCCCGACCAAGCTCGACGTCGACCGCTACGCGGTCCGCGGCGACGACGGCAGCGTCAAGACACAGGACTACATCGTCGCCGCGCGCGAGCTCGACTCTGCCCGGCTGGTCGACAACCAGACGTCGTGGATCAACAAGCACATGGTCTACACCCACGGCAACGGGTTCGTCGCCGCACCGGCGAACAAGATCAACCGCGCTTACAGCGAGGAGTCCGGCGGCAGCGGCGAGGGCGGCTACCCGGTCTTCACTGTGAGCGACCTCGAGGCGCTCAACAACAAGCAGAAGATGGACATCCCGGTCACCGAGCCGAGGGTCTACTACGGCGAGCTCGCCACCGACTACGCGATCGTCAACGCCCGCGGCGAGTACGACACGTCCACCGACCAGGACTACCGCTACAAGGGCAAGGGCGGCGTGCCGATCGACGGCTGGTTCAACCGCCTGGTCTTCTACGCGCACTACGGCGAGCCCAACATCCTCTTCAACGGGGACATCGGCCCGGGCTCCAAGATCATGTACGAGCGTGACCCGCGGACCCGCGTGAGCAAGGTCGCACCGTGGCTGACCGTCGACGGCGACCCGTACCCGGCGGTGGTCGACGGCCGCATCAAGTGGATCGTCGACGGCTACACCACGCTCGAGAACTACCCGTACGCGCAGCGCACCCCGCTCGGCGAGGTCACCTCCGACACGCTGACCGGCGTGGCGCGGCAGGACAACCGGGACATCAGCTACATCCGGAACTCCGTGAAGGCCACCGTCGACGCGTTCGACGGCACGGTGACGCTGTACTCGATCGACGACAAGGACCCGGTGCTCAAGGCCTGGGAGAGCATCTTCCCCGGCACCGTGAAGCACGGCGCGATCCCCAAGTCGCTGAGTGAGCACTTCCGCTACCCGGAGGACCTGTTCAAGGTGCAGCGCGACCTGCTCGCGCAGTACCACGTGGAAGGCAAGGACCGCGCGGCGCAGTTCTTCTCGACGCGGACGTTCTGGAGCGTGCCGCCGGACCCGACGGTCAACAACAACGAGGCCGGCGGGACGGCGCCGAACCAACCGCCGTACTACGTGCTGGCGCAGGCACCCGGCGACTCGCAACCGACGTTCCAGCTCACGAGCGCGATGACCCTGCTGAACCGGCAGTTCCTCGCGGCATGGGTGTCCGTGTCATCGGATCCGGGGAGCTATGGGCAGTTCAAGGTCCTACGACTACCCACGAACGAACAACCCAAGGGGCCGGTCCAGGTCCAGAACGAGTTCGAGACCACGGACCAGGTGACCGAGAACCGGACGCTGTTCAACAACCCGAACGTCAACGTCAGATATGGGAACCTGCTGACGTTGCCGGTGGCCGACGGGCTGCTCTATGTGGAACCGATCTACATCGAGCAGAGGGACGAGAACGCGTTCCCGCAGCTGGCCAGGGTGCTGGTGTACTTCGCGGGGCACGTCGGCTTCGAGCCGACGCTGGAGGGCGCGATAAAGGAGGCGTTCCAGCAGTCCAACTCCGACACCACGGAACCACCGGACGGGCAGTCGGGCACCAGCACGTCCACGCCGCCGCCGTCGAGCACGACGACTCCGCCACCGGACAGCGGCGGCGCCAACCCGGCGCTAGACCAGGCGGTGGCGGACATCGGCAAGGCGCTGGACAATCTGAAGGCGGCGCAGCAGTCCGGTGACTTCGGCGCCCAGGGCACAGCGCTGGCGGCACTGCAGAAGGCCATCAACGACTACCAGGCGGCGAAGAGCGGCCGCTGAGCCTTGACCGGATGCGCGGTCTTCCCGAGCCTGATCGGGAAGACCGCGTTTTCGTCCGCAAGGACCAAGGCCTGGGCCATCAACTCGGCCACGCTGGTGGACGGGCGTCCGTCGAAGGCGAGGTCGAAGGCGTTGAGTGCGGCTTTCCAAGCGCATGGTCCAGCGTCCCCGGCGACGGGGTGTCGATCAGGGCGGTCCGACATTTGCCGAGCGCAAGTTTTCGGGAGCGCAAAAAAAGCACGGTCTCCAGCAGTCAGGAGACCGTGCTTCGCGTCATGGGACATCGGGCGCTATCGCGACGGTGGTCGGGGAGAGCCAGTTATCCACTGTGGACGATCGGCGCCGTGACACCGCGACAACCGGTGTCAGGTGGCTGACGAGCGCGGCTCCCAGCATCCGCGCTCGTCAGTTCAGCTCTTCTTCGCGCGAGTCCGCCGCTTCGGGGCGGCCTTGGTGGTCGCCTTCGCCTCTTCCTGGGCCTCCTTGTAGGCCTCGACCACGTGCGATGGAATGCGGCCGCGTCCGGCCAGCTCGAAGCCGTTCTCCAGGGCCCACTCGCGGATCTGCCCCGCCTCGCCAGAACCACTCGCCTTGCCGGACTGCGCCGGCCGGACGCCCCGCTTGACCCGACCGCCGGTACGCCGCGCCGAGTCGACGAACTCGGCCAGGCTGTCCCGCAACCGCTCGGCGTTGGTGTCCGAGAGGTCGATCTCGTAGCTGACGCCGTCCAACCCGAACAGGACCGTCGCGACGTCCTCCGCGCTGGTGCCGTCCAGGTCGTCGACGAGTTGTACCAATACCTTCTGCGCCATCTGGCTGCTCTCCCTTGGACGCCGTTGCACCACGACATACGTGATACGTGCAACCCCGTTGGTTTGTGTGTCGGCACACTAGCAAAGAATGGTGCCGCGCCCGAAACGAACGGGACGACCAGTGCCCCCGTCAGTCCGATCGCGACTCGCCTACGTGAGCGCTCCCCGCAGTCGTTTTCGGCTGCCTGGCGCATTCAATTCACCAGGGCCTCAATTCGGTCGAGTCCAAAGGAGAGGGACTGTGACCTTGCGCACCGACCGGGCGGGTAAAGGGCTCCGGCGACGGCGACCTGTCGACCTCAACGAGGGGATAGGTGCTGGTAGATGGGGGTGGGAGACCCGGCGAACGTGCGGCTGTTCGGCGGCATGGATACCAATGAACGTCCGTTGAGCCCTCCAGCGGAGAGACGCGACCGAGTGGGGACGCACCCGGAATGGGACGGGTGGCTGTCCAGGTCATTTCCCGGGCGCGGCTGAATTGGTCGAGGGGATCCCGGAAGGGTGGTCGGGGGTGGATAAGCCCTCTGACCAGCCCGAATCGCCGGTGAGGATGTGTGTCGAAGGAAGATCCGTCGACATGGTCGAGAAGACGCCTTCCGGCTGGCCTGATCCGCGGTGGAGAGGATCGCGCGGGCGGCGGGAATGAGAGGCATCGAAAGCGAAAATCGCGGTATGCGAGCGGAGCGTTGGAAGACCGGTCGGGAGAGAAGAGGGAAGGGAGCGGATCGGGGTATGGAACGGACCCCTGAGAAGGGACCACACCGGAGCTGGGGACGGGCGCACTGGGGAAGGCGGCAGAGGAGCCGGATATCGGACGAGGGCGCCGCGGTGGGGAAGTCGGGGTGGGTATGGGAGTCGGCGTATGGGACGGAGGCGGGTCACGGACGTCTGAGCGTGCGTCATCACCCCCGGGCAGTGCCCGGATGGGATGAAGGTGCTGGCGCTTTGGGTGGATGAGGAGAGTTGCCTATCCCGGCTTGTGAGGCGTCATGAGGGGACGGCGACAAAGGGACGCTGGGGTGGATCGGCAGACGCGGTGATGAGGGGTTCGAGGGTGAAGGCGTCGGCCGGGGGCAGAGGGTGGGGCAGAGGGGGCGCTCCCACAGGAATAGAAAGAGGGCCCGGTCTGCGCACCTGCAGATCGGGCCCTCTTACTCTGTAGCGGGGACAGGATTCGAACCTGCGACCTCTGGGTTATGAGCCCAGCGAGCTACCGAGCTGCTCCACCCCGCGTCGTTGTGTTTGTAACTATACGCGGGGTTGACGAAGGGGTTTCACCGGGGGGTCTTATTGGGGTTGACCTGGGCAAACATGCCTGGCTGGGCGCTGTGCGGTGATCGCTGTGTGGTGTCGACGGACGAGTGGATGGGGGTGTCAGAGGTGAACAGCCGGGTGGGGGAGGGGGAGATGAGGGGACGCGTAGTCGGGAGGGGGTCGCGAGCGTCCAGTTGGGTGGTCCCGGGACGGGTTTCGGGAGGTCTGAACCACTCGCGGGCCGGGTTCGTCCCAAGATGGTCTGTCTCACCCGGATGGATCGGGTCTCTCCGGGTGATGGGTGTTGTCCTGGGCGGACCTGGTGGTCCGAAAGTCTCGACTTAACGCGGAATTTGGTACTCGCGATTTTCCAGTCCGGCTTGGACAACCGGCTCTGTAGACCGTTTGGCGGTGTAGGTGTTCTGCCGCTTGGGTTCTTTCGCTCACTGCACGCGTCGCCTGCACGTGCACCTGTCTGCGTGCAGGACTGTCCACCCGGAGTCCACACTGGACTCGACGTTACCCGGGGTCCGGTGTGGTGGCCGGATCTGTCGCGAACGGAGCATTCTCTTCTCGGCATCTCATACATCTTTACCCGGATGGAGTAGCGCTGAATTCTGGGCCGATCATCGGTCTCGGAACGGTCGAGGAAGTCCAAAATGTGCGAAGGGATCCCACCGCTGATCAAGGCTCGTTCGTCGCGTTTGTGGGTTCGGGTGCGACCTCGCCGCCGACCGTGGTTTGTTGTTTGCCCTGGTACGAGGCTTGCTGGTGGTGTGTAAGGGCAAGGTGCTTTGCGATGCGAAGGATTCCTTGGCTCCCTTGGGGATCGGTCTCCGCCGGCATACTGTGCGACTAGAACACGGCTCAACAGACGGTCAAACGGCCTACTAGCCACAGTGGACAGATGCTCGGCCACTGTGGACAGCGCCGCCCATTCGTGGCACGGTGGTAAGGTGTCTGAACTGAATGCAACTGCGGCGGCCCTCTTGGGGCTGCTGCACGAAGGTCCGGCTACTGGTGGGCAATTGGTCTCGGCTGCCCGTGATCGATTTGGGTCGTTCTTCAGTGTCACCCGGTCTCAGGTTTACCGCGAGCTCCCCGCACTCGCCGACGCCGGCCTCGTCCGGCTCGGCAAGCAGGGGCCGCGGTCGAGCCAGCAGTACCTGGTGACCGCCGCAGGCAAGAAGGCGTTCAAGGCCTGGCTCGGCAGCGAGCCCGGCCCCGACCACCTTCGCAGCCCGCTGATCCTCCGTCTCGTCCACGCGGACGCCCTGACGGCGAAGCAGCGGGCCGCGCTCATCGAGTCGGCCAAGAAGGTCTACTCCGACGAGCACGAGGCGGCGAAGACCGCGGTCAAGTCGGCTGACGGCGCTTACTCGAAGGCGATCGCGGAGTTCGGTGTGGCTCGTGCGCGAGCGGTGCTCAAGCTGCTCGACTCCATCCCGACCTCCTGAACCGGTCGCCACAAGCGGGCGGCGTGCGGGTTCACGGTAGATTCTCATAACGTGAACCCGGACGTCGCAGCTGACCTGACCCAACTGTCCGAGACCCTCGCGAGTGTCGAGGCGGTCCTGGACCTGGACGGCCTGCGCAAGCAGATCGCCGACCTGGGGGAGCAGGCTGCCCGTCCCGACTTGTGGGACGACCCCGAGTCAGCGCAGAAGGTCACCAGCCAGCTCTCGCACAAGCAGAGTGAGCTGCGAAAAATCGAAGAACTGCGACAGCGTCTCGACGACCTCTGGGTGCTCTACGAGCTCGCCGAGGAAGAGGGCGCTGACGGTGAGACGCACGCCGAGGCCGACACGGAGCGTGAGCGGCTGCGTGCCGACATCGCCTCCATCGAGGTCCGCACGCTGCTGTCCGGCGAGTACGACGAGCGCGACGCCATCGTCACCATCCGCTCCGAGGCCGGCGGAGTCGACGCCGCCGACTGGGCGGAGATGCTGCTGCGCATGTACCTGCGCTGGGCCGAGCGCCACGGCTACTCGACCGAGGTCTACGACACCTCCTACGCGGAGGAGGCGGGCATCAAGTCGGCCACGTTCAAGGTCGACGCCCCCTACGCGTACGGGACGCTGTCCGTCGAGCAGGGCACGCACCGGCTCGTCCGCATCTCGCCGTTCGACAACCAGGGCCGCCGCCAGACCTCGTTCGCCGGGGTCGAGGTGCTGCCGTTCGTCGAGGCCGTCGACCACGTCGACATCCCGGAGAAGGACATCCGGATCGACGTGTTCCGCTCGTCGGGCCCCGGTGGGCAGAGCGTGAACACGACCGACTCCGCGGTCCGCATCACGCACCTGCCGACCGGCATCGTGGTGTCCTGCCAGAACGAGAAGTCGCAGATCCAGAACAAGGCCGCCGCCATGCGGGTCCTCCAGGCGAAGCTGCTGGAGCGCAAGCGGCAGGAGGAGCGCGCCGAGATGGACGCGCTCAAGGGCGACGGCGGCTCGTCGTGGGGCAACCAGATGCGTTCCTACGTGCTGCACCCGTACCAGATGGTGAAGGACCTGCGGACCGAGTACGAGGTCGGCAACCCCTCCAGCGTCCTGGACGGCGAGATCGACGGCTTCCTGGAGGCGGGCATCCGCTGGCGCCGCACCAGCTCCGACTCATAGCCGCGCGAACAGCAACGCACTCGGCTGCTCATCGGTGCCGAGCAGCAGCCGGGCCTCCACCGTGAACCCGGCGTCACGCAGCCAGCCGGCCACCCGGTCGGGCCGGCGGAGGTGGACGTGCACCTTCATCGGATGGCCGCCATAACCCTCGGTCTTCAACCGCGACTCGTCGCCGACGTGAAAGCCGAGCAGCACCGGGCCGCCGAGTCGCAGCACGCGCCGGAACTGCCCGAAGACGGTCGCCACCAGCTCGTCGGGCACGTGGATCAGCGACCACCAGGCGAGCAGGCCCGCGACCGAGGCGTCGGGCAGGTCCAGGTCCGTCATCGAGCCGACCTCGAACCGCGGGCCGGGGTGGTTCCGGCGGGCCACCGCCACCATCCCGGGGGAGAGGTCGACACCGAACGCGTCCACGCCCAGGTCCCGCAGATGGGCTGTGACGTGACCTGGGCCACATCCCACGTCGACGACCGGCCCGTCCTCGACCATGCCGGCGAACATCGCCAGTGCCCCACGCAGGTACGGGTCGCGGGCGAGCGCGGCCCGCACGACGTCGGCATAGTCGGCCGCGACGGTGTCGTAGGAGGTGCGGGTGTCGGCCAACCAGTCGTCCGTGCGCACGGCCGGTAAATTACCGGCGATCGTCGCTGGTCACGGCAGGGGACTACCAATGCAACAGCTCGATAACGGTCGGAGGTAGACTCCCGCCTCGTGATTCGGCTCGAGCACGTTTCGAAGGTGTACAAGACCTCCACGCGGCCCGCGTTGGAGGACGTCTCCGTTGAGATGGACAAGGGTGAGTTCGTCTTCCTCATCGGCGCGTCCGGCTCGGGAAAGTCGACCTTCCTCCGCCTCCTGCTGCGTGAGGAGGTGCCCACCAAGGGCCGGGTCTACGTGGCGAACTTCGACGTCGTCCGGATGTCCCGGCGCAGGGTCCCCCGCCTGCGCCAGTCCATCGGCTGCGTCTTCCAGGACTTCCGGCTGCTGCACAACAAGACCGTCGCGGAGAACGTCGCGTTCGCGCTCGAGGTCATCGGCAAGCCGCGCAACACCATCCGCAAGGTGGTGCCCGAGGTGCTCGAGCTGGTGGGGCTCGAGGGCAAGGCCAACCGCATGCCGCACGAGCTGTCCGGTGGTGAGCAGCAGCGCGTCGCGATCGCGCGCGCCTTCGTCAACCGGCCGCTCATGCTGCTCGCCGACGAGCCGACCGGAAACCTGGACCCCGACACCAGCCAGGACATCATGCTGCTGCTGGAGCGGATCAACCGAACCGGCACGACCGTGCTGATGGCGACCCACGACCACTCGATCGTCGACTCCATGCGGCGCCGGGTGGTCGAACTGTCCCTCGGCCAGGTCGTGCGTGACGACTCACGAGGGGTTTACGGCGTAGGCCGTTAGTTGGACCCCCACACCCCCTCCCGCCCCGAACTAAGGACGCTTTCTCCCGATGCGTGCCAGCTTCGTCCTCAGTGAGGTCCTCACCGGCCTCCGCCGGAACGTGACGATGACCGTCGCGATGATCCTCACCACGATGGTCTCGCTGCTCCTGCTCGGGGGCGGCCTCCTCGTCGTGCGGATGATCGACAAGACCCAGGCTGTCTACGAGGACAAACTGCAGGTCCAGGTCTATCTGACCGACGACATCAGCGCGAACGACAAGGGCTGCGCCGACGACCCGTGCAAGGGCCTGCGATCCGCCCTGGAGAACGACCCGGCGGTCGAGACGGTCCAGTACGAGAACCGCGACCAGGCCTACAAGCGCTTCAAGGAGATCTTCGCCTCGCAGCCGGAGCTCGTGAAGCTCGCCAGGCCGCAGGCGCTGCCGGCGTCGTTCAACGTCAAGCTGGTCAACCCGGACCGGCCGCAGGTGATCATCCAGACGTTCTCCGGCCGGGTCGGCGTGGAGTCGGTCGCCGACCAGAGCGAGTTCCTGGACCGCTTCTTCGACGCGCTCAACGGCGTCCGGAACCTGACGTTCGTGGTCGCGCTCATCCAGGCCGTCGCGGCGCTGCTGCTGATCTCCAACACCGTCCAGGTCTCCGCCTTCACCAGGCGAACCGAGGTCGGCATCATGCGCCTGGTCGGCGCGACCCGCTGGTACACCCAGCTCCCGTTCCTCCTGGAAGCGGTGGTCGCCGGCGTCATCGGCGCCGTCCTCGCGATCGGGCTGCTGGTGCTCGCGAAGCTCTGGTTCCTCGACTCGTTGCTCGCAGGACCGTTCGCGGCCGGGGTAATCAGACCGATCGAGGGGATCGACATCCTGCTGATATCGCCGTGGCTGCTGCTCACCGCCATCGGCATCTCGGCGGTCACCGGCTATGTCACCCTGCGCCTGTACGTGCGCCAGTGATAACGGCGTGCGTGGACACGTAGAGTTGTCATCATGTCGAAGGAACGTGGCCAGAAGGTAATCGCGCAGAACCGCAAGGCTCGGCACGATTACACGATCCTGGACACGTACGAGGCCGGGATCGCCCTGATGGGCACCGAGGTCAAGTCGCTGCGCCTCGGCCGGGCGTCGCTCGTGGACGCGTTCGCCACGGTCGACGACGGCGAGGTGTGGCTGCGCAACCTGCACATCCCGGAGTACGTGCTCGGCACGTGGACCAACCACACACCGCGCCGCACCCGCAAGCTCCTGCTGCACCGGGGCGAGATCGAACGCCTCATCGGCAAGACCCGTGAGGGTGGCCTGTCGCTGGTGCCGCTGTCCCTGTACTTCAAGGACGGCAAGGTCAAGGTCGAGCTCGCGCTGGGCAAGGGCAAGAAGGAGTACGACAAGCGGCAGTCGCTCGCCAAGCGGGACGCGGAGCGGGAGATCTCGCGCGCGCACGGGCGGGCGCTCAAGGGGCGGTATTGACTCCCGGGGCCGACCAGGAGGTGCCGGCGTTCACCGAGTCGCTGGGACTTCCCGGGCTGACCGACCTGCACCTGCACTTCCTGCCCGACCCGGTCCAGCGCAAGGTCTGGGCGTACTTCGACGAGGCCGCCGCGCACTACGGCACCGAGTGGCCCATTCACTACCGGCTGCCGGTCGACGAGCGCCTGCGGGTCCTCCGTGACCTGGGCGTCCGGAACTTCGCGCCGCTCGTCTACCCGCACAAGCCGGACATGGCCGCGTGGCTCAACGAGTGGGTGCGGGACTTCGCCGCGGCCGTGCCGGAGGCCGTGCCGACCGCCACGTTCTTCGCCGAACCCGGCGTCGGCGACTACCTGGCACAGGCCCTCGACCAGGGCGTTCGCTGCGTGAAGTCGCACGTCCAGGTCGGTGGCTACGACCCGCGCGACCCGTTGCTCGACGCCGCGTGGGGACTGCTCGCCGAGGCGGGTGTGCCGGTCGTCATCCACTGCGGGCACGGGCCGGTGCCCGGCAAGCACACGGGCCTCGACGTGTTCGAGGAGGTGCTGCGCAGGCACCCGCGGCTCGTGGCCGTGCTGGCACATGCCGGCACCCCGGAGATCGGGCTCGCGCTGGACCTGGTCGCGCGGTATCCGGGCGTGCACATCGACACCACGATGGTCGGCGTCCCGTTCAACGGGGCGGCCGAGCAGCTGCCGGCGGACTGGCCAGCGCGGCTGGCCGGAATCGCCGACCGGGTCGCGCTCGGCACCGACTTCCCGAGCATCCCGTACGACTACGCCACCCAGCTCAGGGCCATCGCCACCTGGGCTTTCGCCGACGACCGGCTGGGTGAGCCGTTCCTGCGCGCGGTGCTGTGGGACACCCCGCGACGGCTGCTCGCCCTGTCCTGATGCCGGGCTTTGCTCACAGCGAACGGATCTAGGAAACAACCACGGCCCGCCGGAGGTTGAGCAGAACAGACTCAACTTTGGAGGGTGAACTCATGGCAGAGTCGCTGACGCTCCCGGTGCTGCCGCTGGACGACACGGTGCTCCTGCCGGGGATGGTCGTGCCGATCCGCATGGCCGGCACCGACGGGACCGACGTCCGCGCCGCGGTGGAGGCCGCGCAGGCCGGCTCGACCGGCCAGGCAGCGGGGGAGAAGCCACGCGTGGTGATGGTGCCGCGCCTGGACGGGAAGTACGCGAAGGTCGGTGTGCTCGGCATCGTCGAGCAGGTCGGCCGCATGCCGGGTGGCGAGCGGGCCGCCGTGGTCCGCGGGACCGAGCGCGTACGCATCGGCGCCGGCACCACCGGCCCCGGCGCCGCGCTGTGGGTCGAGGTCGAGGTGGCCGAACCGGCCCCGGCGACCGGCCGCACGAACGAGCTGGCCAAGGAGTACAAGGCGCTCGTCATCACCATGCTTCAGGAGCGTGGCGCGTACCAGGTGATCGACTCGGTGCAGTCCGAGTCCGACCCGTCCGCGCTGGCCGACATGGCCGGCTACGCGCCCTACTTCGAGAACGACAAGAAGCTCTGGCTGCTCGAGACGCTGGACACCACCGAACGGCTCGAGAAGCTGCTCGAATGGACCCGCGACCACCTGGCCGAGATGGACGTCGCGGAGACCATCCGCAAGGACGTCCAGGAGGGCATGGAGAAGCAGCAGCGGGAGTTCCTGCTGCGCCAGCAGCTCAGTGCCATCCGCAAGGAGCTGGCCGAGCTGGACGGCAAGCCCGAGACCGAGGAGCAGGACTACCGCGCCCGCGTCGAGGCCGCCGACCTGCCGGCGAAGGTGCGCGACGCCGCGCTGGCCGAGGTCGACAAGCTGGAGCGCACGTCCGACCAGTCACCCGAGGTGGGCTGGATCCGGACCTGGCTCGACACGGTGCTGGAGCTGCCGTGGAACACGCGGACCGACGACGCCTACGACATCAGGGGCGCGCGGGAGATCCTCGACGCCGACCACGCCGGGCTCGACGACGTGAAGGAACGCATCATCGAGTACCTGGCCGTGCGCAAGCGCCGCGAGGAGCGTGGCCTGGGTGTCGTCGGCGGACGGCGCAGCGGCGCCGTGCTGGCGCTCGCCGGTCCTCCCGGGGTCGGCAAGACGTCCCTGGGTGAGTCGGTCGCGCGGGCCATGGGCCGCAAGTTCGTCCGCGTCGCCCTCGGCGGCATCCGCGACGAGGCCGAGATCCGCGGGCACCGGCGCACGTACGTCGGCGCGCTGCCCGGCCGGATCGTGCGGGCCGTCGCCGAGGCCGGCTCGATGAACCCGGTGGTGCTGCTGGACGAGATCGACAAGGTCGGCTCCGACTACCGGGGCGACCCGACCGCCGCGCTGCTGGAGGTCCTCGACCCGGCGCAGAACCACACGTTCCGCGACCACTACCTCGAGGTCGAGCTGGACCTGTCGGACGTGGTGTTCCTCGCGACCGCGAACGTCATCGAGTCGATCCCGGCGCCGCTGCTCGACCGCATGGAGCTGGTCAGGCTCGACGGCTACACCGAGGACGAGAAGGTCGTCATCGCCCGCGACCACCTGCTGCCGCGGCAGCTCGAACGTGCGGGGCTGGGCGCCGACGAGGTCAAGCTGACCGACGACGCGCTGCGGCTGATGGCCGGCGAGTACACGCGGGAGGCCGGTGTCCGGCAGCTGGAGCGGTCGATCGCGCGGGTGCTCCGCAAGATCACCGCGTCGCTCGCGCTCGACTCGGAGTCGCTGCCGCTGACCGTGGACACCGGTTCGCTGCGGACCTACCTCGGCCAGCCGAAGTTCACGCCGGAGTCGGCGGAACGCACGGCGGTGCCGGGTGTGGCCACCGGTCTCGCGGTGACCGGCGCGGGCGGTGACGTGCTGTTCGTCGAGGCGTCGGTCGCGTCGAAGGACTCCGGCGCCACCGGGGTCACGCTGACCGGACAGCTGGGCGACGTGATGAAGGAGTCGGCGCAGATCGCGCTGTCGTACCTGCGCTCGCACGGCTCCGACCTGGACGTCCCGGTCTCGTCACTGGCCGAGCAGGGCGTGCACATCCACGTCCCGGCGGGTGCCGTGCCGAAGGACGGGCCGTCGGCGGGCGTCACGATGACGACCGCGCTCGCGTCGCTGCTGTCGGGCCGCCCTGTGCGGTCGGACGTGGCGATGACCGGTGAGGTGTCGCTGACCGGACGGGTACTCCCGATCGGTGGCGTGAAGCAGAAGCTGCTCGCCGCGCACCGGGCCGGGATCACGGATGTGGTGCTGCCCAAGCGGAACGAGCCGGACCTGGAGGACGTGCCTTCGGCGGTGCTGGACGAGCTGACCGTCCACCTGGCGACCGACGTCCGTGAGGTGCTGGCCGTGGCACTCGGCCCGGCCACGACCGCCGCGACGGTGGCCGCCTGAGTTGGTGGAGAGGCCCTCGCCGGGTTCGGCGAGGGCCTTTTCCTATGCGTTGACGGGAACCCCGAACCACTCGCGGGCGGTTCGCCGGAGCGCCCGCGAGTCGGGGTGCGGATCGGTCGAGGCCCACGCGACATAGGAGTCCGGGCGGAGCAGGAGCGCGGTGATCTCGGTGTCGGCGGTGGCGTGCACGGTGTCGACGCCGTCGGCGCTCAGGTCACCTCGGGAGAGGTCGATCAGCAACGGCTTCGCGTCACGGACCAGCTCGGCGAGCCGAACGGTCCCTTGTGCGGTGCGGAGGTCGAGGTCGGGTGCGGGCCACCCGGCGAGCGGGTGCGCGCCGGCACCGACCGGGTAACGGACGTCCGCCCCGGCGACGCGGTCCGCGACCGCCCGCACGACAGCGGGTTGACCGAGCAACTCGCCGAACAGCGTGCGCAGTCCGGTGACCTCGTCGCCCGGTGCGAGCAGGGCGGTCTGGGCCCGGGAGAACATGATGGTCCGGTCGGCGATCGGGCGGCGCTCGGTCTCGTAGGTGTCGAGGACGTCCGTGCCGCCGGTGAGCGCGGCGGCGAGCTTCCACCCCAGGTTGATGGCGTCCTGCATGCCGAGGTTCAACCCGGTGCCACCGGCGACGAAGACATGCGCGGCGTCACCGACGAGGAACACCCGGCCGTCGCGGTACCGCTCGGCGACGCGGCTGTTGCCGCCCTGGAGCCGCCGGAGCACGTGGGGTCCGTCACCGGGCGGCGGTCCGATGGGGACGTCCGCACCGAGCACCCGGTTGATGCTCGCGCGCATCTCGTCGAGGGTCATGGGCTCGTCGGATGCCGGCTCGTCCCACTCACTGGTGGCGATCAGGGCCGGGCGACCGGGGAGCGGGGCGTAGGTGAACCCGCCGTGGTCGGTGCGGACCGGCAGGAACGGCCGGACGGGCCCGTGACCGGGGACGTCGAGCGTGCCGCTCGCCGGATCGAGCCATTCCGCCGGCACGGTGGCATGCGCGTGGCGGCTGGTGAGCCGGTTGAGGGTGATGCCAGGAAAGCCGATACCGGCGGCCTTCCGAACCGGGCTGTGCGCCCCGTCAGCGCCCACGAGGTACTTGGCGGGTAACTCGTACTCATCGTTGCCTTTGACGGTCACGGTCACACCGTCACCGTCCTGGGTGAACCCGACGAACTCGTGCCCCCGGCGGATGTCGACACCCAGTTCCCTGGCGCGTTCCTCCAACACCTGCACGGTCCTGACCTCCGGTGAGGCGAGGTTGTAGACCGGGCTGTCGTCGAGAAGGCTGAGGTCGAGCGGAAAAGCGGCGAACATGAAGTAGGCCCTGTTGGGCACCGGCGGTCCGGGCTGTCCACCGAGTCTCTCGAACAGACCGCGGCGGTCGACCATGCGGCCGACCTGCCCGACAAGACCGTTCGACCTGGGATCCTTGCTGGGCCCGGTAAGCCGCTCGATCACGACGGGCCGAACGCCGCCGAGGGCCAGCTCACAGGCAAGCATGAGACCGTTGGGTCCGCCACCGACGATGACGACATCCATGGTGACTCTCCTTTTGCGCATGGCGAATTCGGGCATGGCAAAGCAGCCCTTTTCTGGGTGTGTTGTTCAGCGCGCGCCGGGAAGCCCGGCACGAATCTGGTCGAAGACCTCGCGAAGCAATGGGGTGATCGTGCCGACGGGGTTCCTGGTCCAACGGGTCAGCGCCGTACCGAGCCCGGCACTGACGACCGAGGCGACGAGCTGCGGATAGAGGTCATCGGCCGCGGTGCCCGTGCGCTCGGCGATCGCGGTGGTCAGCTCGTCCTGCGCCATGGCGTGGGCCCGGAAGACCTCGTGCTGGACGGCGGGTTCCGCGAGCAGCTTCTGCAGTCCGGCGGCGTAACGATCCTCCGGTGGGCGACTGGCGAACTCGAACTGCGACAGCACGGCGTTGACGAGCGCGTCCCAGATCTCCTCTTCGGCCGGCCGCGCCTGAAGTGCCTCGGCAATGCGTTGGCCCCGTTCGACATGCGTGGCCACGACGGCCTCGGCCTTACTGGCGAAATAGTTTCGAAAGGTGCGCTCGGAGACATTCACCTCGGCGGCGATGTCCTCGACCGAGACGTTGTCCCAGCCACGCTCGATGGCCAGGCGAATGGTCGCGTAGCTGAGCGCGAGACGCGTCTCCCGCTTCTTCCGCTCCCGAAGCCCGACCATGCCACCACAGTACCCAAACTTGCCAACTTTGCAAACTTTCCGATCCGGAAAGTTTGACGGGTGCGGGGGCGGCTACGCGCGCTCCAAGAACGTCAACACGGCCCGGACCCGGCGATGCTCCTCGGCACTGGGTTCTAGCCCCAACTTGGAAAAGATATTCCCGACATGCTTCTCCACGGCCCCGTCCGACACCGTGAGCGTCTTCGCGATGGCGACGTTGGTCAGCCCCTGCGCCATCAACCCGAGCACCTCACGCTCCCGAGGAGTGAGCACGTCGATCGGATTTCGTCGACCGCGTGCCATGAGCTGTGCGATCACCTCCTGGTCGATGCAGGTGCCGCCCCCGGCGACCCGGTGCACCGCGTCCACGAACTCCGCGACGTCCGCCACCCGCTCCTTGAGCAGGTAGCCGACTCCGCCGGCGCCGCCGGACAGGAGTTCCACCGCGTAGCGCTCCTCCACGTACTGCGACAGCACCAGCACCGGCAGGCCGGGCTGCTGCTCCCGCGCCCGCAACGCCGCCCGCAAGCCCTCGTCGGTGAACGACGGGGGCATGCGCACATCCACGATCGCGAGGTCCGGCCGGTGCTCGCTGACGGCGATCAGCAACCCGTCGCCGTCCTCGGCGGCCGCCACCGTCTCGATGTTCTCGTCGGCCAGCAGGCGCTGGATGCCCGCCCGCAGCAACACGGAGTCCTCCGCGATCACCACACGCATGGAAGATCCGCCCTGATCACTGTCGGCCCGCCAACGGGGCTCACCACGGTCATCACGCCGTCAATCGTGGCAGCCCGGTCCGCGAGGCCGGACAGCCCACCACCCGCCCGCATCGAGGCGCCGCCGCGACCGTCGTCGGTGATCTCCACGACCACCAGGTCGCCGGTCGGCCGCTCCTCCCGCCACGCGTTGACCCTGACCTCGGTCGCGCCGGCGTGCTTCGCGATGTTCGTGAGGCACTCGCCGACGATGAAGTACGCCGTGGACTCCACCGCAGCGGGTGGGCGGGGGTCGATCCGGACGTTCACCTCGACCGGGATCGGGCACTTCGCGGCCAGCGACGACAGCGCCGCGTCCAGACCGCGGTCGCCCAGGACCGCCGGGTAGATGCCGCGGGCCAGGTCCCGAAGTTCCGACACCGCGAGCTTCGCGTCCGAGAGCGCCTCGTCGACCAGCGCCTTGGCGCCCTCCGGGTCGGCGTCCATCTTCGTCTTCGCGCGGCCGAGGCCCATGGCCACCGCGACCAGCCGCTGCTGCGCGCCGTCGTGCAGGTCCCGCTCGATGCGCCGCCGCTCCGCCTCCGCCGCGTCGACCCCGCGGGCCCGGGAGGCCTGCAGGTGCTCGGCCTTCTGCGTGAGCTCCTCGTTCTCGTTCGGACCGAGCAGCGCCCGCGCCAGCAGGATGTGCACCGCGGCGACCACGGGCAGCACGAACACGCCGACCGGCAGGATGATCGCGCCGACGAGCGCCAGCGGGAACTCGAAGCACGCCAGCGGGAACGCGAGCAGCAGGTAGGCGAGGTTGCGCCACATCTGCGGGTGCGTCAGCCGGCGTAAGTAGCGTTGCCAGAAAGAGCCCGTGTCGCCGTAGGAGATCTTCGGCGTGGGGATGTGCACGCCGAGCGTGCCCCGGATCAACGCCCGGTTGGCCGCCGCGAACCCGAAGACCGTCTTGGTCGCGATCAGCAGCACGACCAGGCCCAGCCAGATCACCAGCGTGCTGATCCCGATCGAGAAGAACGTCACGATGAAGATGAACGCCGCCAGGTTGAGCGGGAACCCGGCGATCATGAACGCCGCCGCGCGGATCCCCCGGCTGACCAGCGTCGGACGGGGCTTCTCGGCCCCGTCCTCCGGTCGGGCGGTGGTCTGGACGACCTGGGTCGGCGCGGCCGGGGACAGTGGTTGGGTCAGGGGCTGGGCGAGCGGCGTGGCGAAGGCGGGCGGCATGTCCAGGGTCGGCTGAGCAGGCGCCGGGCCACTCGGGAAGGTGGGTGCGCTCGGCCACACGGTCGGCTCCGTGTGAGCCGTGACCTCCTGGGCGGGCGGCGGTTGGTTCTCGGGGTGTGGTGCCACCTCGTCAGCATCTACCGGAACCTTGGGTTGGACCAAGTAGATCGGTGGCTTCGGGGCGGGACTCGTCATCGGGACACCGGTCCGTAGGACATCGGCGCGGTGTTGGGCGGCCAGGGGTCGCTCCAGTCGATCGCACCGGCGGTCGACAGGCCCTCCAGCTTCGAGATGCGGCGCTGGCTGGGGCCGAGCAGCGTGCGGGCGTACACCGCGTGGGCCGTGCCGAGCGCGTTCGTGACGACGATCGCCAGCGCCAGGAACAGAACCCCGAGACCCGCGAACGGCAGCGTCCCGACCCAGGAGTCCGGCGCCACGAACGTGTGATCCCAGAGCACGCCGTGCCAGTCCGCCGGGAGCCAGGGCCAGTACAGGGGCAGCAGCGCCAGGTACAGGCTCCCCGACCACAGCACCAGGGTGATCACGAACTCCGCGATACCGATCGGCAGCATCAGGACCAGGTAGGCCATGTCCTTCCAGGTGGCCGGGTCCTTGACGCGGCTGGTCCAGCGTCCCCTCTCCGGCGCCGGGCGGTACGGGGAGGCGATGTAGGTGCCCAGCAGGGCGTGCACCCGAAGGCGTTCCAGGGTCGCCAGGCCGCGCATGACCAGCATGGCGACCGCCAGTACGGCGAGGCCGACCCAGATGATCAGCGTGCTGACGCCGATCGACATGCTCGTCACCACGAAGACGAACGTTCCGATCCCGATCGGCAGGTTCATCGCCAGGTACGCGAGCGAGCCCAGGAGTGGCGGGTTCGGCCGGGTGCCGTCGCGCTGGGTGGTGGTCATGGCTGGTCTCCTTCAGGGGTGATGAGACCAGGATGGCGGGCCGGGAGGGCGGGGACCATGCGGTGTACCGCAGAGTTCGGGGTGGGGTTTTCCCTACCTCGGGGTAACCGGGATGATCCGGCGGCCCGCGCGGGTTAAACTGAGTGGGACATAGTCACCACGAGGGGGTGAACGGTTTCGACTCTGGACGTTGATTCAAGGGAAGCGTGCAGGTGCAGGCGGATGGCCACCTCAAGCGTCGCCGCAAACCAATAAGCGCCAAGGTTAATTCCCAGCGCGACGTCGCTCTCGCCGCCTGAGCGAGTAGCGATGTCTGTCGGCCCGGGGTCGCCTCCGACCCGGTCTGCCGGCATCAGCTAGGAGGCTCACTGTCTCGGGTCGGCCGCGGACCCGAGATGGGACACCCACAGCGGCTGGGCCCGTCACACCGGCTTGTTCACATGACCGGCGGGGCCGAGTAGAGGCAAGGTGAACTGCGCACGGAGAAGCCTTGTTGAAGCGACAGAGGACCCGGGTTCGATTCCCGGCACCTCCACGACCTCTGGCCGACCCTGCTCGCTTGCGGTGCAAGCTCGCCGGGTCGGCCGTCATTTTGTTGCGGGGGCGACCCCCGCAGGCCCCACGGTGCGGGGTGTTCTGACCCAGCTCGGTTGCGTTGGGTGTTGGGCGTTTGGTGGGCCCTGCTGGGTCTGTTTGGTGGGGGGTCTGCTGGGGGATGGCCGAGGCGGAGCCTTCGGTCTTGCGGTCCTTCGGTCTTGCGGTCTTTCTGTCTTGTGGGCCTTCTGTCTTGTGGCCTTCGGCCTTGCATTTTTCCCTTGCCTTCCCTTGTGGCTTGGGGCCGGCTTTTGGGGGTGGGTGGGGGAGACTGGGGGCATGTTGCGTGGTGGGGTTCGGGCTGGGGTGGTTGGTGGGGTTGTGGGTGGGGTGCCTTCTACGGTTTGGGCGTTGGTGGGGCGGGGGGATCCGTTGGGGGCTGCGGTTGCTGCTGGGCGGCTTTTGTTGCCTGGGGAGCGGCGGCGGGGGGTTCTTTTGCTTGCTGCTGTGCCTGTGCACTTTGGGATCTCTGCTGCTTGGGGGGTTGTGTTGGCTCGGGTATTGCCTGGTCGGGGGACCGTTTGGTGGGGGGTGGTCGCGGGGCTTGTTATTGCAGCTGTTGATCTTCGGGTGCCGGGGAGGCGGGCGGAGGCGGTGCGGGAGTTGCCGGTTCTTCCGCAGGTGGTTGATCACCTTGTTTATGGGGGTGTGGTGGGGATCTACCTGCGGCGTAGGGCTCTCAGGTTGCGCTAAGGCGGCTTCGGTAGCGTCTTGGGCGTGGTTCGACCGTCCGCGCGTGTGCTTGACCTGATTGGGCTGATTGTCCGTCTTGGGTTGGCTGCTGTGTGGTTGGTTTCAGGGGCGGTCAAGGCCAGTGATCTCAACCAGACTTATATAGCCGTGCAGGCATATGACCTGCTGCCTGGTGGTGTGTCCAGCGTTGTCGCCGGGGCGCTGCCGTTTCTCGAGTTGGCGCTCGGGGTGTTGCTGCTGGTGGGGCTGGGCACGCGGATCGCGGCCGTCGTGTCCGCGGTCGTTCTGGTCGCCTTTGTCGGGGCCGTCGCGCAGTCGTGGGCTCGGGGGTTGACCATCGACTGCGGTTGCTTCGGTGGGGGTGGACAGGTCGCGCCCGGGCAGACGCAGTATCCGCAGGAGATCCTGCGCGATGTCGGGTTCCTGGTGCTCGCCACCTGGCTGTTGGTTCGGCCGCGCAGTGTCGCGTCGCTCGATGGTTGGCTTACCGCGCGGCCTCCCGAGGTGGGGGCCGTGGACACGCAGGGAAGGACTTGACCGGTGGGTGGAGCTGAGCGCAACGCGCGCAGGAAGCGCCAGACACAGACGCGCGGCGGCAACTCCGTCGCCGCGGCGCGGCGGGCGGACGGCGACCGCAGGAAACTCTTCGTCGGCATCGGTGTGGTCGTGGTGCTGCTCGTCGCCGTGATCGGTGGCGTCCTGATCTACAACAACCAGAAGAACACCACCGAGGGCAAGGACATCGCCGCGGTCACGCCCAGCTCGTCGCAGCAGGTCGAGGACGCCGACGTCCCGGTCTCGCGGGAGGACGGCGTGGTCGTCGTGGGGAAGCCGACCGCCAAGGTCACGCTCGACGTGTACGAGGACTTCCTCTGCCCGGCCTGCGGCGCGTTCGAGAAGACGTACGGCACCGACGTCGAGCAGCACGTCGCCGACGGCAGTGTCCAGGTCCGCTACCACATGCTGCCCATGCTCAACGACCGCTCCGACCCGCCCGGGTACTCCCTGGACTCGGCCAACGCGGGCCTGTGCGCCGCCGACGCCGGCAAGTTCCCCGCGTTCCACAAGAGCCTCTACGGCGACCAGCCCGAGGAGGGCAGTCGCGGCTGGGACCGCCAGCAACTCGCCGACCTCGGTTCGAAGCTCGGGATCACCGACAAGAACTTCGCGTCCTGTGTGACCAGCGGGAAGTACGACAGTGTCGTGCAGTCCAACATGACCAAGGTCCAGCAGACGGCCTACCTGAACCAGCAGGAGTTCCCGGGTGGCTCGAAGGGCTTCGGCACGCCGACCATCGCGGTCGGGCAGAAGATCGTCGACACCTCCAAGCCGGACTGGCTGGACAAGCTGGTCGCTTAGCCAGCCAGACCGTCGAGCGGCGCCGGGCCGTCCGCCCAGCGGTAGAGGCGCTTCGCCTTGCCCACCTCGGTCCTCGGCACGCCGCCGGCGGCCAGCACGCGCACGACACACGTGATGCCGAGCCGCTCGCGCAGCGCGCCGGTGAGTTCGGCGGCCAGGTTCCCGGCGGCCGACACCGGCTCGACCGCCACGATCAGCTCCGGCCGCGCCGGTACACGACGGTCCTCGACGACCACGTAGTGCGGACTGACCCGGCCATCCGCGAGCAGTACCGCCTCGATCTCGGTAGGGAAGACGTTCACGCCGCGGACGACAAGCATGTCGTCGGTACGACCGAGCAACTTCGACATGCGGCGCAGGGTCCGCGGCGCGCCCGGCACCGGCCCGGCCAGCGCCGCGACGTCACCCGAGCGGTAGCGGAGAAGCGGCATACCGGTCTTCGTGAGCGTCGTGAACACCAGCTCCCCGGGCGTGCCGTCAGGCACGGGCTGTCCGTCGGCCCCAATGGCCTCGACAAAGAAGTGATCCTCGGCGACGTTCAACATGCCGTCCGAGTCGAGCGACTCAGCCGCGACCCCGGGGCCGATGATCTCGGAGAGGCCGTAGATGTCGAGCGCGCGCAGGCCGAGCAGCTGCTCGATCTGGGCACGCATCTCGTTCGTCCAGGGCTCGGCGCCGAAGAGCCCGGCACGCAGGCTGGGCGGTGGTGCCCCGAGCGCCTCTCCGAGGAAGATCGCGTAGGAGGGCGTGCAGGTGAGGATGTCCGGCTTGAGGTCGGCGATCAAGCGAACCTGCCGCTCGGTCATGCCACCCGATAGTGGCAACACGGTCGCGCCAAGCCGCATCGCACCGTGATGAACCCCAAGCCCCCCGGTGAAGAGCCCGTACCCGTAGGCGTTGTGCACGAGACTGCGGCGCGTGGCACCCGCACCACCGAGCGCACGCGCCATGACCTGCGCCCACACGTCAACGTCCGCGGCGGTGTAGGGCACGAGCGTGGGCCGTCCACCGGTCCCCGAGGACCCGTGCACACAGACGACGTCCTCGATGGGCACTGCCCGCAGTCCCTCTGGGTAGTGATCCCAAAGATCACGCTTAGTAACCAAAGGTAACCGAGGAAGATCGTCGAGCGTGACGTCGGCACCGGCCCCGACACCGGCGTCCCGCAGCCGTCCAGCCTGCAGTCCGCCGGCCGCGAGTAGCCGTCCAACGAGCTGCCCGAGACGGCGTTGTTGCAGCTCACGGCGCCGCTGCGGATCAACCCCTTCCGCATCGGGCTCGACAAGGGGCACTACCGGAGCATCAGCGACCACGGGTGTGGGTGTAGCACGTGACCAGGCAGGGAGGGAAGCCACGGACCCCGCTGCGGACGCCCTCGTGGCATCGGGTAACTTGTACTACACACCGGGGCTGTAGCGCAGCTGGTAGCGCACCACACTGGCAGTGTGGGGGTCAGGGGTTCGAACCCCCTCAGCTCCACAGTTGATCAAAGCCTTTCGATCGTGGCGTTTTTGCCTGGTCGGAGGGCTTTTCTCATGAGTTCGATGAGTGTGGTCCGGTGTGGACGTTGGTCGCGAGTGTGCACCGAGACGGAGGAATTCGGGAGGATTCTCGCCTCCCGGTTGGTGATCATTTCGCCGCGGTGTGGCTTGATGTGCTGCGGTCGAGGGTATCGATGACGGAGTTTGTCGGTTGTGCGTAGCGTGGCAGCGGTGTGGGGTGCATGTGGGGCTGACCTGGGTGCTGGCGGTGTGCGGCGGGGTCGGCTGTCTTTGGGGCGGCGGGTTTGGTGGGCGTAGTACCAGCGGCGTTCGAGGTTTTTGAGAAGTTCGGGTTCGATCTCCGGGGCGACGTGGCTGTAGACCTCGGCGAGTCGGTTGGACAGATGGTGTCCGAGGCGTCGAGCCTGTGCGATTTCGGGGATCTTGTCGGCAATCAGCCAGGTCTTGTGGCTGTGTCGTAGGCCGTGGAACGTCAGCCCAGGGCGGACAGGTTGGGCGCCTTTGCGAGTGTTGCCGTCGACGGCGGGCCGGAACACGCGGCGGTCGAACGTGCTGCGGCGCAGCCGGCAGCCGAGAGGACTGGTGAACACGAACGTGCCGGTGGTGGCGGCGAGGTGTTCGCGGAGTAGTTCGATGAGGAATGGGGGCAGGGGGATGGTGCGGGCTGAGGCGGGTGTCTTGGGTGGGCCGAGCCAGAGTTCGTGGGCGGATTCGTGCAGGGCGCCGATCTCGGGGTCGATGATGATGGTGCCGCGGTCGAGGTGGATGTGGTCACGTTGGAGGCCGGCGAGTTCGCCCCAGCGGCAGCCGGTCCAGGCGGCGGTGATGACGAGCAGCCCGGCGGAGGGGCCGCCGAGCATGGTGGCTTGGTCGGCGATCTGTATTACGTGTTCGGGCATTGCGAACACCTTCTCCAGCCGCGAAGGGGCGTGGTCGCGTCTGCGGCCGCGGCGACGTCGGCGGTGGACGGGGTTGGTGGGGATGAGGCGTTGGTCGACGGCGTCGTCGAGCATCATGGAGAAGACGGTGAGGATGCCGGCGACGGTGGAGGCGGCATAGCGTTTGCGCAGGTCCTTGCGCCAGGTGGTCACGTCGAGGGCGGTGATGTCACCGAGGGTGGTGTAGCCCCAGCGGGGGAGGATGTGGTTACGCAGGTAGGCGCGATAGTTCTCCTCGGTTCGTGTTTCCACGTCCACGGTTTCCACCCACACGACGGACCAGGCCGACGTGGTGATGTTCCCGGCTGCTGGATCAATCCAGGAGCCTCGGCGCCGGTCGGATTCGAGATCGTTGGCGTAGTCGGTGGCGGCTTTCTTGTTGCTGAATCCGGAGATGGAACCGTAGCGGCCGGTGTCTCGCTGGTAGCGCACACGCCAGGCATGTTGTCCGGTTTGCTCGATCCAGGCCATGACAACCTCCCGTGAACCTGCGATGGAGTGGTTGACGACCGGTATGCGCTTCATATCGCTCGTGCGCAAGTCGATCAAGCAGCGAGTAGTTGCCGCTACGCACGGGGTGAGGATGACGGGGCTGACGCAGATCGCGTCGGCGGTTGAGGCCCCGCCCGGGCTCATGCCGACACGGTGATTGTGCAGGTGGCGTGGAAGGTGAGCAGCAGCGCTGTCGGGCCGGGACGAGCGGGTGGTGCTACTGATCGACTCGGTTGCCTAGGGAAGGTCCGGGGTAGGGTGCTCGGCGATGTACTGAGTGGCCGCGCTGTTGTCGATGAGTGAGTTGTCGACCAGCCACTCGATCGCGCGGTTGCGGGCTCGGGTGTCGCGGAAGGTGTACCAAACGGGCAGTAGTTCTGGGAACTCCTCGTGTAGTTCGTCCTTGAACCGGCGGAAGGCGCCCTTTCCCTGGATCACCCGGGTGAGTCGCCGGCTGGCGCGTTCGTCGCTGACTCGTTCGGCGAAGTCGGCCATGTCCTGGTACCAGACGTAGGACGGCAGCGGGTTGATGGGGAGTTCGTCCAGTTCGTCGAGGTCGATGGGTGTCTTGCCGTCGATGCCGGTGTCGGAGGTCCAGAACAGGATTTCTCCGGTGTCCGGGTTGATCAGCCATCGGTGTTCGTAGTCGGTCTGGTTCGACAGGGCTTGGGCGATGTCGTCCAGGTCAAGTCGACTCAGGTCCAGCATTCGGACCACCGTAGTCTCTGGCGGAGGCCGGGTGCCTGCGATAGTCGGAGTCATGCAGTCTCGCCGCCACCGTATGCGCGAGCCGGCTCGCCTGGCCTCCGCACGGGACTGGGTTCGCTCCGGTGCGCCAGTTACCGTGGGCAACTCGATGACACGCGGTTCGTCGACCCTGACTGGGTGTGGGTGGGTGGCCGGCGGATGTTCGTCGTGGGCTACACCGGCGGCGGTGCTCCGTTCGGCGTGTGGGAGGACGAGATCGAAGACTCGCCGCAGGCGGCGCGGCTGCGCCACGCGGTGGATCGCCGGGTGCTGGGTTGTGTTGGTGGTCGAGTTCGGCGGTGGGGTCGGTCATGATTGCGGGTGTGGGGACTGGGGCGATGACCGAGGTCGAGGTGTTGGCGTGTCTGTCGTCGTTGCGGCGGCATCAGCGGGCGGGGCAGCGTTCGCCGCACAAGTCGTTGTTGGTGTTGTACGTGCTCGGTCAGTTGGTTGCGACCGGGTCGAGCGCTGTTGCGTGGTCGGCTGCGGTGGAGAAACTCGCGGATCTGATTCGTGATCACGGTACGCCGTCGGTGACTCCGCCGGGGCAGCGGGCGGCTTATCCGTTCACCCGGCTGCGTTCGGACGGGATCTGGATTCTTGACCGTGATGTGCCGATGGATCGGGTGCAGCCGCTCACGGCTAACCGGGTTGTGGGGCGGCTGGATCCGCGGCTCGAGGATGCCCTGCGCGATCCGGAGATCGCTGCCGCGGCTGCCCGGTATCTGGTTGAGGCCGAGTTTCCGCCGACCGTCGCGCCGGATGTGTTGATGGCGGTCGGGCTCGATCCCGACACGATTCTCACCACGACTGACCGGTTCGCCGCGGCGAGGCCGCGGCGGAGTTCCTGGACTGCTGCCGTTCTGACCGCGTGGAACCGGCAGTGCGCGTTCTGCGGTTTTGACGGCCAGCTCGGCGCGGCCACTGTTGGGGTCGAGGCGGCGCATGTTCGGTGGTTCAACTTCGGCGGACCCGATGACCCGGACAACGGCCTTGCCTTGTGCTCGCTGCACCACAAGTTGTTCGACCGTGGCGCTCTGGGTCTCAGTCTTGGTGATGATCTGCGGATCGCCGTGTCGGCGAGCTTCACCAGCCGCACCAACACTGGCCAGGCCGTGTATGACCTCCACCGACGACCTTTGAACCCGAGACCCGGTACCCCGTCCCCCGCCGAGGCACACGTTGTCTGGCACACGCGCGAGGTCTTCAAGGGCCCGGCACTGACTTCAGGCCCCGTCAGGTGACCAAACGGTTCGGTATTACGTGGCGGCAAGCTTGTGTAGCCGCGTGTTGATGGCCTCGGCGTCGAAGGGCACGGGGTCCTCGGGTTCGTCGGGGTCGTAGTACTCGATCGGGTTGTCGCCTTTGCCGGTGACGCATTCCGGTTGCGGTAGTGGGTGGTCGTGGAGGACCTTCTCCAGCAGGATCTCGTGTTTCCAGCTCGCGCCGAGGTCGTAGGTGTGGGAGATCGTGGCCTTGGAGTGGGGCAGCGCCTGGTGTAGTCGCATTGTGTGCTCGGGCACGGTTTCCTCGAGTCCGTGAAGGGAGTCGGCGTAGTGGCGGCGGCCCACGGTGAAGATGTGGAGGTGGTCGTCGTCCCAGCCGAACAGCGCGATGATCACGTGGTGGAGTGTCTCCAGGGTTGCGTTCTCCGCGATCAGCACCCGGCGCCAGCATTGCCCGGACAGCGAGATCCTGAGTTGTTGGACCGGTACGGCCGTCCCGGCCACGGTGGCGAGGGCTTCGGCGACCGCCGCCGCGTGCGGGTGCCCGCTGTTGACGATCCGGTCGATCCCGCCGGTGCCGAGGTCGATGTCGGCATGGTGAAGGGCGTCCGTGGCGGTGTAGCGTGCCGCGGCGACGCCGTGGTGGGCGAGGTCGGCGTGGGTGTACTCCGTGGCCAGCCAGACCAGGTCGCTGGTGTCGGGCATGGGTGCCAGTTCGTGCTGGTGTGCCAGGAGGCGGGTGTGTGCGGCCAGGTTGGCGGGCATCGGTTCGGTGGTACGCAACGCGGTGACCGCCTTGTCGCCCAGATCGCTGATCAGTGTGATGGCCGTGATCTGTTCGGCGGGGGAGGCGTCGGCAGCGGACGGGACGAGTTCCGTCACGATCTGTTCCCTGGTGCGGTCGCCGAACCAGCGGCGGGCCCGGTTCCAGGCGTCGATCTCGTCGGTGCCGGCCAGTTGTTCCAGCAGGTCTGCCGCCGGTAGCTCGGGGGTGATCTGGGGCGGCACGATCTTCCGTAGCTCCGCGTGGACCCAGGCGCCCAGTGGTGTCAGCTCTGTTCCCCTGATGGCACCGAACAGTCGCAGCAGGGCCAGCGCGGCCCCGGCCGGGTGGACGCGGCCGTGGCGCTGAGGGTCCGCCAGGCTGTCCCAGTCGCCGCGGTCGTACATAAGGTGGTTGACCCGGTGCTGCAGGCCCCAGCCGTCGTCGACGTGCTCGCGGGTTACGACGTCCATGGTCACCATGGCGGTGATGCGGGGGTCCACGCCCATGGTGTCGGTGGCCTCGGCGGCCAGCAGCGCCTGCAATCCCGCCCACCAGGCGGCGAGTGGGTCGTTCAACCGGCCGGCATGGACCGCGCGGCCGTCGGCGATGGTGATCAGACCTGCGGCGACGGCCGTGAGCCAGGGCCGGTGCACCTCGGGCCTGTCGGCTGCCCGCCGGATCTTCGCCCGGGTGAGGATCCCCAGTGCTGCCGATGCGGTGGGAACGTCGGCGGGCCGTAGTGACCCGCCAGCGGTGACCGGTACGCCGTCCTCGCCGGCCCACTCGGCCAGGCGGACCGCCGCCGCGATCACGGGACAGGCACTGGCGGCGCGTGAAAGATCGGAAGGCACCCGGCCGAAGATACCGGCCGTCCGACGGTCACTACCGTGTCGGCATGCTCAACCGTGCCTCGGTCAGGATCGTTCGGGATGTCCGTGAGTGGCTGTCCGGCCGTGACGTGCCTGATGGTGACTGGCTGGCGGACGGGGACGCGGTCTGTTGTCTGGAGGTTCTGCTCGAGGCGCGGGAGAACTGGCTCAACAGCCAGGATCCGACGTTGTGGAAGACCGGTGACGTGCACCGGCTGCTCGTCGACACGGCTGCTCCCCGGCTCACGGATGTCTATCGGTTGACGGAGTTGGGCCCTGTCGTGGTGCGGGTGTTGGTGGACTTTCTGGACGACACCGATCGGTTCCACCCGGCCAGCATGCGGGTCGCGGCGCTGCGTAAGGAGTTGGACCGGGCGGCCGCGCGGTTTCCCGCGGCGATGGCGGACGAGTCGGTGTGGCGTCTGGCCAAGCGGGTCTTCGTCGCGATGCGCACCGACGGGGTCGACCTCGCCGACGACGCCGCGGTGGATGCCTGGGCCGCCGAGTTCAGCACGGCGCCGGCCGCGCGGCGGCGTGCGGTGCTTGGTGTTCTGCTCGACCGGCAACCCGAACTGCTGACGTGTCAGTTCGTGGTCCGGGACAGTCAGGTCGCCGCGATAGCGCCGGGTGTGCCGGTCCCGCCGCAGTTCCGCCGACATGACCCGGACACCTGCCCGGACTGCTCGGCGGTGCCGATCAACCCGCCGGTCGCCCTGCCACCGGTCGACGAACTCGCCAAGGTCGCGCGGGAGTCGATGCTGATGCGCGGGATGCTCGCGTTCGGGCGGTGGGCGGGTGCGGGCAGGGGAGTGACCAGGAAGGGCTTTCCCTCATCCGCCGATTCCCGGTTGCTGGCCGATGCCCTGGGCACCGAGGTTGGTGGTTCCGTCCGTGATCCTCGTGATCACGCCGCTTTGATCCGCGGCTGGTGGTTGGCCCTGGAAGTCGAGATCCTGCGGCTGCACCGGACCACGGTGGTCGCCGGTCCGGGGCTGGCGGCGGTGGAGCGGGCAATGGCCGACGATGCCGGCCCGGAGCACGTTCTGTCGGTGTGGAAGGAGATCGTCGACATCGCGGTGACCGGTCCGACGCCACTGGCCCCCGGGGACGGGTCGGCACCGGAACTGGACGAGTTCAGCCGGCCCTGGGGGCCTAGGGCTCTGGGTGAGCTGTACCGGGCCGATGGGCCGGTGGACCTCGGCGGTCTGATCGACAAGCTGGTCACCGACTACCACGGGCCGGGCGCCGACGAGATGCTGACTGTGCTGGCCGGTGTGGCGGTGCGTACCGGTCTGCTGGTCGGGACCGAAGCCGGGGCGGTCGCCGTCACCGTGCCCACCGACATCGATACCGAGGTGGTTCGCGCGGCGAGCGAGCTCCCGGGTGAGCCGATCTGGGCCGTTGTCCCTGTTCCGGGTACCACGGTCGAGCTGACGCCGCTCGGCCGCTACCTGGTACGGCTGAACCTGCTGGCGGAGGGAACCCACGCGCCGCTTCTCGAGCCGGCGACGTGACCCAGGTGGGCGATGTCCGGTGAGCACAGTGAGGGGACACATGGCAAGGACGGCACGGGATCGGTTGGCGGGGCTGTTCGACGACGTCGAGCCGGCCGGGTCGTTCAGTGCTCAGCTGTTGGCGCCGGCACATCTGCTGGAGCTTGAGGTGTCCGGGGTCGGGCCGGTACGGCTTCCGATCCGCGCGCCCCAGGCGAAGAAGCTGATCGCGGTGGCGCGGCCGGCGATGTTCGGCCGGGGGGCGGAGACGTTGTCCGACACCGGTGTCCGTGACACGTGGGAGTTGACTCCGGACCAGTTCACGCTCGGTGGTCCTGGTTGGATGGCCCTGTTGGACGGCGTGTTGGAGCACTTCCGTGACGAGTTGGGCCTGCCGCGGAGCGCGCGGTTGCGGATTGAGCCGCACGCGATGCTGGTTTATGGCAAGGGGCAGTTCTTCCTCCCCCACCAGGACTCGGAGAAGCACGACGCGATGGTGGGCACACTGGTGATGTCGCTGCCCTCGGCGCACACCGGCGGGGAACTGGTCATCGACCACGCAGGGGAGGCCAGGACCTACCGCGCGTCGAGGGAGGACCTGACGTTCGTCGCGTTCTACTCCGACTGTCGGCACGAGGTGACGCCGGTGCGGTCCGGGTACCGGGTGACGATCACGTTCAACCTGCTCGCCGACACCGGGACTCCGGCGCCGGAGGCCGGTCCGGTCACCGAGTTGGCGCAGTGCCTGACCGAGCACTTCACCATGCCGGCTACCCCGCGCTACGGCGGGCGGGAGATCGACCCGCCGAACCGGCTGGTCTTCCTGCTCGACCACGAGTACACCCAGCGGGGCCTGGCCTGGCACCGGCTCAAGGGCGCCGACGCGGAGCGAGCCGCGCTGCTGCACACCGCAGCCGAACAATCCGGGTGTGAGACGGTGCTGGCGCTCGCCGAGGTGAAGGAGACCTGGGATGTCGAACCGTCTGACGAGTGGGTCGACTACTACGACGAGGACTATGACGATGCGGATCCCGGCGAGTACCAGCTCACCGATCTGATCGACGACGAGATCACCCTTGGCTGGTGGACCAGCCCGGACGGCGGCGGCGAGCCGATCTCGCTGTATGTCCCCGACTACGAGGTGTGCGCGACCACCCCGAGCAAGGCTCTGGAGCCCTACGAGTCCGAGTACGAGGGCTACATGGGCAACTACGGCAACACGGTGGACCGGTGGTACCGGCGGGCCGCGGTCGTCGTGTGGCCTCGGGACCGGGCGTTCGCGGCGCGTGCCGAGGCCGGATCGCAGTGGGCGTTGCACGAGCTCCGCGACCGCATCGACGCCGGCGACCTGGTGGGAGCACGCGCTGCGGCGGAGTCACTCGCACCGTTCTGGAACAGAACCGCGCCACGGACGGAACTGCTGGCCGCCGCGTTGGACGTGGCCGCGGGTCTGGGTGCTGCCGGGACGGCCGCGATGCTACTGGAGCCGTTCCATGTGGAGACGCTTACGCAAGAGCACGCGGGCGGCCTGGCGGCAGTGGCCGGGCGGTATGGCCAGGAGTGGACGCGGAATCTCATCAACGGGTGGTTCGGGCGGGGACGCCACCCCGGGACCGACCGGCACGAGTGGGTCGAGGGACTGCCAGGGCTGTGCGAGGCGCTGCGTGCCGCCGGGAGACCGGAGGTGGTGCGGCTGCTGGCCGCCGGAACCTGGCACTGGCTGGACGACGAGCTGCGGACCTGGACCACGACCGCGCGTACCGAGATCCGCCGACCACAGCTGGAGAAGCTCAGTTCACCGTTGACACGGCTGGTCGAGGCTGCTGACGACACGCTGCGCGAGGAGATCACCACGGCGCTGCGCGTGTACGGGGACACGGTGCTGGAGTGCCTGATGCCGGCGCTGCGTGTGGTGGCCTCGCGGTCGGCGGCGGGCTTCGACGAGATCGCGCGGGACTGCGCGCGACGGCTCGCCGCCATCCTCGCGCGACCGGAACGGGAGGACGACGACTGGTCGATCGCCTGGACCGGGTGCCGGTGCGAGCTGTGCGACACGCTGGCGAAGTTTCTCGGCTCCCGGTCGCGGCGGACCTTGGAGTGGCCGCTGGCGAAGGATGGACGCCGGCACGTGCACGCCCAGATCGACGCGGCCGGGTTGCCGGTGCGGCACCAGACCCGGCGGCAGGGCCGGCCGTACACACTCGTGCTCACGAAGACCGATGAGCTGTTCACCCGCGCCAGGACCGCGCGGCACACCGCCGAGACCGACCTGGCTTGGCTGACCGCGAAGCGGGATGACCTGTCGGCGCGAACACAGAGGTGACGCAGGAGGCTGGATGGCACTCGTGACGAATGTCGAAGTGGAGCGGGCACGTCGGTTGATCGACGGGTTGCGGCGCGATCGCCGGACGCACCCGCGCCACGGACGAGGTGAGTATTCCCAGCTGGCGCGGGACGTCGTGGCGGCGTGTGCGGCGCTGATCGACAGTGAGCCGGCCGCTGTGCCGGCTCTCGCGCGGCGTGCGGTCGATCTGGTGACGACGGCGTTGATGTACGTCGACGATTCTTCCGGCGTCCTGAGTGAGGACCTGCGTGCGCTGATGGTCGTCCACGCGCGTGCCTGCGCGGTCGCGCCACCCGATCCGAAACGGCTGGCGGGCTGGTTGGCGAAGTTGCGGCTGGATGGGCCGGGTTGGCCGGACTTCGAGCTGCGTGACTACGCGGTCGCGCTGGGGGAGAAGGGCCGTGCCGAGCTGGCGCGTCGGGTCGAGGACCGTGCGCGGACCGCGGAGCCGGATGCGTTCGGCAGGACGCCTTTCGGGATTCGTGTGCTGCGCGAGCAACTGGCCGAGATTTCCGGCGATGTCGACCGCTACGTCGCGGTGTTGGCCGAGGATCTCTACGCGGCCCCGCAGTACCGCAAGATCGTCAACGTGCTGCGGAACGCCGGACGCGTGGCCGAGGCGGAGCGGTGGGCACGACAGGGGCTGGGGATCGGTAACTCGATCGACAAGGGCAAACTTCGTGACGACTATGTGGACCTGCTGCTCGAGCGCGGCGCCAGTGACGAGGCGTTCGCCTTGCGGTGGCAACTGTTCGACGGGAACCCGATCAAGACGAACTACGATGACCTGCGTCGCACCGCCGAACGCATCGGTGACTGGTCCGGTGTACGTGACAAGGCGGTCAGCCGGCTCCGGGAGGCCACCATCGGGCAGCCCTGCTATGCCGACCACCTCATCGGCGTGTACCTCGACGAGGGGGAACTGGACGAAGCCTGGCAGGTCGCGGCCGACCATGTCGAGGACCTGTTCGACTCACGCTGGCAGCAGCTCATCGAGCTGCGCCAACCCACTCATCCAGGGGACGTGATCGAGCCGTGGCAACGGCTCGTCCAGCGCCGGCTGGACGCCAGCACCGACAAGTACCGGTACGGCAAGGCCATCAAGATGCTCCGGCGACTCCGGGACGCCTACCACGCCGCCGGTGACGCTGCCGGCTTTGACAGGTACCTCGACCACCTGCGTGACCGGCACAAACGCAAGACGTCGTTCATCGCCAAGCTCGATCATGCCAACCTGTGACGCCGCGATGTGTGCGACAGCCGGCTCACGGATGGGAAACGGCTTCGCGGTGCGGATTGGCCTATTCGATGACGCGGGCGAGGTGGTCGGGCTCGGTTCGGTTGTCCGTCATGCTCTGTGGGTGTGGGTGGCCATGGGCATAGGGCCGGCAGCGTTCAGTCAGTTCGGGCGGTGTGGCCGTGTGTGCGGCCAGCCAACGGATCCAGTCGGGGTAGCAGGGCGACGAGCCGGACGGCGAAGTCGTTGACGTAGAAGCCGTGCACGTGCTGCATGAACAGGGCGACGCGGTGTGGGGAACACGCGGTGAACACGGCGTCGATGTTGTTGATGCACCAGGAGTCGGCCAGTTCGGAGGCCATTTCGTCCGGGTCTTCCGGCAGTTCCTGCTCGCGGTCACGCAGCCAGGTGGCGAACTCGGCCGCGGCGGTGGCCGCGTTCAACCCGCGGTCGGGTGGGGTTCGTCGTCGCGACGCGTGCTTGACGGCTTCGGCCAGGCGTTTGCTGCGGTGGTACTCGGCGAACTGTTCGGTGTTCTCCCCGCCGGCACGGAGAGGTCCTTCCTCGGCGGGGAGCAGGTCGGCCAGCAGCCACGGGTCGTCCACCGGGGCCAGTTCAGTGCCGGCGGCGGTTGGGCCGACTCCGGTCTGCCAGGCGGTGAGTGCTGCCTCTGGTGTGGGGTAGTAGCCGCTGTGGACGGTGAAGGCCTGGTGTCCGCAGGCGTCGATGTCCCACAGGTACCAGCGTTCCGGCTGATCGTCAGTGGTGATGGGTGCGGTGACGGCGAAGCGGCTGCCGTATCGGTCGCGGGTCCACCGCACGGGTCCGGTCACCTCGGGGCCGGAGGGCGTGGGCGGCAGCGTCCGCCTGCCCGTCGTGTCTCGCACGGTGTTCCGCAACCGTGTGATCGCGTCAGCCGCGATCTGGCTGTACGGGTACGGCAGGATGGTGGCTACTGCGGTGAGTACTACCACCGCCGCAGGCGCCAAGCCGCCCTCGGCAGGTTGACCCCCCTCGAATACGAAGCAATCATGACCACACCAGCCAGCCAGGCTGCGTGACTACAACTGTCACCTACTCGTGCAGCAGACCCATGTGACCCTGTGACACCTGCCGGGGAGCGGCGCGAACTTGAGTCGCCCAGTCCGGGACTCTGCCATGACCAAGGACATTAAGCAATCTCCCAGCGCGAGAAACTCGACGTAGTTAGGTCAGGCGCGCCGTTCTTGCCAGTGCACGACGCCGTGGATGAGGTCGCCGTCCCAGAGGCGGTCGTCGAGGGCGGGTTGCCAGTCGTCTTCACTTGGTCTGGTGTAGTAGCCGCGTTCGATCTGGCCGAATGAGGTTCACACCGAATGGTGGACAGGTTCTCCCACGATCTGGAGCGGGCCGCTCGATACGAGCCCTGGCGACGCGTTCGAGGACAAGCTTGAACTTGTCGCCGAGGGCCGCGCCATCGCCATCCTGCCCGCCGGTGACCGGCGCAGCACGCTGCGCGCGGACCTCGCGACCGTTCCCGTCGAGGGCTTCGACCCGTGCCAGGTCGTGCTCGCCACTCGCGCCAATGACCCCAACCCACTGGCGACCGAGTTCCACGACATCGCGGCAACCCACCTCAGCTGATGTCTTCCGCCGGATAACTTGGCGGGTGTGGTTCCCGACCTGCGCGGCTGACCGTGTTCGCACACACGGTAGCTGTCGGGGCATATCAGAGCCTCCATCAAACAATGAAGGATCGAGGTTTCCAACGTTGTCCGGAAACCTTGGCGTTGTCAGTTCTGGTCGTCGTGTCGTGTCTGGGCGGTCAGGATGGCGTCGCCGTGGTCGGCCACCCAGCGCATGAGCTGGCGCAACGGTTTGGCGGCGCTGTGGCCCATGTCTGTGAGCGCATAGCTGACTCGCGGCGGGATGGCCGGCTCGACCGTGCGCTCGACAAATCCGTCTCGGGAGAGCAGGCGCAGCTTCTCCGACAACACCTTCTCGCTGATCCCGCCGATCTGGTCACGCAGTTCGTAGAACCGCAGCGGACCTTCGGCCAGTTTGACCAGGACCAGCGGTGCCCAGCGGCTTGTGACGTGGTCGAAGATGGTCCGGCCCCGGCATTCGCTGTGGAACAGGTCACTGTGCCTGTTGCGGGGAAGTCGCTTGGCCTCAACATTTTCTCCCATGTTGGGAGCTTACGCACAGGTAAGTCCTTACCTTGAGTAAGCCCGATGGTTAGCGTCGGCTCTCCCATGGCACATGAGGAGGAACTGATGACGAGCACAGTGGCACTGGTCAGCGGAGCGAGCCGCGGTATCGGGGCGGCGATCGCGCGTGGCCTGGCCCAGCGCGGACACCACGTGATCGTGAACTACCACCGCAATGCCGATGCGGCCAAGCAGGTGGTCGCCGACATCGAGGCGGCAGGTGGCACCGCCGCGGCCGAACAGGCCGATGTGTGCGACGACGCGCAGGTAGCCGCACTGGTCGACCGGATACGCGCCGAGCATGGGCGCGTGGATGTGCTGGTGTGCAACGCGAACACGGTCCAGCCGCCGTTCGAGCCGCTCGCGTCGCTGCCATGGGACGCGTTTGTCGGCAAGGTCGTCGGCGAACTCGCCGGTTCCTACCACCTGACCCAGCGAGTCCTGCCGATCATGCGCGAGCAGCGTGCCGGACGGATCATCTACATCTCCAGCACCGTCGCCGACATGGTCGGCATCATCGCCGCGCACTCCACCGCGAAGGCGGCGCTGAACACGTTCAGCCGGCACGTCGCCGCGGACGCCGGGCAGTACGGCGTCACCGTCAACACCGTCGCACTCGGCGCGGTGAACACCGACGCCACAGCCGGCGTCTTCGACGACGACAGGCGCGCATCCTTCGCGCAACGGTCGGTTCACGGCCGAGTTCTCGAACCCGGGGACATCGGCACCGCGGTCTCATTGCTCGCCGACGGCGGCTTCGGCTCAGTCACCGGCCAGGTGATCCGCCTCGACGCCGGATTCGACGTGCTCAACCAACAACTGGCCGCCTCCTGACCAATCCCGCCCGTCAGATCAGATGAGCACCGGGGGACGTCCTGGCTGAGCGCGTCGGTCGCGAAGAACACGCCCCAGCCGTGGCTGCCGGTCAGGTCGACGGAGAAGGCACTCTCGTGCCGGCGATCGGTAGGCACCCAACACCGCTCGCCGTCGGCAGGATTGCGTCGAACAGCGGGATCGCCCGTGCCGACCTGTCATGCTGCGCCGACGCGTGCCGAGTGCCGAGTGCCGCGTCGTCGCGGAGGCGATGGGTCGGCTCCGCGCCACCGCCATCGCGTACGCTGTTGCTGAGGAAATGCCACAGAACTGGGACATGCCGACGAGCGTCAGGCCGGCTTGCGGCCCCATGCGGTGATCATCGGTGCGAGCATGAGGTGTACGGCGCCGCTGGCGAGGTTCGCGAGGTGTGTCTCGATCTCTTCGGGGGTCGCCAGTTTCGCGGCCAGCAGTTGGTCGCGGACGTGCTGGACCGTGGCCGCCTCCAGGATGGTGCAGGCGCGTGATCCGATCGGGAAGTAGGCGTCCGCGCTGACGTCTTCCAGGTTCGCTTCACGCAGCAGCCTGTGCAGCGTGCGACCGTACGCGAGGTCCGCACCGCGCTCGGCCATCAGTGCGCGGATACGGGTGCGCATCCGGTTGGCCAGTTCCTCGGCGGGGCCGCGCTGGTCTGGACAGGCGAGCGGCTGCAGTGAGGGGTCCCCGTCCTCGATCACCAGCCAGCCGCCTGGCCGGAGCGCGTCGGTCATGACCCGCAACGCGGCCGCGCGGTCCTTCAGGTGGACCAGCACCAGTCGGGCGTGGACAAGGTCGAACTTCTCCGCCGGCGGCGGGTCGGTTATCACGTCGTGGCGACGTACTTCCAGTGCACCGCCTGCCGCGGCCTCGGTCCACGACACGTCGATGTCGGTGGCGAGCACCCGGCCGCCGGGTCCCACGCGCTCTGCCAGGCCGTTCGGTACCGAGACGCCGCCGGCACCGACCTCCCAACACCGCCACCCCTCGCCAAGTCCCAGGTCGTCGAGGTGGCGAAACGTCCATGGATCGAACAGTTCGGCGAGCGCCGCGAACCGTTCGCCCGCTTCCGGACGGCGGTTGTCGAGCAGGTAACGGTTCACGGCAACAGCATGACCCCGCCAACGTCCCGCGAGGACTGACGTTGACCAACATCACGTGTTCGGCGAAGTGCAGAACTGCTCAATCTCGTCTCCCGCCACCACAACGGCTGAAAGCCGCTCATGCCGCTGGTCGAGCAGGTGCCTGGAAACCACCGGTCTGGTGCTCGAGCAGTTCGGCCAGCCGCAGCGGGGTGCGGTCCTCGAACATCGGACCGATGAGCTGCACTCCGACCGGCAGGCCTTCGGGGGACCGGCCGGTCGGTATGGCGGTAGCGGGCAGGCCGGGCATGGTGGCCACGCCGGCCCAGACGAGCTGGTCGAAGTACGGGTACGCGACGCCGTCGATGTCGATGCGCCGTTCCAGCGGGTTGGGGTTGTGGTCGTGCGGGAACGCGGGGGTTGGCGTGATCGGGCACACCACGGCGTCGAACTCGGTGAACAGCCGCCGCCAGCCGTGGCGGTGGTTTTCGCGGCGGTTGTTGACCTCGAGCCAGTCGCGGTGGGTGAACACCATGGCGCGCAGCCGCGCGGCGTCGAGACTCTGGTCGTCCGCGCTCAGTCCGGCCGCGCTGGTCTGCAGCTGCTCGTAGGCGTCAACGGGAAAACGCGCGACGGAGCCCGAGAACAGCAACTGCGTGTAGAGCGTCGCGGCTTCGGTCAGACCGGGCAGCAGCGGGCTGTGCCGTTCGACGCGGGCGCCGCTGCCGGCGAGCGCGTCGGCCACCCGGTGCACGCCCGCCCGCACAGCGGACCCGGTCGGAATGAGCGGATGCTCGTCGAGAACCAGGACCCGGAAGTCGCCGAGCCGCTCGTGGCGAGCGGGCGGCAGGGTCACGGTGTGCGCCTTGCCGAGCGTCAGCGGGTCCGGTCCGGCCATGACGTCGAGCAGGAGTTCGAGGTCGCGGGCGGTACGCGCCATCGGACCGGCGACAGCGAGGTCGAGATCGACCGGCAGTGCCGGCTCGGAGGGCGGGACCATGCCGCGGGTCGCGGCCAGTCCGACCGTGGGTTTGTGCGCGTAGATGCCGCAGAAGTGTGCGGGGGTGCGCAGCGAGCCGGCGAGGTCGGAGCCGATGGACAGCGCGCCGAACCCGCACGCCAGGGCTGCGGCCGACCCACCGGAGGAGCCGCCCGACGTGCGAGCGTGGTCCCACGGGTTGTTGGTGGTGCCGTGGATCTCGTTGAAGGTCTGGATGTCCTGCAGCCCCAAGGGCACGTTGGTCTTGCCGAGGACCACCGCGCCCGCGGCCTTCAGTCGCGACACCTGTACCGCGTCCTCGACCGGCATGTAGTCCCGGTGTTGCGGCATGCCCCAGGTCGTGGGCAGCCCGGTCATGTTGTAGGACTCTTTGACCGTCACCGGAATGCCGAGCAGCGGTCGGTCCTCACCGCGCGCGCGTGCCTGGTCGGCATGGTGCGCGGCGGCCCGCGCTCGGTTGAAGTCCGGGACGCAGATCGCGTTGATCGCCTCGTCGTCCCGCTCGATACGGGCGATCGCATCGTCGGTCAGTTCTACAGAGGACACCGCACCGGCGCGCAACGCGGCGGCGAGTTCTTCGGCCGTCTGAAAGCTCCACTCCATGAACCCGAAGCTATCGACCTGCCACAGAGGACACGAAATTCCGTTTCGCGCAACAGGTCGCTGGTGTGACAGGTTGCGAAATGCATCGGCAGGCGCCCACCGACCTCCGCGTGGGGTGCCAGTCGGAATCCGTGGGTGCTACTGGAGTTGGTCGCGGCGGCGGGTCAGGTAGGCGGTCTCTGCGGTGTTGCCGGCCAGCTCGATGGCCTTGTCGTACGCCGCGCGTGACTGCTGACTTTCGCCCAGTCTGCGAAGCAGGTCGGCGCGGGTGGCGTGGTAGGCGTGGTAGCCGGCCAGCTTGTCCTCGAGGCGGTTGACGGCCGCCAGTGCCACCTCCGGGCCGTCGAGCTCGGCGACCGCGATGGCCCGGTTGAGGGCGACGATCGGCGAGAGGTCCACGCGGATGAGCTGGTTGTACAGGGCGAGGACCTGTGACCAGTCGGTGTCGCGCATGTCGCGGGCGGACGTGTGCACGGCGTTGATCGCCGCGAGGATCTGGTAGCGGCCCGGAGCGACCCCGGCGCCGGCAGCGGCGAGGCGTTCGCGCACCAGCCGGTGGCCCTCGGCGATCAGCCCGGTGTCCCAGGCGCCGCGGTCCTGCTCGTCGAGCGCGACCAGTTCGCCGGTGGCCGAGACCCGGGCGGGCCGGCGGGCCTCGATGAGCAGCATCAGCGCCAGCAGTCCGGCCACCTCACCGTCGTTCGGCAGGAGGGCGCGGATCAGGCGGGTGAGCCGGATCGCCTCGGCGGTCAGGTCGTGGCGCAGGGGATCGGTGTCGGGCCCGGAGGCCAGGTAGCCCTCGTTGAACACGAGGAAGAGGACGGCCAGTACGCCGGAGACGCGGGACGGGAGGTCCTCGGCGGACGGCACGCGGTAGGGGATGCGCGCCGCTTTGATCTTGGCCTTCGCGCGGGTGATCCGCTGTCCCATGGTGGTCTCGGCCACCAGGAAGGCGCGGGCGATCTCGGGCATGGTCAGACCGCCGACCATGCGCAGCGTCAGTGCCAGGCGGGCTTCCATCGCCAGCGCCGGGTGACAGCACGTGAAGATCAGCCGGAGCCGGTCGTCGTCGATGGCGCCGAGGGGCTCGGGCGGGTCGTCGTACACCATCTGAGCCTCCTTGTGCTTGTCGTCGCGCTTGTTCTCACGCCGGATCCGGTCGATGGCCTTGCGGTTGGCGGTGGTGGTCAGCCAGGCGCCGGGGTTGGGTGGCAGGCCGTCGGCCGGCCACCGCTCGACCGCGGTCGCGAACGCCTCGGCGGCCGCCTCCTCGGCGATGTCGAGGTCACCGAAGCGCCTGGTCAGTGTGGCGACCACCCGTGCCCACTCCTCGTGGTGCACCCGGGTAATCGCCTCAACGTGGCTCACTGGAACGGACGCACCTCGATCTTCCGGTCGCAGACCTTCGACGCCTCGGTGGCGAGCTTGAGCGCCACATCGAGATCGGGGGCCTCCCACACCCAGACGCCGGCCAGGTACTCCTTCGACTCCGCGAAAGGCCCGTCGGTGAACACCGCCTGCTCGCCCCGGTTGTCGATGACCGTGGCCGCGTCGGTGTCGGCGAGTCCGCCCGCGAAGACCCAGTAACCCTCGGCGATCAGCCGTTCGTTGAACGCGCTGATGGCAGGCTGCCTGTCCGTGCTGCCGGGACTGTCCTTGTCATCGATCACGGAAACCAGATACCGCATGTGAAGATCACCTTCCGTTGTGTGTCAAGACAGCGTGGTTTCAGGCCGTCGGGTACCGCGGGTGCCCGGCCGGCCGGTAGACCTGGATCGTCACGCCCTTCGAGTCGACTCGCGACTCGACCAGGTCGAGCGCGAGATCCGGGCCGTTCTCCGGGAACAACCGCGCGCCCTGGCCGAGAACGACCGGGACCACGAGCAGCGTCATCTCGTCGACCAGGTCGTTCGCGAGCAGCCACTGGATCAGGGTGCCACTGCCGTGTACCTGCAGCTCACCGCCCGGCTTTGCCTTCAGCTCCCGGACGGCGGCCGCGAGGTCGCCGGGCAGGACGGTGGTGCCCCCCCAGGCGGGATCGGTGAGCGTGGTCGACGCGACGTACTTGGGCCGGTTGTTCAACGACCGCATGACGGGCTCCCAGCCAGGGACGTCCTGTTCCGTCAAGGTGCCCCACGAGGCCGCGAACAGCTCGTAGGTCCGCCGGCCGAACAGGAACCCGTCGGCGCGGTCGTAGGTCTCGTTCATGAACGCGTGGGTCTCGCTGTCGCCCTTCCCCAGCGCCCACCCACCGCGCTCGAACCCGTTCCCGCGGTCCTCCTCCGACGCGCCACCGTTCCCCTGCGTCACTCCATCAACGGTTACCTGGGTCATGGTCGTCAGCTTCATGATCGTGGTTCCTCACCTTTTGGCGCCGCCCCTCGCGAGCGGCCTCACCCCTGCTACGAACACCTCCACCCCGATCCGACACCGCCTCCCAGATTTCTTTGAGAACTTTCCGGGACGCCCGTTATCAGCGATCCGCCGCGCGAGGACGGTTGGTGCTACAGGTCGATGACGACCTTGCCGTGCACGTGCCGGCCCGCCTGGAGTTCGGCCGCGCGGCGGATCTGTTCGACCGGGAAGCTCGCCGCGATGGGCACCCGGAGTTGGCCCCTCGCGACCAGGCGGGCGACCTCGTCCAGCGCGCCGGGCGCGGCGTTCGCGCCGTTGGCCGCCGACACGCCGTCGACCTGTGCGGCGATTGTGCAGATGCGAGCGTCCGGTACGCCGAGTTGCCTTGCCGCGTGCGCTGTCTCGGTCCCGTGCAGGTCGATGGCCGCGGTGACACCGGCGGGCGCGAGGGTTCGGACCCGGTCGGCGAGGCCGTCGCCGTAGGCGACCGGCTCGGCGCCGAGATCGCGGAGGAAATCGGCCGAGCCCGCCGATCCTGTTCCGATCACCCACGCGCCCGCGAGCCGGGCCAGCTGCACGGCGAACACCCCGACCCCGCCCGCCGCGCCGCCGATCAGCACCGTGTCGTCCGGGCCGGGGTCGACCACCGCGAGGGTGGCGGACGCCGTGCGGCCGGCGACCGCGAGGGTGGCGGCGGTGCGGTCGTCGACGCCGTCGGGGGTGCGGTGGACCTCGTTCGCCGCGACGCCCTCGGCCAGGTCGATCACCACGTGGTCTGCGACGGCGCGGGACAGGGCGCCCCCGAACACGCGGTCGCCAGGCGCGAAGCCGGTCACCCCGGCGCCGACCTGGTCGACCACTCCCGCGTAGTCGGTCCCGAACCCGGCCGGGAGGCTCAAGCCGAACCGGGCGGCGGTGTCCGCATCGGCGGTCATGATCCAGTCCATCGGGTTCAGGCCGGCCGCGGTGACCCGCACACGGACCTGCCCCTGGCCGGCCTGCGGAGCGGGAATCTCCTGGACGTCCAGGACTTCGGGGCCGCCGAACGAATCGAGCCGGACCGCCCTGCTCCTGCCTGCCGGCGGTTGATCGTGCTGTTCTCGCATGTACACCTGTCTCCTCGGCAGCGAAACGGACTATGCTCCGTTTACATGGACGACGGTAACACAACCGGAGCGTGATCCGTTTTGACTGATGTGGAGACACGCGCGCCACGGGCGGACGCGGCCCGCAACCGCGACACGTTGCTCACGGTGGCGACCCGCGTGTTCATGTCGGCTGACGCCGAGCCGTCGATGCGTGCGATCGCCCGCGAGGCGGGGGTCGGCATCGCCACGCTCTACCGGCACTTCCCGACCCGCGAGTCGCTGGTCGACGCGGTCTACCGGGACCAGGTCGTGCGCCTGACGACCGGCGCCCGCGAGCTGCTCGGCCACCTACCCCCGGCCTCGGCGATGCGGCGCTGGATGGACCTGTTCGGGGACTGGATCGCGACCAAGAACGGCATGCTCGAGACGCTGCTCGCGATGATCGAATCGGGCGAGATCGCCCACGTGCGGACCCGCACCGAGCTACTGGCCGCCATCACCACGATCCTCGATGCCGGCCGCGCGGCAGGTGACCTCCGCTCCGACGTCAGCCCCGAGGACATCGCGGCCTCCCTCATCGGCATCTTCACCGTGGCGCCCCGGCCCCAGCATGAAGCCAAGGCCAGTCGCCTGCTGAACCTCCTGATGGACGGCCTCCGGACCACCGCCCGGCCAACCTGAGCCGGCCTCGGGACCGGCGACACCGAGACCCCGGTCGAGCCACCCCTCGCCGCAGCGAGCCGACATCCGCCAGCCGCGAGTCACGCGGCGCGACCGACTGAAAGGTTGGAATATCAGCTGAGTGCTTGAATCTCGGTCGCTAGCCTCTCCTGGCCGGCCGCCCACGATGCCAACAGGGCCAGACCGTCCGCGGACGCCGTGCCAGCGGGCGCGGTGTAGACGTTCAGGAGCAGGCCGGGTTCGGCAGGCAGCTCCATCGACTCGACGTCCAGGTCAAGCCGGCCCACTACCGGATGGTGCACACGCTTGGCTCCGGACCGGTGGAGCCGAACGTCCTGAGATGCCCACCGCTGCCGAAACAGTTCACTGCGTGTCGACAATTCACCGACCAGGGCGATCAGGTCCTCGTCGTGCGGATTCCGGCCGGCTTCCATGCGTAGCTTCGCGGCCACATCGCGGGCGATTCGGTCATAGTCGACGAAGAACGCCTCTGCCGCCTCGGGATCCAGGTACACGAACCGCGCGGTGTTCGCCGGCCGTCGCGTGTCGGCCAGCACCGGCGAATACAGCGCGCGGGCAAGGTGATTCATGGCCAGCACGTCATAACGGCCGTTGCAAACCCAGGCCGGCGCGTCGGTGATGGCGTCGAGCACCCGGCGAAGTGCGGGACGCACCGTCGCGGCGGGTCGCCGGCGGTGTGGACCGCCGGGCGCCCTGGACTGCCGCGCGAGGTGGAACAGGTGATCGCGCTCGGCCTCGTCGAGTTGCAATGCGGAGGCCAACGCGTCGAGCACCCCGTCGGAGGCGCCGGCGAGGCTGCCGCGCTCCATGCGCACGTAGTAGTCGACCGATACCCCTGCCAGTAGAGCTACCTCCTCGCGACGCAGACCTTTGACCCGGCGGTTGCCGCCGTGTGCGGGCAGTCTGGCCCGCTCGGGCGTGATCCGCGCGCGACGGGAGCTCAGGAACTCCTTGATCTCAGTGCGCAGATCGGTCGTCGCCACCTCGTCACCGTAGGCCCTGTCCGCAGGCGAAGGGAGGTCCTGCTGGTACCCCCAACGGCGTCGACGCCTAGGTACCTGACGCGGTCGTGGCGATGCCGCCGTCGATCGGGATGATGGTGCCCGTGAGGTAAGAACCGGCCCGGCTGGCGAGGAACACGGCGATACCTGCCATGTCGTCGTCGCGGCCGAGCCGGCGCAGAGGAGCCTTCGCCGCGATCGTGTCGCCGATGGCATCGAGCGTGGACGCCATCATCTTCGACGGGAACGGTCCTGGGGCTACCGCGTTCACCGTGACGTGCTCTGGGCCCAGTTCTCTGGCAAGCACTCTGGTGAGTTGGTGGAGTGCCGCTTTGCTGCTGGCGTACGAGTAGTTGGGCGACTCGGCGACGTGGATGGCGGCGATACTGCCGATGTTGATGATCCGCGCGGGATCATCGGCGGTGCCCGCCTTGCGAAGTGCGGGGAGCAGCGCCTGCACCAGCCAGAACGGCGACTTGAGGTTGATGTCGATCACCGCGTCCCAGGCCTCGCCCGGGAACGTCTCCAGCGGCTCGCGCCACATCGCTCCCGCGTTGTTGACGAGGATGTCCAGGCGTTCCGAGTCGGCCTTGACAAGATCGGCGAGGCGCTGGCACTCGTCGTTCCTGGACAGGTCGGCGGGGATTGCTTGCACGTCGCCGAATTCGGACAGTAGGTGCTGTGCCTCCGCGCACGTGTCTGCCTTGCGTGAGCTGATAACGACGCGGGCGCCCGCCTGCAGAAGGCCGCGCGCTATCATCATGCCAATGCCACTGGTGCCGCCAGTGACAAGTGCGTGTTTCCCACTCAGATCGAAAAGGTCTGCGTGAGTGGTGAACTGGTTGTCCGACGTTTGGTCTTCGTTCCTTGCTTCCACGGCAGAAGGTTGGCAGGCGCCCTGGATTCCCGGGAGACCCTGGTGATACAGGTACTGTCAGAGCCACCCTTGCCTGGTGCGCTGGCCTACGCTGCCACAACCCCCTTCTGGATATTAGGGCAAGAGTCTCGGGGCTTTTGTTGTAGAGTACCTCGCCGCGCCGAGTGTGGATCGTCATCCGATCGCTGTGTCCGTCTCGGCGCAAGGCTTGGGGATGCCTATCGAGCTATGGCGGAAGAACGAGCGGAGGTCGGCGAAGCTGGGTTGACTGGGCTAAGAATCTACTTATGGAAGCAACACTGTCGTGCGGCGTGTTGTGTGGAACTATTGGGGTTGAATACAGTCAGGAGACTCCGTCGAAACTGAAAGATGGCGTCGCTGGGTTGTCGTCCGAACTTTTCGCTTCTCGGGAGCTTGTTGAGTTCGATATCGCCTGAAAGAAGCTCTTGGGGAACATTTTCGGGGTGGCGTCATGACTGGGTGGACGGCGGGGAACTTTTATTCCGGCTGGGCGCCGTTCAATGCTGAGAAGGTTTCAGTGTCGGTGGACAAGACGGTGTCCAGGCGGGCGGGCGTTGCACTGGGGCGTGCGGTGTTTCGCAAGGAGAGGCGCTACCGTTCGTGATCTGGAGTGCGCGTGCCGTGGCCTGGGTGGCTCATGGGCGGGGCCGCTCGTACCTACCGGTGTCGTCGCCGGTGTCGCGTGTCTGATCGTCGAGGCGTGGATCGACTATCTGCGGACGCAGAGCGTGCACCGATTAGGTTCTCGCGCCGCGACCGTCTGTATGTGTGAGATCAACACAGGAGGCTGGCGCCATGCGGAAACTGACCTTTGGCATGAATGTGACCCTGGACGGCTACATCGCCGCGCCCGGTGACGACATCGGGTGGAGTGGGAGTGAGGGGCCGGACTCGTCCCCTAGTGACGAGCTGTTTCAGTGGTGGTCCGACCGGGTGGCGGCGACGAGCCTGGCGCTGTATGGGCGCAAGCTGTGGGAGGCGATGAGTTCCCACTGGCCGACCGCCGACCAGCAACCCGGCGCCACACCGGCGGAGATCGAGTTCGCCCACCGCTGGCTGGACATGCCGAAGGTGGTGTTCTCCTCGACGACCAGCACGGTTGACTGGAACACCCGCCTGGTCACCGGTGACGCCGTCACCGAGATCACCCGGCTCAAGGCCGAGGGCGCCGGCCCGATGGACATCGGTGGCGCGACGCTCGCCGGGGCGGCCATGCGGGCCGGGCTGATCGACGAGTACGTGCTGGTCACCGTGCCGGTCCTGGTGGGTGGCGGCACTCCGTTCTTCACCGCGCTGGACAGTTGGGTGAACCTGGCCCTGGTGGAGGCCCGGACGTTTCCCGGCGGCGTACTGCTGACCCGATACGAGACCAGACGATGAACCCCCGCTCGACCGGCTCGTGAGGCCAGGGCGAAAACGCGCACCGTGAGGCCCTGGCGTTGCGAGTGAGCTGTTGACCGCCGGCGGGGGGAGCTGGTGGCGTCCTCATTCCGCGGTGACTGCCGCCCGTGCGCTGGACCCGTCGACGGTGGGGACACGCGGATCACAGTGTCGGGGGTAGGTCCAGCCATGGTTTGTCGGTGGTGTCGAATCCGGTGAGTTCGGCGATCTTCCCGTCGACGATGTGTAGGACCGAGATGGCGAACGGCCGGTACTCCGGGTCGTCCGGAGTGCGGAGGTACAGCACGGCGGCTGGCATGCGGTTGACCGTCGTGGCGATGCCGCGCCAGTCGTCGTGGCCGGGTTGGAAGAGGCCGCCGGAGACCCAGCCGTCGACCGCGTTCTTGGCCGTCGTGGTCACGGTGCCCGGGTCGGGCAGCATCGCGAAGCGTAGGTCGTCGCGCAGGAGGGACATCAGGCCGTCGAGGTCGTTGCGCTCGTGGGCCTCCATGTAGGACTTCAGTACGGCGCGCTCGTTGTTCGACAGCTCGTGGGTGGCTGGGCTGCGCCAGTCGAGGCGGCGGTCGGGCAGTTGCTCGCGCATCGTCACGCGGGCCCGCTGTAGTGCACTCGTCACCGATGCGACGGTCAGGCCGAGAGCGTCGGCGGCCTTTGACGTCGGCCAGCCCAGGACGTCGCGCAGGATGAGCGCCGCCCGTTGTCGCGGCGGTAGGTGCTGGACGGCCACGACGAACGCCAGCTCGATCGTCTCCCGGGCCACCACCGATTCCTGTGGGTCCTCGGGGAGCATTCGGTCGGGGTAGGGCTGCAGGTACGGCAGCTCGGATGCGGAATCCGCCAGCTCGGACGGTACGGGTGTGCGGTCCTTGCGCTTGTCCAGGAAATCCAGGCAGGCGTTCGTCGCGATTCGGTACAGCCAGGTTCGCAGGGCGGCTTGGCCTTTGAACGACTCCCGCTTGTGCCACGCTCGCAGGAACGTCTCCTGGGTCATGTCCTGGGCGTCCTCGTAGTTCGCGAGCATCCGGTAGCAGTGCACCTGCAGCTCACGCCGGTGGCGCTCCGTGAGGAGCGCGAACCGCGCCGTGTCGCCTGAGTGGGCCGCCGCGATGAACGTGGCCTCGGCGGCGCCCAGTGGTCTGGCGTCGGTCATGGTCGTCAATCCTTTCACGATGTGAGGGGGCTACCAGAACTGACGACGTGGCGGACGATGTCTGATCGGTGACGCCGTTGCCACCTTGGTTCCACGGATACGATGTGGGCTCCACGCGGTCGACGAGACGTGGGGGGAAGATGGCTGGGGTCGAGGGGTTCGTCGCGGATGGGTTCGAGGCCGTGCGGGAGACGCTCCAGGGGTTCGTCGACGACGGTCGGGAGACCGGGGCGGGGCTGTCGATCTGGCGGGATGGCCGGGAGGTCGTCCAACTGTGCGCGGGCTGGGCCGACGCGCAGCGGCGGCACCCCTGGCGTGGTGACACGCTGGTGCAGCCGTACTCGCTGTCGAAGCCGTTCGCCGCGTTCGCCGCTCTGGTGGCCGTGAAGGACGGTGCGGTGGAACTGGACGAGCCCGTCGCGAAGTACTGGCAGTCCTACGGGCGGCATGGCAAGGACCGGACGACGCTGCGGCAGCTCCTCTCACACCAGGCCGGGCAGCCGCGGTTCCCGGACGCTGGGCTCGACCTGCTGGACGACGCCGGGTTGCGGGACAGCCTGGCGGCCGCGCCGCCGGAGTACGTGCCGGGCAGCTCGCTGGGGGAACACTCGCTGACCTACGGCCACCTGATCGACGGCGTGTTGCGTGCCGGCGCGGGGACGTCCCTGGGCGAGGTCTTCAACGACGTGGTGCGACCGGCGTTGGGGTTGGACGCCTGGTTCGGGGTGCCGGCGAGCGAGCTGCACCGAGTCGCGGAGCTGGAGTACGCGAGCCCGGACGTGCCACGGCTGTTGCCCATGCGGCGGTGGGTCGCGGCGCCGGACGGGATCCTGGACCTGGCGCGAATGAACTCGAAAGCCTGGCGTCAGGCGGTTTTCGGCTCGGTGAACCTCCACGTCACGGCCAGCTCCGCGGCGAAGTTCTTCGCCGAGCTGAACGACTCGGACGGCAACGCACGCCGCCTTCTGGGACCCGAGCTGCTCGCCGAGTTCCTGGCGCCGCAGGTACGTCGCTACGACGAGGTCTTCGAGACGACGCTCACGTGGACGCTCGGCCTCATCCGCGACCAGGTGAAGATCGCCAAGGGTGGGCTCGGCGGGTCGGCGGCGTGGTGGTCGCTCAAACACGACCACGCGTGTGCCTTCCTGACGCGGCGGTTGGACGACATGTCCCG